>Ga0075420_100006436_pt1 | contig 10353 bp, 9 predicted proteins | sample SoiMetdeltSBSDD4_FD_75296 | JGI IMG/M metagenome (GOLD analysis project Ga0075420, IMG submission 75296) | Bulk soil microbial communities from a Populus tree surrounding site in Tennessee, USA - Soil MetaG P. deltoides SBSDD4 | ecosystem: Environmental > Terrestrial > Soil > Tree plantation...
AGCTCCAGGATCGCGCTGTCGCCGATGTCGGGGGCGCTCGTGTCGGGCCCGTAGTCCGGGTAGTACATCGCGTCCTCGACCGGCGGCGACGGCGCGACGAAGACCCGGTCGGAGCCGGCGAGCCGGACGCCGTACGTGGTGCCGTTGCGGCACATCATCGTGACGATGCTGGAGCCCTCGACCTGCTCGGCCCACATGGCCGTGGCCTTCGCGGCCGCCATCGCCAGGTTGAGGAAGAACAGATGGTTCCCCCGAAGGAACTCGGCCAGCGCGATCCGCCCGTCATCGGACAGGGCGGCGAGCTGCGGGAGCTGATCGCGAATGAACAGGCTGGTGGTGCCCTGGGTCCGCATGTGCACGTCATCGCCGATCTGGACGCCCTGGGCGGCGAGGGCGAACAGGTCGATCGGACCGGCCGCCTCGACGACGTGGCGGAGCATCGGGCCCGCGATGTCGCGGAGGAACTCCAGCCGGGCGATCGCCTCCTTGGTCTCGCGGCCGAACCAGGCCGTCTCGCCCGGCCCCTGGTTGATCGGCGCGAACGCCCGGGTGTCGGCGTCGCGGTTGTCGACGACGAAGACCGGCGCCGACGCGCCGATGGCACTCGCCATCGGCAGCACCGTGTCGTGCCGGTACGCCGGCTCCAGTGCGATCGCGCCGTCGGAGAGCAGCCGGTTCGCCTCCCGTACATTGCGCGCCCAGCCCTCGGCGACGGCGGCGGCCCGCATCGAGCGACGCAGCGGATCGCAGACGTCGTCCCAGTCGATCTCGGGACCGCAGTGCAGGAGCGTCCGGTCCGCGAGGCCGGGCACGACCTCGCTCGCCGCCTCCACGCCGACCAGCAGCGGAACGCTCTCGTCGAGCCGGCGCAGGACCTCGGCGTTCGCCGCGTCGATGTCGGAGGAGCGTCGGCCGTACAGCACTTCGAGGTCGTCGACCAGATCGGCCCGGCCGTCGGCGGGAATCCGCCAGTCCACCTGCTGCACCGGAGTCGCCTGGTCGCGGACGGCGTCGGCGAACAGGGGCAGCCCGATGTTGACCACGGCCACCTCGCCGGGCAGCGGGATCTGTGCTTCGTGCCGTTCGGTCATCCCGCCTCCCCCTCGTCGATGGTGCGTCGAGCCTGCTCGAGAAGCCGGCGCCGACTGGCGTCGATCGATTCGCGTCGCTGCCGGAGCGCACTGCCCAGTGTCGCGGTCTCCTCCTCGCACTGGGCGATCATCGACTCGATCGCCGCCGGCGCGGCGCCGCCGGTCGCCTGTCGGGTCGCGATGATCACGCGTGGGTCGAGCGCCTCGTCGAGCGCGGTCTCGCCGAGACCAAGGGTCTGCCCGGTCACCTCGACGGCCGCTTCATCGAGCATCGCGCCGGTGATCTCGCGGCCGGCGATGCCTCGGCGGCTGGCGTCGCGGACGGTCCGGCCGACCACGTCGTAGGCGCTGCGGTAGTCGACGCCGCATGTCTGGACGATGAACTCGCTGAGGTCGGTGGCCTGGGTGTAGCCGTCGTCCAGCGCGCTCGACATCCGCTCGACGTTGACCTGCAGCGTCCCGACCACGCCGGTCATCAGCCGGGTCACCCGGATCGCCAGGTCCAGCGCCCTCGGCACCTCGCCGTACGCGAAGATCAGATTGTCGCTGCGCGCCGACGGGCTCTTGGCCACCGCGAGGAACCCGGTGAGGCGGCCGATCAGGACGCCGGACGCGCCTCGGACGATCGACAGCGAGTACGGGTTGCGCTTCTGCGGCATCAGGACGCTGGAGCGGGTGTACGCGTCGGCCAGGTCGACGAAGTCGAACTCGGTGCTCGACCAGATCTCCAGGTCCTCGGCGAGCTTGCTCTGGGTGGACAGCAGGCTGGCGGCCGTCGCGAGCACGTGGATCAGCCCGTCGATCTGCCACATGGCGTCCCGGGTGTGCTCGATGACCTCCTCGAAGCCCAGCGCCGCCGCGACGTAGGACCGGTCGTCGAGCAACCGGGTCCCGTTGACGCAGCCCGCGCCGGCCGGACTCCGGTTGATGTCGTCGAACTCGGCGAGCAGCCGTCGCGCGTCGCGGACCGCCGGGTAGACGAACGACAGCACGTAGTGGCCGAAGGTCGACGGCTGAGCTTGCTGCAGGTAGGTCTGGTCCGGCATCAGGGTGTCGACGTGCCGGCCGGCCAGCGCGGTCGTCTCGCGGGCGAGCTGCTCGACCTCGCCGACCAGATCGAGCAACTGGTCGCGCAGGTAGATCCGCAGCGCGATCCGGGCCGCCTCGCGTCGGGGACGACCCGCATGCATCCAGCCGGCCACCTTGCCGAGCCGGTCGACGAAGAAGTGCTCCCGCGAGTTGTACGGCTCGCCGAACTCCGGGTCGTACGGGAAGTCCTCCGCGGGCAGCTGGTCGACCTCGAGCAGCAGCCGCAGCAGATCGCGGGCCGCCGACTCCGGGACGATCCCACGCCGGAGCAGGTCGAGGACGTGGGCGATGTCGGCGAGATTCAGCCCGCCGTGGAGGAACGGCGCGTCCGCGTTCTCCAGCGCGAACCCACTGTCGATCAGCTCGCGGGCGGCCGCCCCCTCCGGCGGGCCGCTGCGTCGCGTGGACGTGGTCATCTTGCTCCCTGGGTGAGTGCCGCGAGCGCTGCAGCCATGCCGCCGGTGTGCCAGTAGACCGCGGGAGTCGGCGCACCGTCGGCGAGCAGCGCCCGGAACAACGTCATGGCCTTGGCGCCGTAGTAGTCGTCGAGCAGCAGCCCCTCGGTGGTCAGTGCCAGCCGGGCGCTGCGGCGGTCCTCGTCGGAGGCGATGCCGAAGCCCTCGCCCCGGTGGTCGCGCAGGTCGACGTCGTCGGCCGTGGCTGGCTCCAGGTCGATCGACTTGGCGCAGGCTCGAGCCGTCCGCAGGATCTGATCCGCCAGCATCGGCGCCGGGCGGCTCACCGAGGCGCCGATCACCCGCCAGCGCAGACCGAAACCGACCTGCCCGGCGACCAAGCCCGCCTGGGTGCCTCCGGATCCGGTCGCGACCACCGCGGTGCGGAGCCGGACGCCTTCGCGATCTGCCTGCTCGGCCAGTTCGCGGGCTGCGTACGCGTAGCCGAGACTGCCGATCGGGGTGGCCCCGCCCCTGGGCACCGGCCAGGCATGTCGTCCGGCCGCTCGCAGGCTGGCGGCATGGTCGACGACGGCAGCATCGAGGTCCTCCCGGCGGTCCACGTTGTCGAACACCAGACGTGCGCCCGCGGCCTTGGCGAGCTCCAGACTGGTCGATGGCGTCGACGGAGCGGGGCCGGCGATCAACAGCTCACAGTCCAGTCCGAACCGGCTGGCGGCGAGTGCGGTCGCCGCGCAGAAGTTCGACGCCGGGCTTCCGCCCGTGACGATGACGTCGGCCTCGTCCGCCAGGGCGGCGCCGATCAGAAACTCCAGCGCCCGCGCCTTGTTGCCGGCGATCCCGAACCCGGTCAGGTCGTCCCGCTTGACGTACAAAGGCCCGGCGTCGAGCGCCTGCTCCAGGCGGGGCATGCGTTCGAGCGGCGTCGGCAGAGCGGCGAGCTCGGCCCGGGGCGGCGTCACGCCCACTCCTCGGGCTCGGTCTCGCGGGCCAGCCGGGCCCGGGCGACCACCTCATCGACCATCGCACCGGCGTCGCCGATCTGCCACGACACCCAGGCCCGCCCCTCGTCCTCGGTCACCAGGCCGTCGCTCACCAGTGCGTCCAGGACGGTGTGGACGCTTCGACTGCCGGGGGAGAGGACGTCGTGCATCGCCGACTGCGCGGCGTGCTTGCCGAGCTTGGCGGACAGGCCGGCGAGGATCTGCTCCGATGCCAGCTGGTCGCCGTGCCGCTCGAGATTCGTGCGCATCGCCTCGGCGTCGACGGTCAGCCCGGCCGTCAGCTGTCGGGCCAGCCGCAGAGCCACGCCGGTCAGCAGACAGACCTCGGGCAGCGCGATCCACTCCGCCTTCCAGGCCCGGCCGTCGCGCTCGTGGCCGGCTGTCATGCCCTCGACGAGCACTGCGGCGTTGGCCCGCGCCAGCCGGGCGAGCGTGTCGAGGTGCTCGCTGCCCTCCGGATTGCGCTTGTGCGGCATCGTGATGCTGCCGACTGTCTTGGCCGTCGTGGGTTCGCGAAGCTCGCCGATCTCGGGCCGCTGCAGCTCGTAGACCTCGTTGCCGATCCGGCCCAGCGTGCCGCAGACCATCGCGAGCAGTCCGCCGAACTCCGCGATCCGGTCGCGGGAGCTGAGCCAGGAGATGCCGGGATCGGCCAGACCGAGCTCGGCGCAGAACTCCGCGCGCAGTCGCAGCCCGTCCGGGGCGAAGAAGCCCAGCGTCCCGACGGCCCCGCCGAGTTGACCGACCAGCCACCGTCGCCGCCCGTCCGCGAGTCGCTCGAGGTGTCGTCGCACCTCGTCCGCCCAGGACGCGACCTTGAAGCCGAAGGTGATCGGCGAGCCCGGTTGCCCGTGCGTACGGCCCGCCATCACCGTGTCGCGATGCTCCTCGGCCAGGGCGAGCAGGCTGTCCTCGATGGCCCGCAGATCGCGCCAGACCACGGCGGCCATGTCGCGCATGACGAGCGCGAACCAGGTGTCGGTGACGTCCTGGACGGTCGCTCCGACGTAGACGTACTCCCTCGCCTCCTCGGGCAGGATCTGCTGCAGGCCGCGGATCAGTCCGAGCATCGAGTGCGAGGTGTCGCGAGTCTCGCGGGCGACCAGATCCAGGTCGAGCCGATCGGCCCGGGCCTGGTCGGCGATCTGCTTGGCTGCTGAGTCCGGAATTAGTCCCACTCGGGACTGGGCGGCGGCCAGGGCGGCCAGGATGTCTAGCCACCGTTGGAGCCTGGCCCGTTCCTCGAAGAGCCCAGCGAGCTCGGCGGTGCCCCACAGGTGGGCGTACTGCTCGGAGTCACTCAGACGGGTGCCCATGTCGGTTCCCACTCGTCGGCCAGCGCGGAGAGGGCTTCAGCGATCTGCGCCAGCGATGCCCCCCACGGAACCACCACCTGCTTGTCGTCGGTCTCGATGTGCGTCTCGAGCAGGCAGCACTTCGCCAGGATCGCTCCGGATCCACCGTGCCGCTTCCGGGGACAGATGTCGACCTGCGGCGCGCGCTCGCCGTAGAGCCACTCGTGGATCTGCTGGGACCGCTCGCAGCCGATCAGGGTCCACGGCCGTCGCTCCGGCCGTTCGTCGAGGTAGTCGACCGTCGAGCCCTCGACGGACACGCCCCCGCCTCGACACGGGAGGAGCACGCCGGTGCCGGGCGCGAGCTCGGCCTGCTCGGTCAGATCCATGACGTCCGGCACCAACTCGATCGGCGGCAGGTTCTCGGCCAGCTCGAGCACGCGTCGGGCCTGGTCCATGAGCTTGGCGGGGTACGGCGGCGCTGCCTCCCGTACGGTCACGCGGAGCGGACTCGGATCGAGGATGAAGTTGACGTGGCCGTAGCGACCCTGGACGACCACGGCCCGCTTGCCCGGTGCCTGCGACAGCGCGGTGTCGGCCAGTGCGGTCGGCACGGCGGTGTCGACCTCCGGCGCCTCGACATACGCACACTCGGCCGGTCCGGCCAGCAGCCGGAGCTGCGAGATCGGCGAGAACAGCGGCTGGTCGGACTCCTTGTGCACCTCGACGATCGCGGTGTCGTCGCCGTGGCGTACGACGATGAATCGGGTCCGGCGATACGCCTCGCGGCCGAGGAAGTGCCGGGCCAGCTCGTCGGCTTCCAGCGGCCCGTCGTACGAGGTCACCGCGACACCGCGATAGGCGCCAGGGACCAGGTTCGTACGAACGGTCGCCGCCGGCTGCGTCATGCCGGCTGCCACGTCCGGCTGAGATCGAAGGTGTCGGCGCGCAGACCCACCCGCAAGGTCTCAAGTGCGAGCACCTGGTCGGCGGCGATGTTGGCCAGATTGACCTCCGGGCCGAACATCCGGATCAGCCAGGCCTGCTGGTCCTTGCGCGGCGCCTCGAAGAAGACCTTGTCCACGCCGCCGGCGCCGGTGGCGGCGACCACGATGTCCTCGCGGATCGAGCCGTCGCTGCGATAGATCCCGACCGTGCCGCTCTCCCGGCCTTCGGTGATGATCCACTGGGCTCCGGCCTCGAGGTCGCCGGCGATCTCAGTCGCCCACTGCTGGGGTGGCGCCACCTCGTCGGGATTCTTGCTGCCGACCTCGGCCATCACGTCGAACGAATCGGTCGCTCGGCGGATCAGCTCCTGCTTGCCCGACACGCTCATCGGGGCGACACCGCGCGACACCTCGACCCGGTCGAAGCCGACCGACCCGGCCCAGTCCAGACAGGCCTCCGCCTTGCCCTGCATCCAGGCGATCTCGAGCAGCGTGCCGCCGAGGCAGGAGCGTACGTCGGCATCGCGCAGCAGGCTGAGCTTGTCGGCCAGGGTCGGGTCGATGTACGCCGTACCCCAGCCGAACTTCCAGACATCCACATGGGCTGCCGATGCGGCTAGGATCGACCTGGTCGATTCGACGGTCTCGCCCTTGTCCAGTACGTGGGTCAGACCGGCCGTTCTGGGCTTGCTGCTGCGTTCCGGCAGAGTGAGGAACGATGGAAGAGCCACATTGCCTATACTACATTTCCTGTTCACTTTCCGACAGGGAACGGGCTCGCCCGGGCTCCGGTCGGAGGCAGGAGATCGGTGATGGCCGAGGGTCTGGACCGCGTCGCGCTCGACGAGCTGGCCGCCTCGCTCCGGTCGAATCCCGCGCTGCTGGCCAAGCACGAGATCGGCCTGGTCAGCGAGGTCCTCGGCGGCGGCAGCTGGCTGCAGGGACCCGGTGACGACGGCGCGGTCGTGCCGCCTGCCGACAACGCTCTCGGCGACCAGGTCATCGCCTGCGGAGAGGCGTTGCTGCCCGCGTTCGTCGCGGCCGACCCCTACGGCGCCGGCATCGCCGCCGTGCTCACCAACGTCAACGACCTGGCCGCGATGGGCGCGACCCCGCTGGCCATCGTCGACACGATCGTCGGCACTCCGGACATCGCGCGCGCGGTCCTCCGGGGCATGAAGGAGGCCGCCGGTTGGTACGACGTCACCCTCGCGGGCGGCCATCTGACCGTGCACGACGGCGCTCCGGCGCTGTCCGCCTTCGGCGTGGGACGGGCCACCGGCGTGCTGTCGACGACGCATGTCGAGCCCGGCCAGTCGCTGATCGTGGCCGCCTGCACCGAGGGGGAGATGCGCGCGGACTTCCCGTTCTTCCGCTCCTTCGACCAGCGGAGCGCGAAGCTCGGCGACGACGTCCGCGTGCTCGCGCAGGTCGCCGCCACGGGTGCGTGTGTGGCGGCCAAGGACATCAGCATGGCCGGCCTGATCGGGTCGCTGGCGATGCTGCTCGAGTGGAGCAAGCTCGGCGTGACCGTGGATCTCGCGGAGGTGCCGTGTCCGGCCGGCGTCGCAATGTCCGACTGGCTGACCTGTTTCCCGGCGTACGGCTTCCTGCTCTGCGCGCCGCCGGATCGAGTCGCCGACTGCCTGGCGCCGTTTCACGCGCGTGGGCTCGATGCGGCGGTCGTCGGCGAGATCGACCAGACCGGGGTGCTCTCGATGCGCGCCGGGAGTGCCGAGACCGCGGTCATCGACCTCACCACGAGCTCGGTCACAGGTCTCGCGCGCTGATCCCCGCCGCCAGCCGCTTCAGAGTCGCGTTGCCCTCCATCGGCGCCGGGAGCACGATCGCCATCGGCTGGTGGACCAGTCCGGCGTAGATCTCCCGGCCACCCTGGATCCGCCAGCCGAGGCGCTGGAAGAACCGGACGTTCTTGGGCTGGATGTGGGCGCTCATCACCCTTCCGCCCAGGACAGCTGCGGTGGCGACGGCAGCGTTCACCAACGGGCCGCCGAGTCCACGCAGCCGGTATGGGTCGAGCACGGCCAGCCGATCGCCCTGCCAGGCCCGGCTCGCCTCGTCGACCAGGAACAGTCGTACCGTTCCGGCCGCGATCCCGTCGCAGTAGCCGTTGATCGCCAGCGCCGAGCCGTCCCGATCGCGGGCATCGAGATCCGAGTCGGTGAAGATGGCCTGCTCGTCGACGAAGACCTGCTGCCGGATGGCGTGATGCTCGGCGCGCTCGGCCGCCGAGGTGACCTGCCGGCAGACGACACCGGACATCGGCGGCGCCGTCGGGACGGTCGCCTCCGACGGCCAGCGCAGGTCAGACGACATGGGACACCGGGACCGGTGGCCGCGGCTGGATCTGCAGCAGGGTCTGCATGCCCTGCAGCCCGGAGCAGGCCTGGCAGCGAGCGCATCCGGCCTTCGGCAGGCTGGTGTCCATGCCGCGCGCGGTCATGTAGCTCGCGACCTTCTGATAGATGCGCTGGGTGTAGTCGGTCTCCGGGGGGAGTACGTCTTCCATCAGGCTGCCGGCGACCGGCCGGAGCGGCACGACGAAGGGGAACACGCCGATGTCGATGGCGCGGCGGCAGCCCTCGACGATCAGGTCCGGGTCCTCGCCCATCCCCAAGATCACGTACGTGGAGACCTGTCCCTCGCCGAATCGGGCGACGGCGTACTCCCAGGCCCGGAAGTAGTTGTCGATACCGGTCCGGGCCTTCGCCGGCGCGACATGGGCCAGCACCGCCGGGTCGAACGACTCGACGTGGATGCCGACCGAGTCGATGCCCAGGTCGGCCACCTCGTCGATCACCTCGAGCTTCATCGGCGGCTCGAACTGGACCTCCACCGGCAGCCCGGTGCGCTCCTTGACCGCATGCCCGCAACGGGCGACGTAGCGGGCTCCGCGATCGACGCCATTGGAGCTGCCGGTCGTCAGCGTGGCGTCGACGGCGCCGTCGAGCTCCTTGGCGGCGGCCGCCACCTCGGCGAGCTGCTCCGGGCTCTTCTTGACGATCGTTCGGTTGGAGTCGAGCGAGACGCCGATGCCGCAGAACTTGCACTGGTCGTCGTTGCCCCAGTAGGAGCAGGTCTGCACGACGGTGCTCGCGAAGGAGTCCAGGTGCAGCAGGCCGATCTTCCAGTACGGGATGCCGTCGGCCGTCGTGAGGTCGTAATAGCGGGGCCGTCGCTGCGTCGACGCGGTGGCTCGACGTTCGTCGCCCTCGAAGATCGCGTAGCCGTCGTCCTCGGCACGCAGCACGTACGGCGAGCCCGCCGCCGTGGCGTTGTCGGTGGGGACGGTGATCGCATAGCCGCCGACCCAGAGGAATCCCGAGTCGGCCGGTCCGGCACCGCCGGTGCGTCGCTCGATCGGCGTCTCGACGCGGAGGCCGCGGGCCTGGAGGTCGACGATCAGGGTGGCCAGCGCGGAGGCAGCGGCCCCGGAGGCCTCCGGCTGTGTCGTCCCCTGGGGAGTCGCCATCCCGGGGGCTCCATCGGTCACCGTCATCGCCGAACCTCCACCCGATTCCTTGACGCCGTTTACTTGACGAAACAATTCTTCATCGATAGTAAAGGCGCCCTGGTCGAGCGGTGTCAAGGAAGGGCGATGCCGTTGTGGACGGCTCAGCCGGGCGCCTGCAACTCGCGGCAGCGCAGCGCCGACGCCGCGTCGACGATCGTGTCCGGTGGCAGCGCAGCCGGCTCCGCCGAGGCGGCCTCCGCCAGGTCGGACAGCCGCTCGATCAGGTCGTCGCGAGCGGCGAGCACGGCCTCGAAGGTGCTGCTCGACCGACGCAGCTCGGTGGCCACCAGGCCGACCAGCGTGATCGCCCGCTCGTACCCCTCGGGGTCGGTCATGGCCAGCGGGTAGATGCGTCCTTCGGCCACGGTGAATCGCATCATGGCCTCAGCGGGCAGGGCCTGGCCGGCCGCGTCCTTCGGTGCGACGCCGAACGGATACTGGGATTGTGGCATCACGATGCGTTCACTATCCTCCACGAAAACCTAGTATGCTCAACAGGTTGAGAATCCACGTCACGCATCCGTTGGGATTGTTGCATCGAAATGGGGAAGTGTGGCCAGGACAGCGATAGTCGCCCTTGGCGGTAACGCCTTGGTCGCGGAGGGACAAGCGGGAACCTACGACCAGCAGCGCGTCAACGCGGCCGCGATGGCGGTCCCGATCTGCGAGTTGCTCAGCGCCGGCTGGCGCGTGGTCATCGTGCACGGCAACGGTCCCCAGGTCGGCAACCTCGCCATCCAGCAGGAGCTCGGCCGGTCCGAGGTCCCGGCCATGCCGCTGTTCAGCCTGGGGGCCATGACGGAGGGACAGCTCGGCTCGCTGATCGCGATCGCGCTCTATCGACAGTGCGGACGCCGGCAGCCGATCGCCGCCCTGCTGAGTCATGTGATCGTCGACATCGACGACCCGGCCTTCGACCATCCGACCAAGCCGATCGGCCCGTTCTTCACCGAGGAGGCGGCCAAGCGACTCGCTC
>Ga0075420_100006437_pt1 | contig 10352 bp, 5 predicted proteins | sample SoiMetdeltSBSDD4_FD_75296 | JGI IMG/M metagenome (GOLD analysis project Ga0075420, IMG submission 75296) | Bulk soil microbial communities from a Populus tree surrounding site in Tennessee, USA - Soil MetaG P. deltoides SBSDD4 | ecosystem: Environmental > Terrestrial > Soil > Tree plantation...
CGGCGCCCGCCGCGGCAGCTTGGTCCCCAGGATGTCGCCGTCGAGGTCGACGTCCGGGCGGAGGATGATCCCGAGCTTCGAACGCCGTAGTGCTCGCGTCCAGTGGGAGTAACCGGTACGGATCCCGTCGTTGCGGCCCGCGGCTACCACCAGCAGGCCCGGACGGTCGATGGTCGCCAGCCGCTCCATGACGCCGCCGGAGTCCTCGACCGCCTCGGCGTCGTCGACCAGCACCAACACCGCTCCCGACGCCCCGTCGACCAGGGGCATCAGCGCCTCCCCCACGGTCGAGGGCGCGACGGTGGCGTCCACCAGCGGCTCTGTGGGCAACGGCGAGCGCGGCCCCGCCACAGCGATCACCGTGAGGTCATCGCGGGCCTGCCGGCACAGCCCCGCCACCAGCCGAAGGACCGAGCTCCGGCCGGACCGGGCCGGGCCGCAGATCAGGACGTGCTCACCCTGGTAGGCGACGAGCTCCGCAGTGTCGAGCGTGCGCTCCGCGATGCCCACGGGAATGGTCCACGGCCGCTGCTCGAGCCGGGCTCCCCGGCCCAGCTCATCCGGGGAGACCTGAGTGGCGAGCGTCGCGATCCGAACCGGCGGACGTTGCAGTGTCGACCCTCCGCCGGCCGAGCGGACGGCCGCGGCGGCAACGCCGGCCCGGGGCCGTGCCACCTGGATCACCTGGCCGGTGCCCCCGACGATGGCCCGGCCGGGAACCATCTTGGGGACAGCCGAGGACCGGACCCCGAACATCGAGTAGTCCGCCAGGTCGGCCAGACGTAGCGCGAAGCGCTGGCGAACCAGCGAGGCCAACCGCATCGGGACGGCCGACGCCCGATCGGCCCCGATGACCGTCAGCAGCCCGACCTCGGGGCCGTCGGCGAACACCCGCGAGAACAGCTCGAGCACCGACTCGCTCGTGTAGTCCCCGTACTCCGCCGCCATCGCGCTCCACCCGTCGATGAGCACGACGATGGTCGGCTCGCGGCGCACCGCGGCAGCGCCCAGCTCGCGGCGGCGGTCGAGCTCGGCGCGGAGGTGCCGGACGAGGCGGGTCTGACGCTCCCGCTCGCCGGCCTGGATCACCGCACCGACATGGGGCACGGGCTCGAGGGCGGCCAGCTCGCCGGCGCCGAAGTCGAGGACGTAGATGTGCAGGTCGTCGGGGTCATGCAGGCGAGCGAGCGACAGCGCCAGGCTCGACAGGGCGGTCGTCGTGCCGCTCCCGCCGATGCCGCAGAGCAGGAGGTTCCCGTCCTCGGGGACCCATCCCACCGGGTACTGGGTCTGGGCCTCGGGGTCGTCGGCCATCGCGAACGGGACGAAGCCCGGCGGCTCACCCGGATCGGCGGCGGCCCGGGCGAGCTCGATGACGCCGTCCAGGTCGACCTCGCCGGGCAGCGGTTCGGGCCAGGGGCGCCGAGGCTTCGGCCGGCCGGTCGCGGCGAAGGCCTCGTCGATGGCCGCCACCAGCACCGACAGGTCGGTCTCGGCCACCGGCGCGGCGGCGCCCAGGCCGTCGAGGCCCGCAAGCCCCGCGGCATCCGCATCGGCGGGAGGCGGCGGTTCGGGCGCCCGGGGATCCGGTCCGTAGACGAACGGCGCCAGGTCGACGTGGACCTGGGACGCCTCGTCGCGCGCCCCGGTCGACAGCGCGCTCTGCATCGCGACCACCTCGTTGGGCCCGAGCCTGACGTACGCCCGCCCGGGGGCGTTGCGAGGGATGTTGGCCGCGTCCGGCACCGCGATGACGTCGACGGAGTCCGTCTTGTCCTGGACCCGCAGCGCGATGCGCAGGTTGGTGTTGGCCTTGATGTTCTCGCTGATCGCGCCCTGCGGCCGCTGGGTGGCCAGCAGCATGTGGACACCGAGGCTCCGCCCCCGCTGCGCCACCCCGACCAGAGCATCGATGAAGTCGGGCAGCTCGGCCTTGAGGGTCGCGAACTCGTCGATGATCACCAGCAGCCGGGGCAGCGGCTCGCTGCCCGGGTTGTTGCGCAGGTAGTCGGGGAGGTCGATCGCCGCCGCGGCGCGCAGCATCCGCTCCCGGTACTTCAGCTCCGCCTCCAGGCACCGCAGGGCCCGCTCGGCCAGGTGCTCGTCGAGGTCGGTGACCATGCCGACGGTGTGGGGCAGCTTGGCGCACTCGTCGAAGGCGCTGCCGCCCTTGAAGTCGACCAGCACGAAGGTCAGGTGGTCGGGGTCGACGCTGGCTGCCAGCCCCGCCACCATCGTGCGGAGCAGCTCGGACTTGCCGGCCCCGGTGGTGCCGCCGACCAGGCCGTGCGGGCCGTCGGCCACGAAGTCGATGCTGAAGATGCCCTTCTCGGTCACACCGACCGGGCCCGCCGGGCGGGGATCGACACCCCCGGCCTTCCAGCGGGCCAGGACGGCCTCGGCGCTGCAGTGCTCCAGGTCGAGCAGGGGCAGGAGGCGGATGGAGGCCGGCAGTCCGGCGCCCACGATGTCCAGCTCGGGGTCCTCGAACCGGGCCATCAGCCGGGCGCACTCCCGGGCCACGTCGTCGGCCATCCCGGCGGCCATGAACTCGGGGATGTGGAGGCCCTTCTGCGGCAGGGTGAGGCTGGCCGGGCCGTCGGGGTCGGTCATGTCGATCACCGTCGTGCACAGCGCCGGGAGGCGCTCGGCCCGGGAGGCGATCACGATCCCGGCCACCAGACCCGCCTCGCCGCGCAACAGGCTCCGGGTGGGGGCCTTGCGGCCCTCGGTCAGCTTCTCGTCGTCCACCACGGCCAGCAGCGTGGGCCCCACCTGCCGGGCCGAGCTGGGCTCGGGCCGGGCGAAGCGGTCCTGGGACTCGGCCGCCTTGAGCCGGGCCTCGACCATGGCCGTCGACAGGTCCGGATGGTCGGACAGCATCCGCCCTGCGCCGGTCGCGTCCCGGGTGTGGGGCAGCCACTTGGCCCAGTCCCACTCCATCGCGGCCTCGGGGTTCGTCAGGACCATGACCGGCAGGTCGGCCGGCCCGGACAGGACGGCGGCCTGGCAGATCAACGACCGGGCCAGCGCGAGCGCTGCGGTCCGGTCGCCGACGATGCCGACCACTCCCCCCTCGGAGAGGTCGACCGGCATCGGCGCACCCGGGATGACCGCCGACTCCTCCAGCGCCTCGCGCAGCTCGTCCGGCAGCTCGGCCCGCCGGCCCAGGTCGCCGGTCGGCGGGGTCCACGGCACGTCGCCCACACCGGCCCGCAGCTGGAGGAAGTCGGCATGGGTCGGGCGCCGCTCCCACACCGTGGTGCTCGGCAGGGTCACCCGCCGCAGGATCTCGGCCGGGTCGGGATAGAGCCCCTCCAGCCGGCGACGCTCGTCGTCGATGGTGACGGCCAGCTTCCCGCGGAACTCGCCCATCTCCCGCCGGAACCGGTCCTTCTCGCTGCGCTCGGTCTTGCGGCCTCGCCGCTTGCTGTCGACGGCGGTGGCGATGCCCATGACCGGTGTCAGTCCCGCGAACAGCAGGAACTGCGCGTTCTTGAGCACCAGGAACATGATCCCGGCGAACAGGAGCGGGGTGATGATGCCGATCAGGCCGAGCGGCACCTTGCCCTGGCCGGTCTGGGCCGGTTTGGGCGGCGTGATCTGCTCGGGTGGAGGAGCCGACGCCGGGCGGGGCGGACGGTTGAAGGGGATGGTGCCCGCGGCATTGACGAAGCGCCGCGGGTCGACCGCGACCGAGCGGTCGTCGTCGCGCACCGGCCGCACCTTCAGATCCAGCGCACCGAGGCGGAGGTGCGCACCCTCCTCCAGCGGGCTCGGGTCGACGACGGGCTCGCCGTCGATCCAGGTGCCGTTGTGCGAGCCCAGGTCCTCGACGGTGATCCCGCCGTCGTCGTCGACCTCGACGATCGCGTGCCGCTTCGAGATGGTGCCGTCCCCGAGGGCGACCTTGCACGTCCGGCTCCGGCCGATGTCGGTGGTGCCGGGCGTCAGAGCGAACCGGCGGCCGGCGTTGAGGCCGTTGACCACCGCGAGCTCGCGCTCGGGGGCGGGCGGCGCCGGCCAGGCCACCGGCCCGGCGCCCGGTGCTCCGGCCTCCTCCAGCCGGATCACCGCGCCCTCGTGGAGGCCGGCCTCGCCCAGCTCGAAGTCCGGATCGGCCACCTGGTCGCCGATGACCAGCTCGCGCCCGGCCGCTCCGCTACCGCTCGGCGGCTCGGGATCGAGCGCCTCGACCAGATCCGCGACGGTGGCCGCCGGATTGTTGACCCGGACGTCGAGCTCGCGACGTCCGCCTCTACCCACCAGAACGACCTGCACTGCTCCGTTCTCCTGATCTAGAGAGCCTTCGGTTGCCCTCCGCCCGCCGGTGCCCGGCCCACCCCAGTCTCGCTCAGAACCCGAGCCGGTCCAGAGCGGCCGGGCGGCGCTGCCAGTTGCGGTCCACCGTCACGTGCAGATCGAGGTAGGCGCCTTCCGGGAGCTGCTCGCGGACGGCGGTGCCGACCTGCTTCAGCACCTCACCGCCCCGGCCGACCACGATGCTCTTCTGGGACGGCCGTTCGACCACGATCTCGCAGCGGATGTAGGGCCACTCCCACTCGGTGATCCGGGTGGCGATCGAGTGGGGCAGCTCCTCCCGGACCACGGCCAGCAGCTGTTCGCGCACCAGCTCGGCGACCCAGAACGCCTCCGGGACGTCGGTCACCACGTCCTCGGGGAAGTAGCGGGGGCCCTCCGGTAGCTGTGCCACCAGGTGATCGACCAGCTCGGGCACCCCCTCGCCGGTGCGGGCCGACACGGGGAAGTACTCGGCCATCTCCAGCTCGCTCGCCCGGGCCAGTTGGGACAACACCTGGTCGGGCCGGGCGATGTCCACCTTGTTGACCACCACCACGGCCTCGCGGGGCAGGCGCTCGGCCACCCAGGCGTCACCCCGCCCGAACGGTTGGGTCGCGTCGATCACGAACACCACGACGTCGACGTCGGCGATGGTGCTCCGGGCCGTGCTGTTCAGGCGCTCGCCGAGCGGGGAGCGGGGCTTGTGCAGGCCCGGTGTGTCCACGAAGACCACCTGGACGTCAGGCCGGTTGAGCACCCCTTGGATCCGGTGCCGGGTGGTCTGGGGCTTGTCCGAGACGATGGCCACCTTCTGACCCAGGATCTGGTTGAGGAGGGTGGACTTGCCGACGTTGGGTCGCCCGACCAGGGTCACGAAGCCCGAATGGAACACTTTGGCACCGTACTCTCCGCAGTTCGCCGCTTCGCAACGTGCATTTCTCTGTGGCGAACCACATCTCTCCCCGGGAGTAGAGGTTCGAGGGGGTGACAGATGGCGACGAGCAGTGCAGATCCGGACCGGCTCGAGGCCTATCCGGGACGGCTCACCCAGGCCGACGACGAGCTCACGACCTTGGCCGGCGATCTCGACGACGCGATGAGCGCGTTCTCGTCCGGCGCCGGGACCTTCCGCCCGGCAGGGTTCGACGCGTCCGCGGCCGGCTCGCTGGTCCGCGGCCTCCGGGACGAGTCCCAGTACCTGGGCGGTTGGGTGGCGTCGGTGGGCTTCGCGTTCCGGGAGGCCGACCGGCTCGGCATCTCGCCCGACCAGCTCGACAACTTCATCGGCCTGCGGGTCGGCGAGGCCACCCTGGCCGACGAGCGGCAGCACAGTCAGGGCGAGCAGGACGCCAACGCGCTGCGCCAACGGCTCGCCGCCCTGGGGATCAACCCGTACGACTTCGATCCTGCGCAGCTCCGCAAGCTCGATCCCCGCGATCCCCGCTACACGGAGCTGTTCAACCTGATGGACCGCATCGGGCACAACATGTGGAACCAGGCGTACGCGACCGGCTTCTACACGACGCTCGGGGTCCAGGGGATCCGGGCGACGCTGGGGGTGATCGAGACCTTCGCTGCACACCAGGTGTGGACGCCCTCCGACGAGCACGGCCGTCCGATGGCCCCGGTGCCGGACTTCGGCAGCATCAGGGAGCGGCTGCTGGAGCCGTTCGTCCTCGGCTTCGCGCTGGCCACGAGGTCGGCTGACCTCGACGACATCGAGCGGGAGCTGCTGCATCCGGGCACCGACGTGAACAGCGACGCCCGGTGGCGGCAGCACCAACTGTCGCTGCTGCTCAGCGCCGACGGCCACCACTACGACCCGGCGTTCCTCGCTGCGGGAGCCGATGTGATCCTGGTGTCCAACCGCAACGTGAACTGGATCAACTCGGACTACGGCCCCCACGGCTCGCCGTACGACACCGACTACCCGGCGCTGTACATGGGCCCCCGCCTGTGGGACGGCGACGTGGTCCTGGCGGTGCCGCAGGCCATCGCGCTGCGGGCGCTGTCCCAGAGCGACGAGGCGTCCTGGCAGTTCGCGGGCATGGGCCGCGACAACCTCGAGGCGATCCTGCGGCCCAGCACCTATCAAGTCGAGCAGCTGCCCTTCGGCCCCGTGTCCACCGGTTGGGACTACGACGAAGCGCAGCAGGTCAAGGACCTGATGCAGCAGTTCGGCGCCGGTGCCGTCCACAACGCCTTCGTCGACGTGCCGACGGACGACCCCTCCCGCTACCAGGAGGCCCTCGGACGCTACGCGGACGTCGTCCGGATCGTCGGCGAGGGCGACATCCCCGACGGCACCAAGCGGACCGTCGCCAACTCGTTCGGCCTCTACGTCGACGACATCGGCCACGCAGCACTGGTGATGTCGGAGGACGTCCACCACGAGGGGCAGCCGTTCAGCCGACCCGAGCTGGTCGACTTCTTCCGGGAGCTGGGCCACGACAAGGAGGCCGCGGCCCAGGTGGGCGAGAGCATCACCGCCTGGACCGAGTTCCGGGGCGCCGCCTTCCTGGGCGACCACCCGCCGCCGGGCGACCTCACCGAGACCATGCGCCCGGTGTCGCTGGTCATGGGGGCCGTCGAGGACGGCTTCGACGGCGCGGCGGCCGATGCCACAGCGGCCCGGGAGGCGTTCGCCATCGGGGCTCGCCACGCCGGAGCGTTCGCGGCCAACTTCGCCATCGGGTTCGTCGCCTCGGGCGGCAACCCGGTCGCCGGCGGCGTCTGGGCCGGCGTCGCCGGTACGGCGGGGTCGGTCCTGCTCCAGGGCACCGACATCATGGCCCACTCGGGGCCTCCTCCCGACGTGACCGGCGGGCGCCTCGAGGTGACCGTGCTCGGCCAGCTGCGCCAGGACATGGCGACCACCGTCGCCCAGCAGCACGACCTCCCGCCGCCTCAGCCCGGCCAGTACTCGTCGACGCTGGGCCAGTACCGGCCCGACCTGCGGGACGCCCTGGACGACCTCGATCGGGACGCCACCGACGAGAAGAACGACTACGGCGACGAGGACGACTGGAGCACCCGCTGATGGCCGACATCGACATCGTCCAACCGGTCGAGGGAGCCGCCCGGGTGAGGTTCGGCTACACGGCGGCCGGTGATGCCCTGGACGCCCTGTCGACCATGGGCCGGAAGCTCAGCGAGCAGGGGGAAGGCCGTGTCGCGCCGAAGGACGAGGTGATCGTGGGCTGGCTGGGCCACCACCGCGACGAGTTCGACCGGGCCTGGAACCTGCTGGACCTGCGGTTCCAGGCCGGGGCGGAGGGCTCCAGCTGGGGGGCGATGCAGATCTACGAGGCGATCTGGGACGCGAACGCCGAGCAGACCCGGCTCAACAACGCCGCCCTCCACCCGCCGGCCTCGCCGGGGACGGACCGACCGAGGCGGGGTGGTCCCATCTGAGCCCCGTCGGACAGTCGTCGGCCCGCAGTGCGAGGCTGGGGCCGATGACCAGCGTGGGCGGCTACCAACTCGAGACCCAGATCGGTGCGGGCGCATCCGGCACGGTGTGGAGAGCTCACCGGCAGGGACCGGTCCTGCAGGTCGTCGCACTCAAGCGGCTGCGGGGAGCGGCCAGCACCCCGACCGACCTGGCCCGGCTCCGGCGGGAGGCGACGGTCCTCACCGAGCTGGACCATCCCCACATCGTCCGGGTGCTGGAGGTCCTGGACGACGACGAGGGGCTCGCGCTGGCCATGCAGTACGCACCCGGCGGCTCGCTCGAGGTCCTCCTGGCCTCGCGGGGGCGCCTGGCGCCCGGCGAAGTGGTCGCGGTGGCGGCACCGATCGCCGACGCCCTGGCCTCGGCCCACCGCCGGGGTGTGGTCCACGGCGATGTGAAACCGGCCAACATCCTGTTCACCTCGGACGGCGAGCCGCTGCTCGGCGACTTCGGCGTGGCCCGGACGCTCGGCCACCTGACCAGCGACATGATCACGGGAACGGCCCACTACCTGGCGCCAGAGGTGCTGGACGGCGCGGTCCCCGACCCCCGTACCGACATCTACGCCCTGGCGGTCGTGTGCTACGAGGCGCTCGCCGGACGGCCACCGTATGCAGGTGCGGTGCCGCTGGCCGTCGTCCGGGCCGCCGACGCCGGGATCCACGACCCGCTGTCCGGCCAGCCGGGTGTGCCGCCCACGCTGGCCCAGGTGGTCGAGCAGGGCATGGCCCGCGAGCCCGGCCAGCGCTTCCCGTCCGCCGACCTCTTCGCCCAGGCGCTGCGGGGAGCAGTGCCACACCGGTCGCTGGTGCTCCCGGGACCGGCGGCGGGAGCGGGGGCCGGGCCGGTCGGGCTCGGGCCGGTTGGGCCGGCTGGGCCGGCTGGGCCGGCGGGGGTGGTGGCCGGCCCGGGCGGGGTAGGCGGGCCGGCCGCGGTTGCCGGGGTCGGGAGCGAGGACGACGCCACCCGCGGCACCCGGACCTTCGGTCCCCGGCCGCCGCGTCGGGACCCCGAGGCCCCGGTCCGCCGCTTCCGCCTGCCCGGGGCATTCTTCGTCCTGCTGATCGTGGCCGGAGCGCTCTACCTGATCCGGGGGCCGCTGCGACCGAACGACGAGTGCCCCCAGGTCGAGCCGCCGGTGGCCGAGCCGGGAGCCCAGATCGTGTCTGGCGACCCCGAGGGCGACGGCTGCCAGACCTACGGCGTCTACCAGGAGCAAGCGCTGGCCGACGGGCGGCAGCTGATGTTGCTGACCATCCGGGTGGACGGCGAGGAGCTGCGCATCGAGCTGGGCGAGCCCGGCGACCAGGTGTTCATCGGCGACTGGGACTGCAGCGGCGACGACACGCCCGGCGTCTACCGCCGGACTGCGGGCGAGGTGCAGTACTACGACATCTGGCCCGAGGTGGCTGCTGAGCTCCACCAGCCCGACGACGCCATGCCGGCCACACCGGGGGCGACGGCCTCGCTGGTGGCTGGGTCGGGATCCGGGTCGGAGTCCGGGTCCGGCGACGACGGCTCGGGCGACGGACGATCCGGCGGCGAGCCCTGCGACCGCATCGCCGTCGCGTGACGAGATTCGGCGACACACTGCGCCCCTGATCCCCTAGGGTCCCCCCTCCCGATCCCCCATGGGCACCCCGATCGGTTCGGGATGACCCCGCTGGCGGGGGCTCCACCGGCCCTCACGATGTAAGGCAGTCGCGGTGCCTGATGCACCTCATGCAGTGGAGAGAGAGGACTTACCGTGTCTTACAACCCGTACGAAACACAGATGCCCCCCACCACGGCTTGGCCGCCCGAGCAGCCGCCGAGCCAGGTTCCCGGCTGGGGTCCCCAGGGCATGGCGCCCATGGGCCCGCCACCGGCTCCGGGGAACAAGTCCAGCCCCGCTCTGATCATCGTCCTGGTGGTGCTGGCCGTGGCCGCCATCGGTGCAGGCGCCTTCTTCCTCACCAGCGGTGACGACGACGACGCCCCGACCGCCACCGACAGCAACCGCACCGACAACCCGACAGCCGACGACAACAGCCCGGTGACCACCCTGCCGGGAGGCGACGACGGCATCGACGTCAACGTCGACGACACGACCCCCGGCCTTCCCGGCGATCCGGGCGATTCGGGCGACGTTCCCGGCAACGGCGGCCTGGACGACCACGAGGGCGTCACCATCGAGGAGACCGCGGCAACCGCCGGCCCGCCAGGAACGCCCCCCACCGGCGACCCTGCGCTCGAGGACCTGGCCCAGCAGTGCGCCGACGGCAGCATGACGGCGTGTGACGACCTCTACCTGGCCAGCCCGGTCGGCTCGGACTTCGAGGCCTATGGCGACACCTGCGGCGCCCGGGTCCCGGACGCCCACAACTACTACTGCGCCGACCTGCTCCCCGATGCGTGAGCCCTGACCGGCTGACCACCGACCTTCAAGATCCCCCCACCCCGAGAGGAGCGGCCCCGGCGGAGCCGCTCCTCTCGCCTTTTTTCGCGCCCTGCCGGTGCACTGCCTCCGGACCTCTGTGTCGCGCCCGCTCAGGTGCTGTAGAGATCGGCCAGCTCCACCAGCTGGATCCGAGGCTCGTCCGCCGCTGCGGCGGTG
>Ga0075420_100006442_pt1 | contig 10347 bp, 8 predicted proteins | sample SoiMetdeltSBSDD4_FD_75296 | JGI IMG/M metagenome (GOLD analysis project Ga0075420, IMG submission 75296) | Bulk soil microbial communities from a Populus tree surrounding site in Tennessee, USA - Soil MetaG P. deltoides SBSDD4 | ecosystem: Environmental > Terrestrial > Soil > Tree plantation...
TGCGCGACCACGGTCAACGCCCAGACGACCTGCTCACGCTGTCTCGACGGCTTCCGCTTTCTCCCGTCCGCCGTTGTCGGCGACCCCTTCGCGACGACGCATTTCATCAACGCGACGGGCGGCGGCATGGCCTACGACCTGCGGATCCCGGTCCGTAACCTGGAAGGCGACACCATCGCCTCGCTCAAGGGCGATATCGGTTTCCTTCTCGTCGACTTCGAGTATCAGAAGAAGATCACCCGATGGCTCGCGCTGCGCGCGGCGGCGACCGGTGCCGCCAGGGTCGGAACCAGCGCTCAGGCCGTCGTTGCCAGCGGCGTCGCCGCGGCGTTCGGTGGGTTGTTCGGCGCAACCGTGCCCGTATGGCACTCGGACCAGTTCCTCGTCGCCTTCGACGCGGTCCTTCGTCGAAGCACCGAATACGACATCAACCCGTTCGGGTTCGTTCGCAGGGTCGTCGATGACAGCGCCATCACCGATAGCGCGACGAGTACGTTGCTCACGAGCCAAAAGGTGAACCGATGGTTACTCGGGGCACAGGGAGCCTGGGGGATCGCGCCATGGGTCGGGTTGACCGCGCAGATCCAGTACGGCGGAGTCGACGACGTGTCACCTGACTCGAAATCGCTCACGAGCGTGGGCGGGCAAGTCGGCTTTGACATCGGAAAGGTCAGCTCCGTTCCTGTCGGGATCTCGCTGGCGTATCGCAACCAGACCGGTCCTGGACGAACAGGAAATCTCGCCGGTGGCTACCGTACCGCCGAGCTCGGCGTGTACTACACCGGTCGGTCACAGTTCATGGTGGGTGCTGACTTCTTCTGGTCGAAGATCGCCGTTCGCGACGAGGAAGTCCCGGACCTCGAGGCGACTCAGTTCCGACTCGTGACGCGAATCGATTTCTGAACCTGGGTCGCGCCGGAGCGCGATGCGCGTGAGAACATCGTCGTCTGCCACGCCACCAGCCACGTGTCGAAATTGCCGCCAAGGCGCGTGACCGCGCCCTTGGACCACGCGACCTTCACCGAGTGGGCGCGCCGAACTGGTAACGACACCGTGAGTCCCAGTCGCGCGTTTTCCTGACGCTCCGCCGCCGGGACGTCATCGATCACCGCGCGGCCGCCCGCGTAGTACGTGACATCGGCGGCGACCCAGAGGCGAGGCCGGATGGTATAGCCCACGTGCGATTGCACCGAATGCATCGGGCGCTGCTCCTTCGTGGTACCGCCGTAGTACGACCCGTTGCGCGTGAAGAACCAACTGCCGAGCGAGAGCTCGAGCGTCCAAGGCCCGGTGGGATGCGAGATGCCGATCTCCGGCTTGAACGCCCACCGATGCTGGCCGACGTTGACCAGCTTATCGGCGTAGTACTGACCGGTCGGCATGCTGATCGTGAGGCTCGTCCCGATGACCGTCGACGGCGCCCGACGCACGAACTGCGGCAGCGTCAGCGCGCGCCCACCGAACAAGTTCACGCCGAGCCGGAGGCGCGCGTCGGCGAGCCCGGATCGCTCGGCCGAGCGGGCCTCCTCGAACACGTTCCCGGCCACGTTCGCCCACCCGTAGGGCACAATCGCAGCCAGGCTCGCCGTCCGCCCGAACATCGCGAACGTGCCACCCAGGCCGAGGGCGGCGAGGTAGACCTTCGCGGAGACATCCGTGATCGGGCTGGTCGGCTCGAACACGACGTCACCAGTCGAATAGCCGAACGACAGCGCCGCAAACCGAACACCGATCGGGTTCGCGGCGTAGGCGCGCGGCTCGAGCTCCTGTGCTTCGGCCGTCGCGCCTGACGCGCTCACGAGGGCCAGCGATGCGACGAGCAGCGCGCGTCGGTGGCATCGCACCGGCCCGACCAACGGTGCGCGCCTGACGATCACGGTGGGGGCGGCGCCTTCTTCGACCGTTGGCCGCCGAGCGCGATACGGCCCGACCCACTGAGGACGCGGTTGTGAATCGCTGGGCCGGACCCCTGAGTAATATCGGTCACGCCGTGGTAGTAGCGAATGCCGATGGCGAGGCCGAGCCCCGAGAACCGGTACTCCGCGTCCACCGACACGCCGGCGTCGAATCCTTCGACCGAATCGTCGATGTCGTTCTCGATGGTGGCCGCAGTCCCCTGCGTCGTCGTCCCTGCATAACGATCCTTGGCCGAGACGAGAAAGCCGATCTGTGGACCGACCCCGACGCGAAAGCCGCCGTCGCGACGCTGGGCAAGCTGGAACAGGATCGGGATGTCGACGTACCCGAGATCGCGCTCCATGCGACCCGCGGCGACGAGCGGGTCGAGCTCCGCGTCGTTCAGTGGAATCGGGTCGGCGTCCTTTGCTCCCTTCGACGACAGCGGGAGCACCCCCGTGAAGAGGTGATAGTGCTCGCTAAACCGCCAGGACGCGAAGAGGCCGAAGAGCGGTCCGGGGGACCGTGAAGCCCCGTCCAGTCCCTCCAGCGTCGCGAGATTCGCCCCGATCTCGATGCCAATGTTGAACGTCTCCGAGGCGAGTCGGTCGCCGAACAGGATGCCGAGCACCACGCCTTGGGCCCGCGCCGGGAGCGCGCTGCCCATGGCGAGCAGCGTCACGATGGCGACGACGCGGGTGGCTGCGACCGCGATGGTCCGCCTCGCAGAGCTCGGGCGCATGACTCGTTAGGCCGAAGGTGGCGCGTGGTGGGTGGGTCGCCTCACGATTGCCACGGGAGACGGCGCCAGCCATTGCACCTTCGGCGCATCGGCGTGCCCTTCGCCGAAGGGCAAGGCAACACGGTCAGGCGAAGCCAGGGCGGTCGCTCGGCGCGGCGCCGGGAGCCGTGAAATGTTGCTGAACGGCTGACGCGACGGCCTGGCGCAGCGTGTCGAGGCGCAGTGGCTTCACCAGATATCCGGCACACCCTTCGTCGCGCGCACGACGTTCGAGGTTCGCGTGTCCGGTAACGAGCAGGACGGGAATGTCGCGCGTTGCGTTCGACGCCTTGAGGCAGCGGACGACTTCCCATCCGTCCGCACCAGCGAGCGAGAGATCCAGGAGGATCACGTCGGGATGCTCATCGCGTGCAGCGCGTAGCCCTTCGATGCCGGACTCGGCGGTGACGACGCGGTAGCCGATGTGGCCAAGTCCGAGCGAATACACATCCCGGGTGTCTGCGTCGTCTTCGACCACGAGCACTGTCGCCTCGCGCATCCGCCCTTGCATCACCACCGGAACCTCTCGAAACAGTTCGCTGCCGATTTTGCGACTGATCGCCCCAGGCCGCTAATTGGGCCTAGGTCCGATTTCCTCCCGTCCCGCAAACGGCGAACTGCAAAGGGCGCAGGGCCCGAAGAGCGCAGGGCCCAGACAGCGCAGGGCCCGAACGGCGCAGGGCCCAGACAGCGCAAGACCCAGACGGCAAGAGCGGGGGCATCGTTCGGGTTCCGCGCTGTTGCCGTTTGGGTCCTGCGTGGTTCGGGCTGTGCGTGGTTCGGGTCCTGCGTTGTTTGGGCTCTGCGTCGTTCGGGCCCTGCGCAGTTCAGGAGTTATTTACTGAATGTGTATCCTCTGCCTTGTAGGCACGTCCCGACGGCTTTCTTGAACGTGTCTGCTTGCTGATTCGACGAGGCAACCGCCGCATTGCCCGCCTGGGCTGCCGCCTCTTTCTCTGCACGCTTCTTCCCAGCCCGGCCGCCAACACCGCCGGCAGCGGCGCCGACTGCCGCGCCCTTTCCCGCATCACCGGCAGCCGCACCGATGAGCGCCCCCGCCGCCGCGCCTTTCGCTGCGCCCTTCACGGCGGCGCCCTGCGTTGCTTGCGCCGTCTGCGCCTGCGCCGCTTTCGCCGCCGAGTCGGCATTCGGTGCCGCCGCGACCGCCGGATCGAAACCGGTCTGGTCCTTCGCCCACGCGTAGCACTCGCGCTGATCGGCCTTCTGCTTCTCCGCCGACTGTCCCTTCGCCGGGTACGCGAACACTCCGAGCTGCTTGAACGCCGCATCGATGGCGGCGTCCTGCTGCGCGTTCGCCGGCGTGGCAGGTTGCTTGGCCGCCTGCGCATCGGCAACGCGTGCGGCGAGACAGATCACCAGGGCGACAGAGACGGCACTCGTGGTACGCATTCTTCCTCCTTTGCGGTGACTCGGAACCGGACCCATCGGTCGGCCGGACCGCCGCGACTATCCGGATCATCACGCTGACGATGCGTGGTTGCCACGAAGGTCCCCATTGGACCTTGGAAATACAGGCTGATGGCTGGCTGTCACCGCGCCTAACGCGCGGTGACAGCGCTGACGTGATCGTCAGTCGGAATTGGTGTCCAGGAGCTATCCGGATTGAACTGCGTGATCGCTGCCGCGAGCTCGGCCGTCTTGTCGCCGAAGTTGCGCTGCCACACGAGCCCCTCGTGGTTGACGAGAAACGTCATCACGCCAGTCATGCCGTACTCCGCTGGGTACGCGAGGAGCGCGAAGCCTCCCGTCAGCTTGCCGTCGACGATGTACTCGAGCGCCCCGCCATTCGCGGCGGGTCCCTGCGAATACAGCATCCGATAGATGTACCCGTGATACGGCGCGCCCGCGCTCGTGCCCGCAGCGCTCCGAGACACCTCGGCCGCGGCGGCGGCCAGGAACGGTCCGGCCGGGCTCGGCGGCTCACCTTGCGCCACTTCCCAGTAGAGCCCGTTCTGCCGACCGGGTTCGCTGCGTAACACCTGCGCGTAGACGCCGGGTGCAGCACCGTCGTGTCCCGCAGCGGCGTAGTCCTCCTGTGCCGCGACGAAACCGCGCATCACGTCGATCGTGCGAAGCTCGTTCGCGCCGATCCGTCGCGCCTGGAGCTCGTGGACCGCCGCGTCGCCGTCGAAACGCCATCGGCCGTCACGCCGCATCAGCGGAACCGGCAACGGCCAATCGTCCTCGCCAACCTGCAGGATCAGATCATCGGGGCCGCCCGAGACGAGCTGGTGTCGTACGCGATAGCGTGCGAGAAACGCCTCGCGGTCGCGCCGATCTTCGACCGTGTCTCCCGATGACACGAGCGCTCCGGCGCCGAGGCCCAACAGCCGCCGGAACGTCGCGACGTCTTTGGCCTCGAGCGCTGTGACCAGCGCCGCCGTCGCCTGTTCGGGCGTCTCGAACGTGAGCTGGTTGCCGTCGTCCGCCGCACGCCTGTCGCAGGCCATCGCGATCAGCAGTGAACCAACGACGCCGATCGTGAGGGGATCCCTAACGAATCGTTTCATCCGTCCGTCCTCCTGCTTCTATTGCCGTCGCCCACCGCCGCGCGAGGCGGTCTGGTGCGCCGCCGGCGCGCTCGCATGGCCCCGCGCACTCGCGGCTCGATCGAATGAACCGGTACCCTCTCGACTCGCACCCGAGAGCGCGTGCTCGCGTTGCTCGCGAGCCGCGTTAGGCGGGGCCTGGTCCGACGACGCGGTCGGGCGAGTGTGCGTAGGCGCCGCGGTCCTCGAGGGAGCGGCCGAGGATCGTGACGCTGGTGTTGCCGTAGCGGTGCCGCCGTAGCCTCGATCACGTGTCGATCCGGTCGCCCGCTCGTTGGGCCGGCTCGTCGGCCGCGCCTGGGCCTGCGTTCGGCCGGCGTTTCGCGCGCTCGCGGTCTGGTTCGTCCGCTGACCCGGTGCGGTCCGTTGCTGCGCCGTGGCAGTCCGTCGGTCGGGCGTTGCTGTCCGAGTAGTGCCGGATGGCCCTCGCTGTGCTGTCGACCCGCGCGTGTTGCCTCGAGCACCGGCATAGCTCGACTGTCCACGCCAGTTGTCTCCGCGCCCCGCAGCTGTTTGCCCCACGCGATTCGACGGTGCGGCGTGACGCGTGCCCGCTATGGGGCTATTCGCTCCGACGCGCAGATTCTGCTGATTCGAGAAGCGATTGTAGTAATTGTTGTTGTTGATGATGATGTTGTTCCCGCTGTTGTAGTTGTAGCGATATCCCGGCGGCGGCGCGTACCGGTACGCCGGATGGAATGCGGGGCCATAGACCGGCCGATAGACGTACGCCGGCGGATAGAAGGGCCGAGGGCCGTAGTAGACGGCGCCGGCTCCCCAGTGAGGATAGCAGTAGTCGTCATCGTCGAGCGCGTTGCCAACGAGAACGCCGACGCCGAATGCGAGCAGCGCCCCGGCAACCGCCGAGCCCGTGCTCACGGTGTTCTCCGATGTCGTCGTGGTGGTCGTCGTTGGCGCGGGTGCCGCCGGAGCCGCCGCTGGTGGCGTCGTGTACACCACGGTCGGGTCGTACTGCGGGACGTAGACGACCTTCGGGTCTGCGGGCTTCACTTCGACGTACGTCTCCCCACCCTCGCTCTTCGTCTCCACTGTCTGCTGCGGCGTCGACTTGAGGTTGCCGACGTCGGCCGCCTGCGCGCGCAGTCGCTGCACGGCGTCGAGCACGGCCTTCTGATCCGACGTGAACGCGGCGCCAACCTGCTTCGTCCACTCGATCTCCTGACACATCATGTCGACGACCGTTGGGAACTGCACCAGCGCGCGAGTTGCCGGACCGAACCCAGCCTTCTGCGCCGCGGCGTCGAGCTCCGTACCCTTGACCGTCTCGTTCTGCAGCAGCCAGTTGCCCGCGTCGAGTACCTCCTGTGCGTTCACTGACGCGGCGAGGACCTGGCCAAGGAGCTGGTCGGGATAGAGCGCGATGGGCGCGAGCAACTCGTCGAGCGCATCAGGCGCCCACGATGCCTGTGTGACCGCCGCTGTGGGGGTGGTGGCCGCGGCCGCGGCGGCGACGTCTCGCGCGACATCGCCCGATGCCTCTTCCTGCTGCTTCCCGCGACAACCCGCGAGGACGATTGCACACGCGATGAGCGTCGGGATCGCTCTCATCGATCCTCCTGATTCTGCCGGGACTGCGGTTCCCGGATGACGCCCGCACCCTGCTGTCACGCCGCGCGATGAGCAATTGGACCATTGTCACAGGCACCGCCCTCTACCAGAATGCTCGGCCAGAACAATGAACCGCGCAGGACGCGGAGAACAGCAAGGAATCGAGGTGCTGTTCCCCTAGGCCCCTCCTTCTCGCGATACTCCACCGTCCCGGCAGAGGGCTTCGGCGAAATCGCTGTCATCAGCTCAATCAGCGTTAGGCCGTGCTCCCCTCTCCGTCCTCACACGCCAGACGCTAGCGTCCGAGATTCGCGAGCGCATATCGGAAGGGACCACTCGAGATCCGGATGATTCCCTCGAACGGGCCATCCAGCTCGAATATCAGGAAGACCGCCGCCGCAACCGACAACGCCGAGATGGCGAAGACCGTCACGACCGTCGCGTTGCGGGGTGCGCTGAGACCGAAGCTCGCGAAGGTCATCGACAGCCAGAAGATCACCACGGATAGGAACGTCCGCGGCACCGCGCCCCCGCTGCTCCCAAGAAGCCGCCATCGTGTCCGCAGTACCTCCTCGCTCACCTTCAGCGCTTCGGACTTGAGCCAGCGCTGCGTGTCCGTTGCGGGTGACAGGCGCAGAATCTGGTTCTCGATCTCCTCGGCGGCTGGACTTGCTCCCGTTGGCGACGCCTCGAGCTGAGGGGGAGCGCCCTTCGCGGGCCACATTGCCTCGATCCGGAATGCCATCGCGCGGCGGAGCAGATCGCGGGTCGGCGCCGTTTCCGGACCATAGCGCGCAAGGAGGCGATCCAGGGTGAGTATGGCGGCCGCCGCATTCTTGATGGCGACATCCTGCGTATCGAACGAACCCTTGGCCGCGGCAGTGACAAGGCCGAGCAGCAGCGCTGTCATCGTTGCCACCAACCCCATGCCGAGGCGGACGACGTCCTGGGACTCCTTGGTCACGTGCGCGGGAGGCAGCCTCGAGCGGATGAGAATCCCGAGCACTGCCCCACCGAGCGTGCAGACGAACGTGATGATCGCGAAGGTGATGCCAGTCATGGTCGCGCCATCGCGACTCGCAGCCGCTCCTCGGCCCTAACGAGATGATCCGCCTGCTCCGCGTCCTGGCTAGGCACTTCGAGCTGGGCCGTGACGGCGTGGGACTTGTTCTCGAGGACCACGATGGCGTTCTCGCTCGGTCGAAGGCTGGTGCGGCCGGTCGTCCGACGCTGTCGGACTGCGGCGGACGCGGCAATTGGACTATCGTTGCGGCTTGTCGACGCCGACAGTGACAGTCAGGTAGTCACCGGCAGCGCAAACCGGAACGTGGTCCCATGTGTCGGCGCGGCGCGGCGCGGCGCGGCGCGGCGCGAGTCGCGGGTGCGGTGGAAACCGCAAATCGTTAGGGTGGGCGAAGCCGTGGCGTGCGCTCGAGCACGCCGTCGGTGTGGACGAATTGCCGCTGGCATCGGCCTCGCTTGACTCCTCGGAATGCTGGAGTTAGGTCCAACCCGGTTCTCAGCGGAGTCCATGGACGTGCCAGGCGTTACAACCCGCACGCCGTCCGAGCTGCGTCCTCCTGGCGAACTAGTCGCATGGGCTGGCCCGGATGTCACCGACATGGCCAGTGTGTTCGGCGCTGCCTGTCGCGAGTATCTGGCGCGGCCGGCCTACCGGGTCGATGACATGTGGATCACCTACGGCGACTGCGGTGCTCGTGTGTCCCGCATCGCGGCGTCGCTCCGTGATCGTTTGGCCCAGTACCGCCAGGCGACCGCGAAGCAGCCGACCATCGCGGTCCTGCTCCCAAACAGCCATCACGTTCTCGAGTTCTTCTTCGCCGCGGCGGTCACGGACGCCATCCTGTTTCCGTTGAACCACCGGCTGTCGGCGAGGGAGATCGAGGCCGCCCTGCGTACCACCGACGCCGTGATCCTCCTGACGTCCGGCGCCTTTGCGAGCACCCTCGCCGAGATCCATTGGGACACGCTGGCCGTCCACACCATCATCTGGACGGGTGATCGGCTCGATCTGCCGGTGGAGGAACATCGCTCCTGGGCTTCCCTCGTGTCGCTCGCGACTCGGGACGGAGCCGAGCCATCACGCCCAGCGCCTTCTTCCTACGTGCAAGGATTCGGGACGTCGGGTACCACCGGACAAACCAAGGCGGTGCTGCACTCTCACGCGAACGTCTACGTCCATTCCCTCGCGACGATCCAGGCGCTCGGGCTCAGCGCCCGTGACCAGCATTGCTGGGCGCACGTGGGTCCGATGTACCATGTCGGCGATGCCGCCTTCGTGTGGATCGCATTGATGCTCGGCGCGCGCCACGTCTTCCACGAGAATCCGCTGCAGGTCGAGGAGGTCGGGAAGCTCCTGGCCGAGGAGCATGTCACGATCGTCAAGTTGGTGCCATCGATGCTGCAGCTCATGTGCGGCTTCGACAGCCTCAAGGCACTGACGTTTTCCGACCTGCGGTGGATTCTCACCGGCGGCGCCGCGCCAGACCCCGCACTGATTCATCGCGTCGCCACCCTCTTCGACTGCGACTTCATCCAGGGCTTCGGTATGACCGAAGCGACCTGCCACGTGGCCTTCAAGGTCGAGACCCAGGCACCGCTGAAGGAAGGGCTTCGCGTTCTTCCAGGACTCGATCTCAAGATCATCGACCCGGACGACAAGTCGTTAGGCGCGGGGGAGGTAGGGGAGATCGTCATCAAGGGCGAGTCGGTATTCAGCGGCTACCTCGCGGATGGAAAAGTAGAGACCGGAAACACGGCCGTCTTCACACGCGACGGATATTTCCGCAGCGGCGATCTGGGCTTCCTCGACGACGCAGGCCACGTCCATGTCTCGGGCCGGCGCAAGGACATGATCAATGTCGGCGGAGAGAACGTCTTCGGCTGGGAGGTCGAGCACGTCATCAAGGACATGCACGGCGTGAAGGAGTGTGCGGCGTTCTCGACGCCTGACCCGCTGCTCGGCGAGGTCGTCGAGGTCGCGGTCGTTAGGACCGGCGCCGAACCAGCGGCGGCCCAGGTGAAGGAGCGCTGCCGCAGGATGCTGGCGAGCTTCAAGGTGCCGCACCGCGTGCATTTCCTGGACGCGTTGCCGCGCACCCCGACCGGCAAGGTGCAGAAGCATCGGATCGCGGAGCAAATCCGCGCCATGCCGACAGCCGCCGAGCGCCCGCCTGTCCCGACCGCGCCGGCGCCAGCGTCAGCCGCGATCGACCAAATCGAGCACGCGATCGCGGAGATCGTGACGACGTACATGGCCGCTCTGACCAGCGCGCGCATCGATCACGATCGCCCGCTGTTCGACACGGGCCTCGACTCCCTCGGCGCGCTGGAGCTGATGCTTCAGCTCGAGGGACGGTTTTCCCTGGAGCTGCCGCCGACGCTGCTGTACGACCATCCGACGATCCGCGGGCTGGCGACGTACCTGTCGGCTCAGGACACGCTGGCGCCGATGACGACGACAGCCGAGTTCTCACGGTTCACCGCTGAACACCCCCGGGTGACCGCCGA
>Ga0075420_100006446_pt1 | contig 10346 bp, 8 predicted proteins | sample SoiMetdeltSBSDD4_FD_75296 | JGI IMG/M metagenome (GOLD analysis project Ga0075420, IMG submission 75296) | Bulk soil microbial communities from a Populus tree surrounding site in Tennessee, USA - Soil MetaG P. deltoides SBSDD4 | ecosystem: Environmental > Terrestrial > Soil > Tree plantation...
CACCTGAAACCGGCAACAGCCAGAGGTTCGTCGTCGGCCCGTCGATGAGCGACGTCGCCAACCACTTGCCGTCCGGTGAGACGGCTGCGTGAGCAACCAACGCGCCTGGCGACCCGGGAATTCGCTCGCCGGACACGCGAGCGATCACCTCCGTTGGTCCGTCTTCCGGGCTCGCGCGACAGAACTCGGTCACGGCTCCCCACCACCATAGTCCAAGGGCAGGGCGGTCGCTCGCCGAGTCGTGCATGGACTCGAAACTCGCCGGCCTCACGAAATACAACGTCGCACCGTCCGGAGAAATGGCCGGTATCAAGATGCCGCTTGTGTCTTCGCGGATGACGATCGCCTGTCCGCCATCGATCGGGATCTTCTCGAGGCGCTTACGCTCTTCTCCGAGGCGCCAGTAGTACAACCACTTCCCGTCGCTCGACCAGCTTGGTGCCCATCCACGGACAACGTGGCGAAGCGCTGTGCCATCGGGACGTACGGCCCACAGTCCCCCCTGCCCGCGTCGATTCATGACGAACGCAATCACATCGCCCCTGGGAGACCACATCGGCACACCCACGCTGACCAGAGGATCGGTCTCGAACGTGATTTGACGGGTGCTGGATCCATCGGTGCTCGCGACCCAGAGGTTCGCGTGACCGCCGTTGTCGGAGATGTACACGATCCGTTTCCCGTCCGGACTGACCGAAGGCGTCTGCACCTGGCCCGTCTGGCGTGTGACACGCGTTGCGTTTCGAGTGTTCTCGGCCGGCGATCCCGCGACGGGAAACTTCCAGATATCCGACCGCATTCGCACGCGACTCACGACCAGGCTGCCGGTCGAATGTCCGTCAGGCTGGATGTACGAATCGTCTCCAAAGGTCAGCGCACGATCGCCAGTACCGTCGTTCGCGATGGTTCGCAGGTTGCAAACCGGCGGATAGAGCATCGTGCTGCCGCGCGATGAGCTATAGATGAAGCCAGAACTGTCGGGCAGCCATGTGAAGCCGGTCAGCGCCGAGTCCCGTGTGACCTCGCGCCGCTCTCCGCCTCGAACGGCCACGACCTCCAACGCGACGTCGAAGCCGGCTGAATAATCCGACCGTTGAAACGCGAGCCATCGATCGTCAGGCGACCATCGCAGAGAGCTGTAGGCTGCCGTGGGGAGCAGCACCACCTGCTCCAGATCCGAGCCATCACGAGCGACCGTCACGAGCATCAACTGATTGCCGGTTGCGCGCAGCAGCACGATACGGCTGCCATCGTGACTGATGTCGGCGCCTCCCAGGGCCGTGGTGACCGGCCGCGGCCACCCACCAAGTGCGCCGATCTCGAAGATCGTCCCTTCCTCCAGCCGGCTGGCGCCGGGCGTGTAGTAGATGAGGGCGTTCGAATCCGGGCTCCAGCGCGGAAACAGGTGATGCGACTCGTCGCGGGTGAGCTGTAGCAGCGTCCCGCCGGCAAGCAGTCGAATCCAGAGCTGATGCCACCCCGCGACGTCCGCGACAAACGCCACCATCTTGCCGTCCGGCGAGACGACAGGAGACTGGGTCGTTCCGACGAAATCAGTGATGCGTTGAAATTCGAGGTCGCGGCCGACGCCGATTGCCGTTGACGAGCGCACGTCGGCTTCACCGGGATTGCTCCACTCGTCGATCTCGAGGCGGGCGTCGGCGACGTCGCGAAGGCGGCGTCGTGGATCCTTTTCGAGGCATCGCCGGAGCAGCCTGCGAAGCTGCGCCGGCGTGTGTTTCGGCAAGGCGGTCCAGTCCGGGTCGCGCTCGAGAATCGACACGATCACGTCGGCGATGGTGTCGCCTTCGAACGCCCGTCGCCCGGTCAGGATCTCGTAGAGCACGCAGCCGAATCCCCACACGTCGGTCCGCTTGTCGACAGGCAGACCGCGTGCCTGTTCGGGACTCATATACGACGCCGTCCCCAGAATCACGCCCGCGCGCGTCCCGCTCGACAGCACTGTCGGCGAATGAGAGACGTCCAACGCCGCGAACAACTGGTCCGACGATGGTGTGCCCACGTCGAGTTTCGCCAGGCCGAAGTCGAGCACTTTGACAGTGCCCGACGGCGTGATCTTGACGTTGGCTGGCTTGAGATCGCGATGGATGATTCCGCGTTCGTGTGCCGCGTCGAGGGCATCAGTGAGCTGTCGCGCAATCTCGAGCGCCTGGGGAATCGGGATTGGACCGCGGACTGCAGGCAGGACCACTCCTGCCGCAGCTGGCGCAGCCACGCGTTCCGACAGCGTATCGCCCTCGATGACCTCCATAACGAGTGCCGTCATCGTCCCGGTGTCTTCCACGCCATAGAGCGTGGCGATATTCGGATGATTGAGCGACGCCAGAAGCCTTGCCTCACGTTCGAAGCGGGCGATGTGATCGGGATCGGACAGGGACGCGGAGGGCAAGATCTTGAGCGCAACGTCGCGCCCTAATTTGGTGTCGCGCGCGCGGTAGACTTCGCCCATCCCGCCGCTTCCAAGCTTGGCGATGACTTCGTATGGGCCAACGCGGTGACCTATCGCGAGCGGCATGTTGCGCGAAACCGCCGGGAATTCTATCCCTGTCGCGTTCAGTAACGGAGGTTCGCGCCGAAATTGGGAACGTTGCCCGCCTGGACGTCCCTGGTCCAGGCATCGAGGCGGTCTCCGCCCATCTTCCAAAACGCGCGGCACATCTCGAAGTAGGCCAGCACCGCCTCTCTTTCACCGTACTCCAGCAGGTCTCTGGCCAGCGTCATGTTCGGACCAAACGAGCTGAGTACCGGCGATCCAGGTATCTCGGCCGACGCTCGCAGGAACGTCACAGCGTCGGCGAGCCGGCCCTCGCGCACGGCGATGCGGCCCAGCATGAGATTCCCCTTGTGCACAGCGTCGCCATAATTCCACTTGGTGGGATCGCTCCCGGCCTGTTTCAGCAGGCGTTCGGCGTACGCGCGCGCCTTCTCGAAATCGCCCGCGTCGAACGCCATCGCCGGTAAATCGGTGAGCGTCGTCCGCTGGCTCGGGTCCATAGCGTTGGCGCGCTCCATCAGCGACAACGCTGCGATCGCCTCGGTCACGTCCCCTGACGAGGCATTCAACCGGTGAAGCAACGCCAGCTTCTGGATCCATTTCGGATTTTTCGGCTCGAGGTCGCGCGCCCGTTCCAGCAGTTCCTGGGCCAATGGGCGATCGCGGATCATGAAAAAGTCGGCCGCTCCCTCGAGCACATCGACGTTCTCGGGAAGCGCCTCCACACGAGCCAGCCACTGCGCCTTGTACTGGGCATACAAGGCGGGATCCATATACACCTGTGCGCGGCCGCCGCTGTTGAAGCCGTCGAACGGATTCGTCTGTGCCGGCGCGGCAACCGGTGCCGTCAGTAGGACGGCGAGAAAACCGAGTGAGCGGCATCGCATGGGAGATCCTCCCTATGGCTCAGGTTCTGCAGCGACTCCCTAACGCAACAACGCCGCAAGCCGCGCGTCCGAACGCGATTCCTCGATCGCTAAACCTCGAAGCAGGTCGATCCGATATACCGTGCGAATAACCCCTGGCCACCAGTGCTCTACTCAGGTCGACCCATGCTTGGTTCCTTTACTGTATCCGTCTTCTTCGCCCTGATCGCGACCGGCCTTGCCCTGTTGCGGCGGCGCGGCCGGCGGGCGGTTCATTCGTGGCATCTGTTACGTGACCTCAGCCCCGTGAGCTCGCAGTGGTTGGCTGACTATCGACGCGGTGGATAATCCGACCCGACCACGCGTGTCGCCATGATGTAATGGCGTTCGATGACCGTCGAGCGCCGCCACGGTGAATTTCCCGAACAGGCTGATGACAATCGCCGGATATGGAACGCCAACGCTCGCTGGTGGGACAATCAAATCGGTGACGGCAACGACTTCCAGACACTGCTGATCGAGCCACCGACGGAGCGCCTGCTCGACCTCCGAACCGGGGATGTCGTCGTCGACATCGCATGCGGCGCGGGACGATTCACCAGGCGAATGGCGCAGCTCGGCGCGCAGGTCGTCGCGTTCGACTACAGCGAGGAATTCATTGCGCGCGCACGGGAACGCACGCCCAGCGATGCCCCGATCGAGTACCGCGTCGCCGATGCCGCCAACGCTCAGGCCCTTCTCGCCCTGGGAGCGACCCGGTTCAACAAGGCCGTCTGCACGATGGCCCTCATGGACATGCCCCAGATCGAAACGCTGTTCACTACACTGCCGCGCATGCTGACGCCAGACGGTGTGTTCGTGTTCTCCGTCACGCACCCATGCTTCCACTCGGCAGACATCCAGCGCTTCGCGGAGATCTTTGATGAGGCCGACGGCCGGCACGCGATCCGCTCCGGCGTCAAAGTGTCGTCATATCTCTCATCGGTCGCGAGGAAAACAGAGGGCATCGCCGGCCAACCCGAGCCCCAGTGGTTCTTCCATCGCCCGATCAGCACACTCTTTCGGGTGGCATTCGACGCCGGCTTCGTGGTCGACGCCATCGAGGAGCCGCGACTCCCGGTCCCGGCGCCGCGCAAGGCCGGCGTCCGGTGGGACGACATGCCGGATATCCCACCGATCATGGTCGTGCGGATGAGGTCGATTCGATAGCAACGTCCACATTAGAAGCCAGGCCGGCCGAACTGACGCAGCGTCAGTCCAAACAAGAGGGTCGTTATTCAGATCCCGCCTGGCACTCCCTTTGTTGTAGAAGTCAGTTCTGGGGGCGTGTGGTGTCGTAAGCACGCCCAGCAGAAGGTCAGCAATTTTTCGAAGGTAACCATGCACTCGCTCAGAAAAATTTCATTTGCCTGCGCAGTGGCGACTTGTTTCGCCGTCTCTCCTCTCGTTGGTACTGCCGCCCAGACGTTAGAGTCAGTTGGAGTCCCAGCGTTCAACATCGCGAGCATCGGCATCGGTAATTTCGGCCAGGTCAGTCAGACCTATTATCGCGGCGGCCAGCCTGATGGAAGCGACTTCAGCAATCTCGCGGCACTGGGGATCAAGACCGTGATCGACCTGCAGCGGGACGGCAAGCTCGTTGAGCGTCAGCTGGTCGAATCGGCGGGTATGAAGTTCTATCGAATTCCGATGACTACCCGCACCGCCCCCACAAGAGACGAGCTCGCGCTCTTTCTCCAACTCGTCAACGATCCCTCGAATCAGCCTGTGTACGTGCACTGCGCAGGCGGACGCCATCGGACCGGTGTGATGACGGCCGTCTACCGCATGACGCACGACGGCTGGACGTCGGATCAAGCGTTCAAAGAAATGAAGCAGTACGATTTCGGACCCGACTTCCTGCACCCTGAGTTCAAACAGTTCGTATACGCCTATCGCGTGGAACCCGGTCCAGCGCTCACTGCTCCAACAGTTACCGCGGTAAACGCAGCGAATTGACGGGCCAGCCGGATGTTTTCAACGTGATTCCCTGGCACTCACAGGTGCGTTGAAGACGCGAGAGAACAGGCGGCCAGTGTCTCCGCGTCAAGCCGTTCACGCAGCAGTCTCATTGCGCGGCTCACGTCGCCGAGCGCCGCCCACGCGGCGGCGTCGAGGTAATACCGCGTTCCCGCGTAAATCGAGCGCCCTCTGATAGTCACCTCGCAGAAAATGTGTATGAGCGACACTGGACATCAGAGCGGGGTCGAGACCTATCGCCCGATCGTGTGCCGCTACCGACGCGTCGAGATGGTCGCAAGACCGAAGTGCCTGCACCAGTCCGGCCAGGCTTTCAGGCTCGTCTCCGCGTGCGACTAGCGCGCTTTTCAATTCCGCGTCGAGCGGGGCTTCGGCCCGGCCTAAATCGGAGGCGCAGGGTCAAGCCTGCGCTCTCCACCGATACTAAGAAGGCTGGTCGGGAGCAGTTACTTCAAAAGGACGTCGAGCAAGAGAGGCAGATGGTCCGAGTCGTAGGCGTGCGGAAGCGTTTGACAGTTACGTGTGACGTCTTCGGCAAGCGTGCTGAACATGAAGTCGAGTCGACCGACGACAAAGAACAATGGGATGTCGAGCCGAAGCGGCCAGCGGTTCGTGCGATGCGTCCCGCACGACTCGAGGGGAATATGACGGCCTACGGTTGTGACCGTCCGGTCGCGCATTCCTCGACGTGAATTGAAATCGCCGCCGACGATGAGTGGCATTTCGTCCAGTGATGCAATCCGATCTCCTAGCGCTTCCGCTTGCACCACACGATCGCCATTCGTGTCGAAATGCGTGGCGACGACGCGTATGGGCGCAAGCGTGGACCGCGGCGTCACGGTCGCCGCCACCGCCACCCGGCGCTGCTTTCCGAATGGCAGTTCGATCGCCAGGACATCTGTAAGCGGTTCTGTCGACAATACGGCATTGCCGCGATCCTCGCGCTCGATGAGGGTCGTAGCTGGGCCGTTGCGCATCGAGGGCACGTAGGCCATCGATAGACCAAATCGTTCTGCGATGCCGACGATATCCAATGCCGGGCGACGTGGCCGGATTGACGAGGGCACACGCAGGTCCAATGGATACGATTCAGGCACGTCGGCGCCCGCGCGGAAGGTCTCCTGAAAAAGAACCACGAGGCCGGTTCCCTCCTCCGAGGCGCGATCCAGCATCTGCGCAATGAGTTCCTCGGTATCGCCTCCGCCGACGTGTACGTTCCAGCTCAGGACCAGCAGCCGCGAAATATCCCCCGCCCTCTCGGCGCCCGTTGCGAAGACCGGCGGACCGACACTTTGACACCACCGATCGAGTGTCTCCTGTTCGTTTTCCCAACGGAGCCACGTCACGCCGGACACTGGCTGCAGGCACGCCAGGCTGTCTGCGCGTGGCGACTCGATTGTCCCGGTTATCAGCGCGAGAAGGAGCAGAGGCAGCGTGTGCCGGCGCCTCATGATGTGCTGTTCATGCCACTATGACTTGCTGGCGCGCGTCATCCCAGCGCCAGATGTTCGAGTTTCCCTCTAAGTGTACCCCGCCCAGCCAGCGATCGGTTCCAAACAGCAGGACTCTGTGATGGGGTCAGACCCCTTCATGGATCTGCACGAGTCGGCATGCTCAAATACTATTCTTCCCCGCTGGAGGACCACGACCATGGAAAACGATGAACTCACACGACGAGATTTCGTAACGACTGTCGCGGCGGGCATGATTGCCGCCGCGGGTGCCGATCTCGATGCGCAGCAGCAGGTCACCGAAACCAACGTCGAGATCAAGACGCCCGACGGCACCTGCGATGCTGCATTCATTACTCCCGCCACGGGAGCTCATCCGGCCGTGATCATCTGGCCCGACGCGTTCGGCCTGCGACCGTCGATGCGCAACATGGCGAAGCGGCTCGCTGGCGCCGGCTACTCAGTGCTCGTACCGAATCCGTTCTATCGAGTTGCCAAGTCGCCGATCTGGGAAGACGCATCCAAGGTCGACTTCGCGACTGAACGGCCGAAGATCACGCCGCTGATGCAGTCGATCCAGGCGGACGGCGCGGTTGAAAAAGACGCACCTGCGTTTATCGCATGGCTCGACACGCAGAAGCAGGTCGATCGCAACAAGAAGATTGGCACGCAGGGCTACTGCATGGGCGGCGGGCTCGTCGTCAGGACGGCGGCCGCGGTGCCGAACCGCGTTGGCGCTGGCGCTTCATTCCACGGCGGCGGGCTCGTCACGCCAAACCCGAACAGCCCGCATTTGCTCGCACCGAAGATCAAAGGGCGCATGTACTTCGGCATCGCGACCAACGACGACATGCAGCAGCCCGATGCCAAGACGAAGCTGAAGGAAGCCTTCGACGCAGCCAAGGTGCCTGCGGAGATCGAGGTCTACTCGATGGCGCAGCACGGCTGGTGCGTGCCCGACATGCCGGCACAGGCGAACGGTCAGCCCATTTACAAGATGGACGATGCCGAGAAGGCATGGGGCAAGCTGCTGGCGTTGTACAAAGCGGGCCTCGTTTAGAGACACTGACGTAAGGCCACGAAGATCATGTATAAGCCACGAAGAACACGAAGATCACGAAGGACTATTCGTGGTTCCGTGACGTTATGCCCTTCTTGGCCTTCCATCGTGGTCTTCGTGGCCTTGTGTCTGCTTCGTGGTCTTCGTGGCTACCGTTGTGGTCTTCGCATATCAGAGACGATTCGTCCGCTCTTGATGGTCAGCACCACCCTCATTAGATCGTTGATATCGGTGAGTGGGTTGCCATCGATGAGCACCATGTCGGCAAGCTTGCCTGGTTCGAGCGTGCCGATCTGATCCTGCTTGAGCGTCGATCGCGCCGCACCCTGACCGAGGATCTTGCTGATGTCGCGCGGCGAGAAGACCAGCCTGAGCGCTCGTAATTCGTCCGCGAGTGACTCCTTCGGGGGCCAGCTCGTGTCGGTGCCGTAGCCGTACGAGATTCCAGCCTCCCACAGCAGCCGCGCATTGACTGGGCCCTGTCCCGCGCTCGAGATCGTCGCCCATGGGAACGGCATCGCGTCGCGGAAGAGCGGCGTATTGTCCGAGCCGAAGTGCGGGAGGAAGACCGCCAGTGTCGACGTCATCGGGATACCAGCGCCCACAATCTTCTTCACCGCGTTGGCATCTTCTTCCAGGCGTCCGATGTGCGGTGTGTGGACGAGCACGTCAGGGCGCGCCTCGACGGCGGCGAGCGTGTCGATCACCGAGACGGCGTGCGTGATCGTCGGCAGGTTGCGCTTCTTGCCCTCACTGACGATCAGCGTCAGAGTGTCCGTCTCCGGTCCGCCCGGCGTCGTAGTGATCACAGTCTTGATGTAGTCGTACTTCTTGCTGGCGACCGCCTCGACAGCTTCGATCGTTTCAGCCGCCGGGATCGCTCCCGCGGCTACCGTCGGACGCAGCGGTGGCCGCGAGTTATCGAAGCGCGCGGGATCGCCGCCACGACCACCGCCTCGTCCACCTCCTGCAGGTGGCGCGCCTCCTCGTCCACGTTCTGCAGGTGGCGCACTGGCTCGCGCCAGCGGGATGATGCTTCCGAGAAACAGACGCGGCCCTTTCACCGTGCCGCCATCGATGCGCTGCCGGAGCTCGAGCGCCTGGTCGGGGCAGATCGCACACAGCACCGTCGTGAAACCGGCATCGAGGAACTCCTGCATCTGCGTCGCCGCGAGCTTCGCGAGCCACTCTGCGGGATCGCCCTGGGCGATATGCCGATGCGCGTCGATGAAGCCCGGCATCAACGTGCGCCCCTGCGCGTCGATCGTCTGGGCTCCATCGACCTTCGCGGCCTGACCTGGCGCGACCGACACGATCTTGCCGTCGCGAACCACAACGGAGCCGCGGTCGATGACTCCGCCCTTGCCATCAAGAATGCGAGCGTTGGTGACAACGAGATTCTGCGCGGTGGTCGTCCGCGGGAATACGGCAATTGCAAGCAGCATCACGCAGGTCACGGCATAGACCGTTTTCATAGAGGCGATTCTCCCGCCGGCATTTTAGGGCCGGTCCGGCTAAAGCCGGACACGACGTGCGCGTGAGCTGATTTCCCCCTGCCCTGCACCTTCGGTGGCAGGAGGAATCGATGACTCGACTTTGCGCGGCCACCGTCGTCGCCTGTCTGACCGCATCGATCTCGTCAGCCCAGGAGCGCACCGTCACACTCCTGCCTTCCTCTGCACCGCGCTGGGATGTTTCAGGGCATGTCGTATGGCTGGGCGAACGGCGCCCGGATCCGTCGATTCGGTGGGATCAATGGTTCAACGTGGCCTCAGGCGGCGGCACCGCCGGATATTACTGGACGCCTCATCTCAAGACGGAATTCGACATCTCGACCTCGAGCGAGGGCGAACGGTACTCGGTTGAACCCATCGTGCTCCCGGGCAGCACGATCGTGTTGCCCTTACAGCGCGATCACGAGTTCCGCGTGACGACGGCGTCTGCGGGCGTCGTCGGTCAGTTCTTCGACAACGCCTGGTTTCATCCGTTCGTCGGAGCCGGGGTCGAGCTGATACGAGAACGGGAACATATCGAGACGAGTCTCCAGTTCGTTCCGCCACGGGATCCTCGGGCTCCACCGATCCCGGAGTTTCAGTCAGAGACCCTGGAGCGATATCGGGCGCGTCCCTATGCAGCCACTGGGTTCAAGGCGTACGTGTCGGAGCGTGCGTTCATCCGAACCGACATACGGACGTCGTGGTCATCTGATGGCCTCGACGCGTTGGCGTGGCGCAGCGGCGTCGGCTTCGACTTTTGAGAAAGGAGATCGGTGATGCGCCAGACCCTTCATCTCGTCACGGCGGTGCTGCTCGTCGTCTTGTTGACCGTTCACAGCGTCGCCGCGCAGACGACGTCGCCGGACATCTGGCGAAGTTTCGTGGAACGTGTCGATGTCGGCACTGAGCTCAACGTTCGCCTGGACGATGGCCGTCGCT
>Ga0075420_100006447_pt1 | contig 10346 bp, 5 predicted proteins | sample SoiMetdeltSBSDD4_FD_75296 | JGI IMG/M metagenome (GOLD analysis project Ga0075420, IMG submission 75296) | Bulk soil microbial communities from a Populus tree surrounding site in Tennessee, USA - Soil MetaG P. deltoides SBSDD4 | ecosystem: Environmental > Terrestrial > Soil > Tree plantation...
CAGCGCTGCGACGTTGAGCGCCGACAACCTCATCACCCTGACCGCCACGGTCACCGACAAGGACGGCGACACCAATACGGCGACCGCCAACATCGGCCAGAACCTCCAGTTCGAGGATGATGGGCCTCGGATCACAGCTGCATCGAACATCAACATCCAGAACAGCGGCGATGTCGCGCACACCGGCACGTTCGCGTTCACGGTCGGGGCCGACAGCCCCAACCCGTCGAATAACGACATCACCAACGTCACAATGGCGATCAACATCAACGGGAATAACGTCGTCCCGACGACATTCGTGGCTGGAGCCGAGACAGCCACGACGGCAACGTACACCTTCACGTTCAGCTATCCGATCAACGGCAACGGCGGGACCGCAGCCAACAGTGGCACGCTGACGTTCAACAAGGTCGCCGGTACATACACGGTCGATCTTGTCAGTCCGATCCAGCCGTTCGTCACTATCAACTCGACGAGCGCGGCGACAGTCTTCAACGGCTATCCAACCGGCGAGACCGATCCGACGCAAACGACCAACTCCCAGCCGGACGTGGTCAACGTGCAGCTGCGTGTCGACAATCCCGGCACGCCGGGCAACGAAGAGCTGTGGGTGCGTCTGACCGGCATTGCCGAACCCGGCAACGGCGAGGGTGCGAACAATCTCAGTACGTCAGGCGGGGGCGACTTGGCGTTTACGTCGGGCGAGTTGATCACCGGGGCTTCGTCATGGGTTTCGGCCAGCAACACGGCCAACGGCGTTGCCGGCGACATCCAGGGCGAGGGCCAGGTGCTGACGATCGATCTGTTCACGTCGAACCAGGTCGGCAATGCCAGCAGCGTACCCAACACCTCGGCGAGCGCGATCTACTTCAAGCTCGACAATATCGGTAACCAGGAGGACTGCATCGTCATCCTCAAGCTTGGGGCAGACACCAACGCCGACGGTACGCTCGATACGTTCACGACGCGCGCGATCTATGTAGCCAATGGCGACATGATCAAGGGCGGCGGCGGCGTGACGGCGGGACCAGGCCAGTACTCGGGCGTCCCGCTCGACAACAACGACGCGCTGATCATCATCGAGAGCAACGACTACAATTTCGGCGGTGAAAACTATCAGATCATCGGCGCGCAGATTTCGGTGACAGACGAGGGAATCACCGGCCAGGCGATCGACCTCAATGGTGCGATCAACACTGCCAGCACGAACAACGCGGACAATATCTCCGATGATTCCAACGATCTTGGCTTCAAGATCCAGGATATCGGCTTTGTCTCGACGACCAGCACCGCCCAACCGGCAACGTTCACGTTCAATGTCACAGTCGGTGATGCGGATGGCGACACGGCGAGCCAGACCATCGTTGCGACGGTAAGCGCGGCAGCCGATTCGTCGACTCCGATCGTCATCCCGCCGGTCGTGGTCGACCTGGATGGCGACGGCGCCGAGTTCGTCAGCCAGTCGGCCGGCGTCGCCTACGACTATAACGGCGACGGCATTGCCGAAAGCACCGCATGGGCCGGAGCGGACGACGCCATCCTGGTCCGCGACGCCAACGGCAACGGCACGGTCGATGGCGCTTCCGAGTTCGTGTTCGGCCATGACGGCCTCACCGACATGCAGGCGCTTGCTGCCGAATATGGCACAACGCTCGATGCCGGCGATACCGACTTCGCCAAGTTCGGCGTGTGGCAGGATGCCAATTCGAACGGCGTGGTCGACGCGGGCGAATTCAGCAGCCTCGCGGATGCCGGCATCACCAGCATCGGTCTGGTGAGCGACGGCCAGGCCTATAGCGCCGCCGATGGCGACGTGCAGGTGGCCGGCAGCTCGACCTACACCAAGGCGGACGGCTCGACCGGTACCGCTGCCGACGCGGCCTTCGCCACGGGCAGCCTGACGGACGAGCAGAAGCTCGCCCAGCAGGCGGCCAACAACAACGCGGCCGTCACCGCGGCAATGGCGGTGGGCCTGGCGGCGACGGCGGCTGCACCGGCCGCGGCGTCGGAACCGACGGACTCCGCTACGACGACCGGTTGGCAGGAATCGACCGTGTCGGTTGATACGTACGAAGCTTCCGCTTCGACTGTCGATGACAGCGGCAGCTCCAGCGATCTGCTCGGCGACGGCGGCAGCGATGCGACCGCCGACGAGACTGCCTCGGCCAACAACGCCGACGACACCAGCGACACCGCCGGTATCGTCGATGCTCCGGCGTCCGGTGCTCCTTCTGCTCCGTCAGCCCTGCTCGACGACAGCAGCCTGTCGCTGCCCGAAGCGAATGCGGCTGCGGCGCCGATCGCCTTCGACATGGCCGGGGCCGCGCTTCAACTGGCAGCTGGTGCACCCGAGGCCGGAGCCGACATTGCCCAGGTTGCCCAGGTGCTGGCGGACGCCCTGTCCGGCGGACAAGGCGATGGACCGAGCATCGACCAACTGCTCGCCGCCGCAACAGGCGAGACCGCGCCGGTTGCCGATCTGCAACCACTGGCCCAGGTAATTGACCTGGCCAGCGTTGAGCACATCCAGATCCCTCAGGAAATCATGCACATGCTGACGGAGATGGCTACGCATAGCCCAGATGCCGCGGTCGCCACGGCGGCAGCTGCATAACGAATTATTAACCAATAATAATAGTGACTTGGAAAGTATTAGGAATACACAGGCGTACAGATAAACAGCTTTTCCGGCAGCAGTCGCCTTGGTCGCTGCCGGAAAGGGGGAAAGGGAAAAGAGAATGAACAAGACTGGAAAGCTTCTTGCCGGCGCGTCCGGCATAGTCACCGCAATGCTGCTCACAACGGGCGCGCAGGCCGTCGATCTGCGTGAGGCGGTGGCAACCGCCGTCTCGAGCAACCCGGAAATCGGCCAGGCGGTCGCCAGCAGAGAGGCGATCGAATATGAACGCCGCCAGGCGCAGGGCCTTTACGGTCCCCGCCTCGACGTCGAGTCGTCGGCCGGCGTTCGCAAGCTGATCAACCCGACCCGCCGTTCGCTCGGCATCGCCAGCGATACTTTGTGGCCGGTCGAGCTCAGCGCAACCGTCGACCAGCTGCTGATCGACTTCGGCGTCGCCCGCAACGAGGTGAAGCGGCAGGCCGCCCGCACTGACGGCGCTGCGCTCCGCGTCGAGGAACGGTCGGAGTTTGTCGCTCTCAACGTCTCCCGCTACTATTTCGACTATATGCTGCAGCAGCGGATCGTTGCCGCCGCCCAGGACAACGCCACGTTCCACGAGCGCCTCGTCGGCGACTTGCAGGAAGGTGTGCGCCAGGGATCGATCAGCATCGCCGACCAGCAGCAGGCTGAAGAGCGCTTGCAGGCCGCCCGGACCAAGCTGACCGAAGCCCTGGAGGACCAGGAGAACGCCGACATCGCGTTCCGCCAGGTCGCCGGTATCCCGATCGGCCAGCCGACCATTCCGCCCGACTTCCGCGGCCAAGGTCCTTCGACGCTGGACGAAGCGGTCGATGCCGCCCGAATGACGCACCCGCGCGTGCTCGAAGCAATGGCGGACGTCGATGCCGCCAAGGCGACGGCCAAAAAGGCCGAGGCCGAGCTTGCTCCGCGCATTTCGCTGGAAGGCCGTTTCCGCACCGGCAACGATATCGACGGCTTCTCAGGACCGACCGACGATTATCAGGCCCGGGTCGTGCTGCGCTGGACTCCGTTCGACAGTGGCATCAACCACTTCAAGTGGCGCGAGATGCAGCGTCGTGAGGGCCAGGCCCGCGCACGTGTGAACGAAATGGCCCGACAGGGCGAGACGGATGCCCGCGCGGCCTGGGTCCGGCGCGAAAGCCAGCGCAAGCTGGTTGGCGAGCTGGAGCAGCAGAGCAAGGTGACGGACGACCTGATCCTGTCCTATCGTCAGCAGTTCAACGTCGGCCGGCGCTCGCTGCTCGACGTGCTCGACGCGCAGAACACGCGCTACAATGTGCAGGTGCAGCTCGAAACAGCCCGCTTCGCGGAAATGTACGCGCAGTACCGGCTGCTTGCCTCGACCAACCGGTTGCTCGACGCGCTTGGCGTCAAGGCTCCGGAAGGCGCGAACGCCAATGCGCGTGAGCGTTTCCGGGTGAAGCCCACTCCGGTGACCGAGGTGCTGGAGGCGCGCAGCCCCGCGCAGTAAAGAACTGAGAGTGTGTTGTGTACCAGGAAGAAGTGAATGCTGCGCAGGCAGCCGCCGTGGCTAGCCAGGCAGACGGGTCGGATCCGATCGTCGCCTGCCTGGTTTTCCTGGCACAGCATTACGATCGGCCGTCGTCGCCGGTCCTGCTGACCCACGGGTTAGCGGTCGACGAGGACGGCCGGCTTCCTTTCCACCAGGTCGAGCGTGCCGCCGAGCATGTCGGGCTGCGGGCCCTGCCGGAGCGCATGCCGCTCCGCAAGCTTCGCGGCAGCCGGCTGCCGGCCGTGCTGCAACTGAGCGGCGGCGAGGCAGCCGTTGCGCTGGAAGAGCAGGGCGAAGACCTGCTCGTCTACACGCTCCGCAGCGGCAAACCGGTCTGGGTTTCGCGCAAGCGCCTGGACACTGTCTATCTCGGCGAAGCCGTTCTCATCGAACCGGATCCCACCCGCGACCGCGAAGGCGAGCGCCCCTGGGAGAAAGCGGCGCGCACGCACTGGTTCTGGAGCGAAGTCTACAAGGTCCGCAAGGTCCTCTTCCACGTCGGGCTGGCCGCCGCGGTGATCAACCTGCTGGCGCTGGCGCTGCCTTTGTTCACGATGAACGTCTATGACCGGATCATCCCGAACAAGTCGGTGGCCAGCCTGTGGGTGCTGGCGGTCGGCGTTCTTCTTGCACTGACACTCGATTTCGCGCTGCGCATTGCCCGGGCGAAGGTCGTGGACGAAGCCGGCCGCGCGCTCGATGCGCGGCTGTCGCAGAAGCTGTTCGAGAAGGTGATCAACCTGCCGCTCTCCCAGCGCCAGGGAAGCACCGGTGCCTTCGCCAAGCGCGTGTCGGAATATGAGACAGTGCGCGACTTCTTCACGTCGACCACGGTCGTGCTGGTCGTCGACCTATTGTTCCTGTTCATTTTCCTGGGCGTGATCGCGCTTCTGGCGGGGTGGCTGGTGATGGTGCCGATCGTCGGCATCGGGCTGATGTTCCTCGCCGGCCGGGCCCTGCAGCGGGCGATGGCGCAGGTCAGCATCGACGCGCAGGCGGATTCCAGCCTTCAGCATAGCGTGCTGGTGGAAGCGATCGGCGGCCAGGAGACGCTGAAGGCGGTCCGCGCCGAGGGGCGCATGCTCGGCCGTTGGCGCCGCCATTCGGAAACGAGCGCGGTAACGCAGGAGAAATTCCGCAGTCTTGGCGCGATCAGCGTCAATCTCGCCACCCTGTGCCAGCAGCTGATGAACGTCGGCCTGGTCGTCGGCGGCTTCTATCTCTTTAACGCCGGCGTCATTTCGATGGGCGCGATCATCGCGGTCGTGATGCTGTCGAGCCGAGCCATGGCTCCGATCGGGCAACTCGCCTTCTTGATGACGAAGGGACGCCAGGCCCTGCAGACGATGAATTCGCTGCAGACCCTGACCGAGGCTCCGGACGAACGCAGCATCGGCGCGCGCAGCGTCATTCCTGAAATCGCCGCCGGCGAAATCAAGATGGAGCATGTCACCTTCCGCTATCCGAACGCCAGCGGCGACTCGCTCGCCGACGTCAGCCTTTCGATCAAGCCCGGCGAACGCATCGGCGTGATCGGCCGCGTTGCGTCGGGCAAGTCCACGCTCGGCCGCGTGCTGTGCGGCCTGTATGAACCGACCGGCGGCAGCTATCTGATCGACAGCCTGGACAGCCGCCAGCATCATCCGCAGCAGGTCCGCGGCGCATTTCGCTACGTCGGCCAGGATGCCGAGCTGTTCAGCGGTACGGTACGCGACAATCTCACGCTCGGCGCCGTCGTTCCCGACGACGCCCGGTTGATCGAGGCGGTGCACCGGTCGGGCGCGCACATCTTCCTGGCGCGCGACGCCGCGGGCTTCGACCTGAGTGTAGGAGAACGGGGATCGCGCCTGTCGGGCGGCCAACGCAGCTTCCTGGTGCTTGCCCGCGCGCTCGTGGAACCCTGCAAATTGCTCTATCTCGACGAACCGACCGGCGCGATGGACCAGCAGACCGAAAGCTGGTTCATCGACCATCTGGCGAAGGCAATCAGCCCTGACCAGACGCTGATCGTGTCGACCCACCGCAATGCCATGCTCGCCATCGTCGATCGGCTGATCGTGATCGATCAGGGCCGCATCATCGCCGATGGTCCGAAGGAATCGGTGATCTCGGCGCTCTCGCAGCTGCCGCAGCCGGAGGCGCAGACCAATGGCTGATTCGCTCGCCCTCCCCGAAGCTGCCGCGGAAACGCGCACCGGCGAGAGCCGGCGCAAGCGCCGCCTGTTCGTGGCCGCGGCCGTGCTGTTCTTTTCGCTGGCCTCAGGCTTGGTCTGGGGTGGTGGGCTGCTCCGCTATCTGGGCATCGGCAGCGCGGAGGCATCATCGACGCTCACGTTCGAACTGTCCCCGGCTGTGGAGCAGGATCTGCTCGCTTCGACGCGCGGCGAAATGGCGACCCGTCATTTTGAGGGTGAGCAAGCGCTCAAGATCAATGCTTCGCTGCCCTTCACGACCGCACCGCTCGAGGCGGCCTCGCCGTTCAGCCTCGCCCAGGCGGCGGCCAGCGACAAGGACACCGCGCTGCTTTGCCTGACCCAGGCGGTCTATTATGAAGCCGGATTCGAGCCGGTGGAGGGACGACGTGCCGTCGCCCAGGTGATCCTCAATCGCATGCGCCATCCCGCCTTCCCGAAGACGGTTTGCGGCGTGGTCTACGAGGGCTCATCGCGGCCCGGTTGCCAGTTCAGCTTCACCTGCGACGGTTCGCTGCGCCGGCCGCCGGCGGCCGCCGCATGGACGACCGCGCGCCGCATCGCCGAAGAGGCGCTGGCCGGCTATGTCGCCACCGAGGTCGGAGCGGCCACCCATTATCACGCCAATTATGTCTCGCCTTATTGGGCACCCAAGCTTGCCAAGCTGACGCAGATCGGCGCGCATATCTTCTATCGCTGGCCGGGCGGCTGGGGCCGCAAGGGCGCCTTCACCGGCCGCTATGCCGGCAGCGAGCGCATTCCCGGCGATCTTGCCGATCCCACCGCCGCCGAGGCGCTGGTTGATGCCGCGCAAGATGGAATCCTGCCACAGGCACCGGACGAACGCCGCACGGCCAACGACATTGGTGGACGGCTGGACGTATCCAAGGGCTGGGTGCTCAACATTCCCGGCCCGAACGAAAGCAGTGGCGCCATGGCACGCGCGCTCGCAACCCAGGGGCAAGCCGCCGTTGCGCAGGCTGCACCGGCCGCGGTTGCGATGAATGATGGCGGCGCCGGCAAGGAAGCGCTGCAGTGAACGATCTTTCCAACGAATTCGACATCACCACGGGCATGGAACCTGCCCCGGCCAAGCCCGGCCTGATTGACCGACTGCGCGACCTGCACGGCCCCCGGCTTGTGATCGCCCTGTGCGCGGGGGGATTGCTGCTGTTCCTGATCTGGGCGTCGCTGGCCCAGGTCGACGAAGTCACGCGTGGCCAGGGCCGGGTGATTCCCTCGAGCAAGGTGCAGGTGATCCAGAGCGCCGATCCGGCGACTATCCGTCAGATCATGGTCCGGTCCGGCCAGCAGGTGCAGAAAGATCAGCTGCTGGTTCGACTCGACGATACCCAATCATCCTCCGAGATGGGCCAGCTCGAGGCGGAGAATGCGGCACTGGCCGCCCGCGCCGCACGGCTCGGCAGCGAAGGCCAGGGCGGATCGGCCGCGTGCACGCCAGGACCCGACGGCAAGATTCCGGTGGCCTGTGAGAATGAGCAGGCGCTGCAGCGGGTCCGTGCATCGGCGCTGCAAAGCACGATGGCGGCGATGAATGCCAGCGTCGAGCAGAGACGGCGCGAACTGGGCGAGGCCCAGGCGACCGTGGAAAGCCTGCGCGGAAGCATCGGCCTGGCGCAGCGCCAGGTGGAGATGCTGGAGCCGCTGGCGAAGAAAGCGATCGTGCCGGAGACCGAGCTGCTGCAGGCACGGCGCGAACTGGTGGACCTGCAGGGCCGGCTGGCAGCCGCCCAGCAATCGGTTTCCCGCGCGGCGGCGGGCATAAGCGAGGCGCAGGCACGCGCATCCGAAGCAAGTCTCGATTTTCGCGGGAAGGCACTCGACGAACGCAATCAGGTTGCGGCTAAAATGGCGGTCAACACGCAAACGCTGCGCGGTGCGACGGGCAGGCGTGATCGCACCGAAGTGCGCTCACCGGTGCGCGGCGTCGTGAATGACGTCCAAGTGACCACGATCGGCGGCTTCGTCAGCCCCGGCCAGAAGATCATGGAAGTGGTGCCGCTCGACGACAAGCTGCTGGTCGAGACCAAAGTGAAGCCCAGCGACATCGCCTTCATCCGCGTCGGCGACAAGGCGCTGGTGAAGGTCACCGCTTATGATTTCTCGATCTACGGCGGGCTGGCAGGCCGTGTGGTGCAGGTGTCGGCCGACAGCATCTACGATGAGACCACCAAGGAGGCCTTCTTCACAGTCATCGTCGAAACCGACAGGAACTTCCTGACCGCAAGCGGCAGGCAGCTGCCGATCACGCCCGGCATGATCTGCGACGTAGAGATCATCACCGGCCGCAAGAGCATCCTGAATTATCTGCTGAAGCCGGTGACCAAGGCGCGCAGCGAGGCGATGCGCGAGCGCTAGAGACGAACGGCGCGAACTGCGGCGCGATCATAAAATATGGGAAAATAATGCGGCAGCTTTCCGCGAAAGCGGGACGCTGGATTCATTATAAGATACTGATATCGTATAGGAAATCAGTTGGACGGCGTGGACGCGACGGTGGCGCTGGCCAGCTGGACCGGATGCTGCTGGCGATAGCCGTGGATCCAGGCCTTGCCCGAAGCGGCATAGGTGATCAGCGGCCGGTAATCGGCCACTTCCTCGGTATCCAGCACGCGGTCGACATTATTGTCGAGGACGACGAAGCGGCCGTCCACGCGCACCACCAGCACCGCATGATCGGCATGACGGACCAGGTCCTTGACGACGGCGAGGTACAGATCGTCATCGGCGAAACCGAGCGCCTTGAGCAGCTGCAGCTTGGTGATCGCATAATCCTCGCAATCGCCCTGCCCCCGGCTGATGGTTTCGGCGGCGCCGCTCCAGAGGTCGGCCTGACCGCTCGAGCGGATGTCGTTCACGAACTGGATACGGCGATTGACCCAGCCGTTGACCAGCGCCAGCTTGTCCATGGCGCCTTCGGCCTGGCCGGCGAGCTGGCGCGAAATCGGAACCGCGCTCGAGAAGCTCGCGGTGACGCGGCGCCATTTGGCATCCAGCTGCGTGCGGTCGACGCGCAACGCACTCGTACCAAAGATGTCGGGACGATCGGACGAGGCGGGCGCCGCGCTCAGGCCGATCGGACCGGCCGGACCATATTGGATAATGGCAGGGCGCACCGGATAGGTAGAACCGCCGGCGGCCGGAGTCAGGCTGGCCTGCTCGACGACGGGGGCACTCGCCGGAGCGCTGCCCGACTGCTGCATCAGCATCCGCTGCAGCGCGCTCGGCGCACCGAGGATCGCCGCATGCTTGGCGGCAGTCGCATTATAAGGCTGGACGGGAACGCTTTGCGCAACAGCCGGAGCGCTGTTTGTGGCCACGGTCTGCGGTTGTTCCGCACAGGCAGTAGCAATGAGAAGTGCGAGACCGCTGCAAACCAGAGCCATGAAGACCGCTCCCCGTTCTAGGAGCGTTCGTCATGGGACCGACGTCACCAAGGACTGCTAAAAGGCTGTAGCTAACAACCAATTAGCACTAATTTTTATTTGATGATTTTCCTTGTGCGGACAGGCACATGAACGGCCGCCATTCCCGACGCGGAGTCCGGGAAGGCGTCATCGGCCGTCTCGAAAAGCAATCAGGCGGCGACTGCCCCGCCCGCCTCGGCCAGCACCACCGTGCGCGGCGCGGCGCCCCGCACGCCCTGATCGACATGCGCCTCGAACTTGGCGAAATTGTCGATGAACAGGCCGACCAGCTTCGCCGCGGTGCGATCATAGGCTTCCTTGTCGGCCCAGGTGCGGCGCGGATCGAGGATCGTCGAATCGACACCCGGCACGGACACTGGCACGTCGAATCCGAACCAGGGGTCGGCGCGAAACTGTACCTTACCGAGACTGCCGTCGAGCGCCGCATTGAGCAAAGCACGCGTCACCTTGATCGGCATGCGGCTGCCGGTGCCATATTGGCCGCCGGTCCAGCCGGTGTTGACCAGCCAGCAGTTCACGCCGCCCTTGGC
>Ga0075420_100006450_pt1 | contig 10343 bp, 6 predicted proteins | sample SoiMetdeltSBSDD4_FD_75296 | JGI IMG/M metagenome (GOLD analysis project Ga0075420, IMG submission 75296) | Bulk soil microbial communities from a Populus tree surrounding site in Tennessee, USA - Soil MetaG P. deltoides SBSDD4 | ecosystem: Environmental > Terrestrial > Soil > Tree plantation...
CCTACCGTGGACCGGTCCAACTTTCGGATCGGTCTCTCGGAGGGGGCTGGTAACAGCGTGTCGGCCACCTACCTGTTCGATGTAGAGCGTGCTCTACATAGGTAGGCATGATGCGACCTTTCAGTAGGACTTTCTATCCTCCGTCTGTAGTTACTACGTAGTCCGGTAGGACTATCCGCGTCGGCTGCGGGCTGGTCACTGCACCACTCCCACCGGGATGTCGCCCAGATAGATGAGCTCGCGCTTCAAGGCGCCAGAGGCTTCAGTCTCGGCGATCAGCCGCCCCGCCGTGTCATAGTGAAAAACGACGTCGGCGAGCGTATTGGTCTTGCGGATGCGCTGGCCGAGCGCGTTCAGCTGATAACGGGTTGCTCCGATGGAGCTTGTTGCCTGCACCATGCGGCCGCGGGTGTCGTGAAGGTAAGTGTTGTGTCCGTCCCCCGTGGTCGAGCCGTTCGCGTCGAAGACGAAATTGCGGACCGAGCCGCCGGAGGCCGTGATCGACGCGATGCGGTTGCTCGAGGGACTGTAGGCATAGACATCGGTCGATGATCCGGCCGTGCGCCATGCGCGGTTGCCGGCCGCGTCATAGGCATAGCCATAAGCCGCGCCGGGCAGCACTGCGGAGGTGAGCCGGTCGAGGCTGTCGTAACCGTAGGTGTTGCTGTTCGGCGGATTGCCGACCTGGCTGATGAACTCGATCCGGCTCGCGGCGTCGTAGCCGATCGCGAAAGACTGGCCGCCGAGGCTGTACGACGCGATGCGGCCGTCGAGGTCGATGCCGCGGCTGTAGACCTGCCCGTTCCCGAGGGCATAGGCCTGCACGCCACCAAACGGGTGATAGGCCACCCCGGAAACGACGGTCTGCGGCGGGTGGCCCGGCTTCGCGGTGGTCAGGCCGCTTACGCGCCCGAGGTCATCGAACGTGTAGTCAATCGTGCGGCCCGAGGGATAAGTGAGCTGATCCAGGCGCCCTGAGCTGTCATAGCGGTAGGCAAGGACGTACTGGACGCCCGCCACGATGCGCGTCTCGGACGTTGCGCGGCCGTGCTGGTCGTAAACATAGGCGATGACGTTCGTCACTTGGTCGGCGGCGTCCCGCTCGGTGATCGAAGAGAGCCGCCCGACGCCGTTCGTGCCCTCGTCATACCCGTAAACCTGCCTCGAGCCATCATGGAAAGCGATGCGCGTGACGCGGTTGAGCGCGTCGTAGACGAAGGTCGTGGTCTGGCGCTTCGCGTCGGTCTGCATCACGAGGTTGCCCGCCTCGTCGTAGCCGTTTTCCGTGTTGCCCGTGTCCGGGCTTGCCTGCTGCGTGAGATTGCCGAGGCCGTTGACTGCGTAGCCGGTCACCAGGCTTCGCGGATCGGTCACCGAAACGACCGCGTCCAGGCCGTTGTAGGCGTAATGGGTGACCGCCGAGATGGGTACGGCCGAGGTGACCTGCTCGAGGCGGTTTAGCGCGTCGTACTGGCTGGCCGTGATCCGGTTCAACGGATCCTTGACGGTCAACATGTTGCCCTGGTCGTCGTAGGCGAACTCGGTGGTCTGGTTCTGTGCACCGAGCTCCCGGAACAGGCGGTTGAGGCTGTTGAAGACGCGGCTTCGCCTTTGCGCGAGATGGTTCGACGGGTCGCGCACTTCCTCCCAGGTGCGGTTGCCCATGGCGTCGAGCGTGTAGGCGACGCGGTTGCCGAGGCTGTCCTCGATGCCCGTCAGGCGGTGGGCGGCGTCGTAGGTATACGAGAGGAACGAGCCGTCCGGGAGCGTAACCCTGATGAGCTGGCCGACGCCGTCGTAGTCATAGCGGGTGAGCTCGTTGCCGACGGTGCGTGTCTTTAGGCGTTGGCGCGCGTCGTAGCTCATCGTGGTGATGAGCCCGTTGGGGTCCACAATGGCGAGCAGCTGCCCGTGCGCGTTGTAGGCTGTGACGCTGGTCACGTGTCCCGCGGCGTTCGTGATGGTCGCAACATTGCCGCGCTTGCCGGGGTCGGCATCGTCGTTGGCGTAGTACGTGTAGGTCGTAACGTCCGTAACGTCGCTGCGAGGTCCATCGATGGTCAGGACGTTGCCGTTGGCGTTGTAGGTATAGGTCCAGGTGCGCGGCATGCCGCTTGGCGTTGCCGAGAAACCGGCTGAGCCGTTCGCGTCGGTAGTGGCCTGGATGCTCTTCGAGCAAAGAGCCCCGCGCGCACCACAGTGGGTGCCGTCCGGGTCGTAGGCGAAGGTGGTGATCCGGAGCGGTTCGGCGACGCCGACGGGCAGGCGGAAGGTTGCGTGCCAGTGCGTGCTGATCGTGCGGGTCTGCGGCGTGGCAGCGCCATCCGCGGTCAATGCCTCCGTGCGAGAGGTCTCGAGGTTTCTGGCCAGGTCGTGCGCGTAGTTGGTGCGGTTCCCATTCCAGTCGATATAGCTAGCCACGTTGCCGTTCGCGTCGTACGCCGAGCTCGTCGAGCTCGAACCGGACGGGCCCGGCTGGGTTTCGCCACTCGTCTGCCGCACGCCCAGTGTCGTCGCGAATGTGCGCGGGCGCTGCGTTCCGAGAGGATCGGTCACCACCGACTCGGTCGCATTCGTAATGCTGACCTCGTATCGCGCGACACCTCCGGCGTGCTCGCTTGAAAACGCTCGGCCCTGCGCGTCGTACGCATAGGTCGAGAAGCGCTCGCCGTTCTCATCCACGATGCCGGTCAATGCGCGCGGATAAGTCGTGTTTTCGTACAGATAACTGCGGAACGTGCCGTCCGGATACGTGACTTTCGTGAGCGCGTGGTTCGCGTTGTATGCGTACAAGTAAACCCCGCCGCCCGGATCGGTGATCTTGACGATCCGTTTCGCCGCGTCGTAGCCGTAAGAGAGGCTCCTGCCGTAGGGATCGGTGACCCGGATCAGCAGCCCGGGTGGCAACAACTTCAGGGTCGGATTGCCGCTCGCGTCGAGAACGACCCCGCCGTTTGCTCCGCCGCCAGTGCCGTCCGAGTAAGCGAGGCTCTGGGTGAGACCCTCGCGCGACGTGATGGCGACAAGAATTCCGTTCGCGTCGTAACTCTCGGTGTTCTCGCTGGATGCTTCGTAGTACCGCCAGCCGACCCGCACGCCTGCCAGGTTCTTGATTTCCGTAATGCGGTCGACGACATCCGGGTCCGGCGTCCAGATCCCCTCGATGCGCTCGAAACGGTGGAATCGCCCCGCGTTGCGGTAGGCGGAAAGCAGCCCGATGGAGCCGTTCGGCGTATGCGTAATGCGCTTGCTATAGCTGCCCTGCCAGACCCGGCCGAAGTCGAATACCGGCATGACGATGTCGGCGGAGTTGTAGTCTCGAGCGATCGTCAACGCGCCCGCCGAGTGCCGATAGTCGACCTCCTGGTGATACTTGTTGCCGGTCGCGGCGTTGATCGGATTTCCCACGCAGCACTGAGGACCGTTGTTCTTCGGCGGCTGAATGGTGTCGCCGCAGCTCTGGACGGCATTGGAGAAAAAGAACGGAGTGGATTGCCCCGTCGACAGGTCGTCCACATGCGCGCTCACGAAAACCGTTCCGGGGGCGATCAGCACGCATGAATCGCGCGTAAAAACAAAATCAGGGTTGGTGGTTGTGTCCGGGTTCCAATAAGCGCAGTAGGCATTCACCGCCTGCTGCACGGTCTCGAAACATCCGGGCTGGATATACCCGACAAAAAAGCCGGCGTGCCCAAAGCCGGGGGCGGCGGCGCCCAAGCCGAGCGCGACGCGCACGAAGAACGATTTCACAAGGACTCCTCCCCGCTCGAACTTTTCCGCGGGGCGGCGCCGCCGTCAACGATTTCGGCAAGGAATATTCACTTCTTGCGACAGCGAGATAACTGCCGCGACAGCGCGATAAAAAAAGGCCGTCAGGCCTTCGCGGCGGCCTGTCCCTGGCGGGTCTTGTCGAGCACCGTCATCGCGGTGGCGACGAAGCCGGCGACGTCGCTCGCGCTCGCCGGCACGATCAGCGTGTTGCTCGTCTTCGCGAGATTGGCGAACGCCTCGACGTACTGCTGCGCCACCTTGAGGTTCGCCGCGTCCTGGCCGCCCTTGTCGCCGATCGCTTCGGCCACCGCGCGCACGCCGGCCGCGGTCGCTTCCGCGATGACCCGAATGGCGGTCGCCTCGCCTTGCGCCTTGTTGATCGCGGCCTGCTTCTCGCCTTCCGAGCGCAGGACCGCCGCCTGCTTCTCGCCGTCGGCCAGGTTGATCTCCTCCTGGCGCTGGCCCTCGGACTTGGCGATCAGCGCGCGCTTCTCGCGCTCGGCCGTGATCTGGGCCTGCATCGCGCGCAGGATGGTCTCCGGCGGCGTCAGGCTCTTGATCTCGTAACGCAGCACCTTGATGCCCCAGTTGCGCCCGGCCTCGTCGAGCGCGTGCACGATCTGGCGGTTGATGTCGTCGCGCGACTCGAAGGTCTTGTCGAGCTCCATCTTGCCGATCTCGCTGCGCAGCGTGGTCTGCGCAAGCTGCGTGATCGCGGCGACGTAGTTCGACGAGCCGTACGAGGCAAGCCGCGGGTCGGTGACCTGGTAGTAGAGGATGCCGTCGACCGTGAGCTGGGTATTGTCCTTGGTGATGCAGATCTGCTCGGGCACGTCGAGCGGCACCTCCTTCAGCGAATGCACGTACGCCACGCGGTCGAGGAACGGGATGATCAGGTTCAGCCCCGGCTCGAGCGTGCCGTGGAAGCGGCCCAGGCGCTCCACCACCCACGCGCTCTGCTGCGGGACGATGCGCACGCCCTCGATCACGAAGGCGATCACCACCCCGAGCAGCAGGACCCAGAACCAGTACTTGGAAAGCACCGGAACGAAGGACGCAGCGACTGCCGCCGCCACGGCGATTGCGAGCTTCCAGAGCATATCCCCTCCGCTAGGCTGGGCGATTCTTTGCTACACGCAGTGTGTTGCCTTCGGTCGCCAGCACGTACACCGTGGACCCCGGCTCGATCGCCTCCAGGCCATCGACGCGCGCCTCCCAGCTCGCGCCGCGATAGCGCACCTTAGCCCTGCGCTCGGCGGCGTCGAGCCAGCTCTCGAAGCTCGCGGGCATGCCGGCGTCGAGCGGCGCCATCTGCTGCGCGCGGTTCTTCGCCTTGTAGACGTGCACGCCCCAGCAGCCGACGACGCTGACCACGATCGCCACCACCGTCTGTACCGAGAACTCGAAGCCGAGCCACGCCGCCAGCGCCGCGCCGAACGCCGCAATGCCGAGCATCAGCAGGTAGAACGTGCCGGTCACGAGCTCGACGATCACGAGCACGAGGCCGGTCACCCCCCAGAGGGTCGCGTGGTCCATCCCGGGGCTAATTTGGCACGTGCGGATGCAATCCGCAACCGGATACGCCACCCCCGGGCGCGCACGGTCTAGAATGGGCTTTGCCGGGTTTCGTTTCGAGGGGGAACGCTAACGTGAACGTTTCCAGCCATCATCTCCGCGCGCTGCTGTTGTGGCTCGCCTGCGTCGCGTGTGCGCTGCCGTCGCACGCCGCAGAGACCGCTGCCTCGCCGGAAACAAGTTTGCAGGCCGGTACCGAGTCCTTCCGCAGGGGCGACTTCGCGCAGGCGCTCAAGCACTGGAGCACCGCGGCGAGCGCATATGCGGCCGCGGGCAATGTCGAAGGGCAGACGCGGGCGCTCTTGCGCGCCGCCGAGGCCGAGCTGAGCCTCGGGCGCATCCCGGACGCGATCGCCACGCTGCAGAAAGCGCAGGCGCTTGCCGAGCGAACCGCCAACGCGCCGCTCACGCTATCAGTGGAAAGCAGCCTGGGCAACGCCTATGTCATGAGCGGGCGTGACGCGGACGCGGAGCGAGTGTTGCTTGCCAGCATCGATCGCGCACAGCAGGCGGGCGATATGCAAACCACCGCGCAGGCGCTCAACAACCTGGGCAACCTGTACGCAATGCAGGCCCGCTTCGCCGATGCCGGCCGCACATACAGGCAGGCCATCGACGCCGCCGCCCGCGCGGGCAACAAGAGCGTCGGAATACGCGCCTCGGCAAACCTCGCGCGCGCGCTCTTTGACGAGGGTCGCTACCGCGAGATGATTCCTCTGCTTTCCGTGGTCGGCGAGGAACTTCGGGCCCAGCCGGCCTCGCATGAAAAGGCATACGGCCTCATCGGGCTCGCCCGCCTGAATGCCAAGCTCATGCCAGCGGGCATCGAGCCTGCATCCGTGATGGCGCTGCGCGCGTACGGGGCGCTGAACGACGCTCTCGCCGTCGCCGAGAGCATTCAGGACGCCCGCGCGCGCTCGTATGCGCTCGGCTACCTGGGTGAACTCTACGAGCAGGGTGGACGCCACGACACGGCGTTGCAATACACCCAGCAAGCCTCGTTCGCCGCACAGCAAGCCGACGCCCCCGAGATCCTGTACCGCTGGCAGTGGCAGGCCGGGCGGATCCTCAAAGCACAGGGCGACAGCGCGCGCGCGATTCTCGCCTACCAGCACGCCGTCACCACGCTCAGCACGGTGCGCAGGGACTTCATCGCGAGCGGGTCGCGGACGTCGTTCCGCGAGTCGGTCGGCCCGGTCTATTTCCAGCTCGCCGACTTGCTGCTGGAGCGCTCTGCAACGCTCACCGATCAGAAGCAGGTTACGCAGCACCTGGTCGACGCGCGTAACGCGGTTGAAGGGCTGAAGGGCGCGGAGCTGCAGGACTACTTTCAGGATGATTGCGTAACAGCGCTGCGGGCGCGAACGAGCGGCATCGACCGCCTCGCCTCGAACACCGTTGCGCTCTATCCCATCATCCTCGAGAACCGCCTGGAGCTCTTGCTCAGCATGCCGGACGGCATACGCCGGTTCACGAGCCCCGTGACCTCGGAAGCGCTGACGCGCGAGGTCCGATCGTTCCGCCTCCTCCTCGAGAAAAGGACGACGCACCAGTACCTGCCGCATGCGCAAAAGCTCTACGACTGGCTCGTTCGTCCGGTGGCTGCCGAGCTCGAGAAAGCTGGCATCGATACCCTAGTCATCGTTCCGGATGGGGCGCTACGTACCATTCCGCTCGGCGCGCTGCACGATGGCAAGCAGTTTCTTGTCCAGCGCTACGCCGTCGCAACGACGCCGGGTCTCACGCTGACCGACCCGCAGCCGATCAAGCGCGAGCGCGCCAACCTGCTGATTCATGGGCTTACGGAGGCGGTCCAGGGGTTCGCGCCGTTGCCGTTCGTGGCGGACGAGGTGCAGAGCGTACAGAAGCTTTACGGCGGCAGGGTGCGCCAGGATCGGCAGTTCACGGTTCCCACCATGGAACGGGATCTCGGCGATACCCCATATCAAATCGTGCATATCGCTTCGCACGGGCAGTTCAGCAGCGACGTGAACAAGACCTTCTTGCTCACTTATGACGGCAAGCTCGGCATGAACAAGCTCGAGCAAATTCTCGGTCTTTCGAAGTTCCGCACCGACGCCGTGGAACTGCTCACGCTGAGCGCTTGCGAGACCGCGGCAGGAGACGACCGTGCGGCCCTGGGGCTCGCCGGCGTCGCCATCAAGGCGGGAGCGCGAAGCGCGCTGGCCACGCTGTGGACCGTAAACGACCCGGCCTCGGCCGCGCTGGTTTCGGTGTTCTACCGGGAACTGCAGGACCCGGCTCTTTCCAAGGCCAAGGCCCTCCAGCAGGCGCAGCTCGAGCTGCTCAAAGACCCGCGCTACCGGCACCCGAGCTACTGGAGCGCATTCCTGCTCATAGGCAACTGGCTATAATCGGGTGAATTGGTCACACCCCGGCAGCACCATGCGCCTCTTCACATCGGACCCGGCCGGGCCTATCGTGCGCTCCATGATTAGAGGAAAACCATGAAAACGTCTCTTAGCAAGCTCGTTGTGGCGACCGCAGCTGCGCTCATATCCTCGACGGCGCTCGCCCAGGCCGACAGCCAAAAGCAGCCGGCGGACGACCAAGCCGCGGTGGCGTACAAGCCGCCTCTGCGCGGCGCGCCGCTGACGCGTGTCGGTGGCGGCACGCGCAGCTTCGGCAATGCGCTCGCGGTGAACGTCCTTGCACCAAGCGACACCGGATATACCTTGCAAGAAAGACCGACGATCTATTGGTTTGCATCGCAGCCGATCGACAAGCCGGTCGAGCTGACGATCACCAGCACGGAAAGCCTGCAGGACGCTGCCAAGCCATTGCTCGAGATCACGCTGCAGCCGCCGCTCGCCAAGGGTATTCACGCGTTCCGCTTGGCCGACCACGGCGTCGCGCTCAAGCCCGGCGTCGAGTACCAGTGGTTCGTCGCGGTGGTACACAATCCGGCGCAGCGCTCGAACGACGTGCTCGCTGGCGGCACCATCCAGCGCGTCACCGACAGTCCGGTGCAGGCGCAGCTGAAGCAGGCGTCAGCGGCGCAGCTGCCCGCGCTTTATGCCGAAGCGGGCATCTGGTACGACGCGATCGACCAACTCTCCAGGCAGATCAGCGCCAACGAGTCGAACCGCCAGCTGCGTGAGCGGCGGGCGGCCCTGCTCGAGCAGGTGGGCCTGCGCGAAGCGGCGGCCTTCGACCGCGGGGGCAGCTAGCTGCCTCCGGCGCTCGCCTACTGGAACCAGGACGGGCGGTAGGCCAGGCGAAAGTAGACGCTTTCGTCCTGCAGGTGGTTGCTCGGCGGGTCTGGCACGTCGTCCAGCCCCTTGGCGAAGTACAGCTCGGCGGAAAATTCGCGCGCCGGGTTCCAGATCAGGCCGATTCCAACGCCGGTGAGGCTCGACGGCGAAGGGTTCTCCCTCTCCTTGAACTTCGCGCCGCCGGTGTCGACGTACGCCGCGAATTGCAAGTTGCGCCATCCAGTCGCATTCGCGAACACCGGTATCCGGTATTCGAGCGACGCGGTGTAGCCGTAGTCGCGCAGTAGCTGAAAGCTGCGATAGCCGCGCACGCTGTCGAGGCCACCGACGGCGTACTGCTCGACCGGTAGCAGAGCATCGTTCGTGAGCTGCAGATCAGCGCGTAAACGGATCTGGTCGCCGCGTTGCTCGCTTAGGCGCCTCACCCACTGAAACTGGTTGAGCCAGGTGACGAACCGGCTGTCGGGCGTATCGGCGTTGATGGTCGAGTCAAAGGCATCGAGCCCGAAGCTGATCGTCGAGCGCGCGGCGATCACCTGGGTACGTCCGCGATCCAGGTAATCGGCAACAAGCCGCAGCACCGAGACGGTCGCCTTGCCATCTTGCACGCCCGGCGAGAAGGAAAACGGCACCCCGAGGAGCGTGGTCTCCGTCTCACGGCGCTCAAGCACGCTCGATAGAACGAGCTGCCGGTTCTGCGTCCGATAGACCGGGTGACTCAGCTCCACGCCGAACGTCTCGAGCGTGCTCGTAATATCCAGGACGTCGAATGGCTCCTCCTGCACTACCGCCTTCGTCTTCTCGTAGTGCACGCCGAGCGCCGTATCCCTCGCGGTAATCGGCGTGCGGTAGCGCAGCCTCAGGTCATGCGGAATGCCTTCGGCGTAGCCAAATTCCGCGCCGAGCTGGTCGCCGCGGCCAATAAGGTTGTTTACCGCTCCGAGCAACGTGAACTTCACTTCCCCCAGGCTCGGCGCGAGCTTGTTGTCCGCGGCCAGGCCGATGTCATAGCGAGGTGCCTCCTCTACCTGGGCCTTCAGAACCGCCTCTCCGGGCCGCTCACCGGGGACGAGCTGCGCATTGATGCTTTTCACCATCGGATTGGTGAGCAGGATCTGGAGCCTCTCCTCCAACTCGCGCAGATTCAGCGGCGGCCCGGCGGAGAGCGCGATGCGGTCGCTGAAATAGTCCTTGTGGAAGTGCACGGTTCCTTCGATATCCGTGCGCGTGAGCCGACCTTCCACGATGCGCATCTCGACCACACCGTCGACAACCTGCTGGTCCGGGATTACAGCGCCCGAGTTGATGTAGCCGCGGCTGATGTAATGCTGCGTCAGGCGCTGGCGCAGTTCCTCAAGGTCCGTATTGGTGACCTCGCGGTTCTCAAACGGCGCGGCGATCTGCTCCAGCTCGCTGGTGGGGATAGCGGTGTTGCCCGTGATACGGATCTTGCTGACCTTCACGCGCAGGACGGTCGGCGCCCGCTCGACCTCCGGAGGCTTCACCGGCGGCAGCTTCAGCGTCTCGGGCGGCGGCTTGCGGAACTCCGGCGTCGGCAGCGGCTCCTGCGATGGCAGAACGCCGGACGGCGGTGGCGGCACCTGGGCCCAGCCGGGATCGGCGACGCCCAGCGCCAGCAGCAACGAAATGCCGGTCGGCCACGCGGCAAGACTCCCATACCCCTGACGCATAGCTTGCACCTTCTTGGTTCGTCTTGTTTGTTCGTCTGTTCGCACGCCGAACCGCATGCGAATCGCGCTC
>Ga0075420_100006451_pt1 | contig 10341 bp, 8 predicted proteins | sample SoiMetdeltSBSDD4_FD_75296 | JGI IMG/M metagenome (GOLD analysis project Ga0075420, IMG submission 75296) | Bulk soil microbial communities from a Populus tree surrounding site in Tennessee, USA - Soil MetaG P. deltoides SBSDD4 | ecosystem: Environmental > Terrestrial > Soil > Tree plantation...
GGAGCAGGTCGCCCAGCTCACCCAGGCCGCCGACGAGCAGGCCGTGCAGGCCAACGAGCTCATCCAGGTGGCCGAGCACCAGGCCAACAAGGCCGATGAGCGGACCCGCGCCGCCGAGGAACAGATCTCCCAGCTCACGGAGCAGCTCCGGGGCTCGAACGAGGAGGTCTCCCAGCTCACCGAACAGCTGCGTGCCGAGGAGGAAGAGGTCGCTCGGCTGGAGCAAGCCGCCGATGAGCAAGCCCTGAAGGCCAACCAGCTCATCCAGGCCGTAGAGGACCAGGCCGGGAGGGCCGACGACCGGGCGCGGGCCGCCCACGAGCAGGTCGATCAAGTGTCCGAGCGGCTCCGAGCCTCGGAGGAGGGCGTCGCACAGCTCACCCAGCGTCTGGAGGCTGAGGAGGAGAAGACGAGAGAGACCGCTTCGCGGCTACTGGCGGCCGAGACCGCGACGAAGCAAACCGAGGTCCGTGCCCAAGCTGCAGAGGAGGAGGTCGAACAGCTGACCCGGCGCGTCCAGACCTCGGAGGAGCGAGCCAGCGAGGCCACTGCGCGCATGCAGATCGCGCAAGGGGAGGCACAGCAAGCTGATCTCCGGATGCGAGCCGCCGAGGAGAAGGCCGCGGAGGCCACCACGCGCATGCGGGCGGCGGAGGACGAGGCCCACCAGACAACCGCTGCGGCGCTGATCGCAGAGACCAAGGTGAAGCAGGCCGAGGTGCGCTCGAAAGCAGTGGAGGATCAGTCGGCCGAGACCGCCGGGAAGAACTCGGAGCTGGTGGAGCAGGTGCAGCAGGCCCGTGGCGAGCTGGTCGGCGCGGAGGAACGAGCGCGACTGATCGAGGAGCGGTTCGTGGAGGCCAGCCAGCGGGTCGAGGTCCTCGAAGGGCAGGTCAAGGAGCTCAAGGTACGACTGTCGGTGGCGAAGACGGACCTGCCGATCAGCGCCGTGCCCAACGAGGAGCGAAGCGCCCTCAAGGACGCATTGGCGACGGAGGTGCGCCGGCCGCTGACGTCGATCCTGGGCGTCAGCCTGGCGCTCAAGCACCACGATCCCGATTCCCACGACGGCCAGGAGTTGGTGCGACAACTCGGGACCACGGCTCGCAAGCTCGATCGCATGGTCACCGTGCTCCTGGAGATCGACAGGCTCGCCGACGGGACCCTGAGCCCGAATCGCCGCCGCACCGACCTCCAGTCACTCGTGCGCCGGGTGGTCGAGGAATCACCCGATCTGACGAACCGGAACGTTCACGTGGAGGCGGACAAGGTCGTGGTGCCCGTCGACCCATTCATGGTCGAGGAGATGGTCGAGACGCTCCTGACCAACGCGAGCCGGCGAACGTCGTCTTCCGCCCCCGTGTGGGTCACCGTGTCCAGCGACCCCGAAGGCGCCGTCATCGCCGTCGACGATGCTGGTCCCGATGTCCCCGAGGAGCTGCGCACGGCCGTGCCGACCTCACCTGAAGACCAGAAGGGTGGCGCCGGCCGGGGCGGGGCATCGACCGGCCTGGCCGTACTGCAGAGGCTTGCGGAAGTCCACGCGGGCAGGGCCTGGGTCGAGGCGCGTGACGGCGGTGGCGCCTCCTTCCGCCTGTTCCTCCCGGACGTGGAGATGGTCGCGGGAGACGGCCAGGCGGCCGACCGCACGTCTGCCGGCGGGAACGAGGAGGAAACGGACGCGAGCGAGGCGTAGTCCACCGGGGACCTCCCGACCGCACGGTCCCGGCCGCTCTCGGCCGATACCTCCGACTCCGTCGGAGCAGGGTTCCGGCTTCATGGAGGTCAGCACCGCGCCTCGGCCATAGCCGGTTGATGCTCAAACCCCGACGCCTTGCGACCGATGGATGAAGCGAGGCCGATGGAACAGCCCTCACAGATCACCCGTGTCCTCGTGGTCGACGACCACGAGCTCTTCTCGGAGGCGCTCGAGACGTTCCTCCGACGCCAGGCCGACATCCGGCTGGTGGGCTCGGCTCGCGATGCCGATGAGGCGATGGCGCTCCTCGGGAAGGAGCCGAACGTCGTGCTGATGGATCTCGACATGCCGGGGATCGACGGCATCGAAGCCACCCGCCGGATCCGCAAGGCCTCGCCGGGCGCGCAGGTGGTGCTTCTCACCGGCGTCGAACACCCGGACTTGATCGCAAAGGCGCTGTCGGCCGGGGCGTGCGGCTATGTGTCGAAGTCTCGAGCGGTGGATGAGGTGATGGACGTCGTCCGGCAGGCGGCCGCCGGCGAGATCGTCACGCGCGCGGGCGACGTGGCAACCGTTCCGGGGCAACTCCGGGGGAACGTGAGTGAGCCCGGGCTTGCTCGCGTGACGCCACGAGAGACGCAAGTGCTTCGGGCCCTCGCGGTCGGCCAGACGGCCGCGCAGATCGCGGCGTCGCTCGGCATCAGCCCACTCACCGTCCAGAGCCACGTCAAAAGGATCCTCGTCAAGCTCGGGGTGCATTCGAAGATCGAGGCCGTCACGCTGGCGTGGCGTCACGGCCTCGTCCCCACTAACGGCCCCGGGTTGATGACCACGGTAACTTCGCCCGCCGAACACCCGAACCCAGCCTCGAGAGACGGCCCTGCCCGGGTCCTCGTCGTCGAGGACCACCCGTTGCTCCGCAGCGTCATCAGGGTCGCGTGTGAGCAAACGGTCGGTCTGGAGATGGTGGGCGAGCTGGAGGACGGGTCGTCCGCGCTGGAGGCGTGCAGGGAGCTCGCGCCGGACGTGATCCTGCTGGATCTTTCGCTCCCGGGCGACATCCAGGGGCTCGATGTGGCCCGTGCTATCCGAAGGGAAGGGCTCCCCGTGCGGATCCTGGTCCTCACGGCGCGAACCGACGAGGAGGCTCTCTTCCAGACCATCTTCGCGGGGGTGGAGGGATACCTCGAGAAGACCTCCGGGGTTCGGATGATCGCGGACGCGCTGAGTCGGGTCGTTGGAGGCGAGCGAATCTTCACACAGGCCCAGATGCGAGGAGCCGTCGCCGAGTTCGGCCGCCGAGCGAGGCAGGCGCCTCGGAAGACCGGCGAGCAACCGAACCTGTCGGCGCGCGAGATCGAGGTTCTCGAGCACGCGGCTCGCGGATCTACGATCGGCCAGATCGCGACGCGCCTGGTGCTCTCGCCCAGGACGGTCGAGTCGCACCTCGGCAACGCCTACCGCAAGCTCGGCGTCCGCAACCGCGTCCAGGCGCTGGCCCGTGCCTCCGGGCTGGGGCTGATCCGGATCGGCTGAGCGAAACCACTGACGGTTCGGCGGCCGCCCTGTTGGTCGAGGAGGTCGCGCAGAGGTCTCCGCGTAGACCATCCCGGGCTCCCGGAGGGCCGCTGCTAGGCTTCGCCTCGGTGTCCTGCTTGCCCGCGTCCGAGGGATTGGCCCCTGGGCTGTGTGTCCTTGCCGGACAGCATGCGTTTGACCGTCTGCGGTTGCTCTGAGGGCTTCCCTCGACGAGGCGGCGTGACACAGGAGAGAGGCATGTCCAAGGTCGCCTACCAGGGGGAGCCCGGCGCCTACAGCGAGCGGGCCGTCGCCGCACTGTTCCCATCGGCCCAGCCACTCCCGTGCGAGACGATCCGCCTCACGTTCTCGCGGGTGACCAGCGGCGAGGCGGACTTCGGCGTCGTGCCGGTTGAGAACTCCCAGGCAGGCTCGGTGAATGAGACCTATGACCTGCTCCAGCGATCGAGCCTCGTACGGGTGGTGGGCGAGGTCGTGATCCGCATCGATCACGCGCTCCTCGCGCCCGCCGGGTCCCGCCTCGAGGGGATCCGGCGCGCGTACTCGCACTGGCAGGCGCTCGCCCAGTGCGAGGAGTTCCTGGCGACCCACCACATCGACCCGGTGCCCGTCCACGACACGGCCGGCGGCGCCCGGATGGTGGCCGAGCGCGGCGACCCGGAGGAGGCCGCGATCGCGAGCGTCGAGGCGGGGACGAGCCTGGGACTTACCGTGCTCGCCGAACACGTCCAGACGCACCCCGACAACTTCACGAAGTTCGGCGCGATCGGGACCCGCGACGCCGGATTGGGGACCGCGAACCGTACCTCGCTCGTCATGGCCGGTGACGACCGCCCCGGCTCGCTGTTCCGCGCGCTGCAGCCGTTCGCCGACCGTGGGATCAACCTCACGAAGCTCGAGTCTCGGCCCCGCAGGGGCGCGCCGTTCGAATACGTCTTCTACATCGACCTCGACGGCTCGACGGAGGATCCGAACGTGGCCGAGGCGCTGGACGGTGTCCGACTGCACACGTCGATGCTGAAGATCCTGGGCTCCTTCCCGGCCTCGAAGGGTCCGGTCTAGGTGTGGACGGCAAAGATCCTGTTCAGCGACTGACGTAGAGCCGGACCCGCTCGCACAGGAGCTTGCGGCCCCTTGGGGCAGGGTGAGTGCGTCGAGGCCCGCCCGATCGCCGACGTGCGTGATTCAATGCCCGGCGATGCCCTCGCGCCGTCGGGCCCGACACGCGGCCCGCTCCCGCGCCCCCTTCCTGCTCCTGGCGATCGTCCTGGCCGCGGGTCTGCTCACCCTGGTTGCCTGGCGGATGGAGCTCGGGGTCTTCGGGGCCTCGGGGAGCTCGGTCGGTGAGGCCACCTCGTCCGCGACCCCCACGCCGGGCACGCCGTCCCCGAGCCCGTCGCCGCTCCCGACCCACTCCCCGAGGCCGAGCCCCGAGCCCGCCAACACGTCGTTCGCGGGGATCACGACGTTCCGCGGCAACGAGACGCGCTCCTACTACGGGGAGGGCCCGGTGCCCGAGGACCCGAGGATCCTGTGGCGCTATCCGGTGGAGGGGAGCCTGTGCTCTATCTCGTCCGACCAGGACGGGCCGAGGGAGTGGTGCGGCACCGGCTGGACCGGCCAGCCGAACGTCCTCGTCGGGCAGGACGGCGAGATCGAGGTGCGGATCAATGCCTACGACGGCGCGTACCACTTCCTCGACGGCCGGAGCGGGGAGCAGGTCCGCCCGCCGCTCCAGACCGGCGACCTCGCGAAGGGCTCGGCCACGAGCGACCCGGACGGGTTCCCGCTGTACTACGCGGGCTCGCGAGACAACTACCTGCGGGTGATCGCGCTCGACCGCGCCGAGCCGACCGTGCTTTGGCAGCTCTCCGCCGACACGAGCGTGCCGAACCCCGTCTGGAACGACGACTGGGATGGCGCACCGCTCGTCGTCGGCGACTACCTGCTCGAGGGCGGGGAGAACTCGTGGTTCTACGTGATCCGGTTGAACCGCGACTACGACGACCGCGGTCGGGTGACCGTGGACCCGAAGGTGGTGCTCACCGTCCCGGGGTTCGACGACGCCCTGATCGACGCGCTCCCGGACGCGAACGTGTCGATCGAGAGCTCGGTGGCGTTCCGCGACGGCGTGGCGTACTTCGCGAACTCCGGCGGGCTCGTGCAGGGTTGGGACCTCTCGCGCGTCCTCCGGGGCGGGACGAAGGCCGAGCGGGTGTTCCGGTTCTGGACCGGCGAGGACACGGACGCGAGCGTCGTGATCGACGAGCAGGGGTTCCTGTACGTGGCGAGCGAGCTCGAGCGGTTCACCGACCGGGCCGCGGAGGTCGGCCAGCTGATGAAGCTGGATCCGCGCCGGCCGAACGACCCGCTCGTGTGGTCGTTGCCGATCCGCGAGGAGGGGGGCGACGGCGCGGGCGGCGCGTGGGCCACGCCGGCCCTCTCCGGCCGGATGGTCTACGCCGCAACGAACTACGGCGACCTGATCGGGCTCGAACGCCGGACCGGGAGGGAGCGATGGCGGATCCATCTCGCCGGCCCGACGTGGTCCTCGCCGGTGGTGGTCGACGACGTGCTGCTCCAGGGGGATTGCGGCGGAACGCTCCACGCGTTCGACGTCTCGAAACCGCTCGTCCGACCGCCGGTGCTCTGGTCGCTCTCGCTCGGGTCGTGCATCGAGTCGACGCCCTCGGTCCTCGAGGGGAGGATCTGGGTCGGGACGCGGGGCGGCGGGGTCTACGCGATCGGCGACCGGCGGGGCTGAGGCTCAGCCGATGAGCGCGTCGAGCCCGAGCAGCTCGCGGATCGCGTTCGTCCGCCACACGACGAGTGCCACCCCACCCGCGATCAGGGCCGCGTAGCCGAGCGCGCGCACGATCGCCCGGCGGCCGGGCGGGCCGAATCCCTCGGCGACGTAGCCCGCGAGGATCCCCGCGATGAAGCCGCCGAGGTGGGCGCGCCAGTCGATCCTCCCGTTCGCGATCGCGAGCACCGCGTTCAGCAGCAGCAGCATCGCGGCCGAGCGCAGGTTCGCGGACGCGAGGGCCAGGTGGCGCCGCCGGTAGTTGTAGGCGACGAAGGCCCCGAAGATCCCGAAGATCGCACCCGACGCCCCGACGGCCAGGGTCTGGACCGGCCCGAACGCGTACGAGGCCGCGCTCGCGAGGAACCCCGTCACGAAGTAGATCGCGACCATGTTCGCGCGGCCGAACTCCTCCTCGACCGCGCGGCCGAACAGCCACAGCGCGTACGCGTTGAAGGCGAGGTGCAGCAGGTTCGCGTGCAGGAACATCGCCGTGAACAGCCGCCAGAACTGGCCGATGGCCACGGCCGGCGGGTACATCGCGCCCATGTCGAACAGCACCTGGTCGCCGGGACCCTGGAAGAGCGACTGCGGGCCCCCTCGCACGACCTCGACGAGGAACGGCACGACGATCGCGACCAGCAGCACCTTCGACGGGCTGATGCCGCCCCGGAACGGGCGTCCGGGACCTTGGCGGAACTCCTTGCGGGCGGTCTCGACGCACTCGGGACACTGGAACCCGACCGGGGCCGGGATCATGCAGTCGGGGCAGATCGGGCGGCCGCAGCGCGTGCAGTGCACCCGCGTCTGCACGTTCGGGTGCCGGTAGCAGACCTCGATCGTCTGTGCCGGAGGCGACGGCAGCTGATCGTCGTCCACGGAGCCCATCCTACGGAGGGTTCGGCCGGACGAGGCCGAGGGTTCGCTCCGTCAGTTCGTCATCCGGGGAAGTTCGTCGAGCGCGGCCTCGACGTCGGACTCGCTCCACATCGATGCCCACCGGTCGAGGATGACGCCGTCGTCGCCGATCAGGTAGAGCCACGGCTCGGTGAGGTCGCCGCTCGGGGTCTGGAGCCACTCGGTCGCCGCTTCGTTGAGCACCTGCTCTTGGTAGTCCTTCCAGATCTCGACGTGGATGAACACGGCGCGGTCCCCGTATCGGGCGGCGAGCTCCTGGACCATGTCGGTCACCGGGCCGCAGAACCGGCTCACGCAGAACACCGGCGTCGCGAACAGGACCAGCGCCGGCCGCCCCTCCGCGATCGCGCGCGCGATCGTCCACTCGTGGAGCTCGGGGTCGGGGATCTCACCCGTCGTCGCGGCTCGGGAGTCGATCGCGCCCTGGGGCACGCCCTTCGAGTCGAGCGTCAGGTTCTCGGTCGGCTTCGCTCGGTCGCCGGGGGCGGGGATCTGGGGAGCGTCGAGCACCGGGACGGTGGCCTCGGCGGTCTGGGTCCCCATGCCTTGCACGACGACCGTGACCTCGGCCGTCCAGAAGCCCGGCTGGTCGAACGTCACGTCGTCCGCCTGGTACACCCCGCGGCCCTCGTTCGGCGACGTGACGGCCGGCCCGCCGTTCCGGTCGGGCGTCCCGTAGGTCGGGACGAAGGTCGCGGTCGCCTCCGGGCCAGGCTGGGGCTCGGTCGGTTCGGCCGCGGTCCCCACGAAGGAGAAGGTCACCTCGGCATCGCCGAAGCTGATCAGCTTGTTGTCGTTCCGGACGAGGCCGAACGAGACGCGCTGGGGATCGCCCGCGAACAGGTCAGAGGTCGCCGGGACCGCGACGATCTGCGAGGTCGCCGTCGGTCCGGTGGACGCCGGCGGCTCGTCGGACGAGCACGCCCCGGCGAGCAGCGAGAGGGCGAGACCGGCCATAACCGTGCGGCGCATGACACCCATCTTCGCCGGTGGACGCGCTTTGCGTCAGGTCAGGCCGAACAGGCCCCCGCGTTGAGGCCGATCACCCGGATCGCCGAGGCGGTTGCCTCCGCGAGGATCGCCACGTGATCGGCGATCTCGGCGGGGGGCTCCGCCTCCTCCTCCAGGTCGGTCTCGACCACGGACTTGGCCTCGAGGAGTGCGCCGGCGGCCGCGGGATCCTCCTCCTGCGCGACCTCCGCGATGTGGTGAAGGGTCTCGTGGGCACGGTTGTTGAAGGCTGCCTGGACCTCGTCGAACGCCGTCACGCGCCCCTCGGCGATGCCACAGAGCGCCGCCATCGCCTCGTCGGCCTGGTCCTGGGTGACGCTGCCGTGCAGGTCGGTCGCGTCGTCCCCGTTCGCGCCGCAGGCGACCGTCGCGAGGGCGAGCAGCACCGACAGGCCGATGGATCGCATCCGGTCATCCTGTCACGGGGCCGTCGGTTCCCCGACCTCCTCGGCGTCGATCGCGCCCTCGAGGTTGAGCAGGAACGCCTTGCGCCAGGGGTCGCCGCCGTACTTGCCGATCCCGCCGCCCGATGGCACGACGCGGTGGCACGGCACGACGATCGGCAGCGGGTTGTCGTGGAGCGCGTTGCCGGCCGCCCGGGCGGCGCGGGGGCTCCCCGCCTTGCCCGCCACCTCGCGGTACGTCGACACCGACCCGAACGGGATCGCGGCGGTGGCCTCGAGCACCCGGCGCGAGAACCCCTCGGACGTGAGCGACCAGTCGAGCGGCGTCCGGAAGCGGCGGATGCGGCCCTCGAAGTACGCGTCGAGCTGACGGCGCGCGGCCTCGGTCCGCCTCGGATCCTCGAGCACCCGGGGCGAGAGCGAACCGGCGAGCTCCTCGAGGACGTGGTCGGGGTCGGCGTCGGGGAACTCGAGCCGGACGAGTCCGCGCCGCGTGCAGGCGACCATCAAGCGACCGAGCGGCGTGTCGACGTACGAGAACCCGACGTCGACCAGCCCGTCGCGGTGCGCCCGCGCGATCGTCGTCTCGCCGAGGCGCCGCGCGACCTCGCGCAGCTCGTCGTCCACCTCGATCGTCGGCATCGAATCCGTCGTCGTCATGTCGAGACCTCCTGCATCGCTCGCATCGAGCGGAGCTTCTTCCGCCCCTCGTACGCGTTGGCACGCGCCGCGTCCTCCGAGACGCCGAGCGCGTCGGCGACCTGCGCGTACGACAGGTCGAGCACGTACCGCTGGATCACCGCGGCTCGCTGCATCGGCGGGAGCGTCCGGACCGCGAGCCAGAGCTCGGGATCGCCGTCCGCGGCCTCCGGCGCCGCCCGCTCCGGCACGTCCTCGACCGGCACCGGCCGCCGCCGTTCGCCCCGCCAGTGATCCAACGCCTTGCGCGTCGCGATCGTGAGGAGCCATCCGCGGAGGTTCGACGCGTCGCGGAGGTCCGGGTAGGCGCGGAGCGCCGACAGGAACGTCTCCTGGAAACAGTCCTCGGCCGCCTGCCTGCCGACCGAGGCCACGAGGAACCGGAGCACGTCGGTCCGGTGCTCCTCGAGCAGCCGTTGGAACGGCGGCAGGTTCGCGCGCGTCGGGCTCATCCGTGGTGGGCTCATCTCTGGCGGGCACATCCCGACGTAGAACGGCGCCGACGCCGCCCGCGTGAGATCCCTACACGACCGGCCACGGGAACGGCCTCCCCGGCCCGGGCTCGGGGAAGCGACCCGATCGCAGCAGCTCGCGGAGCCGATCGTCCGTCGCCTCGACCTCCGCCGGGGACAGGAGCGTCCGGAGGCGGGCCCCGAGGGGGTCCGACCGCAGGCGGACGCCGAACGCCTCGAGGTCGCCCGCCGCGCCGGGCGGGATCGGCTCGCCGGCGAACTCCCAGATCACGGTCCGGAGCTTGGGCTCCTCGTGGAAGCACACGCCGTGGTCGACGACGAACAGCTCGCCGTCCTCGCCGAGCAGGCAGTGGCCCGATTTGCGGTCGGCGTTGTTGACGACGACGTCGAACAGCGCCACGCGCCGGAAGTCGTCGGGCCGCTCTTCCTGCATCGTCAGGTAGTGACGGTCGGGGTCGAACGCGACGAACCGCTGCACGGATCCTGGCCCCTGCGGCCCGTCCCGCAGGACCGTCGGCGGCACCCGCGGCCAGCCGAGGTCGCTCGCCACGACGAACGCCGCCACCTCGCGGGCCGCGAGGCTCCCCTCGGGGAAGTCCCAGAGCGGCGCCTCGCCCGAGCGCGGCTTGTAGACGGCGAGCGCGTGCTCGCCCCCGCCGCTCACGCGGGCGAGGAAGGTGAAGTTCGAGGCGCGGGGGAGGAGCCCGAGGACCTCGAGGTCGCCGGTCTCGAGCAGCGTCAGGGTCTCAGGAGCCGCGACGCCCTCCCGCTTGCTCACCGGCCGGCGGCCTCCCG
>Ga0075420_100006452_pt1 | contig 10341 bp, 8 predicted proteins | sample SoiMetdeltSBSDD4_FD_75296 | JGI IMG/M metagenome (GOLD analysis project Ga0075420, IMG submission 75296) | Bulk soil microbial communities from a Populus tree surrounding site in Tennessee, USA - Soil MetaG P. deltoides SBSDD4 | ecosystem: Environmental > Terrestrial > Soil > Tree plantation...
TCGCGCGCTCGGTCGCCCTTCTGACAGGCTGTGAGGGCAAGATCGTCGTGTCCGGCGCCGGGAAGTCGGGGATCATCGGCGAGAAGGTCACCGCGACGCTCACGAGCACCGGGACCACCGCGGTCTTCCTCCACCCGTCGGACGCGTTGCACGGCGATCTCGGTGTCGTGCAGCGCGGTGATGTCGCGCTGCTGCTCAGCAACAGTGGCGAGACGGACGAGCTGCTCGCGGTCGTGCCGCACCTCGTCGACCGCGACGTGCCGATCATCGGCATCCTCGGCAACCTCCGCTCGACGCTCGCGCGGCGCGCGGACGTCGTGCTCGATGCATTCGCGGCGCGGGAAGCGTGTCACCTCAACCTCGCGCCGACGTCGAGCACTTCCGTGGCGCTCGCGCTCGGCGATGCACTCGCGATCTCGGCGATGCGCGTGCGCGGACTCACGCCTGAGGACTTCGCGTACAACCACCCGGCGGGGCGCCTCGGAAAGCGCCTCACCCTCAAGGTCGACGACCTGATGCACGCCGGTGCGCATCGGCCCTGCGTCGCACCCGCCGCGGCGTGGATGGACGTCGTCGCTGTGATCAGTGGCGCGGGTTTGGGCGCTGCCACCGTCGAGGACGCCGACGGTTCCCTTCTCGGGATCGTCACCGATGGCGACCTGCGCCGTGTCGTCCAGGATCACGACGCGCGCGCGCTTGACGAGCTCCGGGCCGCCGACGTGATGACGCGCGAGCCCGTGAGCATCGGGTCGGGGACCCTCGCCTCGGAAGCGCTCGACCGTATGGAGGGGCGCGAGTCGCAGATCAGCGTCCTGCCGGTCGTCGACGACCTCGGGCACTGCATCGGGCTCTTGCGTCTGCACGACGTCGTTCGCAGCGGGATCTGAGCCTCTGTGCTCGAACTGACGGAGTGGTTCGACCAGGCGCGGTTTCCGCCGCGGCCGTGGCTCGTGGTCGGCAAGGGGCCGACGTTCGATCGGCGCTCGCAGTTCGACCTGTCCGAGTTCAACGTGGTGGGCCTCAATCACGTGATCGACCAGATCGACGTCGACGTCGCGCACATCGTCGACGTGAACGTCGTCGCCGACTGCGCCGACCGGCTCGTCGACGGTTGCCGGTGGCTGCTGATGCCGCGGTATCCGCACGTGCACAGCACGAGTGGCACCCGGCGCCTCGAGGACTGGTTCGACGAGTTGCCCGTACTCCGGTCCCTGGACGAACAGGGAAGGCTCGTCTGGTACAACCTCGTCACCGACCCGCCGGTGCCGGGGTCGCCGGTGATCGCCGGTGGTGAGTTCAGCTCGCAGCTCGCGCTCGCGATCCTCGGGCGCATGGGGGTCCGGATCGTCCGGTCGCTCGGGGTCGATGGCGGCCGTTCGTATGCGGAGACGTTCGAGTCACTCGAAGACGCCACGCTGCTCGAGAACGGCGCGCCCACTTTCGACATGCAGTTCGAGCGGCTGCGCGAGATCGCTGACGAGTACGGCGTCGACTACCAGTCGCTCGTAGCGCCCCTTCGAATCTTCGTGGGTTGCGAGGAGTCACAGGTCGTCGCGTACCGCGTCCTCGAGTACTCGATCCGTAAGGCGTCGAGCGTTCCCGTCGAGGTCGTCCCGATGATGAACCTCGATCACCCGATGCCGCGGGACGCTCGCAACCGACCCCGCACGGGTTTCTCCTTCGCGCGGTTCATGATCCCGGAGCTCTGTGGCGGTCGAGGACGTGCGCTCTACCTCGATGCCGACATGCTCGTGTTCGGTGACGTCGCCGAGCTCCACGACATGCCGTTCGACGGCCGGGCTGTCCTGTGCAGCGGGTCGACGTCGACCGACGCGTGGGACGGGTTCGAGTCGCACAATTTCGGCGCGAGCGCCGCGGTCATGCTGATCGACTGCGAGCGCGCGTCCTGGGACATCGCCGGCATCGTCGCGGCGCTCGACCGCGGTGAGTACACGTACGAGCAGCTCATGGGCGACCTGTGCATCGTCGCGCCGGGCGACATCGCTGCTGAGATCTCGGAGGAATGGAATCACCTCGAGGTCTTCGAGCCGGGACGGACGAAGCTCCTCCACTTCACCGTCGTCCCGACGCAGCCGTGGAAGAGCGACGCCAACGAGCTCGGCGATGTGTGGATGGCGTGCTACCGCGAAGCCGTGGAGGCGGGCGCCGTCCCCCCCGAGGAGGTCGAGCAGCTTGTCGCGGCCGGCGACGTGAAGCCGGCATTGCGGGCCGCCCTCCGCCGCGCCCCGTCGCGGCGCACGGTCCTCACGCGGTCCTCGCTCGACATCCTCAGCGCCCAGCGCGAGATCGCGCGACTCGAAGCGCAGGTGTCGGCCATGAAGCGGTCAGTGTCGTGGCGCATCGGTACGACCGTCGTCCACGCTGCCCGGGTGCCGACGGGATTCCTCAAACGCCTCCGGACCGCCGCTCGTCGGTGAACGAACGCTCGACCTCGGTGGCGGAAGGCGCGCGAGCACGTGCGCAGCCCAGCCTGCCCGTCGAGTGCGGCCCCTGAAGACCGTCGGCGCTATCGTCGTCTGCGACGTCCGACGAATGCGCTTGAGACCACACGCATGGCACGCACATCAAAAGACGGGTCCATGGATGCTTCGGCGGCGCGACGGCCGATGGTCGTCATCCTTCCCGGAGCGGTACCGCTCGGGCAGTACGCGAAGGATCTCGTGCACCATCGCGATCTCTTCTTCGCGCTGGCAGGTCGGCAGCTGACGCTTCGGTACCGGCAGACGGCGATCGGCGCCGTGTGGGTGGTGCTGCAGCCGTTGCTGTCGGCGGGAATCTTGTCGTTCGTCTTCGGCAGCGTCGCCGACTTGCCCACCGACGGCATCCCCTCGTTCATCTTCGCCTACATCGGCATGTTGGCCTTCGGTGCGTTCAGCCAGGCCATCCAGGGCTCGACGACCGCGCTCGTGTCGAACGCGGCTCTGGTGCAGAAGATCTTCTTCCCGCGCCTGCTCCTCCCCCTGTCGCGGACGGTTTCGCTGTTGGTGGACTTCAGCGTGGGCCTCGCGGTCGCGTTCGTCATCATTGTCGCCAACGACGTCTCCCTGGGCCCCGAGCTGGTCCTGATGCCGGTCTTCCTCGTGTTCATCCTGATGCTCGCGCAGGGTGTCGGCACGTTCCTCGGGTCGTTCGCCGCGAGATTCCGTGACTTCGCGTACATCACGCCCTTCCTCCTCCAGCTCGCTCTGTACGCCTCCCCGGTCGCGTACTCGGCGTCGGCGGTCCCGAAGCAGTACCTGACCGTGTACTACCTGAACCCGCTCGTCGCGCTGCTCGAAGCGTTCCGCTGGTCGCTCGTCGGGACACCCTTCCCGTCCGTCGCGCACCTGTCGTACGCCGTCGGGGCCTCGCTCATCGCGTTCGTCGTCGGCGTCGTGACCTTCGAGAAGATGGAACGGAGCGTCGCCGATGTCATCTGATGTCGCGATCTCGATCGAGCACATCTCGAAGACCTATCGGATCGTCACGACGCGTGAACGCCCGACGCAGTTCCGCGACGCGCTTCTCGAACGAGCTCGGCATCCGTTGCGTCGCGTGCCGCGGGAGGACTTCCGTGCGCTCGAGGACGTCTCGATGTCGATCTCGTGGGGCGAGACGGTGGGGATCATCGGCCGGAACGGCGCCGGCAAGAGCACCCTCCTGAAGATCCTGAGTCGCATCGTCGGTCCGACGGCCGGGCGCGTGAACGTCTACGGCCGGCTCGGCAGCTTGCTCGAAGTGGGGACGGGGTTCAACCCCGAGCTCACTGGGCGCGAGAACATCTTCCTCAACGGAGCCATCCTCGGGATGAAGCGTCGCGAGATCCGGCGCCAGTTCGATTCCATCGTGGAGTTCTCCGAGGTCGAGCGGTTCCTCGACACGCCGGTGAAGCGCTACAGCAGCGGCATGTACGTGCGCCTCGCCTTCGCGGTCGCGGCGCACCTGAACCCGGAGATCTTGGTGGTCGACGAGGTCTTGTCCGTCGGCGACGCAGCGTTCCAGGAAAAGTGCCTGGGCAAGATCGACGAGGTTGCGAACGAGGGGGGCCGCACCGTCTTGTTCGTGAGCCACAACATGTCGGCGGTCCAGGCCATCTGCAGCCGATGCGCAGTCATGGAGGACGGTCGGATCGTCTTCGACGGCGACACGTCCGCCGCCGTGTCCAAGTACCTCTCGAGCAGTAGCGCAGAGGGTTCAGGCGCCGATGGAGTGTTCGACCTCAGCGGCGTTGGGCGGTCGTCGGGTACCGAATCGGTGTTCCGTCGCATCGAATTGCGCAACGCTCGGAATGACCGGTCGAGCCAGATCATGATGGGCGAGGGGCTGCAGGTGCGTATCGACACCCGTGGTCTCGCGGTCCCCCAGCACGAGCTCGCCGTGCGCATCGTCACGGAGGGCGACGCGCCGGTCACGACCGTGAACACGGCGCAGCGCCCGCTGGAAGTGCTCGAGCCTGGCCTCGCGCAGGAACTGGTCGTCGTCGACTTCGACCGGTTGCCCCTGGTACCCGGGCGCTATTGGATCACGCTGATCCTGCGGGAGCGATCGGCAGCGCGGAAGGAACACGCCGCACTCGAGCGGATCGACCGCGCTGCCTTCTTCGACGTCCTGTGGTCCGACGTGTACGGCTCGGGATACAGCATGCCCGGTTCGCGCTCCAAGGCCGGACTGATGTTCGCGCACTCGGTCTGGCAGATCGAGGGGGAGGGTCGTGTCGTTGCCGTGACCCCCCAGGAGTTTTCGCTCGCGGGCGACGCACACCTCAGCTGAGGCGGACTCCGATCCAGCCCCTGCCAGGAGTTCGTGGCAACGTTGTCGTCATCCAGAGGTTCGGCGAACGGTCGAGATCGAGATGTCGAAGGGCATGGCCATCGGGCCTCGCCCCCGACGCGAGCGGCAGGTTCAGCAACACGCGGGGACGGTGCAGAAGTTGGTTCCGGTCTCCCGGAACACGATATGTACGATGTGCTGCACGCTGTGGATCCTCTCGCCGACCGTGCTCTCGATGACGACGGGTCGACCTCGGTGCATCCTGTGACAGCACCTATCACCGTGCACGTCGGGTATTGGAAGACGGCGACGACGACGCTGCAGAGCGACGTCTTCCCGCGCGTTGCTGGATGCACCTTCCTGACGCGGAGCCGCGTCGGCAATGGGCAGCTTGTCGGCGCCCTCGCCAACAACCTCTGCCGCGCGGACGATGCCCACTTCCTCGGCGCGACCCTCGGCTCGTTCCTCAGGGAGGTCGCGGTACCGGGGCTTCCGACTTTGCTGTCGCACGAGGCGTTCGCGGGCGCGGCGTTCCAGGCGATGTACAACCGCGATCGCAACGCCGAGCGGCTGCATCGAGTGCTGCCGAGCGCCTCGATCCTCGTCGTGGTGCGCCACCAGCGCACCATGCTGCGGTCGCTCTACAACTACTACGTGCAGCGCGGAGGGCACGCCTCGCTCGCGGAGTTCCTCGGAGGGAACGTCCCCGGGTGCGACTTCAGGCTGGAAGCGTTGTGGTACGACGAGACCGTAGCGCTGTACCAGGGGCTCTTCGGCGCAGGGCGCGTGAAAGTGATTCCCTACGAGTTGCTGACGACCGCACCGTCGCGGTTCCTCACGGAGGTGCTCGAGTTCATCGGTGTCGTCGCGCCATCGCCGGAGTCCGCGTCGCGCGTGGCGAATCGAGGGCTCTCACGACCATCACGATGGGTGTTGCGCGGGACCAACCGGCTCTTTCGATCCTCGGTTTTCAACGAGCACCCGCTCGTGGGCCCACTGGCCAACGACGGCCCTGTCCATCTTCTGCAGCGCCGGGTCGATCCCCGCTTCGTCCCTGACGCGATGCGCGGGTTCAGTGCCGCTGACGAGGCACGGCTCGACTCGGTCATGGCCTCCTTCGTCGAGAGCAATCGGCGGCTCGAGCAACTGTGCGGACCGCTCGTCGCGTCGTTTGAGTATCCGGGGACCGGTAGTCGCAAGGCCTCGGTCGACGGCGTCGCGTCAGCATGACGCCTGAGCACCTCGTCGACCCGGCGCTGCGAATCGGATGGAAGCCGTTCTCCTATGAGCGCAGCGTCCCGAGCGTTCGTCTGCGTGCGCTGATGCCGTGTGAGGCGCTCAGCGAAGCGGGCTACCGAACGAGCATCATTCCTCGCGACGGGACGAACGATGACTACGACGTCGTCGTGTTCCAGAAGGCGTACCGCGACGATGACATCGCGCTCGCGCGGCGGTTCAAGGCGCGGGGCGTTGCCGTAGTCCTCGACCTTTGCGACAACCACTTCTACAACCCTGAAGGTGATCCGACGCTCGCTGCCCGTGCGGACCGCCTTTGGCGGATGGTCGATCTCGCCGACGTCGTCACGGTGTCGACCCCCGAACTCGCGGACGTGCTCCCTGGACGCCTCACCGTCGTCGTCGATGACGCGCTCGAGACGTGGCCGGCGATGTCGGCATGGGGGCGACTGCGCCGTGTCCGTCGCGCCCACGAACGCGTCCGTCGTGTGCGGTTGGTCTGGTTCGGCAATGGGGGATCCGACGCGCCGGAGTTCGGTATCGTGCACCTCGGTCGGCTTGTCCCTGTGCTCGAGGAACTGCGGCGCGAGCTCCCGATCGAGCTCACCGTCATCAGCAACTCGCGGAGCTTGTTCGAGAGGCATGTCGCTGCAGCAGATTTCCCCACGCACTACGTGGAATGGAGCCAGCGCAGCTTCGCCCGGGTGTTCACGCGCCACGACATCTGCTTGCTGCCGGTGGAGCTGAACCCGTTCACCGTGTGCAAGACGAACAACCGAATTCGCTCGTCGTTGCTGTTGGGCGTACCCGTTGTCTCCAGTCCTCTCCCGCGCTACAAGGAGTTCGAGAGATGGGTGCTCTTCGACGACTGGGCGCGGCACGTCCGTCTCTACGCCGAGCAGCGCGAACTGGCGGGCCGTCACGTCCGGGATGGGCGCGCGTACGTACTGAGTACCTACACGAGTCAGCGTCTCGTCGCGCAGTGGGCCGCGGCGCTCGCTGAATCGACCAGAGGTGCTGCCGCATGATCCGCGTGTTACTCGTCGGCGCTCGCGTCACGGGCGTGGCCGTGGTCGACCACCGCTCCCGCTTGGCTCAGAGCGGCTCGACTGAGGAGCCGTCGAGGCAGGACTCGATCGCCCGGGCGAGCGCGAGCGGGTTGACGTGGATCGGATCTTGCTTCCACGTCGGCTGCGTCGTACCCCACGGTCTCTCCGATGGACCGCGCCAAAGGTCTTCGCCCACCGCGACGTATCGGGCACCCATCGCAGCGCACAGTGCAGCGAAGTTGCGCATCGGCAGTGCACGCCCACGCATCTGGACGTCGACGACGCTCAGCGGCGCTTCACGTCGCCACACGATGCCCGTGAGCCCTGCTCCGTGCCCACCCACAACGAGCGACGCATTGCCGAAGCGCTCCATCTGCTCGCCGAGCGAGGTCGTCGCCGGATGGATCAACCTGAGCCCGAAGCGACGAGCCACGTCCATCACCTCGGCGTGGTTGGACCACGCACGACCGGTTCCTGGTTCGCGCGCGACCAGGAGGCGGTCCTTCGCCGACGGGTCCGATTTCGGTACCGCGAGCTGGCCCCACAGGTAGTCGATCGCGGCAGGGTCGTGGCGTGGCGCGCGGGCGAAGGTGAGCCTTCCGACGCGCATCCAGCGGTCGCGCGGTTGCACGACCCACTCGCGTTCTCGCATCGCGCCCAGCCGGAGCGCGTCCATCATCTGCGGCGGGAGGTTCGGCCCGATGATGACCGGCTGCCCGGTGCCGATGGCCGAGTCGACGAGGCGCAGACGGCCGCCGAGCAGGTCGACCAGGAAGTGGTACCAGTTCGTCTCCATCGCAGAGTCCCGGAGGGAGACGGCGGCGCGGACGTGCTGCGCGGTGCCGATGCCGCGGAGCCACTCCCGGCGTCCCGGCATGTGCATGCGCTGCTGCCAGTGCACCAGGTCGGGGACCCGGTGCCCGCTCGCGGTGAAGCCCGCACCGGTCCGAGGGTCGATCCAGATGCTGCGCGCCGAGACGACCTCGGCCTTTTCCTCGAGCTTCTGCATTCCGGCCCACCAACTGCGACCGGGCTCGTCGGTGCGGAGGTCGGTGTTCGCCAGCGGAAGCAGCGACTGTTCGCTGACGATCCTCACGGGGAAGGAGTCGATCGGCGTGCATCCTGCTCGGACTCCACCACGTAGCCGAGTGCACCGAGCTGCAGGCCGGTGAGTTGCTCGAGGATCGTGTTGCTCTCCGCGAACATCTCCAGGACGTCCGCGAGGTCGGCTGGCGTGCCATCGTCGATGCGTCGCGAGAACGACGGCGGTACGACCCGGTCGACGGTGGCATGGAGGACCGGCCGCAGCTTGGCGGCGGCGGGTACCCGGCGCACTGTCGGGTGAGCGTTGTACGTGGACTTACGGAACATCCGGTTGGTGCGCCGCATGATGCGCAGTGACACGGGCGACAGCGACACGTTTGCTCGCGATCCGGTGGGCTGCGGCACGTCGACCGGTCGCCCCGAGACGAGCGACGAGACCTCGGACGCGAACCGGCCGGGATCCCTCGCGAGCTGCTCGTACGGCATCACCGTGACGCGATCCGCGCCGAAGAGCTCCCGGTAGCGAACGACGAGATGGTGAAAGCAGAAGATCTCGGGGACGAAGCGTGCGCGCTCCGCGCGACCAGCGAGGAGGTCAGCGAAGCTCACATACCCGCCGCGTTGCACGTGGAGGCTGTACGCGGATCGCATGAGCGCGCGCTGCTCGCGCACCACGACGAGGACATGAGCGTCGGGGAGCTGATCGTGGATGCGACGGGCGTTGCGCTCCCAGTTGTCGTCGATCGGGTACAGCCCGCCGGCAAGGTTCTCGTCCGAGAGCAGTAATGGACCCGGGTGCGCCGTCCGCCACTCGGCGATGAACGTCCGCAGGGTCTCCTGGAGGTAGTGGTCGTCGTCGGCCCAGTAGAGGTTGCGAATCAAGGGCCGCAGCTCGGCCGCCGCGTCACCCCAGTGCGTGAGGAAGGCGCAGCCGTCGAGATTCGGGAAGACGTGCGTCTGCAGGAACGTGCTGGCTGTCTTGGGGTAGCCGATGTGGACGACGTCCGGCACGACGGTCGATCGTAGCGGCGTGTCTGATGCGCGGTCCTGCTGGGCGAGACGCGGAGGTTCACCGGCTACCGTGGTCGGCTCCGTTCGGGTCGACCCACTGCGGAGGCGAAAGGGACCGATGCGACCGGTGACCGAGCTCTACGACCGGCATCGTGGCTCGGAGATCTACGTCGTCGGGACCGGCGCGAGCATGCGGGTCTTCCCGACCGGGTTCCTCGCCGACAAGATCACCATCGGGCTGAACATGGCGTGGAAGGTGGCGCCGCTGACCTACGGAATCACGATCGGTCCGCATCTCAACGTGCCCGAGTTCCTCGGTGAGCAACCGCATCCGGAGATCACGTGGATCACGAAGCGCGCCAAGGCGCGGGCCGTGCTCACACCTGAGCAGTTCGAGTATGCCGACCGACACTTCTACGCCTACGAGTCGCACGGCAAGCCCAACACCCAGCCGACCGACGAGCCGAACGACGAGGGTCGCGTCCTGGACTGGATCCGGCAACCGACGGGCGTCAAGCTGTACCAGTGGTCGTCGATCTCCCAGACCGCAGTGAACCTGGCGGCGAACATGGGAGCGACGACGATCGTGCTCGTCGGATGTGACAACCGGTCCCTCGTCGGGAACCACCACGCGCACGAACAGCACACGAAGTGGCTGGGAGCAGATCCGGATCGCCGCTACGGGCAGTACTTCGAAGGCTTGGCGGAGGTCCGGTCGGCGTTGCGGGTCCGTGGCGTCGACCTGGTGAGCATGTCGCCCTTCTTGCGCGTGGGTGATGCCGACGACGAGTACTCCGCGCTCTGCGACGAGCTGGGCGAGCCGCGCCTCCTCTCGGGCGACGACATCTCCGACGTCGACCACCCGAGCCGGCTCGTCGGTCGCGCGAAGCGGTTGCGGGCGACGGACGCCCGCGGCCGCACGTGGTTCTTGACGCGCCGCGTCCGCAGCGTGAAGCGCGCGCTCGCGTCCGCGCCCGGCGTGCAACGAGCCGGTGCTCCCGGCGAGGAGCCGGCCAACCACCGGGAGAGCGGGCAGGCGAGTGGGTGAGTCGGCGGGGCGGGTCGTTGCCGTCATTCCAGCCCGGTACGCGAGTGAGCGGTTCCCGGGAAAACCTCTCGCGCTGATCGCCGGCGTGCCCATGGTCGTCCGCGTCATGGAGAACGTCCGGGCCGCGGCATCGATCGACGACGTGCTCGTCGCAGCTGACGACGAGCGTGTCGTCGCGGCCGT
>Ga0075420_100006453_pt1 | contig 10341 bp, 7 predicted proteins | sample SoiMetdeltSBSDD4_FD_75296 | JGI IMG/M metagenome (GOLD analysis project Ga0075420, IMG submission 75296) | Bulk soil microbial communities from a Populus tree surrounding site in Tennessee, USA - Soil MetaG P. deltoides SBSDD4 | ecosystem: Environmental > Terrestrial > Soil > Tree plantation...
GCTCATGCCGGGCCGCTGCTCCAGCGCCTGGCGCACGCGGTCGTACGCTTGGGGCAGGAGCGCGGCCAGCAGCGCGGCGAGCAGGACCAGCCCCGTCGTCCAGACCCAGCCCAAGGCGCGTGCGGCGCGCCTCGGCTCGGCACGCGGAATGGCCTGCAGCGGCTCGATGCCGCCGGCGACGCGCGCCGCCGGGTCGCGCTCGAGCGCCGAGCGGATGTCATGGCGCAGCCGGCCGCCGATCGCGGCCTTCGGGCCGAGCGCGAGGTGACCGGCGCGCACGTCCACGTCGCCCGCCACCGGCGCGTCGATCAGCACCTGGCCGGCGCCGGCCACCAGGTGACCGCCGATCGGCCCGAGCACGCGGATCGTGCCGCCCGCGGCCGAGACGTTTCCGCCGACGTGCCCGCGCGGGGAGATCTCCAGGGTTCCGCCGGCGATGCGCGCATGGCGCTGCACCGGCGCGTCGATGGTGACGCTGCCCCCCGCCGCATAGAGGCTTCGCCCGATGACGCCCGACGTGTGCACCGTGCCGCCGGCGAGCATCGCATCGCCGGCGACCTCGGCGCGCACGTCCACGCGGCCGCCCGCGGCGAGCACGTCCTCGCCGCCGGGCAGGATGCGGGCGAGCGACATGGCGCCGGCGGCGCGCTCGTCTTGCGGGTCCGGCACGGCGACCCGGTGGTCGCCGGCGCATGCCGTCCCCGTGGCCAGCACCAGCGCGAGCGTCGCGAGCCGCAGTTCCATGGCGTCCTCCCGGGCGATGGAATGCATCGCCGAGCGCCCATTGTTCGGCGTGTGCATGGCGCCTGTCATCCCGTGCCCGACAGGCTGCAGCGCGGCGCGCGCGAGGTGCCGCCGGAGCCGATGAACGCAGGCCCCACCGGGAACGCCCGCGGCCGGCACGGCCGCGCCGGCGCCCGTGCGCGCCGGGGCCACCGCCCCGACGGGGTAGACTGCGCCCCTTTTTCACCTGGACCTTGACGGGCGGCATGGAGCGAGGCTCGCGGCGCACCCTTTTCACCGGTTCGGCGCTCGCTGGCTTGCTCGCCCGGCTCGGCGGCGTCGACATCGACGGCGCGGAATCGAAGCAGGTCCTCTCCGAGCGGCTGAGCCGTTGGCTCGACTGGACCGACGCGATCTCCCTGGCCGCGGCGCTGGACGCACGCGCGGCGCCGGCGGGCGACAGGCCGGGCGCATCGTCCGCCGTCCATGACGCGGAGCGCGACCTCACGCACGTGCGAACCGCCCTGGCGAAGCCGATCGGCGAGTCCCCCGAGTCCGCGGCGGGCCCGGCCCGCCCGGCGCCGCACGCGCCGGCACCCGCCGCGCCCATCGACCCGGAAGCCGGCGTCTTCGGGCCGTGGCGCCGGGGCTACGTCGCGCGGCAACAGGCGATGGAAGCGAGCATCGGCCCGCTGCGCGGCCGCCTGCGGGCGAGGCTGGCGGCGGCATCGTCACCCCTGGCCCGGCTCGCGGCCGTGGACGCCGTCATGGAGCGGGTGGTGGGCGCGCGGGAGCGCGCGCTGCTGGCGGCGGTGCCGCAGCGGCTCGAGCGGCATTTCGAGCGCCTGCACGAGGCGCACCGGGAGGCGCTCGCCGGCTCGCCGCAAGCGCACGGCGCGCCGGACGCGTGGCTGGCGGTGTTCCGCAGCGACATGCAGGCCGTGCTGCTCGCCGAGCTCGACATCCGATTGCAACCCGTCGAAGGGCTGCTCGAAGCGCTTCGCAGGAGCCAGGCAGGCTGCCATGAATAGACTTTTCCACCCCGCCGCTTTCACCGCCGGCCTGGCCGCCGTGTCGTGGGTGGGCGCCGGGTTCGTCCCCTCGAATCCGCTGGCGCTGGCCATGACCGTGCTCATCGGCGCGTTCTACCTGGCGGGCGCGCTCGAGCTGCACCGCTTCCGGCAGGCCACCCGCGGCCTGGCCCGGGCGGTCTCGGGCATGCCCGATCCCCTGCCGAGCCTGGGCCACTGGCTGGGTCGCGTGCCTGCCTCGCTGCAGAACGCCGTGCGCCTGCGCATCGAGGGCGAGCGCGCCGGCTTGCCCGGCCCGGCGCTGGCGCCGTACCTGGCCGGGCTGCTGGTGCTGCTCGGGATGCTGGGCACGTTCCTCGGCCTGGTGGTCACGCTGCACGGCACCGGCATGGCGCTCGAGAGCGCGACCGACCTGCAGGCGATCCGCGCGTCGCTGGCCGCCCCGGTCAAGGGCCTCGGACTGGCCTTCGGCACCTCGGTGGCCGGCGTTGCCGCGTCGGCCATGCTGGGCCTCATGTCGGCCCTGTGCCGGCGCGAACGGCAGCTGGCGGTGCAGCGGCTCGACACGCGCATCGCGACCAGCTTGCGGGTGTTCTCCCACGCCCATCGGCGCGAGGAATCCTTCAGGCTGCTGCAGCGCCAGGCCGCGGCGATGCCCGAGCTGGTCGATCGACTGCAGGCCATGATGGCGACGCTCGAACGGCACGGCCAGGCGCTGGATGCGCGCCTGGACGCCCGCCAGGAGCGCTTCCACGGCAAGGCCGAGGCCGCGTATGCGGACCTCGCCGCCTCCGTCGGTCGATCGCTGAAGGAGAGCCTGGCCGAAAGCGCCCGCCTGGCCGGCGCGACGATCCAGCCGGTCGTCGAGGCCACGATGGCCGGGATCGCCCGCGAGACGACGGCGTTGCACGAGCGCTTCGCCGGGACCTTCGAGCAGCGCTCGGCCGCGCTGCTGCGCACGGTCGAGCGCGCCCATGTCGAGCTGCAGGCCGAGCTCGCGTCGCGCGACGAGCGGCGTCTGGCGGCCTGGACCGGGGCGGTGCAGACGCTGGTCGCGTCGCTCCAGCGCGAATGGCAGCAGGCAGGCGCGCAGGCGCTCGGCCAGCAGGAGCGCATCTGCGCCACGCTGGAGCGCACCGGGCGCGACATCACGGCGCAGGCGCAGGCGCACGCCGCGGGCACGATCGACGGGATCGCCCGCCTCGTGCAAGCGGCCTCGCAGGCGCCGCAGGCGGCCGCCGAGGCGATCGCCGAATGCCGCCGGCAGCTTGCCGACGGCATGGCGCGCGACAACGCCCTGCTGGAAGAACGCGGCCGCCTCGCGCAGACCCTCGCCACCCTGCTCGATGCCGTGCAGCGCGCCGGCACCGAGCAGCGCGCGGCGATCGACGCGCTGGTCTCGTCCGCGGCGCAACGGCTGGAGCGTGTCGGCGCGCGCTTCACCGAGCAGGCCGAGGGGGAGGGCGAGAAGATGGCCGCCGTCGCCGCGCAGATCACCGGCAGCGCGGTCGAGCTCTCGAGCCTGGGCGAGGCGTTCGGCTTCGCGGTGAAGCTGTTCGGCGAATCGAACGAGAAGCTGACCGCGCAGCTGCAGCGCATCGAACGGGCCCTGGGCAAGTCCATGGCGCGCAGCGACGAGCAGCTCGCCTACTACGTCGCGCAGGCGCGCGAGATCATCGACCTGAGCCTGCTGTCGCAGCGGCAGATCGTCGACGATCTGCGGCAGCTGTCGTCCGGCCGGCGTGAACCGCGGGCCGTCGAGGCGTGACGACCATGGAGGACGCCGACGCCGGCGTGGAGCAGGCGCCGCCGGTCTGGGCCGTCTTCGGCGACCTGATGTCGGGGTTGCTCGGCGCGTTCGTGCTGATCCTGGTCTGTGCGCTCGGCCTCCAGCTCGACCTGGCGAGCCGGCTCGACGCGGAGGTCCGGCAGCGGCAGGCCGAGGCGCAGCGCCGCGAGGCGCTCGAGCAGGCGCTCGCGGCGCCCCTGGCAGCGGGCCGGGTGACGCTGAACGGCGGGCGCATCGGCATCGCCGGCAGCGTCCTGTTCGCCTTCAACTCGGCCGAGCTGCAGCCCGAGGGCCGGCAGCTGCTGAAGAGCCTCGCGCCACCGCTCGCCGCTTACCTCGCGGCCCGCGACGAGATCCTGATGGTGAGCGGCTTCACGGACGACCGGCAGGTGCGCGGAGGCAGCCGCCCCTTCGCCGACAACTGGGAGCTGTCGGCCCAGCGCGCGCTGACGGTGACGCGCGCGCTGATCGAGGACGGGATCCCGTCGTCCTCCCTCTTCGCCGCGGCGTTCGGCGCGCAACAGCCCGTGGCGTCGAATGCGGATGCCGAGGGGCGATCGCGCAACCGGCGCGTGGAGATGGCGCCCACGCCGAGACCGTCGAGCGGGACCGCGAAGCCCCATGCCTAGCGCCGCAGCGCCCGCGACGGGCGCGGCATCGCTGCCGCCGGAGGGCGCGGATCCCGGCGCGACGCTCGACGCCTGGCGTGCGCGCGGCGCGCACCGCTTCGACCCCGTGCGCTTTCGCTTCATCGAGGCCTTCGTCGAGCGCGCCGCGCGCCATGGCGGCCGGGCGCGGCGGCTCATGGACGAGCAGGCGGCCCGGCTGCTCGCGGCGTACGGCGACGATCTCGAACGGGCCCGCGGCGTGGACGGCGACCCCGGCGGCCCGGGCCCCGCGGCGGCGCCCTGCGGGCGCGGCCCGCTCGCGGAGCTGGTGGCGCATCTCGGCGGGCAGGGCGGCACCGAGGCGGAGGCCGCGACGGCCGGCCCGGGGGCGACCGCGGCCGGTCATCCTGCCGAGCTGAAGGCGGTCCGCGACTTCAGGCGCACCTGGTCGCGGCTCGCTGCCGACCGGCGGCTGGCGCAGTCGCTGGCGAAGGTGCCGCAGCAGGCCGGGCCGCTGCATTCGCACTACCTCGTGCATCGTTCGCTCGTGGCGATGCGCGAGGTGTCGCCGGAATACCTCGAGCGCTTCCTGTCGTACGTCGACGCCTTGCTGTGGCTGGAGGAGGCGAACGAGGGCCGGGGCCCGCGCGCTGCCCGCTGAGCCGCCGCGCCGCTCCCGCGGCTCAGCCGTGCCGGCGCAGGCGGGGCCCTCGGTTGAGCATCGATTCGGTGTAGTGCAGCTGGCTCATCGACATGAGCCCGCGCCGGATCAGCAAGGAGAAATCCGCTTCGACGTCGGCCTGCTTCACCGTGCGGTCGTAGAAGTAGACGATGTCCGAGCGCAGGCGCCCGGCATCGTCCGTCGTCACGCGGTGGATGCACCGGCGTCCGGCGTCCGCGCCCGTGCCGTGCAGCAGCGTCACGCTGAGCGTCCCGCCGTCGCTCAGGGCAACGACGTGCTCGCGCAGAGGTTCGGCATTGACGTACTGGGACATCCGCAGAGGCTCCCCGTGGAGGGGCGCAGCGTACCACCCGCGCAGGCGCGCGCCGGCGGCCGGCCCTTGCCGGGCGGGTGCGGGCGGGCGGCACGGGCGCGCGGCACTGGCGGGCGCCCGCCGCCGGGAGCACACTCGCCTCCTCGTGGCCGGGCCACGTTCGCATGGAGGAATGCCGGATGGGCGATCGAGACCAACTGCAGGCCACCGTCGAATCGCTGGTGCGCACCGGCAAGGGCATCCTGGCGGCCGATGAGAGCGGGCCGACCATCGCCAAGCGGTTCAAGCCGATCGGCGCCGAGTCCACCGAGGAGAGCCGGCGCGCCTACCGCGCCCTGCTGCTGACCACCCCCGGGCTCGGCGAGTTCATCAGCGGCGTCATCCTGTACGAGGAGACGCTGGGCCAGCGCGCCGACGACGGCACGCCGCTGCCCGAGCTCGCAGCGCGCTCGGGGATCGTGCCCGGCATCAAGGTCGACGCCGGCAAGATACCGCTCGCGCTCGCGCCGGGCGACGAGATCACCCAGGGACTCGACGGGCTCGCGAAGCGCCTCGGCGTCTACAAGGGGCAGGGCGCGCGCTTCGCCAAGTGGCGCGCCGTCTACAACGTTTCCGACACGCTGCCGGGCCGGCTCGCGATCGAGGCCAATGCGGATGCGCTGGCTCGCTATGCCGCGATCTGCCAGGACGAGGCGGTGGTGCCGATCGTCGAGCCCGAGGTGCTGATGGACGGCGCGCACACGCTGGAGCGCTGCGCCGAGGTGACCGAGGCCGTCCTGCACGAGGTCTTCCACGCGCTGCACAGGCACCGGGTGGTCCTGGAGCACATGCTCCTCAAGCCCAGCATGGTCGTCGCCGGCAAGGAGCATGCGCAACAGGCGCCGGTCGGGGAGGTCGCCGCTCGAACGCTCGGCGTGCTGAGGCGCACCGTGCCGGCGGCCGTGCCCGGCGTGTTCTTCCTGTCCGGCGGACAGACGCCCGCCGAGGCGACGGCGCACCTGGACGCGATGAACCGGATGCCGCCGCAGCCGTGGAGCCTGAGCTTCTCGTACGGGCGCGCCCTGCAGGAACCCGCGCTCAAGGCCTGGAAGGGGCAGCCGGCCAACGCGCGCGTCGCCCAGGACGCGCTGCTGGAACGGGCGCGACTGAACGGCGCGGCGCGCGAAGGGCGGTACGACGCCTCGATGGAGGCCGCCGCCCGGCCGAACGCGTGACGCGCCCGCGAACCGAGGCGTGACGGCGCGTCGCGCGCCGAGCCTCGCACCGTCACAGCACGTGGGCGCACGCGGCTTCCGGCGTGCGCGTGTCCATGTTGCGCCCGCGGTTCAGGTGGTCGTCGATCTCCGCCGCCGCGCCGATCATGCGGCCGTAGAGGAACACCGTGAACGCGGCGTTCTCCAGGTCGCGCACGGTCAGCGTGCCGGCCTGGTGGTCCTTCCACAGCAGGCCCAGCAGCAGCGCGGCGATCACCGCGTCGACGTTGACGCAGAACACGTAGGGCGTGGCGCCCACGTCGTACAGCGCCTGCGCCAGCTCGCGGTAGTAGGCATGGAACACGTTGTACTGCCCGCGCTCGGCCATGAACTCCGCGATGAAGCGTTCGCGCGGATCGTGGTTCACCGGCTTGCCCTTGAACACCGGGTGGTGCACGCCGGGCAGGGCGCGCAGCTCCTGCCCCGCTTCCTTGGCGGCGCGCTTCTCGGCCCGGTACGACTTCGCGTAGGCGGTGGCCATGGCCTTCAGGTCCAGGCCGTGGCCGGGGTCGGTCGGGTCGCGCAGGTCGAGGCCCTTGAACCGCTCGAGCAGGAACGCCATCCCCTCGAAGCCGTTGCCGCCGTGGCTGTAGCCGGTGTGGCTGAGGAAGCCGACCATGGCCTTGTTGACCTGCACGCGCGCGGGCGTCTGCGGGCCGTCGGCCGAGACCGCGCCCTTGGCGCCCTGGGCGGAGATCGACCCCGGGCCGTTGGAGACGAGCAGCCCGATCAGCATCTGCAGCGGCATGGCCTGCCCGGCGCTCGGCTTGCGGCCGGTGATCGCCAGGCAGCACATGTCGGCCATCGTCCAGCTGCCGTAGCGCTCGGCCTGCGAGATTCCGGCGAGCGATCCCCACTGGTGCAGCTCGGCCGGGATGGTCGAGCCCACCATCACGCCGTACAGCCGCAGGTACCACGGCAACGTCTCGGCCGTGAGCCGGCTGATGCGCTTGCGCAGCAGCGGCCCCCAGGCGATGGTCGTCGCGATGGCGGCGAGGATCGCATCGCGCGAGAGCGCGATGTCCTGTGCCAGCAGCACGTCGAGGAACACCGATCTGGCGCCGCGCTTGCGCACCGCCTCGAGCAGCGCGGCGGGGTGCGAGTCGTTCGCCTCGTCCGGGCGCGGCTTGAACAGCTCGCGGGTCGCCGCGTCCATGCGGATGGCGGCGCGGTCGAAGCCGGTGCCTTGCCCGTCGTTCAGGCCCGAGCCGAGGAACAGGTCGATGAGCGCGCGCGTGCAGGCGAGCGCGCGCTCGACGCGCCGCGGGCCGACGATCGACGCGGCCGCGGCCATGATGGCGTTGGGCGCGTTGCCGGCGTCGCGCGCGGCCTGCGCGGCCACGAGGATCGGGTCGCCCACGAGATTGACCTCGGCGGCCACCGCGATGTCGAGCAGTGCGCGCTCGTTGGGGCCGGCCACCTCGTGCACCAGCGGCAGCGCGAAGTTGGCCTGCAGCGGCTGCATGGCCAGGTCGAGCACGGAATGGCCGTGCACCGAGGTCACCTGCGTGGCGGGGTCCATCACGGAGGCGCCGGACTTGTCCTTCATGTTCTGCCGCGCGATGACGGCGCCCACCTGCGTGCGCAGCGCGGCGATCTGCTCGGCATAGGGCGGCGGCGCCTGCACCGGCGGCAGCGCCAGCTCGGGCGGCAGCGCGAGCCCCTGGTCGTTGGCGAGCCAGGGCTTGAGGCTCAGGCTGCCGCGCGGCGCGAAGTCGGGCGCGGCCCCGCCGAGCGCCATCACGGCGGTGAGCGCGGCCGGAATGTGGGCGATGTTGGTCACCACCGCGCCCTTGCGGGAGACGACCGGGTGGTCGGGCGTGAAGAGCGCGTCCACCCCGAGCCGCTCCATGAACCAGCGCTCCTTGTCGAGCGCGCTGTCGCCCGAGCCCGCCATGGCGCCTGCGTGCCCCACCGCGCGCGTGAGCTTGGACTTCCAGCGGCCGACCACGCAGGCCACCACCGGCTTGCCGAAGTCGAGCCCCTGCTCGTAGTAGCCGCCGGGTTCCACGTAGAGCACCGCGGCGCGCGAGCGGCCGTCGTTGCGGAACGCGTGCGCGAAGTCGCGCGCGGCGTAGTGGATGTAGACGTCCTTGCCCGACGACACCAGCGTCGTCGTGCCCCAGCCCTCGGTGCCGAGGTACTGCGCGATGGTGGTGGTGAAGCCGCCCGAGTTGGAGAAGATCGACACCGTGCCTTGCAGCAGCGTCTCCTCCGGATGGTCGCCGCCGAGCGCGCCGCCGATGCGGGTGCGGCTCCACGAGTCGGCCACGCCCAGGCAGTTGCCGCCGATGATGTCGATGCCGGCGGACTGCGCCATCGCGCGGATCTCGCGCGCATCGTGCACCGCGATCTTCTCGGTGATGATGACGATCTTGCGCAGGCCCGGGTTCACGCGGATCAGCTCCGCCACGCCGTCGCGCACGCCGGAGGGCGGCAGGTACACCACGCCGGTGTCGAACCCGTGCCCGGCGTCCAGGCCCTCGCGCACGTTGTTGAACACCGGGATCGGGCCGGCCGGGGTCTTCAGGACCTGGCCGCCGCGCCCGGGCGAGGTGCCGAACACCACGTTGCCGCCGGAGAACGCGTGGCTGGTCGGCGTGACCTGGCGCGACTCGCCGCCCAGGATGTTGAGCACGCACACCCGGTCGCCGCGCGTGGCGACGTCGGCGAGCGAATGGATGCCCAGGTAGTACGGCAGGCCGGAAACGCTTCGTGCACGCATGTCGTTGCTCCTCATTTCGTGATCCCCATCCGGGCGGCGATGGCGTCGCGGCCGCCGGTCTTCATCCACTCGTCGATGCGCTTGGCGTAGTTCACGACTTCGGAGATGGCGCTGTCGAAGCCGAAGAAGCGATAGGGCACGCCGAGCGCCTCGCACGTGTGCGCGAGCGCGCCGAAGCCGCGCACGAGGTTCGGGCCGCCGCGGCCCACGACGACGTAGAGCGGCGTCGCCCCGTGCGTCGCGAAGTGCTCGCGCAGCGCGTCGCCCATGGCGCGCAGCGTCTCGTGGATGTCGGTGTTGTTGGACTTGCCGCCGATGATGAACAGGACGTTGGACTGCGCCAGGAAGTGCCGGTAGCAGATGCGCGCCACCTGCTTCATCTTCTCGTAGGGCGGGTTGCCGCCGAAGTCCGACGAGATGCTGGCCGCCTCGCCCAGCACTTCGGTCACGAGGCTGTTGGCGCCGCCGCCGAAGGTGGGCGCGAGGATGGTGCCGCGCTCGTTGATGACGAACACGTCGGACTGGCCCTGGTGCGTGCGCAGCTCGTTGACCTCCTGCTCGAACGGGCCGATGTCGGCGGCGAACAGGTGGTCCGGCAGCGCCAGGCGCGCGACGCGCGGGTCGTCGCGGTCGAAGCCGCACTTGAAGTCGCACGCCACCGGGGTGAGCCGGCCGTTGCCGTCCGGGCGCATGCGGATCGGGTTCAGCTCCAGCGTGGTCATGCCGTAGTGGTGCATCAGCTCCCACAGCTTCGGCAGGTGCTGCACGAGCGGCGAGATGATCTCGCGCGGCGCGCCGATGTCGGTGAGCGCGTTGGCGACCACGAAGGCCTTGAGGCCGGTCAGCGCGTCGAACGGCACGGTGGCGATCTCGCTCCGGTCGAGCTCCTCGATGTCCACGCCGCCGCGGTGCGTCAGCGTCATCGTGGGCGCGCGAAAGCGCGTGTCGTCGCTGATGGCGAAGTACACCTCGTGCTCGGCCGGCACGCTGCCCTCGAAGGTGACGCCGTTGGCCTTGGCGGCGGCGTTGCCGTGCCGGTGCTCGGCGAAGTACAGGCGCTCCTTCTCGGCCAGCGCGGCGCGCAGGTCGCCGGCGCGGCCGATCAGGCCGGACTTGCCCTTCTTGCCGACGCCGCCCTTGAACAGCGGCTTGACGAAGACCTGTCCGTGGCGGCGGATGAGCGCCTGGATCTCGTCTTCCGACGCGTCGGGGCCGAG
>Ga0075420_100006456_pt1 | contig 10340 bp, 6 predicted proteins | sample SoiMetdeltSBSDD4_FD_75296 | JGI IMG/M metagenome (GOLD analysis project Ga0075420, IMG submission 75296) | Bulk soil microbial communities from a Populus tree surrounding site in Tennessee, USA - Soil MetaG P. deltoides SBSDD4 | ecosystem: Environmental > Terrestrial > Soil > Tree plantation...
CTGTGGGTCAACGACGTCATCAAGCAGGATTCCCACACCAGCAAGATGATCTTCACGCTGGCCGAGCAGATTGCGCATCTGTCGACCCTCATCACCTTGCAGCCAGGCGACCTGATCCTGACCGGAACGCCCGCCGGCGTCGGCCTGGCGCGGCAGGAGTTCCTCAAGCGCGGCGACGTCGTGAAGGCGTGGGTCGAGGGCGTCGGCACGCTGACCAACACGTGCGGGTAGCTGGAAACGCCCCCTGACCATCGCAGCCAAAGCGAAATTTCTCGCAACGTCTTGCGCCAGCTCGTATCGCGGTGCCGCCAAAGAATGGGGCCTGCACCCGAGATTGTAGCGAAGCGAGATTGTAGCGGAGCGAGCTCGCGTTTATGCTCGTACCTCAACAGAAACAACCAAGCAGCTAGGGAGATCACTATGCGGCGCATGGCGACTGTCGCGGTCTTCGGCCTATTGACCGTTACCTTGTTGCTGCCCGAACCCGCTCCCGCCCAGACCGCAGCGCTATCCGGCCGGGTCACGTCGGCCAAGGAAGGCCCGATGGAAGGCGTGGTGGTGAGCGCCAAGAAGCTGGGCTCGACCATCACCATCAGCGTCGCGACCGACGACCGGGGCCGCTTCAGCTTCCCGGCGACGAGGCTCGAGCCCGGCCAATACGCGCTCGCCACCCGCGCGGTCGGCTACGACCTCGAAGGCCCGAAGACCGCCGACGTGGTTGCCGGACAGACGGCGAGCGTCGAGATCAAGCTCGCGCCGACGAAGAACCTGCCCAAGCAGATGTCGAATGCCGAATGGTTCTTGAGCTTCCCGGGTACTGACCAACAGAAGAAGGCGCTGCTCAATTGCGTGAGCTGCCACAACCTCGATCGCATCGTGCGCTCGCAATACGACGCCGAGCAGTTCGTCGACGTCTTCAATCGGATGGTCGGCTACTACCCCGGCAGCACGCCGGAGCACCCGCAGCGGCTCGTCGGCGATGCGCGCCGCTCCCTTGGCCAAGGGCCGGGCATGAAGGCGACCGCGGAATATCTCGCCTCCATCAATCTGAGCCACGAGACCTGGTCCTACCAGCTCAAGACGCTGCCGCGCCTCACCGGCCGCGCCAACCGCGTCATCATCACCGAATACGACCTGCCGCGCCGGCTGGTCCAGCCGCATGACGTCGTCGTCGACGATCAGGGCATGATCTGGTTCAGCCACTTCGCCGAGCAGTTCCTCGGCAAGATGGACCCCAGGACCGGTCAGGTCTGGGAATACCCCATACCTGTGCTCAAGCCCGGCTATCCGGTAGGTACGCTGGATCTCAAGCCCGACCCGCAAGGCAATCTCTGGATCGGCATGATGTATCAAGCCGGCGTGGCGCGCTTCGACAAGAAGACCGAGACGTTCAACACCTGGGCCATACCAAAAGAGTGGCAGACCGACGCGGCCCAGTCAGGGCATCTCGATCCGACCAGCATGCATGTCGACGGCAAGGTCTGGGTCAAGAATTCCGACCGCTCGCAGATCCTGCGGCTCGATCCCGAGACCGGACAATGGGAGAATCTCGGCTCGTTCAGCGATCCGTCGAACGGCAAGCGCCTGGGCGTCTACGGCATCCGGGCCGACAGCGACAACAATCTCTACCTGCTCGACTTCCAGTCGTCGAACATCGGCCGGATCGACGCCAAGACCGGCAAGTTCACGATCTATCGCGGCCAGATCGCCAACTCGCGTCCGCGCCGCGGCGCGGTCGACGACCAGAACCGCCTGTGGTTTGCCGAGTACGCCGGCAACGCCGTCGGCATGTTCGACCCCAAGACCGAGCAGATCCAGGAGTGGGTGCTGCCGACGCCGTGGGCGCAACCCTACGACGTGGTGCGCGACAAGAACGGCGAGGCCTGGACCGGCTCGATGATGAGCGACCGCGTGTCGCGCCTCGATCCGAAGACCGGTCAGTTCGTCGAGTATCAATTGCCCAAGATCACCAACATCCGCCGCGTGTTCGTGGACAACTCGACCACGCCGGTGACGTTCTGGATCGGGTCGAACCATGCCGCATCGATCATCAAGCTCGAGCCGCTGGACTAGGACTCAGGGGGAGCCAATTCTTGGTGCAATCCAATCATGTTCGAGTTGGCGATCAATCACAGCTTGTAGCCCGCATTGAGCGCAGCGAAATGCGGGCTACATTCCGCCGGTGCGGTCCCGGATTTTGCTGCCGCTCAATCCGGGCTACGAGATGGTGACTGGACACGGATGTCGGATGGGAAAGCGCAAGCGATCGACCCCCAATCTGGAACGCGCCAGCCCGGCACCCGCTCGGAAAAAAGCCGATCCGGATCCTTTGCCCGAGGATCAGATCTCCTACAGCTCGCTGTCGCTGCACGACCTTTTCGAGCAGCAGACGAGGCAGATGCTCGATCGCACCGACCTCGACGAGGAGCAGAAGCAGAACATCCTCGTCGCCATGAGCTGCCCGTGCTGCGGCGCCGGCGCGATGTCGTACACGGCCAAGCTCAAGCGGTGAACGGCGGACGGCCGGGCGAAGACCGCTCTGATCAACGGTCCCACGACATGCCGGCTATTCGCGGGTCTCTGGCGAAAGCCATTTGGTCGAATCGGATCGTCTTGGGCGGAGACTCGCAGATTGCTCGCACGCCGCTCTTGCTGAAATGAAGGCGCCAGCTCTGGCGGCGCACGACGTCGCGTCGAGTGAAGATTCGGCAGGTGAGCAATGCAAGATTTGCGCGTGACGCCGGATCGCGAGCGGATTCGTAACGAATGACATCCAATCCTGCGAGTCGGCATCCATCCGCAAGATCCAGGCACGCCGAGTAATCGGTGGGATGAATCCATCGATCCCGATGCGCCCGCCATGGCGGCTGCGTCAGGTCGATGGCATTGCGAGTTGCAAACTGGGCTGCGATCGCCGTGTACTCTCCGGGATTTGACGGCCAGGGCGTTTCGGGGGACTCGAGAAAGAACAGCAGGCGATGAAACGCCTTTTCCGCAACTGCAGTTTCCGGCTGCTCGGAGCCATAGAACACCCCTGGTGACAGGCCAACGCGACGAAATCGCGAATTGAAGGGATACGGCGCGTAGCGGAATGGAGTGAACAGGAGAAATGCAAGGTGCTTGCATTCCTCCGGGATCGCCGGTTTGGTTTCTTCGATCAGGTTTTCAAGGGCGCTTTGCTCTTCGAGCGTGTCGCTCAGCTTCATCGTCGAGATCTTCGATTGCGGCTCAACGACGCGCCAGCAGAGTCCCTTCAGGGCACGCGCGCTAGATCTTAGCGCGTCTGGTGTCCAGATATTGGATGACATTCACCAACCCGGAAATGCTCTGGATCAATTCGGCCGGAACGCCGCGCAACGCGGTATTGCTGTTGCGTAGCCACGCCTTCGCGACCTGCTCGTCTCCGCTCACGATCGCGTCGAGCGACCGGTAGAGCCGCACGAATAGAACGCTCAACTCGAAAGACTTCTGACCTCGCTCCAATTTGAAATCGCCTCGCTTCATGCGTGAGATGCTGGGCTCCGAGAGCCCGATGATGGCGCCCAATGTTCGGTTCGTGAGCTCCAATTTGTCGGCGGCTCGGATCGTCGCCTTGGTCAGCGCGCGCTCCGCAATGGCCACGTCCATGAGTGGAGAAGCTTTACCCACAGGACCTCACACGTCTATGGAACATATATCATGGATTAATTTCTATAGAAAGGAGGGCGGCCTGCCAGATTTAAGTCTCCCATGAGCCGCAAAAAATTTTCTTTCTTGACATTATTCCTATAAGGACATATCATGAACATGCGATCGCGTCCAGCCGCCGTCGTCCCTTTGTCGGAGCGGCGGAAGCGGCTGGCGGGAGCGGCGCCGAAGCGCGGGAGAACGTGGCCTCGCCGACGCGTCGCGATGGAGCGCCGGGAGGCGCCGCACCCCTACGTCATTGGGGTGCACGCGCCGTCGCCACGGCGCGTGGCGGACTCGCCAAGTCCGCAGGGCGCTCGCCGAGGCGCCCGGCACCTCCCGGCGCTCCATATCCCTCGTCCACGGGGGAGAAGGAAAAAGGGAAAGGGCGCGCCGTGGCGCCCGAAGATTGAGAGTCCCCGGGCTGCGTAGCGTTGGCTGTTTGACAGGTGAATATGAACTCGTCCGCGGTTTGTGGCCCTTACGCCGACTTTGCGCCCGTGGCGCCGCGAGCGCGTCGCTTCGCCCGCAGCGTCTCGGTCGCCTCCGCATCGATCTCGAACGTCTCCGGATCGAGCACCACGCCGTAGAGCTCGGCCGCCGACGTCACCGTCACGTAGCCTTGGCGGACGTCCTCGCGCACCTGCTCCACCGGCCGCATCAGCGGGTCGCCATAGCCGCCACCGCCGCCGGAGCGGATCTTGAAGGCGTCGCCAGGCTTGAGCTGCGCCACCAGCACCTTGGCGTTGGGAAAATCGGTCTTCCATTGCCCGCCGAGGCGGATCTCGACCGCGTTGCCGGTGCCGTCGAGGCCGCCGTCGAGCCCCCACGGCCGGCAGTGGGCACGCTCGCTCTGATTGTTGACCACGATATGGGTGCGTGCGCGCACCACCCGCTCGACCCCGAGCCCGCCGCGGCGGCGGCCGGCGCCGCCGGAATCGGGCACCAGCGCGTAGCGCTCGACCACGATCGGAAACTTGAACTCGGCCTGCTCGTTCGGGCTGTTGTGGGTGTCGCCGTCGTTGATGCAGACGGTGCCGGAGACGCCGTCCTCGCTGAGCTTGGCGCCCCAGCCGCCGCCGAGCGGCCCGAAGCTGCCGATGAAGAACTCGGAGGTGCGGTTGTTGATGCCGTGGAACGAGGAGGCCAGCAGATCGGCGTGGTGGCCGGCGATGACGCGGCCGGGGATCGCCGGCGCCAGTGCCTTGAAGATCGTGTCCACGATGGTCATCGGATAGGTCATCCACCAGCGCATCGGCGCCGGCCGCACCGCGCTGATCACGCGGCCGGGCGGCACGATGGTCTTGAGGCTGCGGAACGATCCGTCGTTGATCGGGTAGTCGGTGGGCGAGGTGATGCACTTGTAGGCGACCTGGGCGCAGGCGTGCCCGGTGGTGATGCCCGAATTGTAGAAGCCGCGCACCTGCTTCGACACCTCGCTCAGGTCGACGGTCATCTCGTCGCCCTTGACGGTGACGCGCACGCGGATCGGCACCGGCTTGCCGATGTCGATGCCGTCGTCGTCCATGTAGGATTCCGCCTCGTAGACGCCCTCCGGGATCGTGCGCGTGCGGGCCCGCGCCATCGCCTCGGAGTGGTCCATGATCGCGCGGATCGAATCGAGCACCGCGGCGCGCCCATAGCGGTCGAGGAGCTGCAGGAAGCGGCGCTCGCCGGTCTTCACCGCCGTGACCTGCGCGCGCAGGTCGCCCATGGCGCGGCTCGGCAGCCGCACGTTCTGCCGGATGATGTCGACCACGGTCTGATTGACCACGCCGCGGTCCTGATATTTGAGGATCGGGATCTGCAGCCCTTCCGCGTAGATGTCGGTGCTCATGCCGCCCAGGATGCCGCCGATGTCGAGCCAGTGCGCCATGCAGCACGAGAAGGCGACCAGATCGCCTTTGTGGAAGATCGGCAAGGTCAGGGTGACGTGATTGAGATGGCTGCCGGTGAGATAGGAATCGTTGGTGACGTAGATGTCGCCGGGCCGGATATCGGCAAAGCCGAAATGCCTGATCTTGGCCTTCACGGTCTCGGCCATGCCGCGGATGAACATCGGCAAGCCGATGCCGATCGAGATGGTCTCGCCCTGCGGCGTGAACAGCCCGGTGGTGAAGTCGAGCGCCTCGTAGATGATGATGTTGTAGGCGGTGCGCATGAGGTTGGTCTTCATTTCCTCGGTCACCGCGATGACGCCGTTGCGCACGATCTCGGTCACCACCGGATCGGCCTGCTTGGCGCGGGCCCTGCGCGCAACGGTCTTCGTCTTCTTCTTCGCCATGGCGGCTACCGGCCTCCTGCGACCGTGATCACGAGATTGCCGTAGGCATCGACCTCGAGCCGGTCGCCCGGCAGCAGCACGGTGGTCGAGGCATGCTCCTCGATCAGCGCCGGCCCATCGATCCGGTTGCCTGCCAGCAGGGCGGCGCGGGCATAGATCGGCGTCGGCCGGAATTTTTGGTCGAAATAGACCGGCCGCCTGCCGGCGAACGCCGCCTTGTCAGGCACGCGCTTGCCGCGCCTGACCTTCTCCTGCGGCGGCTTGCGCATCACGCCGGTGACAGTCGAGCGCAGGCTGACGATCTCGGCGCGCTCGTCCGGCGCCGAGGTGCCGTAGCGCAATTCGTGCATGGCGTCGAAGTGGCGCTTGATCGCGTCGCGGTCCTGGCGCTCGAACACCTTGAGCGGCAGGTCGACGGTCACCGCGTGCTCCTGGCCCACATAGCGCATGTCGGCCGCCCGTTTCACCGCGATCTTCTGCGGCTTGACCGAGGTGCCGGCGATCGCGGTGCGGCCCTGGTCCTCGAGGTCGCGATAGACGCGCTCGATCCGGTCGAACGGCGCGTCCTCGAGCGGCGTGAACCAGGTCCGCACGAAGTCGTAGCGCAGATCGGAGAACAGCATGCCGAAGGCCGAGAACACGCCGGGCGCTACCGGAACGATCACCCTCCGGATGCCGATCTCGCGGGCGACCGCAACCGCATGCAGCGGCCCGGCGCCGCCATAGGCGACCAGCGCGAAGTCGCCGGCGTCGAGGCCGCGCTCGGTGGTGACGCCCTTGACCGCATAGGACATGGCGGTGGCGGCGATCCGCAGGATGCCGTCGGCGGCCGTCGTCTCGTCCATGCCGAGCGGCTTGGCGACGCGCGCGTTGAGCGCGCGCCTGGCGGCCTCGACGTCGAGCCGCATCTCGCCGCCCAGGAAGCGGTCGGCGCCGAGCCGGCCGAGCACGAGATTGGCGTCGGTGACCGTCGGCTCGCCGCCGCCCAGCCCGTAGCAGGCCGGACCGGGCGCGGCGCCCGCGCTCTGCGGCCCGACGCGCAGCCCGCCCTCCTCCACCCGCGCGATCGAGCCGCCGCCGGTGCCGACCTCGAAAATGTCCATCATGGCGATCTGCACCGGCAGCGCCTTGTCGTAGCCGCCGATCAGCGCGGTGCCGGTGGTGAGCGCCTCGCCCTGGTAGATGACGCCGGCCTTGGCGGTGGTGCCGCCCATGTCGAAGGCGATCGCATTCTTGAGCCCGAGCGTGCGGCACAGCGCCTGCGTGCCGATGACGCCGGCCGCCGGGCCCGATTCCAGCATGCGCACGCAGTGATCCTTGGCCTGATCCGCCTCGTACAAGCCGCCGGTCGACTGCACGATCAGGAACGAGCCGTTAAACCCGTCGCTGCGGATATGGTCGTCGATCTCGCCGATGTAGCGGCGAACCATCGGCCCGATATAGGCGTTGGCCACCACCGTCGAGCAGCGCTCGAACTCGCGATATTCCTCGGACAATTCGTGCGAGGCGGAGACGAACATGTTCGGGTGGTTCTGCTCCAGGATCGCCTTGGCGCGCGCCTCGTGATCGTGCCGGGCGTAGCAGTTGAGGAACAGGATGCCGGTCGCCTCGACACCGAGCCGCTCCAGCATCCGGCCGAACGCCGCGATCTCCTCCTCGTCGAGCGGCGTCTCGACCTCGCCCTCGGCCAGCACCCGCTCCTTGACCTCGAACCGCAGCGCCCGCTCGACCAGCGGCTCGTGCTTCTGGAAGAACAGATTGTAGGCATCCGGCCGGTTGATGCGGCCGATCTCGTAGATGTCGCGGAAGCCCTCGGTGATCAGCAGCGCGGTCCTGGCGCCCTTGCGCTCGAGGATGGTGTTGATGGCGATGGTGGAGCCGTGGAGAAACAGTCCGGCGGACCGGTAGTCGCTCCCGGCCTTCTCGACCCCGGCATTGATGCCTTCGACCAGCCGTTCCGGCGTGGACAGCGCCTTGCCGAATGTCAGATTGCCGGTCCGCTCATCGAAGGCGGCGATATCCGTGAAGGTGCCGCCGATATCGGCGGCCAGGCGAAGGCTGTGGGCTTGCGACGGCGGGGATTTCATGGGGGTGGTGCGGCTCGAACTGCGGCAGGCTCATTCCCAGATTGCCACGGCGGCTTGGTCCGCGCATCGAAGCGGGGGCTGCGGTCGAGGGGGACGGACGGCGCCGGGACCGGGCCGGTCCGCGGCTGCAGTATCAAGCGGGGCGACGCGGGTAAACCCGAGGCGCCGGCATCCGGCCAAGCAGCGGCCGAATCAGGGGTTTCCGCCTCCTACGGAGGGCCATCCAGCCGACCGCCGCCGCGCCCCGGTTGGTCCCGGCTAAACCACCGAAAAATCTAGTACTTTTACCGTAAAAATATTTGCTCGCGGCGGGAACCAAAGAACCGGTATGGCGTTGCGGCGTCAGGTGGTGCTCCGATCCCGGCGCGCCAAGGGGTAGGCATGGCCGGATGAACCGGTCGCAGGAAAACTGTCCTTGTGCCGTCTGGCGGATCCGAACGCTGACCGGCGGTCGCGATGCCGTGCGGACTCGCGGCGGTGTTCCGGCCATCACGGTCGCGAGCGCGCGGCACGCCGATCGGGCAGTTTCAATACCCGAGTTTCTGTCAGCGACTTCCTTACCCTACAAGGCTAAAGATCGCAGAGGAGTCATGGTGTGGTCATGACCTGGCCGCGCCGCTCGTGACATTGTGTCTGGTTATTCGTTCCGGAGGGAACCATGCAGCCGCCATCTGAAACCGTCGCCGACCTCAAGGCCAACGGCGCGCCACCCACTGCGGTCGCTGCCGAAACGCCCGACAGTCGTCTCAACGGCGGCGGCTCCGCCGAGCTGCATGATTTGTTGAATGCGCTGCAGGCCATGCGGGTGGGCGACTTCTCGGTTCGGATGAGCGGCAGCCAGGTCGGCCTGCTCGGCAAGATCGCCGACACCTTCAACGAGATCGTCGCCTCCAACGAGCGCATGGCGCAGCAGCTGGAGCGCGTCGGTCACGTCGTCGGCCGCGAAGGCAAGACCCGACAGCGCGTGAAGTTCGGCCTCTCCAGCGGCGCCTGGAGCGAGATGGAAACCTCCGTCAACACGCTGATCGACGACCTGCTGTGGCCGACCACCGAGGTCACGCGCGCGATCTCCGCCGTGGCGCAGGGCGACCTGCTGCAGACCGTGCGCCTCGACGTTGACGGCCGCCCGCTCGAGGGCGAGTTCCTGCGCTCGGCGACCATCGTCAACACCATGATCAAGCAGCTCAGCGTGTTCACCTCCGAGGTGACCCGTGTCGCTAGAGAGGTGGGCACCGAGGGCAAGCTCGGCGGCCAGGCCCAGGTGCGCGAGGTGAGCGGTGTCTGGAAGGAGCTGACCGAGAGCGTGAACTCGATGGCGTCGAACCTGACCGCGCAGGTCCGCAACATCGCGGAAGTGACCATTGCGGTCGCCATGGGCGACCTCTCGAAGAAGATCACGGTCGACGTGCGCGGCGAGATCCTGCAGCTCAAGGAAGCCATCAACACGATGGTGGACCAATTGCGGTCGTTCGCGTCGGAGGTGACCCGTGTCGCTCGTGAAGTCGGCACCGACGGCAAGCTCGGCGGCCAGGCCATCGTGCCGGGCGTCGCCGGCACCTGGAAGGACTTGACCGACTCGGTCAACGCCATGTGCGGCAACCTCACCGACCAGGTCCGCAACATCGCGCAGGTGACGACGGCGGTGGCGCGCGGCGACTTGTCCCGCAAGATTACCGTCGACGTGCGCGGCGAAATTCTCGAGCTCAAGGACACCATCAACACGATGGTGGACCAGCTCAACGCCTTCGCCTCCGAGGTCACCCGCGTCGCGCGCGAGGTCGGCACCGAAGGCAAGCTCGGCGGTCAGGCGCAGGTCTCCGGCGTCGCCGGCACCTGGAAGGACTTGACCGACAGCGTCAACTTCATGGCGTCGAACCTCACCGCCCAGGTGCGCAACATCGCCGACGTGGCGACCGCGATTGCCGGCGGCGACCTGTCGAAGAAGATCACCGTCAACGTCAGCGGCGAAATCCTGCAGCTCAAGGAAACCATCAACACGATGGTGGACCAGCTCAACGCCTTCGCCTCCGAAGTCACCCGTGTCGCGAGAGAAGTCGGCACCGAAGGGCGTCTCGGCGGCCAGGCCAACGTGCTCGGCGTCGCCGGCACCTGGAAGGACCTGACCGACAGCGTCAACTCGATGGCCGGCAACCTGACCGCGCAGGTGCGCAACATCGCCGAGGTGTCGACCGCGATCGCCAGCGGCGACCTGTCGAAGAAGATCACCGTCGACGTGCGCGGCGAAATTCTCGAGCTCAAGGACACCATCAACACCATGGTGGACCAGCTCAACGCCTTCGCCG
>Ga0075420_100006465_pt1 | contig 10333 bp, 9 predicted proteins | sample SoiMetdeltSBSDD4_FD_75296 | JGI IMG/M metagenome (GOLD analysis project Ga0075420, IMG submission 75296) | Bulk soil microbial communities from a Populus tree surrounding site in Tennessee, USA - Soil MetaG P. deltoides SBSDD4 | ecosystem: Environmental > Terrestrial > Soil > Tree plantation...
GAGGGCTATCCGTACGCCGCGCCGTGCGAGGACCTGAAGCTGAAGTAGCTCAGCGCCGGAAGAAGTCGCGGACTTTCTCGTAGTTGGAGCGGAACTCGCGGATCTCGCGCCTCACGCCGTCTCGGAACTCGTCGGCCTCGCCCTTCGCCCAGGTGGTGACCCGCTCGCGCACGGTCGGCGGAGCCACCGCACCCCCCGATGGCGGCGTCGCCGCCGAAGTCTGATCTCGCACCGCTGGAGTCTGCATCGGCGTTTCCGGAGGCGGCGTTGGCGGCGTTACGACGTCGCGTGGCGTCGGTGCTCGCTCGGGCGCCGGGACGGGGACCGGCTCGGTGCGAGTAGGCGCCGCGGCCTCGGCGGGCGCCTCTCGCGGCTCGTTCACAACGGTTTCGCGCCGCGCCTCGGCTGGAACGCCGGCCGGCGCGGCCAGGCTCGCAGGCGCCGGTGGGCTCAACGGGGCCGGTGCGACGGCCGCAGCAACATCGGACTGTCCCGCGGGTTCATGAGTCGGGGCAGGTGGTGCCGGCGTCGCCGCGAGCGATGGCTCGGAGACGGGACGACGCGGCGGAACGGGCCGCACGCGCGGTCGCGCTGCAACGGTGGGCGGCCTGCGCGGCTGCGCGCGCACCGGCGACGCCGGCTCCTCGGCCTGCCGCGGCGGCGCCACCATCTCGTCCGACGCGGGCGGCGGCGAGTTCGGCACCGGCGGCGCGGTCGCCTCGGGCTCCAGAAGCTTCGCGGTCGTCTCTGATTGGCTTCCGACCGTCACCGCGCTGACGCCGTGCGATCGATCACGGGATGGCCGTTCCAGCCACGCCGCAAGGCCGATGGCGAGCACGCACACCGCCGGCGCCGCGACGTAGGCGACGGCCCGCCGGCGCCGGTCTGCTCGCTCGCGCTCAGTCGCTCGCTTCCAGTCGAGGTATCGCCGACAACGCTCTTCGTCCGAAGTCGTGCTCATCTCGTCGGGTTGGACGGACGAGGTCGCGCCTCTCTTCGAGCGAGCTTGTGATTGTCGAATTCACAATCCCGCGTCGGCGAGCGACCGGTGGCGCGGCCACGACACGCAGCGACAGACATCCGGGATCGCCACCGTGTGCCGCGACGGCGGCGGCATCCTCCAGCGCAGGGAGGCGCAACCGCAGGCGTTGCGTCTCGACGACCGGCTGCATCGCAGCCGCGGTCAGAACCCCAGCGGCTCGGTGACGCGGACCCAGCGGCCGCCCTTCACCACGGCCAGGAAGGAGGAGTTGGCGCCCTGGTGCTTGTCCGGGCCGAAGGTCGCCTCGGGCCCGTTGAAGATGTCGCGATAGCCCTTGATCGACTCGAGCCCGCGCACGAACGTGTTGAGGTTGAGGTCCGCGCCGGCCTTCTCGAGCCCCAGCACCGTGAGGTCGGCGGCCACGTGGCCGTAGACGGCGCCGATGTTGGGATCCGCCTTGTAGCGCTCCTTGTAGCGATCGAACCACGCCTGGGCAGGGGCGGCCAGCGTGTCGCGATACGGCATGTCGGTGAGCCCCATCGCGTAGAGGCCTTCGGTCACGCCGCCCTGCGCGGCGGCGACGAAGAGGTCATAGGTGGCGGTGGAGCCGAGGAAATCGACGTCGGTCCAGCCGATCTTCCGCGCCGTCGCATAGGGGACGATCGAATCGCGCACGATGGTGCCGAGCGCCACCAGGTCACAGCCGGCGCCCTTCAGCCGCGTGATCTGCGCCGTGAAGTCCTGGTCGGTCGGCTTGTGGGTCACCGTCTCGACGACCTTGATCTTCAGCTTGTCGGCCTGCATCTGGACGCCGTCGAGCACCTCCTTGCCGAAGTCCGTGTCCTGGTACATCGCGCACAGCGCCTTCTTGCCCTTCTTGCTCACGAAGTACTGGATGCCCGCGCGGATCTGGTCGACGTAGGAGGCCGCTCCGTAGAACTTCAGGCGGTGGAACGGCTCGTACATCGACCGGGCGGCCGACAGCGGGAACAGATTCGGCACGCCGGCGTCGAGCTGATCCTTGAAGAGCGCGTTGTTCATCGGCGTCCCCAGCGGGGCCACCATGGCGAAGATCCGGTCCCGGTTGATGAGCTTGGCGCCGGCCTGCACGGCCCGCGGAACCTGATACTGCGTGTCCTCGACGATCAGCCGGATCTTCCGGCCATGGATACCGCCCTTCTCGTTGGCTTCGTCGAACCGCATCTTGACCGCGTTCGACGACGACACGCCATACGTCGCCGCCGGTCCCGAGAGGTCCGTGTGCATGCCGAGCACGATCTCGGTCTTGCTGATGCCGCGGTTGTCGCTCTGGGCCGTCGCCACCGCGGCCAGGGCCACCAGCACGACGGCCACTGCCACTGCCAGGTGCCTCTTCATCGCGCGCTCCTTTCCTCGTACATCGCGTCGATTGCGTCCTTGTACTTGCGGCTCACGAACGCCCGCTTCAGCTTCATGGTCGGCGTCAGCTCCTCGTCCTCGGGCGTCAGGAGCTCGCTGATGAGGTAGAACTTCTTGATCGTCTCGACCCGGGCGAACTGCTTGTTGACCCGTTCGATTTCCGCCCAGATCAGGTCGTGCACCTCCTTCGCCCGGCACAGCGAGGCGAAGTTGGTGAAGGGCACGCCCGTGTCCTGCGCGAACTGCGCGACCGTCTCGTGGTCGATCATCACCAGGCACGACAAGAACTTGCGTTGATCGCCGACCACCACCGCATCGGCGATGTACGGCGAGAATTTCAGCTGATTCTCGATCTCCGACGGCGTGATGTTCTTGCCACCGGCCGTGATGATGATGTCCTTCATCCGGTCGGTGATGGTCACGAACCCGTCGGCGTCGATGCGCCCGACGTCGCCCGTATGCAGCCAGCCATCGATGATCGTCTCGGCCGTCCGCTCGGGGTTCTTGTAGTACCCCATGAACACGTGCGGCCCCTTCAGGAGTATTTCCCCCTGCGGGGAGAGACGCACATCGGTGTCCGGGCGCGCCACGCCGACCGTTCCCAGCTTGATGCGATCGGGGGGCATCGCCGTGGCGAGCCCGCAGTTCTCGGTCTGGCCGTACACCTCGCGCATGTCGATGCCGAGGGCCATGAACCACTTGATGAGCTCGGGCGCGATCGGCGCGGCGCCGGTCGCCGCACCGCGGACGCGATGCAGCCCCATCGAGCGCTTGACGTTGTCGAGCGCGACGAGATTCGCGACCCGGTAGAGCAGGCGCTGTGGCAGCGACGGTCGCCGGCCGGCGATCCGGCACTCCGCCAGCCGCATGCCGACGCGGAGCGCCCAGCCATAGGCGAGCCGGCCGAGCCGCGTGGCCTCGCGCATCCGGAGCGCGACGCCGGAGTAGAACTTCTCCCAGATCCGCGGGACGGCGAAGAACACCGCCGGCGCCACCTCGCGGATGTTGTCGGGCACCGTGTCGATCGACTCGGCGAAGTTCACGGTCGCGCCCGTGCGCAGCGGATAGAAGACAGTGAACGTGCGCTCGGCGACGTGCGACAGTGGCAGGAAGGAGAGCTGCTGATCGCCCGGGCGCGGCTCGGCGATGAAGTCGGCGTAGCCGAGCTGGAACAGGATGTTCCGATGGCTCAGCATGGCGCCCTTGGGCGGCCCGGTGGTGCCCGACGTGTAGACGAGGATCGCCAGGTCCTCGGGGCGGGCCAGGTCGACCAGCGTGTCCCAGGCGCCGGGATGCTCGCGATCGTACCGAGCACCGCGCTCGAGCAGCTCGTCGAACGACAGGACCTGCGCGTCCTCGAACCCGTGCAGTCCGTCGAGGTCCAGCACGATGATCTTCACGAGGCCGGGGCACCGCGCCCGCACCTCGAGGATCTTGTCCAGCTGCTCGTCGTTGCCGGCGACGACGAACCGCGTGCCGCTGTCGTTGACGATGTACTCGACCTGCCGCGGCGAATCGGTGGTGTAGATGCCGTTGGTCACGCCAGCCGCCGACATGGTGCCGAGGTCCGTGTAGAGCCACTCCGGCCCGTTGTCGGCGATGATCGACACGACGTCGCGAGGTCGCAGGCCCAGCGACACGAGCCCGAGGCCGGCGCGCCGCGCGCGCTCACCATACTGTCGCCACGTGACCGCGCGCCAGACGCCGAGGTCCTTCTCACGCATGGCGACGGCGTCGCCGCGCTGCGCCACGACGTGCCGGAAGAGGCGCGGCAGCGTGTCCTGGCCGTGGACGGTCCACCCGCGCGTCATCGCCACGTCTTCTTGCGCTTCCAGCGACGGGTGCCCCGCACGCTCTGCTCCTTCATGCCGAGGTAGAACTCCTTGATGTCGTCTTTCTCGAGCAGCCGCGCGCAGGTATCTTCCATGACGATGCGGCCGACTTCCAGCACATAGCCGTAGTCGGCGATGTGCAGCGCCATGTTGGCGTTCTGCTCCACGAGCAGGACGGTGACGGCCTGCTCGCGATTGATCCGCACGATGATGTCGAAGATCTCCTTGACGAGGCGGGGAGCCAGGCCGAGCGACGGCTCGTCGAGCAGCATCATCTTCGGCCGGGCCATGAGGGCGCGGCTGATGGCGAGCATCTGCTGCTCGCCGCCCGACAGCGAGCCGGCCCGCTGCTGCGCGCGCGCCTCCAGCACCGGGAAGTAGCCGTAGACGGTCTGCATATCTCGGGCGACGCCATCGGCGTCCCGGCGCGTGAACGCGCCCATCCGGAGATTCTCGGCCACGGTGAGGAACGGGAAGATCTCGCGTCCCTCGGGCACGTGGCTGAGGCCGAGGCGCACGATGCGATCGGGATCGACGCCCTGGATCTCGCGGCCCTCGAACGCCACCGTGCCCTTCTGCGGATCCATCACGCCCGCGATTGTCTTGAGCACGGTGGTCTTGCCGGCGCCATTGGCGCCGAGGATGGTCACGATGGCGCCCCGCGGGACCGCGAAGCTCACGCCGCGGATGGCCATGATGGGACCGTAGTAGGTCTCGAGATTGCTCACGCGCAGGAGCGGCTCGGGCACGGCCACGCTCAGCCTCCCAGATACGCCTTCACGACGTCGGGATGGTCCTGCACCTCGTGCGGCGTGCCGACGGCGATCACGCGGCCGTAGTTCAGCGCCACCACGCGGTCGGACACCGCGCTCACCAGGCTCATGTCGTGCTCGACCATGAGCACCGTGATGCCGAGCAGCGTCCGGATGTCCTGGATCCAGAACGCCATGTCCTGCGTCTCTTCCACGCTGAGCCCGGACGACGGCTCGTCGAGCAGGATGAGCTTGGGCTCGGTGCAGAGAGCGCGCGCGACCTCCACCACCTTGCGCACGCCATACGGGAGGTTCACCACGAGACTGTCGCGGTACGGCTGGAGGTCGAGGAAGTCGATGACCTTTTCGGCCGCCTCCCGGTGCTCGATCTCGAGTGCGCGCGCGCGTGGCAGGAAGAGCAGCTCCTCCACGAAGCGCGAGCGCTTGTGGGCGTGCCGGCCCAGCAGCAGGTTGCTCAGCACGCTGGCGTGCTCGAAGAGCTCGATGTTCTGGAACGTGCGCGCGATGCCGCGGCGGGCGATCTCGTGGGCCGGCACGCGCGTGATGTCCTCGGCGCAGAACACGAGCCGGCCGCGCGAGGGCTCGTAGATGCGCGACACGAGGTTGAAGATGGTCGTCTTGCCGGCTCCGTTCGGCCCGATGATCGTGAGCACCTCGCCTTGCTCGAGCTCGAAGCTCACGCCGGAGAGCGCGGCGATACCGCCGAAGTTGATGGCCAGGCCGTCGACCGTCAGGAAGCTCATCGCAGGCGCTCGGAGCGCATGTAGGCTTTTTGCCGCCGGAAGGTTGCGCGCTTGTAGAGCGGAAACAGGGCGAAGTAGAGCTTGATCTTCGCCCAGCGCCCGTAGATGCCGAGCGGCTCGAACAGGATGAACAGGACGAGGATCAATCCGAAGAGGCCGGGCTCGAGGCCCGGCTGCTTCACGAAGCGGTCCACCAGGGTGAACGCGGCGTCGGCCACCCCCTTGCCGAGCGGACCGAGCGCCGCGGCCACGAACGCCGGCACCGAGTCGCGCGCCTGGGAGATGAGGACGGGCAGGATCGCCACGAAGACGGCGCCGTACATCGCGCCGTGCAGGCTGCCGAGGCCGCCGACCACCACCATCAGTAAGAGCTGGATCGACAGCAGCACACTGAAGATGTCGGGCGCGAGGAAGCCGATCCGGTGCGCGAACAGCCCCCCGGCCAGGCCCATCAGCGCCGCCGAGTAGGCGAACGCGATCGTCTTGTAGACGGCGAGGTTGACGCCCATCGACTGGGCCGCGATCTCGCTGTCGCGGATGGCGACCCAGGCGCGGCCCGTCGGCGAGCGCAGGAGGTTCGCGGTCAGCCAGAGCCCGCCGATGAGGAACGCCAGGCAGAGAAGGTAGAATGCGAGGTCGCTGGCGAAGGAGACGCCGAACACCGCCGGCTTGTCGACGGGCTTGCCCTTCAGCCCGCCGGTGACGCTGTCCCACCGCGCGAAGACTTCCTGGATGATCAGGGCGAACGCCAGCGTCGCGATGGTGAGGTACACGCCGGTCATCCGGAGCGCCGGCAGGCCCACCAGCACGCCGACGGCGGCCGTGATCGCGCACGCGAGCGCCATCGAGACGAGCCACGGCAGGCCGAGGTCGTGGATGAAGTACACGTGCGCGTAGGCGCCGATGCCGAGGAAGGCGGCGTGGCCCAGGCTCACGAGCCCGGTGTAGCCGGCGAGCACCATCAGCGACAGGCCGCAGAGCCCGTAGATGAAGACGAGACTGATGTCGCTCGTGTACGCCGGCAGCAGGCGCGGCAGCACCAGCAGTGCTGCGAAGAGGACCACGTACCAGTTGCGCTGAACGTTGTCACGAAAGAGGCCCAGCTCCTGCGCGTACGAGGTCTTGAAGAGCACTCGCATGCGTCAGACCTTCTTTCGCGCGACGGCGCCGAAGATGCCCTGCGGCCGGAGCGCGAGCACCAGCAGCAGCACGACGTAGGCCGCCACGTCCTTCACGCCGTGCGGCAGATAGGCGCCCGCGAACAGCTCGATGAGCCCGATGGTGAGCCCGCCCACCAGAGCGCCCGGGATGGAGCCGAAGCCGCCGAGCACGGCCGCCGCGAACGCCTTGAGCCCGATGAAGCCGAGATTGATGTCGATGAGCGACACGGGCGCCAGCAGCACCCCGGCGACGGCGGCCACGCCGGCCGAGATCGCCCAGATCAGCGAGAACATGCGCTTGACCGGGATGCCCATGTAGTACGCCGCCAGCTGGTTCTGCGAGGCCGCCTGCATGGCCACGCCGACCTTCGTGTAGCCGAAGAACGCGTACAGCACGGCGCACAGCACCACGGTGCCCACGATGATCGACACGTATTCGTGGCTCACCGTCACACCGCCCAGCCGCGTCACCTTCGCGCTGAACGGCGTCGGCAGCGTGTAGATCTCCGAGCCCCACGTCATCGAGGCGAAGCTGCGAAAGATGGCGCCGAGCCCGATCGTGAGCATCACCACGGCGAACTGTGGCTGGCCGATCACGGATCTCAGGATTGTGGCGTCGAGCGCCGCGCCGAACAGGGCCACGGCGGCGATGGCCAGCGCGAAGGCCGCCCAGTAGGCGACGCCATACCAGACGACGAGCATGTAGCAGGTGAAGGCGCCGAGCATCAGCAGGTCGCCCTGCGCAAAATTGACCAGCTCGGTGGCCTTGTAGATGAGCACGAAGCCGAGGGCCACGAGCCCATAGATGCAGCCGACGGCCAGGCCGTTCAGCACGAGCTGCATGACGATGTCCAAAGTGCATCCTTATCGCCTAAACCGCCTGCGCGCGCAACGGGTCGCCGCAGTCGAGGCTGTGCGACAATCGGGCCCCTACGTCAAGGAGACGCGGTGACCATGGACGTGAGCGGCGGCCGGCGGATGGCGAATCGTGAAGACTGACCCGCTGGAGGCGGCGCGCAAGGTCGTGCCGATGATCCGGGCGGCGGCCGGCGAGATCGAGGCGGCGCGGGAGCTGCCGCGGCCGCTGTTCGAGGCGCTGGCCGACGCAGGCCTCTTCCATCTCGCAGTGCCGCGCGCCATCGGCGGCGCCGAGATCGACCTGCCGACGTACGTGCAGGTCATCGAGGAGCTCGGCAAGGCCGACGCGAGCACCGCCTGGATCGTCAACCAGGGCGCCATCTTCGCGACCTACGCGGCGCGGATGCCGCCCGACGTCGCGCGCACGATCTGGATCGACACGCCGCGCAGCGTGGTCGCCAACACCCCGGCGCCGAGCGCGCAGGCCGTCGTGGTGCCGGGCGGCTATCGCGTCACCGGGCGACAGGGCTTCAGCACGGGCTGTCGCCACGCCGCGTGGGTCGCCCCGCACGCGCAGATCGTCGAGAACGGCCGCGTGCGCCTCGAGCACGGCCAGCCGGAGACGCGCTACATGTTCGTGCCGGTGGCGGAGGCCGAGCTGCTCGACACGTGGAAGGTCCGCGGCATGCGCGGCACCGGTACTCATCACTTCTCGGTGCACGACGTGTTCGTGCCGGCCGAGCGGACGGTGCTGTCGGCCACGGCGCCGCTGCTCGAGGCCGGACCGCTCTACAAGATCCCGCGCACGCTGTGCTTTGCCTCCGGCGACGCGGCGGTGGCGCTGGGCCTCGCGCGGACGTGCCTCGAGACGTTCTTCGAGCTGGCCGGCTCGAAGACGCCGCGCGCGATGCCGGCGCTGCTGCGCGACCAGTCGATGGTGCAGGTGCAGGTGGGTCAGGCGGAGGCCGCCGTGCGCTCCGGGCGCGCGTTGCTCATGGAAACCGTTCGTGATCTGTGGGCGACAGTGGCCTCGCAGGGCACCCTCACGCTCGATCAGCGTGCGACGCTGCGGCTCGCGACGACGCACGGCATCCGTCTCGCCGCGCAGGTCGTCGACACCGTGTACAACGCCGCCGGCGCCACGGCCGCCTACGAGGATCATCCGATCCAGCGCCACTTCCAGGACATCCATGTGATCACGCAACACCTGCAAGGACGCCTGGCGCACTACGAGCTCGTGGGCCGGCACACGCTCGGCCTGCCCGTGGACGAGGCCCGGCTCTGAGTCGGCAGCCTTGACAACGCTGCCCCACGAGACTAGACGGGTTCAAATCTGAGCCGAAAGGATGTCGCACCATGAGCCAGCAGACCACACGATTCGGCTCGCTCGAGCACTACGCGAAGGGTGGCGTCGAGGTGATCAACGACGACGCGCGCAACTATGTCTTCTCCAACGTGTTCGAGGTCGCCTCGCGCGCGAAGCCGTTCGAGAAGGTGGCCGTCGGCAAGAACATCGAGTACGTGATCGAGGCCATTCGTGCGGACGGCACCTCGGGCTGGCGGGCGCCGGCCCAGGACGAGTTCGCGCTGGTCATGGACGGTGAGGTCGAGATTCGCCTGCTGAAGCTCGCGGAGCCCGGCGTGGTGCCGGCGGGCACGAAGGGCTCGGTGGCGCTTCCCGGAATGCCCCCCGGCCGGAAGATGGGCGTGGTGCGGGCCCGGCGCGGCCACATGACGCTGCTGCCGGTGGGCGCCGCCTATCAGTTCCATGCGGCGCAGCCCGGCGTCATCTTGCTCCAGACGCTGGCCGGCGCCGACACCGTCGAGCGCTGGGCCGACATCTGCCAGACGACGCCGCGGCCGCAGGCTTGAGCCGGGAGGAGATCGCGAGATGAGTCGAGCCACCGACGTCGTTCCCGAGATCGGATCGATCGAGCCCAACCGGCACGGCTACCGCGGCTTCACGCTCGGCAGCTTTGGATTCAACCGCGACGAGTACTTCGCGCACGTCACGTGGCCGAAGGGCCGTCACATGCTGCCGGTCGACGCGTTCCTCCGCGCGCTGCAGCGTGACATCGCGTGGGGATTCTTCTACGGCATCGTCAACTTCGACCCGGTGGTCGGGACCATCAATCACTACGGGTCCGTCGATCTCTTCGCCGGCCGCTTCAACGACCACTATCGCCGCGCCGGCCTCGACCACATCGAGCGCTTCCAGACGCCGCTCATCCAGCGCGTGTTCGAGGCGATGCTGGAGGACTGGACGAACGCCGGGTTCGATCCGTTCGCCAGTCCGCAGGAGACGGGCAGCGCGTTCGGACCCAAGAACGGCGGGAACAAGGAAGCCATCACCCGGCATCGCGTCACCGCCAGGCGCATGATCGGCGCTCCCGGCGACGAGCCGAGGCGCTCGGACGACAACGGCTTTCCGATCAATCGCCATTTTCTCGATGTGCCGCAGGACGAGCCCGCGGTGCGGGCGGAGCCGGGCTTCGAGGACGAGGTCGTGTCGTTCAACCTCTTCGCCTACCTGTCGCGCTCGGATGTCACGTGGAACCCCTCGATCGTCTCCGTGTGCAAGGCGAGT
>Ga0075420_100006466_pt1 | contig 10333 bp, 9 predicted proteins | sample SoiMetdeltSBSDD4_FD_75296 | JGI IMG/M metagenome (GOLD analysis project Ga0075420, IMG submission 75296) | Bulk soil microbial communities from a Populus tree surrounding site in Tennessee, USA - Soil MetaG P. deltoides SBSDD4 | ecosystem: Environmental > Terrestrial > Soil > Tree plantation...
CGAGGAGCTCTATTCCGAGCCCAAGCATCCCTATACGCGCACGCTTCTCGCTTCCGTTCTGCAATGAAATTTTTCCTTTTGCTTCTCCTGTTGATAGCCCCAAAAGCCTGGGCGGCGCACGCGTATTCGCAGTTCGGCGAGATCAAGTATCCGCCGGGCTTCAAGCATTTCGAGTGGGTAAACCCGGACGCGCCGAAGGGCGGCGAGCTCCAGCTGGCGCCGCCGCTGCGCATCACCACCTTCGACAAGTTCAACCCGTTCACCCTCAAGGGCACCGCGCCGCCCGGCCTCACCGCGCTGGTCTTCGAGGGCCTGCTGACGGCAACGATGGACGAGCCGAACACCGCCTACGGCCTGCTCGCGGAGGATGTCGAGGTTGCGCCCGACGGGCTGTCGGTGACCTTTCGCCTCAATCCCGCCGCGCGGTTCAGCGATGGCGCGCCGGTCATGGCGGCCGATGTGAAGCACAGCTTCGACATGCTGATCAGCAAGCAGGCGATGCCGCAATACCGCGTCATCCTGGGCGACGTGAAGCGCGCGGTGGTCACCGGGCCGCGCGCCGTGCGCTACGAGTTCGCCCGCGCAAGCTCCGACCTGCCGCTGCTCGTCGGGGGCCTGCCGGTCTTCAGCCGCGCCTGGGGCGCGGGCAAGCCATTCGACCAGGTGGTGACGGACCTGCCGATCGCGAGCGGGCCGTACAAGCCGGGCCGCATGAACCTCGGCCGCGACATCACCTACGAGCGGCGGCCGGACTATTGGGCCAGGGACCTCGGCATGCGCCGCGGCATCTTCAACTTCGACCGCATCACCTACAAGATCTACAAGGACAACACCGCGCAGACCGAGGCGTTCAAGGCGGGCGAGTTCGACTACATGCGCAGTTTCTCGGCACGCGAATGGGCGCGCGTCTACGTCGGCAAGAAATTCGACTCGGGTGAGCTGATCAAGGAGGAGTGGGGGTTCAAGAATGCCGGCGATTTCCAGGGCTTCTGGATCAATACGCGGCGCGAGAAGTTCAAGGACGTGCGGGTGCGCGAGGCGCTGACCCTGGCCTACGACTTCGAGTGGCTGAACCGCAACATGGCGTACAGCGCGTACATCCGCGTGCGCGGACATTTCAACAACAGCGACTTCGAGTCGAAAGGGTTGCCCGGGCCGGACGAGCTGGAGATCCTTCTTCCATTGAAAAAAAACCTGCCTGAAAAGGTATTCACGGACGACGTGCCGCTGCCGCCGTCGACCGACGCGCCCAACAGCCTGCGCGGCAACCTGCGCAAGGCGCGCGACCTGCTCGCCGCGGCGGGCTGGACCTATCGCGACGGCGCGCTGCGCAACGCCAAAGGCGAGGCCTTCACCGTGGAATACCTCGACGCCGGCGGCGGCGAGCGGGGGTTCGCGCCGTATGTCCAGGCGCTGGCGAAGCTCGGCATCGAGGGCCAGTACCGCCGCGCCGATTTCGCTCTGCTCCAGAAGCGCCTGGACGTGTTCGACTTCGACCTGTTCACCATCCGTGTGCCGGGCCGGGAAGCCCCCGGGGCGGAGCTGCTCGACCGCTACAGCTCGCGCTCGGCCGACACCGAGGGCTCGGGCAATCTGATCGGCGTGCGCGACCCGGCGGTGGACGCCATCCTCGACCTGGTGGTGGGGTCGCGCACGCGTCCTGAGCTGATCGCGCGCCTGCGCGCGCTCGACCGGGTGCTGCGCCACGGCCACTATGTGGTGCCGCAGTTCTACTCCAACACGAATCGTGTCGCGTACCGCGCCGGGAAATTCGAGCAGCCGGCGGTCAAGCCGCTTTACTACAGTGCCGAGGACTGGGTGATCTCCACCTGGTGGCGAAAGCGATAGGAGCCAGCGATGTGGTCGTACATTCTCAAGCGGCTTCTTCTGATGATCCCCACGCTGCTGGGGATCCTGGTCATCACCTTCCTCGTGATCCAGTTCGTTCCGGGCGGGCCGGTCGAACAGATGGTGTCGCAGCTGCAGGGCAGGGAAGCCGGCCTCGAGGGCGGCGGAGCGCCGTCCGGGCCGGCGGCGCCCGGCGTCGGCGGCTACCGCGGCCGGCAAGGCGTGGATGCGGCAAAGGTGGAGGAGATCAGGAAGCTTTACGGTTTTGACAAGCCGGCGCACGAGCGCTTCGTCCAGATGCTCTGGCAGTTCGCACGCTTCGATCTGGGCAGGAGCTTTTTCCAGAATAAGGACGTCTGGCAGCTGATCAAGGAAAAGCTCCCGGTCTCGATCAGCCTCGGCCTGTGGACTTTCTTCCTCGTCTATCTGATTTCCATCCCGCTGGGTATCGTCAAAGCGGTCCGCGCCGGAACGCCATTCGACACCACGTCCACCCTGATCGTGCTGGCGGGTTATGCGATTCCGAGCTTCGTCGTCGGCGTCGTGCTCATGGTCTATTTCGCGGGCGGTACCTTCGTGCAGTGGTTCCCGCTGCGCGGCATTGTCTCCACCAACTGGGAGCAGCTGGGATTCTTCGCCAGGATCGGCGACTACCTCTGGCACATCACGCTGCCGGTGACCGCCATGGTGCTTGGCAGTTTCGCGATAACCACGGTCCTCACCAAGAATGCGATGCTGGAAGAAATCCGCAAGCACTACGTCTTGACCGCCCGTGCCAAGGGGGTCGACGAGCGCACGGTCCTCTGGCGGCACGTGTTTCGCAACGCGCTGATCCCGATCATGACGGGCTTTCCCGCGGCGTTCATCGGCGCGTTCTTCAGCGGCTCGCTGCTGATCGAGACGCTGTTTTCCCTCGACGGACTGGGCCTGCTTGCATTTGAATCGGTGATTCGCCGCGACTACCCCGTGGTCTTCGGCAGCCTTTTCATGTTCACCATCATCGGTCTGCTGACCACGCTGGTGCGCGACCTCAGCTATCTCTGGGCCGACCCGCGCGTCAAGTACTTCGATTGAGCATGCGCCAGAGTCCCGCTCGCCGCGCATGGCGCCGCTTCCGCAGCAACCGCTTGGGGTACTTCAGCCTGACGCTGCTGGCGATATTGTTCGCCGTCAGCCTGCTGGCGGAGGTTCTTTCGAACGACAAGCCGCTGCTGGTCAAGTACGAGGGTCAGTGGTACTTCCCGGTGTTGCAGGTGCTCCCGGAGACGACTTTTGGGGGCGATTTTCCTACCCCGACGGATTATCTCGACCCGCTGATTCGCCAGAATCTCGGCAAACCGGGAAATTTCGCGCTCTTCCCGCCCAATCCTTACCACTACAGGACCATCAACTATTTTTCCAAGGAGCCCAGCCCGGCGCGGCCAAGCGGCGACAACCTCCTGGGCACCGACGACCACGGCCGCGACATGGTCGCGCGCTTGCTGTATGGCTTCCGCATTTCGCTCGTTTTCGCATTGATTGTGAGCGCCGCCTGCACGGTGCTCGGCGTGCTCTATGGGGCAATTCAGGGATATTTCGCCGGATGGACCGACATCGCCATGGAACGCTTCAACGAAATCTGGGGCTCGATGCCCAAGTTGTACATGCTGATCATCTTTGCGGCAATTTTCGCCCCCAGCTTCTGGCTGCTTGTCATTCTGCTCTCGATGTTTGGCTGGCAGGCCATCGCGGCCTATGTACGCGCCGAATTTCTCAAGAACCGGACGCTCGACTACGTTCGTGCGGCGCGCGCTCTGGGGCAGAGCAATCGCAAGATCATGTGGTACCACATCCTGCCGAACAGCCTCACCCCCGTGATTACCCTGATTCCCTTCGAGATGGCTGCCGCCATTGGAGCGCTGACCGGTCTCGACTTCCTGGGCCTGGGGGTCCCTCCAGGAACGCCGAGCCTCGGTGAGTTGCTCAATCAGGCGAAGAACAACCTCGACTCCTGGTGGCTCGCGGTCACCACCTTTACCGTCCTTGTCGTAACCCTCCTGCTCCTCACCTTGATCGGCGACGCGCTGCGCGACGCTCTCGACCCGAGGAAGGTGCTGAAAGAGGACGAGGCATGAGCCTCCTGGAAGTCCGCGATCTCAGCATCGACTTCGGCCCGCGGCGCGTGGTGCACGGTGCGTCCTTCGCCCTGGACAAGGGGGAGAAGCTCGCGCTGGTCGGCGAGTCGGCGTCGGGGAAGACGGTGACCGCGCTCTCCACGCTGCGGCTGATCGAAGATGCGCGCCTTTCCGGAGAAATCCTTTTCAACGGGAGGAGCGTCCTGGGGATGGCGCCTGCCGAGCTGCAGCAGCTCCGCGGCCGGGACATCGCGGTGATCTTCCAGGAGCCGATGAACGCGCTGAACCCGATCTACACGGTCGGCGACCAGATCGTCGAGTCGCTGCTGCTGCACACCGAGCTGCGCGGCGCCGCTGCCTGGGCCGGGGCGGTCGAGGCGATGCGCCGCGTGGGGATCGACGAGCCCGAGCGCCGCGCGCACAGCTATCCGCACCAGCTCTCCGGCGGCCAGCGCCAGCGCGCCATGATCGCGATCGCGCTCGCGTGCAAGCCGAAGCTCCTGATCGCCGACGAGCCGACTACCGCGCTCGACGTCACCATCCGGCTGCAGATCCTGGAGCTGCTCGAGCGCCTGCGCGCCGAGGCAGGGATGGCACTCCTTCTGATTACCCATGACTTGAACCTGGTCAGGCGCTACGCCGACCGAGTGGCGGTGATGGAGAAGGGCGTGCTGGTGGAGCAGGGCGCGTCCGCGCAGGTGATCGAGCGCCCGCAGCATCCGTACACGCAGAAGCTGGTGAACAGCCGTCCCGCCCGCCAGGTGCAGGCTCCCGGAGAAGGGACGGTCGTGCAAGGCAAGAACATCCATGTGCACTACCCGACGCGGCTCCCGGGCATCCGCGGCTGGTTCAAGAGCGGCCGCTTTACCGCGGTGGAGGCGGTCGACTTCGACCTCGCCCCGGGCGAGACGCTCGGCATCATCGGCGAGTCGGGCTCGGGGAAGACGACCCTTGCGCTTGCGGTGCTTGGCCTGATGGGCGCTGAAGGTGAAATAAGGATAGGTAACAGAACCTGGAAAGGGCGGGCGGAGCGCCGCAGCATGCGAAGAGAAATCCAGGTGGTGTTCCAGGACCCGCTGTCGTCGCTCTCGCCGCGGCTGACGGTGGAGCAGATCGTCGGCGAAGGCCTGGAAATCCACGAGCCGGGACTCGACGCCGCGGCGCGGCGCAAGCGGATCGTGCACGCGCTGCTGGACGTCGGGCTCACCGAGGGCGGCGAGGCCGAGCCGCTGCTCGGCCGCTATCCGCACGAATTCTCAGGGGGTCAGCGCCAGCGCATCGCGATCGCGCGCGCGCTCATCGTCAAGCCGAAGGTGGTGGTGCTCGACGAGCCGACCAGCGCGCTCGACGTCACCATCCAGAAGCAGGTGCTCGAGCTGTTGTCGTCGCTGCAAAAGAAATACGGGCTGAGCTACATCCTCGTGACCCACGACATCGACGTGGTGCGCGCCATGGCCCACCGCGTGATGGTGATGAAGGACAGCCGGATCGTGGAAAGCGGGCCGCTGGAGCAGGTGGTGGAAAACTCGAAGTCGGACTACACGCGCCGCCTGGTGGAAGCCGGCATCGCCTGATCATGTGTTACATTAGGTTAGATCCCTAACTACTTGATTATCTGATGTAGATTTTCTGTCCAACCTGCAGGAATTTGCCCGTCTGGTTCCAGTTCTTCAGGTTGGCCACGCTCACCCGGTAGCGCCGCGCGATCGAGCTCAGCGTATCGCCGTTCTTCACGACGTGTACCGCGCGCGCGGGTCCGTCGGACGGGATGGGCGACGCGTACATGAGGGGCAGCTCGGCCAGCGTCGCCCTGGCCTCGCCATTCATCGGCACCACCAGTTCCTTCGGCAGTTTCGTGGCGCGCGAGCCGATGCCATTCACCCGCCTGAGCTCGGCGAGGCTGATGTCGTAGCGCTGGGCGATCGCCTCGAGCTTTTCGCCGCTCTCGAGCTGGATCACCTGCCACGAAACCAGCGCGCCCTCGTCGTACTGGTCGAGGTTGTCGTAGAACGCGGCCACCTTGTCGGCGGGCAGGATGATGCGGCGCGACGCCGAGGCGCGGATTACCGGCCGGCTGAAGCCCGGGTTGAGGGCGATGAAATCCTCGACCGGCATATCGGCCAGCTTGGCGGCGAGGTGCACGTCGATATCGGGGGCGTCGGTGATCGCGGTGAAGTAGGGCTGGTCCGGGATCTTGTCGAGGTCGACGCCATAGGCCTGCGGGTTGGCGATGATGTTCTCCAGCGCCTGCAGCTTCGGGATGTAGTGCCGGGTTTCCTTCGGCATGCGCAGGCTGGCGTAGTCGGTTTTCTTCTTGGCGGCCTTGTTGCGGGCGACCGCCCGCTTGACCGCGTTCTCGCCCCAGTTGTAGGAGGCGAGCGCGAGGTGCCAGTCGCCGTGCATCTCGTGGAGCTTGGTGAGGTAGTCGAGCGCGGCGTTGGTCGAGTCGACGATATCGCGGCGGCCGTCGTAGAACGAGTTCTGCTCCAGCTCGAAGCGCTTGCCGGTGCCGGGGATGAACTGCCACAGGCCCGAAGCGTGCGCGCGCGAATACGCCATCGGGTTGAACGCGCTTTCGACCATCGGCAGCAGCGCGAGCTCGGTGGGCAGGCCGCGCTTCTCGATCTCGCCGACGATGTGGTAGAGGTAGAGCTTGCTGCGCCCGATGATGCGCCCCAGGTATTCGGGGCTGGCCGCGTACTGCGCGGTCTTCTGCTTGACCAGCTTGCCTTCCAGGTCGGAGATCGCGAAGCCCTTGCGGATGCGCAGCCAGAGGTCAGTGGTTGGCGCGGGCTTGGGCTTTCCGGCGACCGCCGGCTTGACTGCGGCGAACGGGGGCGATGGCTTGGTTGCGGTCGTCGTCGCGGGCGGCGTGGGTGGCGTGACGACCACCGGTTCAGGCGCAGGGTCGGGAGCCGGCTGGGAGGCGCAGGCCTGCAGCAAGAAGACCACTGGAATGATTATTTTTTTCAAGAGCGGTTCTTCCATTCACGTATTGCGGCGAATACTCGCACAGGATCGGAAACGCGCGAACCGAGGTACTTGTTGACCGATTCGACCACTGCCGGCTCGGTGCAGCGCAGGAACGGGTTGGTCGCCTTCTCGTCGCCCAGCAGGCTCGGCAGCGTGGGCTTGCCCTGCGCGCGCAGGCGCTGGTCGCGCGCCTCGCGCGCGGCGAGCGCCGCGTTGCCGGGCTCGACGTTCTTGGCGAAGCCGATGTTCGCGAGCGTGTATTCGTGGCCGCAATACACCTTGGTGTCGTCGGGCAGCGCGCGCAGCTTGCCGAGCGAGGAGTACATCTGCTCCGCCGTGCCCTCGAACACGCGGCCGCAGCCGCAGGCGAACAGCGTGTCGCCGCAGAAAAGCGCGCCTGCCCCATAATAGGCAATATGCGCGCGCGTATGACCGGGAATGTCGAGCACGGAGAAGGAAGCGCCGAGCTCCGGAATGGTCACGGTGTCGCCCTCGGAAACCGGGTGAGTGAGCGTCGGGATGGGTTCGTTCCGGGGTCCATAGACAGCAATCTTTCGAACCCCGAGAAGCTCTCTGATTCCGCCCACATGGTCGGCATGGTGATGGGTGGCGAGGATCGCCGCGAGCTCGAGCTTCTCTCGGCGGAGATAGTCGAGCACCGGCCGCGCCTCGCCGGGATCCACCACCGCGGCGTGCGTCGCGTTGCGCATCGTCCAGACATAGTTGTCCTTGAACGCGCGGATTGGTACTACCTCGAGCATGCGTCAATCCTTCGTCCCGAACGGCGCGCAGAAGTATAACGGCGGCGCTCGCTCGTCGCTTTCGGGGTGGCTCTCCACGCCCCAGGGCGCCTACGTCCTCGGCTGGGAGCTCGCACAGTTTGACAGTGCGGTTGACGATGTGTTCGGCTACAAAGCGCTGCAGGTCGGCTTGCCCGAGATCGATTTCCTGCGGCAGAACCGCATCCCGTTCCGCTTCTCGCTCGCCCTCGAGCCGGGCGCGGCGCTTGCCGCCGATCCGCTACAGCTGCCGCTCGCCTCGCAGAGCGTGGATCTGGTGGTGCTGCCGCACGTGCTCGAAGGGCATCACAATCCCCACGACGTGCTGCGCGAGGTCGAGCGCGTGCTGATGCCCGAAGGGCAGGTGGTGATCTCGGGCTTCAACACCGCCTCGCTCTGGCGCCTGCGCCAGGCGTTCACCTTCCACCGCAACGGCGCGCCCTGGGACGCGAAGTTCATCGGCCTGCTGCGCCTGCGCGAATGGCTGCGGGTGCTCGGCTTCGAGCTGAACGGCGGCAAGTTCGGCTGCTACGCGCCGCCCTTCAGGGACCAGGCCTGGCTCGATCGCTTCGCCTTCATGGAGAAGGCCGGCGCGCGCTGGTGGCCGGTCACCGGCGGCATCTACGTGGTACGCGCGGTGAAGCGGGTGCACGGCATGCGCCTGATCACTCCCGCGTGGCGCCAGGAGCGGGCGCGCCGGCGCGCGCTCGCCACGGTATCGCAGAGGACCCAGAAGCATCGCCATGAGTGAGGAGGTCGTCGAGATCTACAGCGACGGCGCCTGCCGCGGCAACCCGGGACCCGGGGGCTGGGGGGCGCTGCTTCGCTTCAACTCGCAGGAAAAGGAGCTCTGGGGAGGCGAGGGCGCCACGACCAACAACCGCATGGAGCTGATGGCGGCGATCCGGGCGCTGGAAGCGCTCAAGCGCCCGAGCCGCGTCAGGCTCTACACCGACTCGACGTACGTGCAGAAGGGCATCTCGAGCTGGATCCATGACTGGAAGCGCCGCGGCTGGCGCACCGCCGACAAGAAGGCGGTGAAGAACGAGGACCTGTGGCGCGAGCTCGACGCGCTCGCCGCCCGGCACGACATCGAGTGGCACTGGGTGAAGGGGCACGCCGGCCACCCGGAGAACGAGCGGGCCGACGAGCTGGCAAACAGAGGAATACCAACCTGAGACAGATCGTCCTCGATACCGAAACCACCGGCCTCGACCCGAAGATGGGCGACCGGATCATCGAGATCGGCTGCGTCGAGCTCCTCAACCGGCGGGTCAGCGACCGGACCTACCAGACCTATCTCAACCCCGAGCGCGAAGTCGACCTGGGCGCGACGCGGGTGCACGGCCTGACGCGCGAGGACCTGGCGGCGAAGCCGAAGTTCGCCGAGATCGCGCCGGCGTTCCTCGATTACGTCCGCGGCGCCGAGCTCATCATCCACAACGCCGAGTTCGACGTCGCGTTCCTGAACATGGAGCTGCGGCTCGTGAAGCTGGGAAAAATTCAGGATCATGTCGCCCGGATCACCGACACCCTGGCCTCGGCCAAGGAGCTGCACCCCGGCAAGAAGAACTCGCTCGACGCGCTGTGCGAGCGCTATTTCATCGACAACTCGCGGCGCACGCTGCACGGCGCGCTGGCCGATGCACGGCTCCTGGCGGAGTGCTACCTCGCCATGACGCGCGGCCAGGAGAGCCTGATGATGGATCTCGAGGCCCCGGCCACCGCGGAGGCAACCGCGAGCCTGGTGCTCGACGCGTCCAGGCTCGTCGTGCAGCGCGCCTCGCCCGAGGAGCTCGCCGCGCACGAGCAGTACCTCGACACCATGGAGAAGGAAGCCAGAGCGCCGAGCTTGTGGCGTCGTATACTCGGCTCGGCATGAAGGAAAAGTCCGCGTACGAGCAGGACTTGGGCAAGAACGCCGCGAACTACGCCCCCCTGACGCCGCTCTCGTTCCTCGAGCGCGCGGCGAGCGTTTACCCGAACCAAAAATCCCTGGTTTACGAAGCCCGGGTCTTTACCTGGAAGGAAACCTACGCGCGCTGCCGGCGGCTCGCCTCGGCGCTGCGGAAGCGGGGCATCGGCGTGGGCGACACCGTCGCGGTCATGCTGCCGAACATCCCGTCGATGTATGAGGCGCACTTCGGCGTGCCGATGTGCGGCGCGGTGCTGAACACGCTGAACACCCGTCTCGACGCCGAAGCGATCGACTTCATGCTCGAGCACGGCGAGGCAAAGCTCCTGATCGCCGACCCGGAATTTTCCGGGGCGGTGAATCAGCTCAAGAGCAAGGTCCCCGTCATCATCGGCGACCGGGCGTACGAAGCGCTGCTGGAGGAGGGCGACCCCGACTTCGCCTGGCGCTGGCCCGCGGACGAATGGGAAGCGATCGCGCTCAACTACACCTCCGGCACCACCGGCAATCCGAAGGGCGTGGTGTACCACCACCGCGGCGCCTACCTCAACGCGGTCGGGAACATCCTGGTCTGGGGCATGCCGCACCACTCGGTGTACCTGTGGACGCTGCCGATGTTCCACTGCAACGGCTGGTGCTTTCCCTGGACCATGGCGGCCAATGCCGGCACCAGTGTTTGCTTGCGGAAAGTAGAACCCCAAGCC
>Ga0075420_100006467_pt1 | contig 10332 bp, 6 predicted proteins | sample SoiMetdeltSBSDD4_FD_75296 | JGI IMG/M metagenome (GOLD analysis project Ga0075420, IMG submission 75296) | Bulk soil microbial communities from a Populus tree surrounding site in Tennessee, USA - Soil MetaG P. deltoides SBSDD4 | ecosystem: Environmental > Terrestrial > Soil > Tree plantation...
CTCATCGTCGCGCGGCGTCTCGCCCATGGTGCCTCCCCCGGCTCGCCGTGTCCAAGCCCGAGCTGTCGCCGGCCACCGAGTAGCCGATCTCCTTGTAACCCCTGAGTCGCTTCTTGTGCATCGCCAGCAGCATCGGCACGCCATCATCGACATAGTCGAAGATCTGAACCACGCGCTTCGACGCGTGGACGCGGTGGAGGCGACCGGCGTACTGCTGGATCGTGCCGCGCCAGGACACGGGCAGAGCAAGAAACAGTGTGTCGAGGCGGGCGTCGTCGAAACCCTCGCCAATGTAGCGGCCGGTTGCGAGCAGCACCCGAGATTCCTCGTCGGGGATCGACTTCAACGACGCAGCAACTCGCTTTCTCTCCCTGGCACCCATGCCCCCGCGCAACACCAGCAGGTGCTGGACCTGCCCGTCGAGCAAGGCGGCCAGCCGGTCCAGGTGCTCGGTCCTCTCAGTGAGAACCAACGGTGACCGCCCAGTCTGGATGGCCGAGACGACGTCGGCGACGATGAGCGCCGTCCGGTCCTCGTCAGCAGCAAGTTGGGAGTAGATCTCCTGGATTCCTGGCTCGTGGTCGGGCTGCTGAAGCCGAAATCTCGTGCTCTTCAGCACGACGCGATGGTCGAACGGCCTCGCCGCGGCCTCCTGCTTCGCGTCGACCTTGAAACGGACAGGTCCGCACTGCATCGCGATAATCGGGTGGTGCCCGTCCTTGCGAATCGGCGTGGCTGTCAGGCCGACCACGTACCGCGCATGCACGTCTCCGAGTGCTCGCTCGAAGCTGAAGGCCGGGACGTGGTGGCATTCGTCGACGATGACCTGCCCGTAGTCGGCGACGAGATCGGCGACCTCTCCCTTCCTGGCGAGGCTCTGGAGCAGCGCGATGTCGACGAAACCGGTCGGGCGACGCTTGCCAGCTCCGAACTGGCCGATGGCGCTCGGCTCGATGTCAAGGAACGTTGCCAGGCGCTCCCGCCACTGATCCGCGAGGTGCTGACGGTGAACGACGACCAGGGTGCTGACCCCGCGCTGCGCGATGAGCCAGGCGGCGATGACCGTCTTGCCGAACCCGGTCGGTGCGCACAGGACACCGGCGTCGTGTGCCGCGAGTCCCTCCGCTGCCTCCAGCTGCTTTGACGTGAGCTCGCCGCGAAATGCCACCGTAATAGTGGAGCCGGCGCGTCGCTCGTCAGTCAACGACACCGCGATGCCGTTCGCCTCACCGAGCGCGTGAACCGCGCCAAGGCAGCCTCGGGGCAAGGCAAGATGCGCCGGCATGTCCTCCGAACAATCGATCAGTCGAGGCTTGCCGAACGTGGACAGACGCATCTGCTGAGCGCGGAAGAACTCCGGGTTCTGAAATGCCGCCAACCGCCGCAGGCGATTGAGCAGCACCGGGGGCAGATCGCGCTTCTCGACGAACAGTCGGTTGGCGAGGACCAGTTTGATGCTCTCGGGCAACGGCCCGGGAACCGTGGCGTCGGACGGTCGCCGGGAGGGCGACAGCTTCCATGGAGTCTTCTCTTCATTGCCGTCGGCCCAACTTGCACCGGCGGCGACGACTGCTCCCGAGCGTGCAACCTGCCCAACGATGCGCTCCACCTCGGCCGTCTCCAGCTTCCGAATCGACGAGAGAAAGCCCCACTGATCCTCGAGTGGCTCGAGGCTCCGGTCGAGGAAGACGGTGTTGCCAGCGCGTCGGCTGGCTCCCTGCAGCGGGACGGCGATCAAGTTGCCGAAGCCGCCTTTCGGCAGCGTGTCCTGGCTGGGGAAGAGGCGATCGTAGGAGTCCAGGCCGATCTGATAGCGGCGATCGAGGGCCCGGGTCAGCACCGCGCTGCCGAGGCTCCGAGCAGTCGATGCCGCGACCGGCTAGGAGAAGAACACCCAGAGGTGCGCTCCGTTCCCAGATCGAGACCGCTCCAGCGCAGCCGGGACCTCCAGCTCGTCGCAGGCCTTCAGAGCGGCCAAGACGTCCTGGCACCAACCTTCTTTGTCGAAGTCGATGGCGAGAAACCAGCACGTGTCGTCGCGCAGGAGTGGGTAGATTCCCAGCGTGCAGCTACCGGTCAGGTGTTGTCGGACTACGTCTGCGGTGAGCGGCAGGTAGTCAGCAGCTTCGCGCACCTGGTGGCGACCACGTGGTGCACCCGGCCGCAGGGCGGGAGCATAGCCGCCACGCCCGTCACGTTCCCACCGCAATGCATAGACGTCGGCGCGACCACGGAACAGGCTCTGGAAAAGTGCCAGCTTGCTGGCGGGATCCGAACGTCTGGCAAGACCGTCGGTCGTGGGATCGCCAGCGTCTACGCTCAGTGGGGGCCTCTGATGCGCCGAGAGCTGCTCTCGAAGCCTGGCATTCTCCGCCGTGAGGCGTCGCACGACCTCGAGCGCGTCCTCGAGGCTGGTGGGCTCCTCGTCGACCGGCACGGCTTCCCCCTTGAACTGGCAGTCGAGGACAGAGACGATGGGCACGCCGGCCGGGAGATTGGTCTGGATCCTGCCGCCCGCCGGTCGCCCGAACCAACTCGGAGGAATGAACGCTATGACGGGGTGGGTTGTGAAGTCAAACCTGGAGAATCAGGTCGGCCAACTGGCCGGACGGAGCTGCTGGTGATGACCGCGGGCAGAACTGCACGGCTCATGGAAGTAGGAGCCAACTTGCATCGAGTTGCCTGGAGACGAGATCCGCAATGGCCGAGATCACGCCCAGCATGCTCGACGGGCGGTGATTCTCGATCGGAATGTTGTGTGAGCGCATCATCTCGATCAGGTGGTCGTAGATTGCCGCCAGTTCGCCAAAGGTCAGCGGATCGCCATGATGAGGCTCGAATAGCTCATCCCAGGTTCCCGCTGGTTCAAGATGTGCCGGATCAGACGAATAGATTTGCTGCATGTCGCGATCGTTGTACGTCAGATGGTGACGCTGATCGTCTCTGAATAGGGGCAAACCGCGAAGGTCTACCCTGACGGACTGATCGACCACTGTGTTGGAGGCTACCAGCCGCTGAAGCGCCTCGGAGGCCGTGGCTTTCGGTGCACAGTAGTACACGCGCTGTCCTGACCTCGCCAACGACCAGAGCAGCTCATGTTGCTGAGACTTCTTGGACGAGTAGATCTCAAAACGATAGTATGGGCCGCCATGAAGATTCAGAAGCTGGCCCGTCGAACGGCCCCATCGACTGAGGAGATGTGGCACCTTGTGCTGGACGAAGGCCGATCGAGTAAATTCGCCGTTGCTCACTCGCAGCTCGACATCGTAGCCGAGCTTCCCTTCACGACGCTGCGAAGGAATGAGAGCCGTCGCGAGACAACCTGTCGGCTGCCTTCTGATGAATTCCGAGTTGAAACAGAACTCGAACTCGCGCTCGCTAAACTCGGCCCTCATCAGCGCCCCTTTGCTGTGACGATCTGCCGATCAGACTGACTTCGCTCTGCTCGTAATGGCCTCGGTCACTGGCCTGAGCGAGGACCCAACGCACCGAGCCACGTTGTGCTCGCGCGCGGCCAGGCTCAAAGACTCGCTGCACACGTGGCTGCCTTGCGTCGCGGATGTGGACATACAGGCGTGCCGTCATCGAGGCCAGCGGCGTCTTCCCGGTCGGCTGTATGAGCCCGCGCTCCAAGGCGCGAGCCAGGATCTCGTTTGCCGTCAGAGGGCGATCAGCCGTTTCCAGGACGGCGACGGCGGCATCCAAGAAGGAGCCACCGGATCCGGACTCGGGCATGCTGATTCGAGTCTCCCGCGATGCTACACCTTGATTCTATCCATCGGTCAAACCTTCAAGCAGGTGGCTCATTGCTACCTACATCGTCTCGTTGATCAGCGGCCCGGACGAGGGCCGCGTGTCGGCACCCACCGTATCTTGGGCGGGCGTAGAATGGATGTGCGCCACCAGGCTGGAGGATCGGGGATGAGGCCAGTCGACCGTTCGGATGACATCCTGACATCGCCCGGCGGAAGTACGGCGTCAGGAGCTTTCTGGCACCTACAAACTGAACGATTGGCAAGCGCAGCGGTGTTAATGGCCGGCAGAGCGGCGTCCCCACTCTCGGGGCTGTGACGTTGATACAATGTCATGACTCAAACGGAACGAGATGAAGGGACGCCGCTTCACGTGGTTGTGAGCGCCCCCCCGAGCAAGGGCAGCTCGTCGAGGTACGGAATCGGCAATGGGTGGTGGCGGACATCGCCCGAAGCGGCCTCCAAATAAGCACGCTCGACGGGCTCGGCCAGGCACCCCAACATCTCGTGACGCTCGCCTCCGTGGAGGACGACGCGCTCGGCGAGGAGCTCCAGGTCGTGTGGGAGCTCGAACCTGGCGCGCGCGCGCATGAGCGGGCGGCGCTCCCGAATCCGGTCGGATTTGACGACCCACACCGTCTCGACGCCTTCCTTGACGCGGTCCGCTGGGGCGCGGTCTCGAGTGCTGACGTCCGCCGACTTCAGGCGCCGTTCCGCAGCGGCATCACGATCGAAGATTACCAGCTCGATCCAGTCGCGCGGGCGATCCAGATGCCGCGCGTCAGCCTGCTCATCGCGGACGACGTCGGCCTTGGGAAGACGATCGAATCAGGCATGGTCGCCCTCGAGTTGATCCTCCGCCACAGGGCGCGCAAGATCCTTGTCGTCTGTCCAGCGCCACTCCAGGTCCAGTGGCACGATCAGATGCGCGACAAGTTCGGCCTGGAGTTCAGGATCGTCGACTCGGAGCTGCTCCGCCGGCTTCGACGTGAGCGAGGCATCCACGCCAACCCCTGGACGCACTTCCCTCGGCTGATCACGTCGATCGACTTCCTCAAGCGGGATCGACCCCTCCGTCTCCTCCGTGACGTGTTGCCCGCTGAGGGCGAGTCGGCGTACCCGCGTCGGTTCGACCTCTTGATCGTCGATGAGGCCCAGAACGTCGCGCCTGCGGGAACCGGCCGATACGCCACCGACTCGTTGCGGACGGCGGCCACCCGTCTGCTCGTTCCGCACTTCGAACACAAGCTGTTCCTCTCGGCGACGCCGCACAATGGCTACCCGGAGAGCTTCACGGCGCTCTTGGAGATGCTGGACGGGCAACGCTTCGCGCGTGGGATCATGCCGAATCGCGATCAGCTCGCCACGGTCATGGTCCGCCGCCTGAAGAGCGAGCTGCCGCCCGACTGGACGGGTAAGCCGCGCTTTCCGAAACGCGTCCTCGAGCCGATCGAGGTGGCGTACCCGTCCGACGAGCAGCGCGTGCACGCCGCGCTCCGCGAGTACGCCGATCTCCGTGGCCGTGACGCGGCGAGCCAGGAGGAGCGCTTCGCCAGCGAGCTGGTCCTGAAGCTGCTCAAGAAACGCCTGTTCTCCTCGCCCGAGGCGTTCCGATCGACGCTTGAACGGCACCGCGAGTCGCTGACCACGGCCACACGTAGCGCCCGTGCGAGCACGACCGTCCGCCCCACCGCCGGCATCCTTCGCCGCCAGATCGCGCAGGCCGAAGAGGAGTACGCCGACGACGAGCTCTACGAGGCCTCGAACGACGATGTCGTGGAGGCCGCGACACAGCTCTTCCGCCCACTCGCTGCTGCCGAGGACCGCCTGCTGCGCGAGATGGAAGCGTGGGCCGACGATGCGTCGCGCCGTCCGGACGCCAAGGCCGCTGAGCTGCTGCGGTGGCTCCGCGCGACACTCCGTCCACACGGCGACTGGAATCACGAGCGCGTGATCATCTTCACCGAGTTCCGAGCGACCCAGAACTGGCTCGTCGGGCTGCTGGCAGCAGAGGGGCTGACGGTCGGCCAGCGCGTGCGCACCATCTACGGCGGTATGGATACGGACGAGCGCGAGCGGGTCAAGGCCGCCTTCCAGGCCGACCCGTCGCTCTCCGATGTCCGCATCCTGGTGGCGACTGACGCGGCGTCCGAAGGCATCGACCTCCAGAACCACTGTTCGCGGCTGATCCACTACGAGATCCCCTGGAACCCGAATCGCCTGGAACAGCGCAATGGACGCATCGACCGGCATGGACAGCGCGCGCCCGAAGTCTCGATCTACCATTTCGTCGGCGCGGGCTACCGTCAGAGGCTGCGCGGTGACAGCGTGCCCGTCGGCCAGCTCGCGGGCGACCTCGAGTTCCTGATGCGAGCGGCCGTGAAGGTGGAGGCGATCCGTCAGGACCTCGGGAAGGTCGGGCCGGTCATCGCCGCGCAAGTCGAGGAAGCGATGCTCGGGCGTCGCCGGCGGCTGGACACCGATCGTGCCGAGCGCGACGCGGCGCCGGCACGGGAGATGCTGCGGGTCCGCCAGCGGCTCGACGAGCAAATCGAGCGGCTACGCCGGCAGCTCGACGAGACGCGCGTCGAGCTGCGGCTTTCACCCGAGAACATCCAGACAGTGGTGGAGATCGCGCTGGACCTGGCCGGCCAGCCGCCGCTGCGGGCGACAACCCTCAACGGTGTCTGGCCGGACCCGACTGGCGTGCGGTCGCGGTGCCCGATCTTCGTCATGCCGCCGTTGCGCGGAAGCTGGGCGCGTTGCTCTGAGGGCCTACCTCATCCCCACACCGGCCAGCTTCGCCCGATCACCTTCGACCCGGACCTGGCGGCCGGGCGCGACGACGTGGTGCTGGCACACCTGAACCATCCGCTCGTGCAGATGTGCCTGCGGCTGCTCCGAGCAGAGGTCTGGGCGACGAGCGGTGCCAGCGCCGCTGGCGCGTCCGGGAACGGGGCAAGCCGTCACCAGGGGCTGAACCGGGTGACGGCTCGGTTGATTCCCAATCAGGTCTCCAACACGCCGATCGTCGTTGCGCACGGGCGGCTCGTGGTGACGGGCGGCGATGCCCACCGGCTGCATGAGGAGGTCATCTCCGCCGCTGGTGCGATCCGCGAGGGCCGGTTCACCCGCCTGAACGTCGGGCAGACCGACGACGCGCTCGCTGCGGCCCTACCGGCGGATGCTCCGAGCGCGATCAAGGACAGCCTGACCGCGCTCTGGCCCCAGGTCGCCAACCCGCTGCTCAATGCGCTCCAGGCTCGGATGCGCGACCGCACGGAAGGCCTTCAGCGTCAGCTCGCCGAGCGTGCTGCGAAGGAGGAGGCCGACATTCGAGCCCTGCTGACGGAGCTGGCTCGGGGGATCGAGGCCGAGCTGCGTCCCACCGACGGCCGCCAGCTCGTGCTCGATGGGTTCCTTCCCGATGAGCGCGAGCAGGTCGAGCGGAACCGCCGTGCGCTCGAAGACCGGCTGGCCGCAATCCCTGCCGAGATCGAGCAGGAGGTGGGGCAGATCCGGGCACGCTTCGCCGACGTCACGCCGCGCCTCTTCCCGGTCGCCGTCACGTTCCTGGTGCCGGAGCGGCTGGCCTACGAAGCAAGTCGGGGAGGCCGGCGATGACCTGCGACCGCCAACGATCGCGCCGTCTGGTCCGACAGGGAGGGTGCTCGCCGTGTCGATAGCCCGCGACCACGCCGAGTGGCTCTCCCTCGTCGAGACATCCGGACCGTTCCTCGGGATGACGGCGCTGCTTCGGGTGTTCCCACAGGGGCTCGAAGCGCACGACCCCGATCTCTTCCGCAACCTTCGCCTCGCCTACGAGGAGTGGCTGGACAATCAGTCCGGCCTGCGCCCCGATGCTGCCATCCACACCGCCTGGGCCCGCTGGGTGCTCCGCGCCGTGCTCGATCTGGACGACGACTTGCTCGTCGAGGACCAGGCGATCCCGCCGACGCTGAAGCTGGACGTCCCCGAGCATGGCGAGACGCTCCGCCCGACGCTGGCGCTGCTGACGCCGCCCGGCCGCACGGACGCCGGCACGCCCCGCCTGCTGGTCCAGGTCTATCCGCGCGCCCAGGACGACCTCGACGGGCCGATCGAAGGACGGCGCTGGAAGGCGACGCCGGCCACGCGGATGACCGAGCTGCTCCACGCGAGCGGTGTGCGTCTGGGGCTGGTCACCAATGGCGAGCGTTGGATACTGGTCAACGCCCCGCGCGGCGAGACGACCGGCTTCGCATCCTGGTACGCGGCAACCTGGCTCGACGAGCCCGTCACCCTGCGTGCCTTCCGTTCGCTGCTCGGCGTCGGGCGATTCTTCAACGTCCCCGACGCCGACACCCTCGACGCCCTGCTGACCGAGAGCGCCTCCGACCAAACCGAGGTCACCGATCAGCTCGGGCTCCAGGTCCGGACGGCCGTCGAGGTGCTGGTGCGGGCGCTCGACCGGGCGGACAAGGACCGCCACGGCGAGCTGCTGGCCGGCCTCGCCCCCCGCGTGGTGTACGAGTCGGCGCTGACGTTCATGATGCGGCTCGTGTTCCTGATGTCGGCCGAGGAGCGCGGGCTGTTCCTGCTCGGCGACCCGCTCTACGACCAGCACTACGCCGTGTCTACCCTGCGCGCCCAGCTCCGCGAGGCGGCCAACGAGCAGACCGACGAGGTGCTGGAGCGTCGGAAGGACGCCTGGACCCGCCTGCTGGCGACGTTCCGGGCCGTCTTCGGCGGCATCGAGCACGAGGCGCTGCGCCTGCCGGCCTACGGCGGCGCCCTGTTCGACCCCGACCGCTTCCCCTTCCTCGAAGGGCGCACGCCCGGCACGTCCTGGCGCGACACGCCCGCGATCCCGCTGCCGATCACCAACCTGACCGTGCTCCACCTGCTCGAAGCGCTCCAGGTTCTTCAAGTCAGGGTGCCGGGCGGCGGTGCCGAGGCCCGGCGGCTCTCGTTCAGGGCGCTCGACGTGGAGCAGATCGGCCACGTCTACGAGGGCCTGCTCGACCATGCCGCCCGCCGCGCCCAGGAGCCGCTGCTCGTGCTCAAGGCGGGCGGCGGCAAGAGCGCTCGGGGAACCGACCCGATCGTTCCCCTGGCCCGCCTCGAAGCGGAGGCCGCGACGGGCCAGACGACCCTGCTCGCCGCCCTGAAGACGGCGACCGGCCGCTCCGAGGGCGCCCTGAAGCGCGACCTCACCGTTGAGCCGGACATGTTTCAGGCCGGCCGGCTGCTCCAGGCCGCCGACAACGACTCCACCCTGCGCGACCGTCTCGTGCCGTTCTTCGGGCTGCTCGACCGCACCGAGACCGGCGAGCCGGCCATCGTCACGGCCGGCAGCCTCTACGTGGGCGCCGGCGCCGACCGTCGAAGCTCCGGCACCCACTACACGCCGCGCTCCCTGACCGAGCCGATCGTGCGCTACACGCTGGAGCCGCTGGTCTACCACGGCCCAGCCGAGGGTCTGCCGGCCGAGCAGTGGACCCTCCACCCGCCGCGCAAACTCCTTGAGCTGAAAGTCTGCGACATCGCGATGGGCTCGGGCGCGTTCCTGGTCCAGGCCTGCCGTTACCTCTCCGAGCGCCTGGTCGAAGCGTGGGAGGAATCCGAGGATCGCGTGCGACGGCAGGCCCGGCCCGAGGACGGCATCGTGCCGGGCATCACGCCGTACGGCGAGCCATCCGAAGGCAGTCCGGCCGAGGCGCTGATCCCACGCGAGCCGGCCGAGCGGCTGGCGCTGGCGCGCCGGCTGGTGGCCGACCGCTGCCTGTACGGCGTGGACAAGAACCCGATGGCCGTCGAGATGGCGAAGCTTTCGCTGTGGCTGACGACGCTCGACAAGGGCCGGCCGTTCACCTTCCTGGATCACGCGCTCAAGGCCGGCGACTCGCTGGTCGGCGTCTCCGATCTGGAGCAGGTGCGGCGGCTCCACCCGAAGCCGACATCCACCACCTACAACTACTCGCTGACCGCCGATCTGACCGACCAGGCGGTGCGCGAGGCGGTGGCGCTGCGCGAGCACCTGGAGCGGATGCCGACCCGCGATATCTCGGACGTCCGGGCGAAGTACGCGTTGCTGGCCCAGGCCAGGGCGAAGATGGCGACGGTCATGCTGCTGGGCGATCTGGTGGCCGGCGCGGCGGTGGCAACGGCTGGCAAGAGCGAGCGGGTCCGGAACGAGCAGCTTGGCCTGCTGACGCCGGTCGTCCTGGATGCACTTGACAACCCGGATCTGTGCGGGCCGCTGCTTACGCCATCGCCTGACACTGACAGCGTCGACGATCCGCTCGCCGGCCTGAAGCAGCGTGCCACCGACCTGCTGCTGCCGGCCTTCGGGCGCGGCGATGACGAGGATGGCCCGGCTCCGGTTCCACTCCACTGGCCTCTGGAATACCCTGAGGTTTTCGCCGTGGAAGACTCGGCCCGTCGTGGTTTTGACGCGATTGTCGGGAATCCACCCTTCATCAGCACTCCTCATGAGGCTTGATCAACGGGTGGGTAGCCACAGTGCGTAAACCAGCCGACGGCGTCGGCCGTGGTGATGGTGGCGAAGGCGGCCCAGGTGGCGGCGCGAAGGTCGTCG
>Ga0075420_100006470_pt1 | contig 10330 bp, 9 predicted proteins | sample SoiMetdeltSBSDD4_FD_75296 | JGI IMG/M metagenome (GOLD analysis project Ga0075420, IMG submission 75296) | Bulk soil microbial communities from a Populus tree surrounding site in Tennessee, USA - Soil MetaG P. deltoides SBSDD4 | ecosystem: Environmental > Terrestrial > Soil > Tree plantation...
GGTTGCGCCAGTACCAGAGCTGCACCAGGGTCATGGTCCCGGCGACGAACAGGCCGAACACCACGATCACGGCGTAGATGGAGTAGCCGACGTTGAGCAGGAGCGAATACAGGGCGATCATCAGCAGGATCGAACTGTTCTCGTTGAAGTTCTGCACCGCGATCGAGCGCCCGGCGCCGACCAGGTGGTGCCCGCGGTGCTGCAGCAGCGCGTTCATCGGCACCACGAAGAAGCCGGCCAACGCTCCGATCGCCACCATCAGGATCATCGCGAGCCAGGCCTGGCTGACGAGGTTCATGGCGATCACGATCACCCCCATCGCGATGCCGAGCGGGATCACGCGCACCGAGCGGTCGAGCGCTACCCAGAGCGAGGCGAGCACCGCGCCCACGGCGATGCCGAACGCGCTCACCCCCTGCAGGATCGCGGCCTTGGACAGGTCGAAGCCGAGCGCGGCGCGCGCCCATTCGATGACGATGAACTGCAGCGTGGCGCCGGCGCCCCAGAACAGCGTGGTCACCGCGAGCGAGATCTGGCCGAGGCGGTCGCGCCAGAGGTGGCCGACGCAGCGCCAGAAGTCCCGCAGCGTGTCCAGCGGGTTGGACGGCAGCTTCTTCAGCGCCACGCCGGTCTTCGGCACCTCGAGGTTGAAGAGCGCGGCGATCGCATAGACCACCACGATGAGCGCGATCGCGGCCTCGGCCGCGGTATCGATCGAGGTTTCGATCAGCGGCATGTCGAAGTGCAGCAGCACGCCCGACACGCGCACGTGGATCAGCATGCCGCCGAGCATGGTGCCGAGGATGATCGAGGCCACGGTGAGGCCCTCGATCCAGCCATTCGCCACCACCAGCTGCCGGTGCGGCAGGTACTCGGTGAGGATGCCGTACTTCGCCGGCGAATAGGCCGCCGCGCCCAGGCCGACGATCGCGTAGGCGATGAGCGGGTCCACGCCCCAAAGCATCGCGAGGCAGCCGATGATCTTGATCGTGTTGGCGATGAGCATCACCTGACCCTTGGGCAGGCGGTCGGCGAATGCGCCGACGAAGGGTGCGAGCGCCACGTAGGAAATGACGAAGAAGAACTTGAGGTAGGGCGTGAGCCACGACGGCGCCTCGGCTTGGATCAGCAGCGCGATCGCGGCGACCAGCAGCGCATTGTCGGCGAGCGACGAAAAAAACTGCGCCGCCATGATGATGTAAAAGCCGTAATTCAAAACGAGGCCTCGTCCCCCCCGCAGATCTCTTGTGTTTATCCTTCTGTCTGCGCCGCGGCGCTTTATAGCACAATAAGATGCCATGCCCCGGCCGATCCGCGCGACGATCTCCGCAGCCGCGCTAGCACACAATTTGACAGTGGCGAAGCGTCACGCTGGCGACGCGAAGGTCTGGGCCGTCCTGAAGGCCAATGCCTACGGCCACGGCGTCGAGCGCGCGGCGCGCGCGCTCGCGGCGGCCGACGGGTTCGCGGTACTCGATTTCTCGGAAGCGCTGCGCCTGCGCGCGATCGGCGTGCGCAAGCCGATCCTGATGCTCGAGGGCTTCTTCAAGCCCGACGACCTCGCGCTCGTCGCCAAGCATTCGCTCACGCCGGTGCTGCACAACCCGGGGCAGCTCGAGATCCTCAAGCACAGCGCGCTCGCCGCCGAGATCGACGTCTATCTGAAGGTGAACAGCGGCATGAACCGCCTCGGCTTCGGCGCCGAGGGCCTGCGGCCGGCCTACAACGCGGCGCGCATGCACGCGCAGGTGCGCAACATCACCCTCATGACCCACTTCGCCGACGCCGACGGCGCCGGCGGCGTGAAGGCCCAGCTCGACTGGTTCGACGAGCTCGCGCGGCCGTTCGAGGTGCAGGGCCGCTCGCTCGCCAACTCGGCGGCAATCCTGCGCTTTCCCGAGGCGCGCGGCGACTGGGTGCGGCCGGGCATCATGCTCTACGGCTGTTCACCGTTCGCGGAGCGCAGCGCCGAAAGCCTGGGCCTCAAGCCGGTGATGACGCTCACCTCGGAGATCATCGCCACGCAGCACCTGCAGCCGGGCGAGCGCGTCGGCTACGCGTTCTCCTACGAGGCGGTGGGCGAGATGACGATCGGCATCGTCGCCTGCGGCTACGCGGACGGCTACCCGCGCCATGCTCCCACCGGCACCCCGGTGCTGGTCAACGGAAAGCGCGCGCGCATCGTTGGTCGCGTATCGATGGACATGATCAGCGTCGACATCTCCGCTCTGCCGGACGCCGATATCGGCTCGCCGGTCACGCTCTGGGGCGAAGGGCTTTCGGCGGACGAGGTCGGCGCCGCGGCCGGCACGCTGAGCTACGAGCTTCTCACCAAGGTCACCGGGCGCGTGCCGGTCACCGAAGCGCCATGAAGAGAACCAAGACCGCCTACGTCTGCTCCGAATGCGGCGCGAGCGCGTTGCAGTGGTTCGGCTCCTGCCCGTCGTGCGGCACCGCGGGTACGCTGAGCGAGACGGTGACCGAGCGCGGTTCGAGCTTCCGCGGCAAGTCGACGCCGGAGACGGTTGGCCTTGCCGAGGTCCAGCCCAGAGACCTCGAGCGCATTCCCACCGGCATCGGCGAACTCGACCGCGCGCTCGGCGGCGGGCTGGTGGCGGGGCAGGTGGTGCTGCTCGGCGGCGACCCCGGCATCGGCAAGTCCACGTTGCTTCTTCAAGCTTTGACCGCTATGGCCCCTCCAGGGGCCCTGGTCTACATCACGGGAGAAGAATCGGTCGAGCAGGTGGCGTTGCGCGCGCGCCGGCTGAGCCTGGAAGCTTCGGCGGTGCGTCTGCTCGCCGAAACGCAGCTCGAGCGCGTGCTCGGCGCGCTGGAAGCGGCGCGGCCGCGCGTGGCAGTGATCGACTCGATCCAGACGCTGTGGTCCGAGAGCCTGCAGTCCGCGCCGGGCTCGGTCGCGCAGGTGCGCGAATGCGCGGCGCAGCTCACGCGCCACGCGAAGCGCGGCGGCACGGCGCTGTTCCTCGTCGGCCATGTCACCAAGGAAGGCGCGATCGCCGGGCCGCGCGTGCTCGAGCACATCGTCGACACGGTGCTCTACTTCGAGGGCGATCCGCACTCCGCGTTCCGCCTGGTGCGCGCCGCGAAGAATCGCTTCGGCGCGGTGAACGAGCTCGGCGTCTTCGCCATGACCGAGAAGGGGCTGAGGGGCGTGAGTAACCCGTCGGCGCTTTTCCTTTCTCAGCATGCGAAGGCGGTTTCGGGTTCCTGCGTCCTTGCGACTCTGGAGGGCACACGGCCTTTGCTGGTCGAGATCCAAGCGCTGGTCGATCCGGCGCACACGCCGAACGCGCGCCGGCTCTCGGTCGGGCTGGAGGCAAACCGCCTTGCGATGCTGCTCGCGGTGCTCCACCGGCACGCCGGGATCGCGATGGGGGAGCAGGATGTATTCGTCAACGCGGTCGGCGGCGTGCGTATCGGCGAACCGGCGGCCGACCTCGCCGTCAGCCTCGCAGTGGTTTCTTCCTTCACCGATCGGCCGATTCCCGGGAAGATCCTGGCCTTCGGCGAGGTCGGGCTCGCCGGCGAGGTGCGGCCCGCGCCGCGTGGGCAGGAGCGCCTCAGGGAAGCGGCGAAGCTCGGCTTCGCGAAAGCGATCGTGCCGAAGGCCAACCTGCCGAAGTCGAAGATCGCCGGCCTAGAGACCTTGGCGGTAGAACGTATCGACCAGGCGGTTCGCTTGCTCCGGGAACTCTAGTCGCGATCGTGCGCGCGACGTGCGGGCTGCGGGGATTGACCTCGAGCTCGCGCGTGAGTGGAAGGACGACGAGGTCCATGTCTTCCATGGCGATCGCGCCGACGAGCACTTCGCTGCCCATTACCACGGCGCCAACGAAGCCGCTGCGGTTCTTGAAGCGGATCTCGAGCGGGCCGACGTAGGGCACCCGCTGCTTCGAGCCGTCGGCCAGCAGCACTTCGCGCTCGCCGAGCCGCTCTAGCCGCAAGCGATCGCAGATCGGCTGCGGAATGCAAACGTGCAGCGTGGCGGAATCGGCGAGTGCATCGGCGTCGAGCGCCAGTGCCGGATTGCGGGCGTTGCGAAGATGGACAGGGCTCATGAGCCCATCCTAACTCGCACTCTCGACGCGTATTACCTGGGTAGTCGCGCCGTCACACCGGCGGCGGATTTCGGTCCGAGAAGGTTCCGCGCTGGTGCCAGTAGGGATACGCAGGCACGGGCGCGCTCGCCGCGTCGAGCTTCTTGACCAAATCCGGGCTCAGCTTCCAACCGACCGCGCCGAGGTTCTGCCGCAGCTGCTCCTCGTTGCGCGCGCCGATGATCACCGTCGATACCGACGGACGGCCGAGGAGCCAGTTGAGCGCCACCTGCGGCACGGTCTTGCCGGTTTCCTTCGCCACCCCGTCGAGCGCGTCGACCACGCGGTAGAAGCATTCGTCGGGCACCGGCGGGCCCTTGTCGATCGCGATCTGGCTCTGCAGCCGGCTCACCTTCGGCAGCGGCTGGCCGCGGCGGATCTTGCCGGTAAGGCGTCCCCAGCCGAGCGGGCTCCACACTACCGCGCCGACTTTCTGGTCGAGCGCGAGCGGCATCAGCTCCCATTCGTAGTCGCGACCGATGAGCGAGTAGTACGCCTGGTGGGCGACGTAGCGCGCGAGGCCGTACTTCTCGGAGATCGCGAGCGACTTCATCAGGTGCCAGCCCGAGAAGTTCGAGCAGCCGATGTAGCGGATCTTGCCCGCGCGCACGAGGCTGTCGAGCGTATGCAGGACTTCCTCGATCGGCGTGAGCGCGTCGAAGGCGTGCAGCTGGTAGAGGTCGATGTAGTCGGTGCCCAGGCGCCGCAGGCTTGCCTCGACCGCTCGCGGCAGGTAATGGCGCGAAGAGCCGACGTCGTTCGGTCCCGGGCCGCGGCGGAACGAGCCCTTGGTGGAGATGAGCAGCTTGTCGCGACGGTTCTTGATCGCGCTGCCGAGGATCTCCTCGGCCATGCCGTTCGAATAACCGTCGGCCGAGTCGAACATGTTCAAACCACTTTCCAAGCACACATCGACCAGGCGCGTGGCTTCCTGCACATCGCTCGCGCCCCAGGCCTTGAAGAATTCATTGCCGCCACCGAAGGTCCCGGTGCCGAGAGTGAGCGCCGGGACCATGAGCCCCGAGCCGCCGAGCTGCCGCTGTTCCATCAGGTCTCCTCGAGGATTGCCTTGGCCGCGCGCACGCCGCTGCGCACCGCCGCTTCCAGCGTCGGAGGATATTCCGGATCGGTGTAGTCGCCGGCCAGCAATACCCCGGCGGTTCGCATTTCCGGCCTTCTCAGGCCCGGCATGCAGGTGATGGTCGCCCGTTTCTCCGCGATCACTTGCGACCAAAGCGGCTTGCCGAGACCGCGAAGCGCGCGACTCAGCTCGCGGTGGCACGTTTCCGCGAGTTCGTCCTGGGTCATCTGCTGGTGATCGCCCTGCGCGCTGATCACGCATGCGAGCCGGCCTTTCTCGCCGAGGAGCGCGCCGCGATCGAAGACCCACTGCACCAAGCCTTCGGCCATGCCGAGCATCGGAAAGTCGAGCCGCGTGCCGTCGGGATACTGCAGGTAGCAGGTATAGATCGGCTGGTAGGTGTAATCGAGCGGCAGCTCGGGCAGCAGTACCTTCAACTGGTGCGGCCCGACCGCGACGATGATCCTCTTGTACTCCCTCTTGAGAGAGTCGAGTTCGCGCACCGTGCTTTGACAACGCAGCTCGCCGCCGCGCGCCCGAACGAACTGCGCCGCCGGCTCCGGAAATAGGCGCGACAGGTCGATGCGCGGCAGGACCAGGTCGCTCGCCGCGCGTCCGCCGCCCAGCGTGTCGCGCAGCGCGGCGAGAAAGGCGTTGGCCGACGCCTGGTCGAGCGGCGTGTTGAGCGCCGAGACGCACAGCGGCTCCCACAAGTAATGGCGCATGGTGCCTTGCTGCGCATGCTCCTCGAGGAGCTGCTTGACCGTGACGTCGCGCGCCAAGTGGAAGTTCCGCCTGCGCAGCGCCGCCATGAACCTTAGCGCGCCAAGCCGCTCCCCAACGGAGACACCCTTGGCGAAGAGCAGGCCGAGCGCGAGACCGAAGGGCGCGGAGCGAAAGGCGAAGCCGTTCGCATAGCGCACTTCAAATGGGATGCGGAGCAGCGCGTCGGCGGGGACGCCGACGGTACGCATCAGGCGAAACAGCTCGGTGTAAGCGCCGACGAAGATGTGCTGGCCGTTGTCGAGCTCGTGGCCGTGCGCAGTGACGCGCCGCGCCCGGCCGCCCGGGACCGGGCCCGACTCGAGCACCGTGACCGGGATGCCGCGCTCGGCGAGGGTGGCCGCCGCGGCCATGCCGGCGTAACCGGCGCCGACGATGGCTACGCCGTGACCCACGTCTTCCAGGCGATCCAGAATTTCCGCAGCGGCGTGAGCGAGGTTCTTTGCGTCAGCACGCGGAAGCCGTCGCGCTCGATCTCGTCGAGCAGCGTGCGGTAGATCGCGGCCATGATGAGCCCCGGGCGCTGCGCCTTGCGGTCGGCGGGCGGCAGGTTCTGCAGCGCCTTCTCGTAATGCTCGCGCGCGCGCGCCGCCTCGAACCCCATCAGGCGGTTGAACTCCGGCGTCTGGCGCCCCTGCAGGACATCCGCCGCGGGCACGCCGAACTCCTTGAGATCCGCCATCGGCAGGTAGATGCGGTTCTTGCGCGCGTCCTCACCGACGTCGCGAATGATGTTGGTGAGCTGGAACGCGATGCCGAGGTTGCGCGCATAGTCGAGCGTGCGGGCGTCTCGATAGCCGAAGATGCCGGCGGCGAGCAGCCCGACCACGCTCGCGACGCGGTAGCAGTAGCGCTCGAGGCCCGGCCAGTCGAGGTAGCGCGTCTGCGTGAGATCCATCTCCATTCCGTCGATGATGTGATTGAGGTATTCGGCGGAAATGGAAAAGCGCTCGCGGTGCGGGGCGAGGGCCTTGGTCACCGGATGCTGAGGATTTCCGGCGAAGAGGTTGTCGATCTCCGCGCGCCACCAGGCGAGCTTCGCCGCCGCGACCTGCATCTCGTTCGTCTCGTCGACGACGTCGTCGACCTCGCGGCAGAACGCATACAGCGCGGTAATCGCGCGGCGGCGCTCGGCCGGCAGGAAAAGGAACGCGTAGTAGAAGCTCGAGCCGCTCGCCGCGGCCTTTTGCTGGCAATACTCGTCCGGCGTCATACCGCTTTCAGCAGAAGGACCGGCCAGTCGAGGGCGCCGAGCGTGGGACGGCGGCGAAACACGTCGTAGCCCGCGTGCTCGAGCTTCTCCAGGATGCGCAGCCCGCCTTGAATGGTCGCGCGGATCTCCAACCCGATACGACCCGGGAGCGCATGGCCGAGGGGTGATCCGGAAAGCAGGAGCTCACGGCTTCGGCCCACCTGAAACGAGAGCAATGCCCGCCAGGCGTCGTCACAGATCTTTTCCTCCAGGTGTCGCTCGGTGACGCCGAAATTCGCCATCTCGTCCTGCGGTAGGTACACCCGGTTGTCTTTCGTGTAGTCGACGTCGACGTCCTGCCAGAAGTTGATGAGCTGCAGCGCGGAACACACCGCGTCGGACGCGCGGAGGTTTGAGTCATTCGTTCGTTTGAACAGGTGCAGCATCAGCCGGCCGACGGGGTTCGCGGAGCGCCGGCAGTAGTGGAGCACCTCGGAAAAATTTGCATAGCGCTTCTTGGTCACGTCCTGCGAGAACGCGTCGAGCAGGTCGGCGAACGGCTCCACCGGAAGCTCATGTTCCCGAATGACTTTTTGAAGCTCGTGGAAGAGCGGCGAGGCGGGTGCGGAAAGCTGCGCGCGGTAGTCGGCTAGCCTGCGCAGCCGGACTTCCGCGGGGTCGGTTCCTTCATCCGCGAAATCGTCGGCGCTCCGCGCGAAACGGTAGATGACTTCAACCGGCTTACGCAGCGGCGCCGGAAGCAGGAGCGACGCGACCGGGAAGTTCTCGTAATGACCCACCCCCACGGCGGCTATAATACGTTGATTCTTTTGCGAAGGTGGCGGAATTGGCAGACGCACCAGACTTAGGATCTGACGCCGCAAGGCATGAGGGTTCGAGTCCCTCCCTTCGCACCACAATCGAACCTAATGGCTAACGTGGAAAACCTGGGAACGCTGGAACGGCGCGTGTCCATGGCGCTCGCCGCGGACGAGATCGAGCGCAAGATCGACGAGCGGCTAAAGCAGCTCGCGCGCAACGTGCGCATGCCGGGCTTCCGCCCGGGCAAGGTGCCGCTGAAGCTGGTGGCGCAGACCTACGGCTCGCAGGTGCGCTCGGAAGTGCTGAGCGACGCGGTGCAGAAGTCCTTCACCGACGCGGTAAAGGAGGCCAACCTTAAGGTCGCCGGCTATCCGCGGATCGAGAAGGCCAAGGACAAGGACCTCGAGTTCAGCGCGACCTTCGAGATCTACCCCGAGGTGAAGGTCGGCGACCTGTCGGGCGCGAGCATCGAGCGTCCGAGCCTCGAGGTCGACGACACCGCGGTCGACAAGACGATCGAGATCCTGCGCAAGCAGCGCACGCGCTTCGAGCCGGTCCAGCGCGCGGCGCGCGACGGCGACCGGATCGTGGTCGACTTCAAGGGATCGATCGACGGCCAGCCCTTCGCCGGCAGCGAGGCGAACGACTACGCCTTCATGCTGGGCGAGGGCCGCATGCTGCCGGAGTTCGAGGCCGCCGCGCGCGGCATGGCGCCCGGCGAGCAGAAGACTTTCGAGCTCGGCTTTCCCGACGACTACCATGGCAAGGAAGTTGCTGGGAAGAAGGCGTCGTTCGCCATGACGCTGAAAAAAGTCGATGAGCCTTGCGTGCCCGAGCTCGACGCCGAATTCGCGAAATCGCTCGGCGTCGCCGACGGCGACACCGCCAAGATGCGCGCCGAGGTGCGCGCCAATGTCGAGCGCGAGGTGAAAAAGCGCGTCGAGGCGCGCGTCAAGGAGCAGGCGCTGAACGCGTTGCTCGCCGCGACGCCGCTCGAGATCCCGAAATCGCTGGTGGCGATGGAAGCGAGCGGTATGGCGGAGCGGGCGATGGGCGACCTCAAGGCGCGCGGCCTCGATCCGCAGAAAGTGCCGATCAACCCGCAGGCGTTCGAGGAAACCGCGAAGCGCCGCGTCGCCCTCGGCCTGATCGTCGCCGAGCTCGCGCGCGCGGAAAGCCTGCAGCCGAAGCCGGCGGAAGTGCGCGCGCTGGTCGAGCAGGAGGCGCAAAGCTACGAGAGTCCGGCCGAGGTAGTAAAATGGTTCTACATGCAGCCGCAACGCCTTTCAGAAATGGAAGCGCTCGCGCTGGAAACCAATGTCGTCAAATGGGTTTTGACGAAAGCGAAGGTAGGCGACAAGCAGGTAAGCTTCGACGAGCTGATGGGGGGCGCAGCAGCATGAACTGGCAAGGCAACGGACCGGACGTCAGGGACCTCGGGTTGATCCCGATGGTCATCGAGCAGTCGGGGCGCGGCGAGCGCGCGTATGACATCTACTCCCGCCTGCTCAAGGAACGGGTGGTATTTCTGGTCGGACCGGTGACCGAGGTCACCGCCAACCTGATCGTGGCGCAGCTCCTGTTCCTCGAGTCGGAGAATCCCGACAAGGACATCTTCTTTTACATCAACTCGCCCGGCGGGTCGGTGTCGGCAGGCTTGGCCGTCTACGACACGATGCAGTTCATCAAGCCCGACGTGTCGACTCTATGCGTCGGCCAGGCTGCGAGCATGGGCGCGCTGCTCATGGCCGCCGGGGACGCCGGCAAGCGCTTCGCGCTGCCCAACTCTCGGGTCATGATCCACCAGCCGATGGGCGGCTTCCAGGGCCAGGCGACCGACATCGAGATCCATGCCAAGGAAATTCTCTACCTGCGCGAGCGGCTGAACGAGATTTTGGCGCGCCACACAAAACAGTCGATCGAGGTGATCCGGCGCGACACCGAGCGTGACTTTTTCCTCGGGGCCGAAGACGCGGTAAAGTACGGTATCGTCGACAAAGTACTGGTGTCGAGGGAGAACACGTAAGTGTCCGAAAAAACGTCTTCCGGAGAGAAGCTCCTTTACTGCTCGTTCTGCGGCAAAAGCCAGCACGAGGTCCGGAAGCTGATCGCAGGTCCGTCGGTCTTCATCTGCGACGAATGCATCGAGCTGTGCAACGACATCATCCGCGAGGAGACCGCCTCCGATAAGGGCGGCAAGGGCGCGAAGTCGGACCTGCCGACCCCGCGCGAGATCCGCAACATCCTCGACCAGTACGTGATCGGCCAGGACCAGGCGAAGAAGATCCTCTCGGTCGCGGTCTACAACCACTACAAGCGGCTCAAGCACCTTTC
>Ga0075420_100006471_pt1 | contig 10330 bp, 9 predicted proteins | sample SoiMetdeltSBSDD4_FD_75296 | JGI IMG/M metagenome (GOLD analysis project Ga0075420, IMG submission 75296) | Bulk soil microbial communities from a Populus tree surrounding site in Tennessee, USA - Soil MetaG P. deltoides SBSDD4 | ecosystem: Environmental > Terrestrial > Soil > Tree plantation...
ACCTTCTCGATCTCGTCCAGGTGCTCGCGGCGATGGTGCGCGCGGAGGAGGTAGATCGGCTTGCTGGCTGCCGCATTCCTCGCCAGCAGATCGTCCGAGAGTGTGGCGACGGCGTGATCCGTCGCCCGTGCGGTCTCGACGGCCAGCGTGGCGGCCCGCCGTGGCGGGAGCGCAAGCTGCGCCGGCTTCGCGGCGTCGTTGATCCAGTCGACGTCTTCCTCGCTCTCGACGGGGACCTTCAAGCCGCGCTGGAGCATCTCGATGAACACGATGATGCGCTGGTCCCAGAAGGCGAGATGGGCGAGGACGCCGGCCACCGTCCAGCCGGCCGGCATCGCACGACTCAACGTCGCGTCATCGAGCCTGGCCACCAGTGCCTCGAGGCGCTGACGTTCGCGATCGTTCTCGGCGATGTACGCGCGATCGGTTCTCATGGGCGACCATGATTCTACCCTTGCGCGCAGGTCGTCCGCCCGAGCGTGTCCTCGCGCAACTTTTCGTCAGCGAGACCGGATCTACCAGCAAGACCGAGGTGGAGGCGTTCTCAGCCTGGCACCGCACTGCGTCCACGACCTGCCGAGATCGCTAAGCGCCTGAAACTCCGGGTGCTTTTCCGCTGAAGCGGTTCTGCTTCCAATCGAAGCCCTGCCAGAACTCGATGCGGTCGATGATGCCGGTGAACTTCTCGCGATTGTCGTCGCAGCAGTCCCAGAGGTCGGCGACCGAGCGGAACTGAGCGATGAAGGCGAGTCCGAACTCCGCCGGCTCGGCCATGGCCATCTCGCCGGAGAGAAACCGCTGGTAGCCGGCGCCGGGATGGATCCAGAAGCCCTCGGACGTTTCCTCGGTGAACAGTCGCGGCTCCTGCCCGCGGGGCAGCCGGCACAGAAAGAACCGCGCGGCGAAGCGGATGGGACTGGAGCGCGGAGTGACGAAGTAGGAGACGTAGCGCAGGGGCCGCAGGTCGCAGCGCCAGCCTTCGCGCGCGAGAATCGCCGGAAACGGCGTCTTGTCGACGATGAGCGCACGCCGCGCCGCCTCGAGGCGCTCGGCGTAGAGCGGCGCCGCGGCGTCCACCCCGCTGCCGCGACCGTCGCAGGCCAGCAGCACGCCGGTTTCCTCCAGGAGCTCGCGCACGGCGGCCACCCAGAATGCGAGCGGCGCGGGTGTGTCGTGACCGGGGAAACAGCGGGCGGCGGCGGTGACGTCGAGGCCGTGGCACGCGCCGAGCGCGGCCGCCGAGGCGTCGTCGGCGTCGACCTTCCCGCCCGGAAACGCATAGAAGCCGCCGAGGAACCGCATCGCCTTCTGGCGGCGGATCATGTAGACCTCGGTCGGCTCGGGGGCGCCGGCCGGCGCGTCGCGCACGATGATGACCGAGGCCGCGGGCTTCGGCTCGGCGATGGATCCGGCGATCGCGGTCAGCGCGACTCCTACAGATCGATGAGCTGCGCGACGCGTTCCCGGTGGTACGTGGCGTCGCCGAAGGTGAACTCCGACGACTTGGCGCGCTTGAAGTAGAGATGCAGATCGTGCTCCCACGTGAAGCCGATGCCGCCGTGGAGCTGGATGCCGGCCCCGGCCACCTTGCGGAAGGCGTCGGAGGCGTATGCCTTCGCCATCGAGGCGGCCAGAGCGGCTTCGGGGACATTCTCGTCCACCGCCCACGCCGCGTAGTACGTCAGCGACTTGGCGTTCTCGACCTCGACCAGCATGTCGGCCGCCTTGTGCTTGACGCCCTGGTAGGAGCCGATCGGCTTGCCGAAGGCGATGCGGATCTTGGCGTACTCCGTCGTCATGTCGAGAACCTTCTGGGCGCCGCCGCACATCTCCGCGCACAGGGCCACCGTGGCCCGCTGGACGACGCGCGAGAGTGGCTGCCAGCCGCCATCCTTCGCGCCCAGCAGCGCGCTCGCGGGCACGGCCACGTGGTCCAGCTTCACCTCGCAGAGCTTGCGCGTCTGGTCCATGGTCGGCAGCAGCGTGATCGAGACACCCTTGGCGTTCGTCGGGACGACAAACAGGCTGATGCCATCCTCGCCGGCATCCCCGGTGCGTGCGACAACGACCAGCGCGTGCGCGACATGCGCGTCGGGGACGAACAGCTTGGTGCCGCTGAGCGTGAAGCCGCCGCCACTCGGCACCGCTGTCGTTGTCACGCCGGCGGCGTCCCAGCGGGCGCTCGGCTCGGTCCACGCGAGCGACACGCGTGCCTGGCCCTCGGCGATCCTCGTGAGCCAGTCCTTCTTCTGCGCGTCGGAGCCGGCCTCGAGAATCGTCAGGCCGCCGAGCAGGAGGGTCGAGAAGAACGGACCCGGCATCACCACGCGCCCCATCTCTTCCATCAGCACGGTCAGGTCGACGAAGCCGAGTCCGGCGCCGCCGTATTGCTCGGGGTAGACGAGGCCGAGCCAGCCCTGCTCGGCCAGCTTCGTCCAGAACTCCTCGGTGAAGCCGCCGTCCTCGGCCATCCGCGCCCGCACGAACTCGGAGGTGCATTCGTTCTCGAAGAATTTGCGGGCGGTCGCGCGCAGCATCTCCTGGTCGGCGTTGAACCCGAAATCCATGGTGTCTCCGTTAGCCTTTCGGCAGCCCGAGCACGCGCTCGCCGATGATGTTCTTCTGGATCTCCGTCGTCCCGCCCTCGATGGAGTTGGCGCGCGAGCGCAGGAACGAATACTGCCACAGGCCGCCGTCGACGGCGGCGGCCGCGCCGCGGGCCAGCTGCGAGTACGGCCCCTGGATCTCCATGGCCAATTCTTGCAACCGCTGGTGCGTCTCCACCCACATCATCTTGCCGGCCGACGCCTCCGGGCCCGGCAGCTCGCCCTTCAGCAGTCTGGTGACAGCGCGCGCGCCCGTGTACTTGAGCGACTCGGTGTCGATCCACAGCTGCGCGAGCTTCTGGCGCATGACCGGGTCCTTGGTGGCGGAGCGGCCGTTCTTCTCCATCCGGCGCGCCATGTCGACGAGCTGGTCGACGGAGATGCGCAGCCTCACCTGCAATCCGAAGCCGAGGGCGAGCCGCTCGTACATCAGCGTGGTGAGACCGACCGCCCAGCCGTTGTTCACGCCACCGAGCACCCGGCTCTCGTGCACGCGGACGTTGTCGAAGAACACCTCGTTGAACTCGGCGTCGCCGGTGAGCTGCTTGAGCGGCTTCACGGTCACGCCCGGCGTCTTCATGTCGAGCAGGAAGTAGGTGATGCCCTTGTGCTTCGGCGCGTCGGGGTCCGTGCGGGCGAGCAGCATCATCCAGTCGGCGATGTGGGCGAGCGAGGTCCACACCTTCTGACCGTTGATCACCCAGTGCTCGCCGTCCTTGACAGCCCGCGTCTGCAACGACGCGAGGTCGGAGCCCGCGTTCGGCTCCGAGTAGCCCTGGCACCAGATCTCCTCGCACGACAGGATCTTCGCGGGATATCGCTTCTTCTGCTCCTCGGTGCCGTACGCGATGATCGTCGGCCCCGCCATGCCGACGCCGAGAACGTTCAGCATCGGCGGTGACTTCTGGAGCGCCATCTCCTGGTGGAGGATCATCTCTTCGACGAACGTGAGGCCCTGGCCGCCGTACTCCTTGGGCCACGTGACGCCGATGAATCCCGCGTCGTAGAGCGTCGCCTGCCACTTGCGCAGGAAGGCGTACGCCTCGGGGCGCGGCACCTCGGACAGCCCGAACTTGGTCCAGTCGTCGGGAATGTTGGCCTCGAGCCATGTGCGCACCCGCTGGCGAAAGGCGTCCTGGTCCGGTGTGAGCGTGAAGTCCAAATGTCTCCTCCTCGGAGATCGGCCGGCGGAGCGAATCAGACTGAACGGCGGTTCATTCTAGGAAGGGCCTCCGGGGGAAGTCAAGCCGGTTTACTGACGGCGCGTTTGCGGTCACCATGTGCGCCCCAGGAGGGCAACGATGGAATGCACGGTTCTCGAGATCTTGCGGGGCGACCGGAGCTACGGACCCCACATCTGGCTGAAGCTGCGCATCGAGCCGCGCGGCCCGGAGGTGTTCGTGCCGCTGTTCGGCGAGTCTCCGAACAAGTACCGCACTCAGCAGCGGGTCGACGTCGACATCAGCGTGACGTCTTCCTTACATGGGGGACCCGAAATGGCCCCCAAACCCCCAGCGCTCGACGCGCCCCGGCAAAGCCGTGGCGCGTCTCGATAACGGGCGCGGCGTGGCGCTATACTCGCGGCCCATGCTGACCGTTTCCTCGGCGCGGTTGCAGTCCCGCATCGCCGCCCTTGCGCGCTTCGGCGCCTTGCCCGGCGGTGGTGTCACACGCATGTGCTGGAGCCCCGCTCACGAGGAGGCTCGCGCCTGGCTGCTCGGTGAGATCAAGACGGCGGGGCTGACGCCGTGGGTCGACACCGCCGGCAACATCTTCGGCGGCCTCGGCCTCGCGGCCTTCGATCGCGCACGACCGGCCGTGCTGACCGGCTCGCACATCGACACCGTTCCCGAGGGGGGAATTCTGGACGGCGCCCTCGGGGTGCTGGCGGGCCTCGAGTGTCTGGAGACGATTCGCGAGGCCGGTGAGACGCCGCGGAAGCCGCTCGGCGTCGTCGCCTGGAGTGACGAGGAGGGGCGCTACGGCAGCCTCTTCGGCTCGCGGGCGTTCTGCGGGCGTCTCGACGCGGCCGCGATTCCGGCGATGGCGGCCGTCGACGGCGAGCGGCTGGTCGACGCCATGCGCCGCGCCGGCTTCGACGCGCTGCGGGCCCCCGAGGCGCAGGCGCCGTCCGGTGCCGTCGACGCCTACGTCGAGCTGCACATCGAGCAGGGCCCGCGGCTCGAAGAGGCGGGCGTCCCGATCGGAGTCGTCGAGACGATCGTCGGCGTTCGCCGCGCCCGCGTGGTCTTTCTCGGGCAGGCCGACCACGCCGGCACCACGCCCATGGAGCGTCGCCGGGATGCGTTTCTGGCCGCGGCCGACTACGCGCTGAAGGCCCGCGAGCTGGTGGTGACGCGTGGCGGCCCGCGCGCCGTCACCAACTTCGGCGTCGTGCACGTGCACCCGGGCGCAAGCAACATCGTGCCGGGCCGCGCCGAGCTCGTCCACGAGATGCGCGATCCCGATCCCGCCGTTCTCGAGCGTCTAGCAGCCGACTGCGCGGCGCTCGCCCAGGAGGTCGCGCATGCGCGGGAGATCGGCGTCGAGATCCGCCCGATGTCGGCCACCCTGCCGGCGCCGTGCGCGCCGCGCGTGCAGGCCGTCATCGAAGCGGCGTGCGACGCGCTCGGCCACCGCCGCCAGCGCCTGTACTCGGCGGCCGGCCATGACGCGCAGAACCTCGCCGCCGTGTGCGATGCCGGCATGGTGTTCATTCCGTCGCGCGGCGGCCGCAGCCACCGCGTCGACGAGACGAGCGACGCCGAGGCGATCGAGCGCGGCGCCAACGTCCTGCTGCACACCCTGCTGCGTCTCGCGGCCTAGATCCCGCGCCCGCGCGCGCGGCGTTGGTTGCGGACCCTGAGGCGGCAGGGTACCGTCAACCGTCGTGAACGCTCAGCTCGCCATTCGCGCCACGCTCGGCACGCTCGCACTGGCGCTCGGCGGCTGCGCATGGGATGCGCCGATGTCCACCGTGGTGGCTCGCTCGGACTTCGCGCGCGCCATCCTGCACGTGTACTCGATCGTGACCTGGGTCACCGGCATCATCGGCGCCCTCGTCTTCGTCATTCTCATCGTCGTCCTGATCCGCTTCCGCGCCCGTCCCGGCGACACGACGCTGCCGGCGCAGACTCGCGGCCACACTCTGCTCGAGATCGCGTGGACGATCGCCCCGGCGCTGGCGCTGCTGCTCATCGCCATCCCGACCATCCAGATCGTGTTTCGGACGCAGTCGGTGGCCACGCCGACGGACGCGTTGCAGGTCACGGTGCGCGGGTGGCAGTGGTGGTGGGAGTTCCGCTACCCGCAGCTCGACGTCGTCACCGCGAATGAGCTCCATCTGCCCGCCGGCCGGCGCGTCGTCTTGAAGCTCGACGGTCCCGATGTCATCCACTCGTTCTGGATCCCGCAGCTCGGCGGCAAGCGCGACATCATCCCCGGGCGCCTGAACCAGCTCACGCTCACGCCCGAGCATCCCGGCGAGTACTGGGGACAGTGCGCGGAGTTCTGCGGCGCCTCCCACGCCAACATGGGGATGCGCGCCATCGTGCAGACGGCGGCCGACTTCGACCGCTGGGTCGCGCAGCAACAGGCCGCGCCCGCCGAGGCCTCGGGGCCCGCCGCCGCCGGCAAGGCGCTCTTCGCCGGCAGTGCGTGCGTCGGCTGCCACACGGTCAAGGGCGTGTCCGCCGGCATCCTCGGCCCCGATCTGACACACTTCGGCAGCCGCACGATGCTGGCCGCCGGCATGTGGCCGAATACGCCGGAGAACGTCGCGGAGTGGGTCAAGGACCCGCAACGGCTCAAGCCCGGCGTCAAGATGCCCGCCCTCGGCCTCACCGACGAGCAGGCGAAGGCCGTCGCGGCCTATCTCATGAGCCTCAAGTGACGACGGGCGGTCCTCGCAGGGTCGCAGGAGCGGAGCCGGCGGCCGCCTATACCAGCCCCCCCACGGCTCGAGCCGGGCACCCGGCCGTCGCGACAGCCGTCATCTCCTGGCTCACCACCGTTGATCACAAGCGCATCGGGATCCTCTACGGCGTCACCGCGTTCGCCTTCCTGCTCGTCGGCGGCCTCGAGGCGCTGCTGATCCGCACGCAGCTGCTGCGACCGAACCTCGGCGTGGTGAGCGCGGAGACGTACAACGCGCTGTTCACGATGCATGGCACCACGATGGTGTTCCTCGCGATCATGCCGCTCAACGCGGCCTTCTTCAATTACGTGATCCCGCTGATGATCGGCGCCCGCGACGTCGCCTTCCCCCGGCTCAACGCGCTGTCCTACTGGATCTTCCTGGTCGGAGGACTGTTCCTCAACGCCAGCTTCCTCGCGGGCGCCCCGCCCGATGTCGGCTGGTTCGGCTATGCGAACCTCACGACGCGGCCGTTCTCGCCCGGGCCGTCGGTCGACTTCTGGCTGCTGAGCCTGCAGATCCTCGGCGCCTCGTCGATCATCGCGGCCGTGAACTTCATCGCCACCATCCTGAACATGCGCGCGCCGGGCATGACGCTGATGCGCATGCCGCTCTTCGTCTGGATGGCGCTGGTGGTGCAGTTCCTCATCGTGCTCGCATTCCCGGCGGTGACGGTCGGCCTGATCTTCCTGATGTTCGACCGGTTCTTCGGCACGCACTTCTACGATGTGGCGGCCGGCGGTGATCTGCATCTGTGGCAGCACCTGTTCTGGATCTTCGGACACCCGGAGGTCTACATCCTCATCCTGCCCGCGTTCGGCATCGTCTCCGAGGTGCTCCCGACCTTCTCCCGCAAGCCGCTGTTCGGCGCCCAGGTGATGATCTACTCCGGCATCCTCATCGGGTTCTTCGGCTTCGGCGTCTGGAGCCATCACATGTTCGCCGTCGGCATGGGCCCCATCGCCGATGCCGCCTTCGCCATCGCCACCATGATCATCGCCATTCCCACAGGGGTGAAGATCTTCAACTGGCTGGCCACCATGTGGGGGGGCCGCCTGCGTCCGAGCGTCGCCTTTCACTACGCGGCGGGGCTCGTGGGGCTCTTCACCATCGGCGGACTCTCCGGGATCATGCACGCCTCGCCGCCCGTCGACCTCCAGCAGCACGACAGCTACTTCGTCGTGGCCCACATGCACTACGTCCTGATCGGCGGCAGCCTGTTCGGGATCTTCGCCGGGCTCTATTACTGGTGGCCCAAGGTGACCGGCCGCATGCTGGACGAGCGGCTCGGCACGCTGCAGTTCTGGGTGGTGGCCGTCGGCTTCAACGTGGCGTTCTTTCCGCAGCACTTTCTCGGCGCCCTCGGCATGCCGCGGCGGATCTACACCTACAGCCACGGCTCGGGCTGGGAGCTGTGGAACTTCGTGTCGAGCGTCGGCGCCTATGTCCTCGGGCTGGGCGTGCTGCTCTTCGTCGTGGTGGCCGTCCGCTCCCTCCGCGGCGGCGCGCGCGCGCCGGCCGATCCATGGGACGGCCGCACGCTCGAGTGGCGCACGTCGTCGCCGCCGCCCGTCCACGACTTCGACGCCATCCCGCCCGTGTACGGCCGCGACAGCTTCTGGCGCGAGAAGTACGGCGACGCGCGCGGTCAGAAGCCGGCCCCGCGCGTGGAGACTCCCGATCCGCACGGCATTCATCTGCCCTCGGCGTCGATATGGCCGATCGTCATCGCGCTCGGACTCGGTATCGCTGCCTTCGGCGCGCTCTATCACCTGGCCCTCGTGGTGATCGGCGCCGGCGTCACCGTCATCGGCGCCTTCGCCTTTGCCCTCGAGCACCATCGGAACCCGGCCCACGCCGACCAGGTCGGCAACCTCGGCGTCGACCATCGCAAGCTGGCGATGTGGACGTTCCTCGGCTCCGAGTGCTTCCTGTTCGGCACGCTGATCGCGACCTACGTGGCCTACAACGGCCGGAGCGTGGTGGGGCCGCACCCGCACGAGATCCTCAACATCCCGCTGACCACGCTCAGCACGTTCGATCTGCTGATGTCGTCGCTTCTCATGGTGCTCGCCCTGGCCGCCGTGCAGCGAGGCGACCGGCGGCAGGCGCGGCTCTGGCTGGCTGGCACCGCCCTCTTCGGCGCGATCTTCCTCGGCTTCCAGGCGTACGAGTTCACCGCGTTCGTGCACGAAGGGCTGACGCTGCAGACGAATCTCTTCGGCTCGACGTTCTTCGTCCTGACCGGCTTTCACGGCGGCCACGTGACCCTCGGCGTGGTGTGGCTGCTGAGCCTGCTCGTGCTCGACCTGCGCGGCCGGCTGGGGGTACAGGACGCGATGAAGGTGGAGGTCGCCGGGCTCTACTGGCACTTCGTCGACGTCGTCTGGATCGTCATCTTCACCGTGGTCTACCTGATCCCATGAGCGCCCCGGCCGACCACGCGTCGATCGGGACCTATCTGAAGGTCGCCGCCATCCTGGCGGTGATCACCGCGCTGGAGTTCGGCGTCATCTATATCCGGCGGCTCACGCCGATCCTGGTCCCGCTGCTGATCATCCTGTCCGTCGGCAAGTTTGCGCTCGTCGTCATGTACTTCATGCACCTGCGCTACGACACGAAGCCTCTGACCTTCCTGTTCGTGGCGCCGCTCGTGCTGGCGGTCGCCCTGGCTCTCTCGCTGATGACGCTGCCCGGCGACTTCCTGCTCTTCAAGCGGTGACGGCGATGTCACCCCCGCCCTTCCGGTGGCTCGGCGGCGAGATTCACGCGGAGGTCGTGGTCGGCGTCCTGCTGCTCGCCGCTCTCTATACGTACGGCGTCGTGACAAGCCGCCGGCGGATTCCGCTCTCCCGGCCACTGGCGTTCTTCACCGGCTGCGCCGCCCTCCTGCTGGCGCTCAACGGCCCGCTCCATGACCTCAGCGACTACTACCTGCTGTCGGCCCACATGGTGCAGCACCTCCTGCTCACGCTGGTGGTGGCGCCGCTCTGGCTGGCGGGCACACCCGAGCCCCTGCTCGACGCGCTCCTTCACCCGGTCTTGAAGGTGAAGACGGCCGGGAGGCTCGTTCGTACACTCACCCGGCCGCTCGCGGCGCTGGCTGCCTACACGGTCGCCCTCATCGGCTGGCACCTGCCCGGCCCCTTCAACGCCGCGCTGGAGGGCCATGGCTGGCACGTGGTGGAGCACGTCACCCTCCTCGCGAGCGCGGTCTTGGCGTGGTGGCCGATCCTGTCCGCCTCGCGCCTGCTCCCCGCCCTGCCGTATGCGGCGCAGCTTCTCTACCTCTTCGTCCTTGGAATGCCGATGACGGTGGTGGCCGCGTTCGTCACCGGAGCGGATCGCCCGCTGTACGGCTGGTACGCCACGGCGCCGCGGCTTTTCGGACTCACGCCGCTTGCCGACCAGCAGCTCGGGGGCATCATCATGTGGGTACCGGCGGGCATCGTTCCGCTCGTCGCCTTCACCGTCGTCTTCTTTCGGTGGGCGGCGGCGGAACCCGACGAGCCTGAAGCGCTCAGCCCACAGTAGGAACGAGGCGCCATTGACATGGAGCGCTTGCACGGCTTGAAACGTGGGTGGCCTGAGAGAGAAGGTGGCGGCACCGCCGTTGTGCGTGGCATCTGCCTTGCAGCCCTATCGGGCGCTGACCGCTTCCATGCAGGACGTGGTCCGAAGGGAGAGGACGAGTCATGGCAGTCAAGGTTCAGTTCATGCCGGTGGGTCGCGAGCGTCGCGAGTGGATGTGGAAGGCCCGGGACGAGAGCAATACCATCTCGATCTCCGGCCAGCGGTTCGACTCGCT
>Ga0075420_100006474_pt1 | contig 10325 bp, 7 predicted proteins | sample SoiMetdeltSBSDD4_FD_75296 | JGI IMG/M metagenome (GOLD analysis project Ga0075420, IMG submission 75296) | Bulk soil microbial communities from a Populus tree surrounding site in Tennessee, USA - Soil MetaG P. deltoides SBSDD4 | ecosystem: Environmental > Terrestrial > Soil > Tree plantation...
GGTCCCGCCACCCGTACGAGCCGTGAAACTCACCGGACTTCGCCGCCAGAATGCGCTCGGCTCCCATCGCCTCGTAGAACCGGTTCGTCCTGCTACGCGCGTCGCCGAACAGCAGCATCGACTCGACCCCACGCTCGAGAAACCGCCGCGCGACCTCGGCGAGCAGCCGGCGACCGAGCCCACGCCGATGATAGCGTCGGAGCAGGTAGATCTTGTTGAGCTCCCCGGAGTAGCCGGGAACTCCACCGTCATGCGGACATCCCTTCGCGAACCCGATCAGCTCACAATTTTCCCCTTCGATCACGACGCCGAACCAGGTACCGTCGTGATTCTCGAACGCGCTGCGCCACTGTTGCTCGCGCAACGCGTAGGACGGACCGTTGTTGGCGACGGTGTGCGTCTCGTTGAACGTCGCCACATGCAGTGCGGCGACCGCTGGCACATCCGCGGCAGTCATCTCACGGAGCGTCGCCATCACGATCCGGCTCAGGTGGGGCTGCGGAGAACGTCGCGGCGACTAGATCAGCCGTGCGAGCACGAGCGTACCGACACGGTGCCCGTTCGCGGCCGGCCTTCCGAACAGAACGTGGCCGATGACTCGCCCAACGTACATGACGGTGAACGGCGATCCGCTCATGTGCTGAACATGGCGGCCCCGTTGACATTCTTCCAGACAGGTCGCACTATCTGGTAGAATGTCTACTAGAGCCGACCGTGAACGCGCTGCGCTCCTCCAGGGTACGCTCGACCTTCTCGTCCTCCGGACGCTGTCGATCGGCACGCACCACGGCCACGGCATCGCGCTCGCCATCCAGCGCTCGTCACAGGGTGCGCTGCTCGTCGACCACGGGTCGCTCTACCCCGCGCTCCAGCGGCTCGAAGCCGCCGGGTGGGTGAGCGCTCAGTGGGGAGTGTCGGACAACAACCGCCGCGCGCGGTTCTATGAGCTGACGAAAGCCGGTCGCAAGCAGCTCACCAGGGAGGCAGGCGAGTGGCGCCGCCTCACGGAAGCCGTTGCACTCGTCCTTGGCCCGGAGTTGAGCGGAGGGTAACGCCATGGGCTGGAACCGGTGGATGCGATGGATTCGACGCCGTTCGGATGCGGACTTCGCGGCGGAGATCGAATCGCACCTCGCGCTGGAAGTGGACCGGCTCGTCCAGGCCGGAATGAGTCCGGCCGATGCGCGTTTTGAGGCACGTCGCGCGTTCGGTAACCCGACGTCCGCGCGCGAGCGCTTTCGCGATGCGCGACCGGGATCCACTCTCGAGTCGTTCGCCCAGGACGTTCGCTACGGACTGCGCGCGATGCGCCGAAGCCCGGGCTTCACGGCCATCGCGGTGACGTCGCTTGCGATCGGCATCGGCGCGAACACGACGATGTTCAGCTCGATCGACCGGCTGCTGGTTCGCTCACCCCAGCACGTGCGCGATGCGGAGCGAATCCATCGCGTCTACATCGCGAATCGATCCGAGGGAGAGGACACCGGGCCGCTGGTCCGCCAGAGCTACCGGACGTACTCGGCTCTTCGCGACCACGTACCCGCGTTCGAAAGCGTCGCCGCCTTTTCTGCGCGAAGCGTATCGAGCGGCCGAGGCACCGACGCCCGGCCACTCGAAGCGGTGCTCGCCACCCCGAGCTTCTTCACGCTGCTCGGCGTGTCGCCCGTGCTCGGGCGGTTCTTCGCCCCGAACGAGGAGCTCGACGAGGGCGAGCACGTCGCCGTGCTCGGCTACGGCGCGTGGCAGACGTTGTTCGGCGGCGACCGTGCGATCCTTGGCCGCCCCATCGACGTTGCGGGTGTGCCTCACATCATCGTGGGCGTCGCGCCTAACGGCTTCACCGGCGTCGATCTCGACCGCGTCGACCTGTGGCTGCCGCTGGGCGTCGGGACGAGACTCGTCGGCCGTGGCGCCGTGAACCCGCGGGCAGGTGGCTACTGGCTCGAGATCGTGGCGAAGCGTCGCATGACGGTTCCGGAGACGGAAGCGGCGAGTCAGGCGACGCAGGCGTATCGAGACGCGTGGCGCGACGACCGGCGTTATGCGGAACGCTACGCGAAGAACAGCGCGATGCTCGGTCCGGTCGTTGCCGCTCGCGGTCCAGCCGCGAGCGCGGATGCCAAGGTGTCGGTGTGGGTGGCCGCGGTGTCACTGCTCGTCCTGCTGATCGCCTGCGCGAACGTGGCGAACCTCCTCCTGTTGCGCGGACTCACTCGCGCCCGCGAGGTCGCGCTCCGTCTGTCGCTCGGAGCGTCGCGATGGCGCGTCACCCGTCAGTGGCTCGTCGAAGGTGCGCTGCTCGCCGCGGCGGGCGCCGTGTCCGCGATCGTGCTCGCCCGGTGGAGCGCGTCGGCCCTGCGGGCGTTCCTCCTCCCGCGCGTGGTGAACGAGCCGGTGCTCGATGGACGACTGCTCGCGTTCACGGCGGTCATCGCGCTGGGAACAGCCATGCTCGCAACGGTGATTCCCGCGCTCGTCGTCGCGCGCCGGGATTTCGGGCCATTGCTGGGCGCCGGTCGGGTCGTGGGCAGCCAGAGTCGATTGTTGCTCCAGCGCACGCTCATTGGCGTCCAGGTCGCATTGGCGACGCTCCTGCTCATCGGGGCGGGCCTGTTCGTCACGAGCCTGCGCAACGTGCGCTCGATCGATCTCGGCGTGGACGTGGACCACCTGCTGTATGTGAAGGTCGATCTGACCTCGAGTGGGAAGGCGTCGGACAATCGGGCCAGTGGAGCGAGTGCCACGGCGAACGCGAATGCGGTCTACATGGCGATGCTCGAGCGTCTGCGCCGAGTGCCCGGTGTCGTGAACGCGACGGTCACTGCGGGCGAGCCGCTCACCAGCGGGTGGGGCATCAGCCTCGTTCGGCGCGGTGCGCCGCCGCCGGCCGAGGGAACGCCCGTGCCGTTCGGGCGCGCGGTGGGCACCGACTACTTCGCGACCATGGGGACGTCACTGCGTCGAGGACGCCGCTTCACGGCGGCGGACCACGTCCCTGGCGCGCACGTCGCCATCGTGGACGAGGCGACGGCGAAGCATTTCTGGCCTAACGCGGATCCACTGGATCCGTGCGTGTACCTCGACAGCGGCAACGTGTGCACGCAGATCGTCGGCGTTGTGGCGACCACGGTCCTGTGGGAGATCACGGGTGACAAGGGGCAGATCGTGTACGTGCCGCTCGAGTCGTGGCCGGACCGCGAGGTCACCACGCTCGAGGTCCGAACGGCGGGCGACCCGAGCGCGATGGTCGATGTGGTGAGGCAAGCCGTGTCATCCGTGTCGCCGGAGCTGCCCTGGGCCGACATCCGGCCGGTTGCACAGCACCTCGCGCCGCAGCTCCGGTCGTGGCGACTTGGCGCGTCGATGTTCACCGCGTTCGGCATCCTGGCGCTCTGTCTCGCCGCCGTCGGCCTCTACGGCCTCGTCTCGTACATGGTCGCGCGGCGCTCGCACGAGATCGGCGTCCGCAAGGCGCTCGGCGCGTCGCACGGCGGGATAGTCCGCCTCGTGCTGCGCGGCGGGCTCGCGATGACGGTGATCGGCCTCGTGATAGGGATCGTCGCGGCATTGGGTGCCGGAGAGCTGATCGCGGGTCAGCTCTATGGCGTCTCGCCGCGCGACCCGGTGGTGATCGCGTTATGCATCGGGACGCTCATCGCGGTGGCCGTCGTCGCGTGCGTCGGGCCGGCGCGTCGCGCGGCGAGAGTCGATCCGATGGTGACGCTCCGATCGGAGTGACCGCGACTCACTGAGGCCGGCGACGTGCACCACGCTCGTCCGCCGAACGAGAACCGCAATCAGGCGTGGCCCTGAATGCGGTAGCGCAGTTGCACCAGCCCATCCTCGAAGTGTTCGACAGAGTGCAACTCCAGCGGCACGTGGCGGTGACGCCGCGCGATCAATGGAATGCCATCGCCGATGAACACCGGGGCAACGCTGATCACGAACTCGTCGATCGCCTGCTCGTCCAGAAAGGAGGCGATGAGATCGCCACCGCCCATCAACCAGATATCCTTGCCGGGCTGCTCTCGAAGCTGGCTCACGAACGGGGCGATTGCGCCATTCACGAACTCGACGCCCCGCGGGACGTCGGGCGGTGGCGCATGACGTGAGAAGACGAAGGTCCGACTCCCCGAGTCGAACTTCGCTCCCATGCGCAGGCTCACCTCATAGGTTTTGCGGCCAAGCAGCTTCGTGTCGATCGACTTCATGAAGGCGCTCATGCCGTAGAACCCCTTGGGGGCCGGGCGTGACGTCAACCATTCCAGATCACCGTCGGGGCGGGCGATGTAGCCGTCCGCGCTCGTTCCGATGTGGACGATGACGTTGCGGCGCTTCGTCACGGCACGTCTCGATGCAGGACTACTCTGGCTGCGCGGGCACACCGCTGCGCCGCGCGTAGTCGTACGCGCGTTCCGCAGTGAGGCCCTCGCCCGTCAGCACTTGTGCTCCGATGTTCGATCGCTCGCGCAGCAAGCCCACGAGCACGTGGGCGACGTCGACGCGCGTATGCCCCAGCTCGCGAGCACTCTCCGCCGCCAACGCGAAGGAGCGCTTCGTGCGCATGGTGAACGGTCGTTCGGTCGTGTGCTCCAACGCGGCGCTTCCACGGCGGACGATGTCACCAATGGACGTGTGGACTCGCTCTCGGTCGACTCCCAACGCGACCAGGAGTGTCGCGTCGGCTGCCTGGCGACTGAGCGCGAGCACGAGATGCTCGGTGCCGACGTACTCGTGCTGGAGGCGCGCCGCCTCCTCTCGCGCGTCGGCTATCAGCTGAAGCGTGGCCTCGGTGAGTGGGAGGTCGGCCGAGCTCGTCGAGTCAGTGGGTTTGCCCATGGTACGTCACACTTTGTTCAGCCCGTTCAGCGCCGCAACCTTGTACGCTTCCGCGAGCGTCGGATAGTTGAACACCGTGTCGCGGAAGTAATCGATCGTCCCACCCATCGACAGTACCGCCTGGCCGATGTGAATGATCTCCGTCGCGCTCTCGCCCATCACGTGCACGCCGAGCAGCCGCAACGTATCGGGGTCGAACAGGAGCTTCAGCAGCCCACGCTCGTCCCCGATCATCTGCGCCCGCGCCAGCTCTCCGAACCGCGAGATCCCCACCTCGTAGCGCACCTTCGCCGCCGTCAGCTCGCGCTCCGTCCGCCCCACCATCGAGATCTCCGGAATCGTGTAGATCCCGAACGGCAACAGATGTGGCGCCGTCTTCATCGGCAGCCCTAACGAGTGCACGACCGCCAGCCGGCCCTGCTCCATCGACGTCGCCGCCAGCGCAGGGAACCCGATCACATCACCCGCCGCGTAGATGTGCGGCACCGACGTCTGAAAGTTCTCGTTCACCGAGATCTTGCCGCGCGCGTCTGCCTCGATGCCGGCAGCCTCCAGTCGCAACAGGTCGCTGTTCGCCTGACGGCCTACCGCGTACAACAGCGCATCGCCCTTCACGGTCTTACCGCTCTCGAGATGCGCGATCACCCGCTCGCCATTCTCCACCGTCACCGACTTCACCTGCTCGCCGAGGCGGAACGTCACCCCCTCCTCACGCAGATGATGACAGAGCGACTCGATGATCTCGTGATCCGCGAAGTCCAGCAGCGTCGGACGCTGATCGATGAGCGTCACCCGCGTGTTGAGCGCCGTCATCATCGCCGCATACTCGAGACCGATCACGCCGCCGCCGACCACGATCAGCTCGCGCGGGATCAGCGGCAGGTGCAGCAGCTGATCGGAGTTGAACACGCGCTTGCCGTCCGTCACGATCAGCGGGTTCTCCGCCGGCCGCGTCCCGCACGCGATGAGAATCGTGTCCGCGGTGATGTGTGACGTCTGCCCCTCGCCGCTCTCGATCTCGATCGAATGCGCGTCGATGAACCGCGCCATCCCGTTGATGGACGTCACCCCGTTCCGCTTGAGCTGCGCCCGCACGACGTCGATCTCACGCTGCAGCACCACGTCCACCCGGCTCGATAGATCGTGCGCGGAGATGTCCTCCTTCGCGCGATAGTCCGCACCGTAGAACGTCCGCTGGCGAATCCCGGTGAGATAGAGGATCGCCTCGCGCATCGTCTTGCTCGGGATGGTCCCGAGGTGCAGCGAGCAGCCACCAACCATGTCGCGCCGGTCGATCACGGCGACACGCTTCCGATGCTTCGCGGCGGCGATGGCGCCCTTCTGCCCGGCAGGGCCACTGCCAATGACGGCGAGATCGTAGTGGGGCACGGCCATGATTGAATACGATACCGGTCCCGGCTTCCGCCCGCGAGCCGCGGATCTACGATGCCCCTATTGGGACCGGCTCCGATGAACCCGAGCCACTTGGGGACGACGAGCTGATGGTCGGGCCGCGTCGGGCCGACGCGCACCGTACGAGGTGAAGTGTTTGCCGTCGGAGCCGAGCCGCAGAACGGCCTGACGCGTTCGCTGGTACAAAGCCGGACGGGCCCGTATCATCCGGACGTGAATCGCATTCTGACGCGCTCAGGGGTCGTCGTCGGGCTGTTCTCGATGACGCTGTTCGTGAATGCCGCGCTGCTGTTCTCGGTGCAGCCGATGTTCTCGAAGATGGTCCTCCCGCTCCTTGGGGGAACGCCGGCGGTCTGGAACACCTGCATGTTGTTCTTCCAGACGGCGCTCCTCGGCGGATACCTGTACGCGCACCTCACGACGCGCTGGCTCGACGTCCGCAAGCAGTCGATCCTGCAGCTGGTGTGCTTCGCGCTGACGTTCCTCACGCTCCCGATCAGCGTCGCGGCCGGTTGGCAGCCCACGGGCGGGGACATGCCCGTCTGGTGGCTCGTCGGGTTGCTCACCGTGTCGCTCGGCGCCCCGTTCTTCATGCTGTCCACCGGCGCGCCGCTCCTGCAGAGGTGGTTCGCCGAATCGGGCCACCCGTCAGCGGCCAACCCGTACTTTCTCTACGCCGCGAGCAACCTGGGCAGCATGGTTGCGCTCGTCGCCTACCCGTTGCTGCTCGAGCCGACGCTCCGACTCGCCCAACAGCGCTACTGGTGGACGGTCGTCTACATCCTGCTGGTGGTCCTCATCGCGACGTGCGCGCTGATCACTCGGCGGGGAATGGCGGATGGCGTCGCGATCTCGCCGGATACCATGGCGCGCGCAGTCGCTGCCGATGCCACGGCCGCGGACGTCGATGCGTTCGACGAGATGCCGGTGGCGTCGCGCGCGAGCGCCGAGCGATTGACGGTCTGGCGCCGCGTTCGGTGGGTGCTGCTGTCGTTCGTCCCATCGAGCATGCTGCTCGCGGTCACGACGTATCTGTCCACCGACGTCGCGTCGATCCCGCTGCTGTGGATCGTTCCGCTGGCGCTCTATCTGTTGACGTTCGTCATCGTGTTCGCACGGAAGATCGTGATCTTCCGGCACTCGTTCGCTGTCTGGCTGCAGCCGCCGTTCCTGCTCATCCTCGCCGTCGCGATCGCGCTGATGATGCAGCGCAGCGTGACCGCGCTCGCACCGACCCATCTCGCAGCGTTCTTCCTCACCGCCCTCGTCTGCCACGGCGAGCTGGCGAAGGATCGCCCGTCGGTCTCGCACCTCACCGAGTTCTATCTCTGGATGTCCGTGGGCGGCATGCTGGGCGGCGTCTTCAACGTGCTCGTCGCGCCGCACGTGTTCGACTGGGTGCTGGAGTACCCGATCGTGATCGTGATCGCAGCCGCGCTGCGGCCGACGATCGTGACGCGTCGTCCCATCGACCGGATCCTCGACGTCGCTCTTCCGACCGCGCTCTGCATCCTGATCATGGTGCTGCTGCGGTACGACTTTCCGCCCGCGAGCTGGGGGGACAAGGCTCCGGTGTGGGTGTTCGGCGGGTATGCGCTCATCGTCCTGCTGTTCCAGCGTCATTCGATTCGCTTCGCGCTCGGCGTGGCCGCGATCTTCGTCGGCGCGACGTTAGGCCGGGGGCGCGACGAGTCGCTGCTGTTCCGCGGCCGCAGCTTCTTCGGCGTCTATCGCGTGATGGCCTATCCGAAGGTGCATGCGCTCCAGAGCGGCACGACCACGCACGGCGGCCAGAGCAACAATCCGGAGCTCGCTCGCGAGCCGCTGACGTACTATCACCGCGATGGGCCACTCGGCCAGTCGTTCGCGTGGCTCATGCCCCGGAATCCCGACCGCCGCGTCGCCCTCGTCGGGCTCGGCACCGGCACGATCGCGTGCTACGGCCGGCCTAACGAGACGTGGACGTTCTACGAGATCGATCCGCTGATCGAGCGGATCGCGTACAACCCGAAGTACTTCACGTATCTGCGCGACTGCCCGCCCGCCAAGCGCATCGTCCTCGGTGATGCGCGGCTGTCGCTCGCGCAGGCGCCGGACAGCTCGTACGACTACATCGTGCTCGACGCGTTCAGCTCGGACGCGATTCCGGTCCATCTGATGACGCGCGAGGCGGTGCAGCTCTACCTGCGCAAGCTCGCTCCGGGGGGATCGATCGCGTTCCACATCAGCAACCGGTACCTGAGCCTCGAGCCGGTGCTGGTCGAGCTCGCGCGCGACGCCAGACTGGCGGGCATCGTCGGCGCCGACACGGCGATCACCACCGAGCAGACCAATTCGTTCAAGATGAACTCGAAGTGGGTGGTGCTGTCGCGCCGTGCGCAGGACCACGGGCAGCTGGCGCTGCAGGCTGGGTGGCGCGTGCTGGATCCGAAGTCCGATGTCGGCGTCTGGACCGACGACTTCTCGAACGTGTTCAGCGTGTTCCGCTGGCGCTGAGCACACCTCGCCACTCCGCGCGATAGGCAACGCTCCTCCGATACGCGCCGAGTCCGGCGGCGAGGAGCGCCACCGCGCTCGAGAGGCCGGCGATCGTGACGATGAGCAGGGAATAGCGGATGGCCGCGTCCTCCCCGAACACGCGGTCGGTGATCAGCGCGACGACGCTCGGGCCGAGTCCGAGGCCGATGAGCGTCACCCCCGTCACGAAGAGTGCGCCGAGCTGCGCCCGCATGCGATTGGGCGTGATCTCCTGGATGGCGGCCGCGGCGGCGCCGAAGGCGAACGCAGCGAAGAAGTTGTACGGCACGAGCGCCGCGATGAGCAGTGCCGGGGTCGGAGCGAGCGTATACGCGACACCGCAGACGATGTTCGCGGCTGCCGCGATGATGCCGACGCGCACCTTGGCGTCGGTGTAGCCGCGTGCCAGCAGTGCGTCGGCCACCCGTCCGCCGACGACGACGCCTAACGTGCCGATGGTGACGGTGAGCGTGCCGAGCGTGATCCCGGCGCGCGCGGCCGTCCACCCATAGGTCCGGACGATGCTCGTCGGCAGCCACGCCGCCGTCGCGAAGTTGACGAGCGCGAAGAGCGCGTACCCGAGATTGTGGCAGATGAACGTGCGGCGGTTGGCGAGCAGGTAGCGCAGGACGTCGCGGATGGCGAACCGGCCGGCATCGGTCGTCTGCCCGATCTCGTGGCGCGCCGGTTCGCGAACGGTCGCCATGAGCAGCGCGATGAGGATTCCCGGGAGCCCGACGATCACGAACACGCTCTGCCACGAGGGGATCGCTCCGATCAGGGGCCACGCGATGGTGGCACGCTCGTCGACCTGGGCCAGCACCGCACCCACGACGAGATTCGCGAGACCGGCCCCGAGGTAGATACCTAACGTGTAGACGCTGAGCGCGGTCGCGCGCCGGTCGCGCGGGAAGTAATCCGCGAGGAGCGACAGGGCCGGGGCCGCGAGCGCGGCCTCGCCGATGCCGACGCCGAAGCGCGCGAGGAGCAGCTGGTCGTAGCTCCGGGCGAGCCCGCACAGCACGGTCATCACGCTCCACATGGCGATGCCCATCGCGATGATCGCCCGCCGGCTCCCCCGGTCGGCGAAGCGGCCGATCGGGATGCCGAGCAGCGTGTAGAACAGGGCGAACGCCAGGCCGTACAACAGGCCCATCTGCGTGTCGGAGATCCCGAGATCGCGCCTGATCGGCGTGACGAGGAGCCCGAGCACCTGGCGGTCGATGAACGCAGACGCGTTCGCGAGCGTCAGGATACCGACGACATACCAGGCATAGCGCGCGGGCGGAAACGAGTCGAGCTCGTGGTCGGCCCCGCGGTCGGTCGTCACGGCCGTCGCCGTCCGAAGAGTCGCTCGATTTGTCGCAGGATGCGCGAGAGCGGCATGAACGTCAGCGTGGCGTACAGGGCCATCGTTCGTACGAACACGAAAAGCAGAAGCAGGAGAAACGCGACGATAGCGCCGTAGGCCACCCAGGTTCCCCAGCTCGACCCGTTCTCCATGTGCGCGTGCTCAGCGTACCGACGGTGAGGCGGCAGCCCCTGACGCTCGATCG
>Ga0075420_100006476_pt1 | contig 10324 bp, 8 predicted proteins | sample SoiMetdeltSBSDD4_FD_75296 | JGI IMG/M metagenome (GOLD analysis project Ga0075420, IMG submission 75296) | Bulk soil microbial communities from a Populus tree surrounding site in Tennessee, USA - Soil MetaG P. deltoides SBSDD4 | ecosystem: Environmental > Terrestrial > Soil > Tree plantation...
CGCCGCTCCGGGCTCTGCCTCGAGACCCAGCACTATCCCGACTCGCCGAACCAGCCGGAGTTCCCGTCCACCGTGCTGCGGCCCGGCCAGAAGTATCACAGCACGACGGTGCTGGTCCTGGGCGTGAAGAAGTAGCGTCTAGCCGAGAGCCGCCTGGAGCTCCCGGAGCTCCGCTTCCGCGGTGACGTCTTGGCGCAGCTCGCGGCGGCAGCGCTGATACCAATAACCGGCGTTGCCGAGATCGCCTTCGATGCGATGAACGATGCCGTGCAGCCAGCACGCGGCCTCGTCTTCTTCGTATTTCTGGGCGATCTCGTGGGCGGCTTGCCAGTCGCCGCCCAGCGCGAGGGCGACGGCGCGGCGCAGCTCGACGGCGTGCGGGCTCAAAACGCGCGCGGCTAGCGACGCTGGTTGCCGTTGTCCATGTCCGAGGCGATCAGCCAGCGATCGCCGGAGCGGGCCAGCGTCAGCACGAACTTGCCGCTGTCGGGTCCCTTCGCGTCCGACGAGAACGCGCCGATGATGTGGCCGGTACTGCCGTCGGTCTTGAAGGCCAGCGCGCGCAGCGCGAGCGGACCGCCGGCGCCGGCGTAGGCCTTCTGGATCCCGGCGCGTCCGCGCACCGGGGGCCGGCCGTTCTGCATCACGAAGCCGTCCTCGGCGAAGAGTGACGCCAGCGCCGCGGCGTCCTTTGCCGCCCAGGCCTTCTCGTAGTCGCGCAGCACGCGATCGAGACCGGGCGGCAGCGAGACGGAAGGCAGCGCCTCGGCGGCGGCCGGCGGCGGCGGGGCCGACGCGGGCTTCATCCCCGGCGAGCTCCAATTGATGACGTGGTAGACAGCCGTCACGTCGCCCACGTTCACCAGGTTGTGCGGCTCGTTGGAAGCCTGGAACAGGATCGAGCCCGGTCCCACGCGCGTGGTCTTGCCGTTCTGGAACGCGTCGACGGTGCCCTCGCGGATGATGATGACCTCTTCGTTCGCGTGCGTGTGCGGCGGGTGGGTGGTCTTGCCGGGCGGCAGCGCCGTGACGTGCATCTCCAGCTCGTCGAGCGTCGTGGTCTTCTGGCGGATGACCGGCTTCGAAAAGCCGCTGCTTCCGGCCGGCGTGGCTTGGATCTCCTCCCACGAGAACGCGCGCGAGCGGAGGATCGGATCCTGCGCGACCGCTGGAGCGCCCAGCAGTGCGCAGAGGGAAACGACCGGCAGCGCCGTCAGCTTCATCTTCGTCACGGGACCTCCGAGGATGAGAGAGCCTGCCATGCGCGAGCCGCATGTCAAGCCGCCGCGCGTCGGAAACCGCCGATCGCGTGCTCGCGAATGGCGCTACAGGCTGCGCCCGCCCGCCGGCGTGCCCGCGAGCTCGGGCTTGGCGCGACGCACCCATTTGGCGAGCATGCTCTCGAGCTGCTCGGGGCTCGCAGGCTTGCCCAGGTGGTCGTTCATGCCGGCTTCGATGCAGCGCTCGCGGTCTTCGCGCGACACGCTCGCGGTGAGCGCGATGATCGGCGCGTTCCGCGACAGCCCTCCTTCGCGGATGCGCCGGGTCGCCTCGAAGCCGTCCATCTCGGGCATCTGCAGGTCCATCAGGATCGCGTCGTAGCACTTCTGCGCCGCCGCCGAGACGCCCTCCTCGCCGCTCGCCGCCACGTCGGCCTGGTAGCCGAGCCGTCGCAGCACCAGCACCGCGAGGCGCTGGTTGATCTTGTTGTCCTCGACGACCAGGATGTCGCCGCCCGGCGAATCGTCGCGCGCGACGCGTAGCGGATCCTGCGACGGCTCCTCCGCGGGCGGGAGCGGGTGCGGATCGGCGTCGATCGGCCCTAGCGGCAGGCTGACCCAGAAGGTGCTGCCCAAGCCGAGCCGGCTGGTGAGTCCCACGTCGCCGCCCATCAGTCGCGCCAGCCCGCGCGTGAGCGCCAGCCCCAGGCCGGTGCCGCCGTGGCGGCGGGCCAGCGACTCGTCTGCCTGCGCGAACGGCTCGAACAGCGCATCCTGCAGCTCCGGTGCGATGCCCATGCCGGTGTCTTCGACGGCGAAGCGCACCCGCGGCGGGTCCGTGGGGATCGACTCGGGCCGGACGGAAACCTTCACCGAGCCGTGCGGCGTGAACTTGATCGCGTTGTCGATCAGGTTGTCGAGGATCTGGCGCAGGCGTCCAGCATCGCCGCGCAAGCGGGCCGGCAGCTCGGGGTCGATCCAGGTCTCGAGCAGCAGACCCTTGGCCTCCGCCGCGGGTCGCGCGTCGGTGAGGGCTTCGTCCACGATCGTGCGCGGCACGAGCTCGCCTTCCTGGAGGCCGACGTTCCGTCCTTCCAGGCGCACGAAGTCGAGGACGTCGTTCACGATCGCGAGCAGCGCCGTGCCCGAGCGGTGGATGTCCTGCGCGCACTCGCGCTGCTCGGGCGTCAGGCGCATCGACATCAGCAGCCGGGCCATCCCGAGCACGCCGTTCAGCGGCGTGCGCACCTCGTGGCTCATCTTCAAGAGGAAGCGGGTCTTCGCCTGATCGGCCTCGCGCAGGCGCTCGGCCTGCTTCGCGAGCTGCTCGTTGGCGAGCGCGACCTCGCCGCTGCGCAGCGAGAGCTGGCGGGTGCGTTCCGCGACGCGCCGCTCCATCTCCAGCGAGAACGCCTCGACCTCCGCGTAGAGGCGCGTGAAGCGATGCGAGAGCGACACCGACATCGAGACGACGAGCGCCGCGAAGCCGATCGCGGTCATTCGCGGCGAGGTGACGAAGCCGCGATCGAGCAGCACGTCGTGGAGATACGCCGCCACGAACACGACCAGGCCGAGGCCGAGCGTGCGCGCTTCGCGGTTGCCGAGCCGAATCTCCCGTACCAGCAGCGTGAGCAGGAAGGCGGTTCCCGCCACGAAGCCGGCTTCCCAGACCGGCAGGATGCGGTTGTTCCAGAGCAGACCCGGCGTGAGGGCGGCGAAGAGCGCCGCTCCCAACGAGAACAGCTGGTAGCCGCGCGTGATCGGGCCGACCGGCTCCGACAGGGTGGGCCACGCGAACTGGATGAAGCTCGCGGCGAGCGCGAACAGGAACGCGTATTCCAGCTCCTTCATCCACAGGAAGCCGTTCGGGAAGAGAACGTACTTCCACTGGCCGAGCGAGAAGCTGTAGCCCGCCACGTTCAGCGCGAGCACGCCCGACCAGAGATAGGCGCGCAGCGGCCGCCGGTCGAGGAAGATCAAGAGCTGCGCGAAGCCGACCGTGAGGAAGAGCGAGGTGAGCGCAAAGGCCGCCAGGTTGGCTCTCCACTCCAGCCGTTGCAGCTCTTCGACGGGCCCGAACCGGAACGGGCCTTCGACCAGGCCGCCCTTGCCGGTTCCCGCTTCGAGCGCCGTCCACACCCGCACCGCCAGCACGAGCCGTCCCTCCGGCGAGAACGCCGACTCGGGCAGCGTGTAGGTCGCGTGCCGGTCGTACTCGACGCGGCCTTCGGGCGGGAGCCGGCCGACGCCGCCGACCAGACGGCCGCCCGCGTAGAGCTCGTAGGCGCTGTCCACCTTGCCGAGCGTCACGCCGAGCGGACGGCGCCGCTCGGCCCCGCTCGGGATCTCGAGCGTGATGCGATACCAGGAGAATGCCTGCGGCGGCCCCGCATAGGGTTGGGCGCCCCAACCCACCGGCACCCGGGCGACAGCCCAACCCGAATCGTCGGCGTTAGGTTGCGACCAGGCGAGATCGTCTCCGGTCCGAACCCGCCAGCCGTCGCGCAGCACCGAGACGCTCGCGTCCGGCACTGCGATCGCCGGCGCGGCAGCGCTCGGCGAAGCCTGGAGAAGAAGCGCCAGGAGCAAACAAGAACGCGAGATGCCTACGGCGGGAGTTCCCAGGATCTTCACAGCCTTCCCGACACCACCTCCCGTTGCGAGAGGCGAGTCGCAAAAAAAGCTAACCCAGTTCCCATCGCGAGGCAACGACTTTGTTGGCTACTTCATGAAACCGCTGCCGCCGGAGCCCGCGGAGCTGAGCGCGTCGTTGGCCGGATCGTCGAGCGCGAGCAACGCGCGCGCCGCCGGCGAGAGCGCGCGCTCGGTCTCGGGCCGGAGCAGCGCTTTTTGATACTGCTGCTGCGGTTTGTCGGAGCGGCAATAGAACGCGTGCAGCGCGAGACGTGGCCGATCGGTCCGGTTCGCGGTTCCGCCGTGCCAGAGGTGCGAGTTCATCACCACCAGGTCTCCGGCGCGGCCGGTCACGAGCACCTCGTCGGGATGGGGCAGTCGCGGGTCGGCGACCGCGTCCTGCGGCGCGCGACCGGATCGATGCGAGCCCGGAACCGCGCGCAACGCGCCGTTCTCCGTCGTGAAGTCGTCGAGCAGCCAGACGGTGTTGCACACCCAGTAGCCGCGATCGTCGGGTAGCGCGCCGGCGTCCACGTGCAGAGGTTGCGCATCGTCGCTCCGCGGGTTGGCGGAGCGCGCGTTCAGGCTGCTGAGCTTGAAGCGCTGTCCGAGCACGTGGCCGACATGGGCGAGCACGTCGCCGTCGAGGATCGCGTCGACGAACACGCCGCCCTTGTCCACCAGGTTGGCCAGCCGCCGTGCTCCCGGCTCGCGGCGGAACTCCGCCCCCGCCGCTTCGCCCTCCGAGTCGAAGAGCTCGTGGATGCGACTCCGCAAGCGCTGGAGCCGCTCGTCGCCGATGAAGCCCGGGAGCCTCACGAAGCCCTGCTCGTCCAGCTCCCGCCGCTGGTCGTCGAGTGTCGCCATCGGTATCTTCTTTTATCATCTCCAACCTTTCGGCAGCCCGCGCCGTCCCAACGGCGGGCTCGTCCCCGACCAAGTTTCTGGAGGAGCCGTGGACAGCCTGTGGAGCGACCTGCGTTCGGCGTGGCGCTCGCTGCGACGGCGGCCGGGGGCGAACGCCGCGATCGTCGCGACACTCGCGCTCGGCATCGGCGCGAACACCGCCGTCTTCAGCGTCGTCGGCGGCGTGCTGCTGCGATCGCTGCCGTTCCCCGAGTCGGAGCGGCTGGTGCGCATCTGGGAGTCCGGTCCGCGCGGGGACCAAAGGAACGTCGCCGAAGCCAATTTCGCGGATTGGCTCGAGGCAGCGCGCGGCTTCGAGGCGCTGGCGCTGTATCAGGGCCAGTCCTCCGCGATCTCCGCCGCGGGCCAGGCCGTGCGCGCGCAGGCCGCGACGGTCACGCGCGGGTTCTGGGGCACCCTCGGCGTCCCGCCGATGCTCGGCCGGACTCCCGGCGACGCCGACAGTCGCGCGGGCGCGGCTCCGGTCGCGGTGGTGGGGCACGCCTTCTGGCTGCGCCTGCTGGGGGGTGAGCGAGATCTGTCCCGTCTCCACATCCGCCTGGCGAACGCCGAGCACGAGGTCGTCGGCGTGATGCCGCCCAGCTTCAGCTTTCCGCCGGGCGCCGAAGTGTGGACACCGCGGGAGATTCGCGGACCGCGGAACCCCAGCCGCAGCGCCCACAACTACGCCGCGATCGGACGTGTCGGCCGAGGCGGCTCCGTGAGCGCGGCGCGCGAGGAGATCCGCGGCCTCTTGAAGCGCGCGAAGCAGGAGCACGGCGACCAGGTGGACTCGGTGGACGCCGTCGTGCTGCCGCTCCATGCCAGCCTCACCGGGTCGGTGCGGCCCGCGCTGCTGGTCCTGATGGGGGCGGTGCTGCTGCTGTTGCTCGTCGCGTGCGCGAACGTGGCGAACCTGATGATCGCGGAGGCGCAGGGCCGGCTGCCCGAGCTCGCGGTGCGCACCGCTCTCGGCGCCAGCCGGATGCGCATCTTCCGGCAGTTCTTCGCCGAGGCGCTGCTGCTATCGACGGCCGGCGCAGCCCTGGGTGTGCTGGTTGCCGCGATCACGCTGCGTGGACTCGTGGCGCTCGCCGCCGGGCGTTTGCCGCGCGTCGAAGAGATCGGGATCGACGCGAGCGTGCTCGGCTTCTCCGCTGCGTTGTGCGTAGTGACGGCGTTGCTGGTCGGGATCCTGCCGGCGCTGAAGCTCCGTGAGACCGAGCTGCGCGAGGTGCTGAAGGGCGGCGGTCGAACCCACACCGAGAGCGCCCCGACCCGCCGCGCGCGCGCGACACTCGCGGCTTCGCAGCTCGCGCTCACGCTCACGCTGCTGGTGGGGGCCGGCCTCCTGGCGCGCAGCTTCGCGGCGCTTTTGAAGAGCGACCTGGGTTTCGCGCGCGCGAGCCGGCTCGTCGCCGACGTGGTGCTGCCGCCGCTCGAAGGCGAGACCGGGCGCCGGCACCTGGCCGAGTTCCATTCGCGGCTCCAGGAACGCCTGGCCGGGCTGCCGGGTGTCGTCGCGAGCGGAGGCGTCACCCATCTGCCGCTCTCCGGCCGCGAGGCCAACGGCGTGATCGAGCAGGAATTCGGCATCGATCGCAACTACTCCCCGAGCTATCGGGTGGCGAGCCCCGGCTATTTCACGGCGATGGGGATTCCGCTGCTGCGCGGTCGGTTCTTCTCGGAGCAGGACGGGCCGGGCACGCCGCACGTGGCCGTGGTCAGCCAGACCGCCGCGCAGCGCGCCTTCCCGGCCGGCGACGTCCTGGGTCGCCGCTTCAGGTGGGGCAACATGGACGGCGAGTTCGAGACCTGGATCACCGTCGTCGGCGTCGTCGCCGACGTGCGCCATCAGGGCGCCGACGGGCGCGTCAACGGCGAGATCTATCTTCACTACCAGCAGCGGCCGCAACGCACCGCGACCTTCTCGCACGTGCTGCGCGTCAATGGCGGCGCCGCGATCGCTCCCGCCGTCCGGGAAGCCGCGCGCGCTCTCGATCCCGAAGCCACCGTCGAGGTGCGAACCCTGGACGAGGTCTACGCCACGCATCTGGGGGATCGCCGCTTCAACGTGTCGCTGATCGGATCGTTCGCGGCGATCGCGCTCGGCCTGGCGCTGCTCGGCCTCTACGGCGTGATGATCTCGACCGTCGCGAGCCGCACCCAGGAGATCGGGATTCGCATGGCGCTGGGCGCGGCGCCGGGCGACGTGGTGCGGCTCTTGCTCGGCGACGCCTCGCGGATGACCGCGGCCGGGATGGGTCTCGGCCTGGCCGGCGCTCTCGCGATCGGACGCGTGCTCGAGAGCCTCCTGCATGGAGTCGGCGCGCTCGACCCGGCCACGTTCGCAGCCGTCGGCCTGTTTCTCGGCGGCTCGGCGCTCGTTGCCGCGTGGCTGCCGGCGCGCCGCGCCGCGCGTATCGATCCGCTGATCACGCTTCAGGGATTGACCGCCGTCGCGTCGCGCGAGCCGAGTCCGAAGAGCGTGCCGCGCGATCCGCGCTCGATGGAGCGCCGCGCCCGCGAGCTCCTGGCCGAGGTCGCCCAGGAGTCGCGCTCGGCAGCCAGCGCCGACGAGGTGCTGGACGTCGGCGCCCAGCTCGTGCGCGCCGCGCTCGGCGCGAGCCGGCTCGCGCTCTTCGCGCGCGAGGAGAGCGGCGCCTTTCGCTGCGTGACGATCGCGACGCGCACGGGCATCGAGCGCCGCTCCGACCTCGAGCTCGACCGCGACGCCTTCGTGGCCCGGAGGCTGCGCGGCCTGAGCGCGCCGCTGCGCCTGGAGGGAAAGGATCTGGACGCGTGGCAGCAGGCCCTCGCCGAAGAGGGGTTTCGCCGGCCCGCCGAGCGCGCGGCCGAGATCGCGACGCTGCGCGAGCTGGACGCGGCGCTCGTGGCTCCGGTCGCCCTCCTGGGCGAGTTCCTGGCGCTCCTGGTCGTGGGTCCGCGCAGCGACGGCGCGCCCTACCAGGAAGAAGACGACGAGCTGGCGATGGCGGCGGCGGCGCAGATGGCCCTCGTGCTCGAGAACGCGCGGCTGCTCCGGCGCGTCGCCCGCCAGCAGCTGATCGAGCGCGACCTGAAGATGGCGTCGCTCGTTCAGGAACGGCTGCTGCCCGCCAGGGCTCCCGACGTTCCGGGCCTCGAGGCGCACGGCGTGTGCCTGCCCGCGCGCGGCGTGGCCGGAGACACGTTCGACTTCGTGCCCAGGAGCGACGGCAGCCTGGCGGTGTGCGTGGCGGACGTGGCCGGGAAGGGCATGCCGGCGGCGCTGCTCACTTCCGGATTGCGCGCGGCGGCGCGATCGCTGGCGCGTCTCGCGGCCAGCACGCCGCCGCAGGTGCTCGAGGCCGTGAACGAGACGCTCGCCGAGTCGGGCGACGGCGCGAGCTACGCCACCGTCTTCCAGGCGCACTTCGCGGCCGGCGGCCGCCGCCTCGCCTATACGAATGCGGGGCACAACCCGCCGCTGCTGCTGCGCGAAGACGGCAGCGTCTCCAGCCTGTCCGGCGGCGGCAGCGTCGCCGGCCTCTTCGCGGGAGCTCCGTTCGAGGCGCTGGAGCTGGAGCTTGCGGCGGGCGACACGCTGATCGCCTACACCGACGGCGTCTCCGAAGCGGCCGATCCGTCCGGCGAGGAGTTCGGCATGGAGCGGCTGGAGCGGTCGGCGCGCGCCGTGCCGGCCGATTCTTCGGCTCGCGCGATCGCCGAGGCGCTGTTGCGCGACGTGGCCGCGTTCACGCGCGGCGCCTCGCAAGGGGACGACATGACGCTCGTGGTGGTGAAGGTCGTCTAGCGCTCGGAGAGAGCGAGCCGCAAGCCCAGCCCGAGCAGCACCGCGCCGGTGACGCGCTCGCGCCAGGCGGCGAAGCGCGGGCTCGAAACGAAACGGCCGCGGGCGCGGCCGATCAGCGTCGCGACGACCGAGTCCCACGCGAGCGCGATCACCGACAGCACGACGCCGAGCACCAGGAATTGCGCGAGCACCGAGCCGCGCTCGGGGTGGACGAACTGCGGCAGGAACGCCAGGAAGAAGACGGCCACCTTCGGGTTCAGGACGCCTGTCACCGTGGCGTGCAGTACCAGCGCCCAGTTCCCGCCGGACTCGGGAGCCACGACGCTCTCGGTCGCCGGTCGAAAGCTGGAACGCAGCGCGAACACTCCGAGCACGAGCAGGTACGCGGCACCGGCGTACGTGATCAGCAGGAACGCGGTCGCCGACGTCGCGAGGATCGCGGACAGCCCGAGCGCGGCGGCCAGCGTGTGCACGAGCGTGCCGATCTCCAGGCCCACGCTGGTCAGGATTCCGCCCAGCGGCCCGCGCTCGACGCTGCGCGTGATGACGAGCGCCTGGCCCGGGCCGGGCGAGATCACCAGCGCGGTCGCGGCGACGCAATAAGTAATGAAGGTCTGCGTGTCGAACAGGGAGTCCATCGCGCGCCATCCTAACCGTTCCGAAGTACGTGGTCGCCAGGAACCGATAGATAAGCAGGAGAGCTAAGTCTTAAGTTGACAAACACTGAGCCTGTACGCAAAATGACAGCGGTCCTTACGGAGGCTCCATGTCGAATCCGCACCGAAGTCAGAGTCCGAACCCGGTCACCATGCTGGTCTCGTACTACCCGAAGCCGGGTAAGGAAGACGAGTTCCTGCCACTGCTCGAAAAGCACTGGCCCACGCTCGACCGGCTCGGGCTCGTGACCAAGGTGAAGCCGCAGATCTGGCGCGCGTTCGACATTCGCGCCAACCGCAGCTACTTCGTCGAGTCCTTCCAATGGAAAAACGGCGAAGCATCGGGCATTGCCCACCAGACGCCGGAGGTGATGGCCGTCTGGGAGCCGATGGGACCGATTCTGGAAAAGATGCAGCTCAGTCAACTGGAGCCGCTTGGCAGCAAGGCTTGATGCCAAGGCGCGGCTCACCGCGCTCGAGGACGTCTTCGGCGCGCTGGCCCATCCGGCGCGGCGGCAGATCCTGCTCACGGTTCATTTTCGAGGCGGCTCGATGACTGCGGGCGAGATCGCCGGACGCTTCGCGCATGCCTGGCCGACCACCACCCGGCACCTGCGCGTCCTCGAAGACGCGGGCCTGCTCGCTCACCAGAAGGTGGGCCGCACGCGCGTCTATCACGTCAGGCGGGAGCGGCTGGCTGTCGCGGGCGAGTGGCTGGCCTGGTTCGGAGAGAGGAAATGAAGAACCCCGAGATCGTCATCGTCGGCGGCGGGCCCGCCGGAATGATGCTCGCGTACCAGCTCGCATCGAACGGCCTTCGCGTCCGCGTCCTGGAGCGGCATCCCGACTTCGACCGCGAGTTTCGCGGCGAGCTGCTGCAGCCGTCGGTGGTCGAAGAGCTCGAGCGCGCCGGCATCATGGGCATCCTGATCGAGCGCGGCCTGGCGTTGCCGGGAATCGAACGGCGGATGCTGCTCGGGACGAAGCGTGTCGTTCGCGTGCCGGGCGGGAGCCAGCGCGGGGCGATCGTCTCGCAGCCCGGAATGCTCGCGCTGCTCGACGAGCTCTGCCGGCGCTATCCGAGCTGCTACCGCATCGACTTCGGCACGACG
>Ga0075420_100006477_pt1 | contig 10323 bp, 5 predicted proteins | sample SoiMetdeltSBSDD4_FD_75296 | JGI IMG/M metagenome (GOLD analysis project Ga0075420, IMG submission 75296) | Bulk soil microbial communities from a Populus tree surrounding site in Tennessee, USA - Soil MetaG P. deltoides SBSDD4 | ecosystem: Environmental > Terrestrial > Soil > Tree plantation...
GGCGTCTCCGAGGCACGGAAGCTGATGCCCCGGACGCCGCTGCTGCTGCCGGGCGTCGGGGCTCAGGGGGCGACGCCGGCCGACGTCGCCCGCGCGTTCACGGGCGGTCCCGCGAGCGCGCTCGTCACGGCGTCGCGCTCGGTCATCTACGCGTTCCGCGAGACCGACGACGACTGGCGTGCTGCTGCCGCGGCGGAGGCCGAGCGCCTCGCGGGCCAGGTATGGGCCGTCTCCGGCTGGTAGCCGCCTGGGCCTGGCGGCCGTCCGGGGACTCGGGCGGTAGCATGTCGCGCCGGTGCTGCGCAGGGCCCTGCTCGCCGTCGTCGCCGTCGTCGCCGTGCTGGCGGCGCCCGTCCGGGCCTCGAGCGACGACGTCACTCCGACCGCGGCTCCGCCGCCGATCGACGCTGCCGCCTACTACCTCGTCAGCGCGGACGGCGTCGTGCTGGCGGAGCACCGGCCGCGCCAGCGGCGGGCGATCGCGAGCATCACGAAGCTGATGACCGCGATCGTCACGCTCGAGCGAGCAGAGCTCGGAGAGGTCGTGACCGTCGCCCCGCGGGCGGCTGCGCTCGGCGGCTCGACGGCCTTCCTGCGGCCGGGGGAGCGGCTCACCGTCGCCGACCTGCTGCGGGCGATGCTGGTGCGCAGCGCCAACGACGCCGCCGAGGCGCTTGCGTTGCACGTGGGGAAGGGCTCCGAGCCCCGCTTCGTCTCCGCGATGAACGAGCGGGCGAGCGCGCTCGGGCTGACCGACACGCACTTCGCCAACCCGCACGGGCTCGACGTCCCCGGGCACGTCTCGAGCGCACGCGACACGACGATCCTCGTCCGCTACGCCCTCGGCGTGCCCTTCGTCCGCGAGACGCTCGAGCGAACGTCCGTGTCCCTTCCCGGCGGCCGCGAGCTCCCGTCCACGGACGAGCTCCTTGCGAGCTGGCCGCCGCTCGTGGGCGGGAAGACCGGGCACACGGACGACGCGGGCTGGTCGCAGGCCGCCGGTGCCGAGGCGCGCGGTGCAACGGTCTACGGGACGGTGCTCGGCACGACCGGCCCGGGCGCGCGGGACCACGCGCTCCGGACGCTGCTCGGATACGGGCTCGACCGCTACCGGAGGATCGCCGTCGTCGATGCGGGCCGGGTCTACGCCGAAGCCGGAACCGGCTACGGGCGCACTGCGGTCGAGCTCGTCGCGCCCCGGACGATCGTGAGGCCCCTGCTCGGTGGCACGTCGCTCGTCGAGCGCGTCGTCGTGCCCGAATGGGTCGGCGTCCCGGTGCGCAAGGGGGCCCCGCTCGGGCGCGTCAAGGTGTACGCGGGCGATCGCCTGCTCGCGTCGTCGAACCTGGTCGCCGCCTCCGACGTCTCGGAGCCCGGCCTGTTCGGCAAGGCCTGGTGGTACGTGCGCACGACCGCCGGGAACCTGTGGGGGCTCGTGACGTGATCGTCACCGTGACCGCCAACGCGGCGCTCGACCGGACGCTCACCGTGCCCGTCTTCCAGATCGGCTTCCGGCATCGCGCGAGCGACGTCCTGACGCTTGCGGGCGGCAAGGGGATCAACGTCGCGCGGGCGCTGAAGCGACTCGACGTGCCCGTCGTGGCGACCGGCTTGAGCGGCGGCAGGACCGGGACGCGGATCGTCGAGGAGCTCACCGCGGAGGCGATCCTCAACGACTTCGTCCGCATCTCCGCCGAGTCCCGGACGTCGACCGCCGTCGTCGACCCGACCTCCGGCACGTATACCGAGATCAACGAGTGGGGTCCGGAGGTGACGGCCGCGGAGCTCGAGATGCTCGTCGAGAAGCTCCACTACCTCGCGCGCGGCGCCGACTTCGTCGTGCTCGCCGGCTCGCTCCCGCGCAAGGTGACGACGTCGTTCTACGCGGAGACGATCCGCGAGCTCGCGCGACGCGACGTCCGGGTCGTCCTCGACAGCGAGGGCGAGCCGCTGCGCGTTGGCGTCGAGGCGGGGCCCTTCCTCGTCTCCCCGAACCAGCGCGAGGCCGAGCAGCTCGTCGGGCAGGAGCTCGAGGACGACGACGACTTCCTGATGGCGCTGGATGCCATCTCCGAGATGGGGGCCCGAAACGTCCTCGTGACCCTCGAGAACGGCTGCTTCGCGCTGCTCCGCCACGGGAGGAAGACCCGGAGGCTGCGCGCGTTCGCGCCGCACGTCGAGCCCGTGTCACGGGTCGGCGCGGGTGACGTCCTGCTCGCGCAGTTCCTCGCCGCGGTCGTCGACGAGCGGGCGCCCGAGGAGACGCTGCGGCTGGCGGTCGCCGCCGGAGCCGCCTCCGTGCGTGACGTCGGCGCGGGGCGCTTCGATCCGCACGTGGCGGACACGATCGCGGCGAACGTCGAGGTCGCGGAGCTCGAGCCCGCCCGCTCGTAGACCGGCCTAGACTCCGGCGCATGGCCGCCTGCCCGAGGTGCGGGCACGAGAACGCCGACGACGCCCGCTTCTGCAGCTCCTGCGGAGCCTCGTTGAGGGCCGCGGCGCCGCCACAGGAGCAGCGTAAGGTCGTGACGATCCTCTTCTGCGACCTCGTCGGGTCGACAGCGATCGGGGAGTCGACCGATCCGGAAGCGCTGCGTACGCGCATGCGCGGCTACTTCGAGGACCTGCGCGCGATCCTCGAGCGGCACGGCGGCACGGTCGAGAAGTTCGTCGGCGACGCGGTCATGGCAGTCTTCGGGATCCCCGTCGCGCACGAGGACGACGCCCTGCGCGCCGTGCGTGCCGCCGCGGAGATGCACGCTGCGGTCGCCGAGCACGGGCTCGAGGCGCGCATCGGCGTGAACACCGGCGAGGTCGTCGTCGGCGGTGAGGGCGAGACGCTCGTCACCGGGGACCCGGTCAACGTCGCTGCACGCCTCGAGCAGGCCGCGGCCCCAGGGGAGATCCTGATCGGCGACGAGACCCGCCTCCTCGTCCGCGACGCCGTCAGCGTCGAGCCGATCGATCCGCTCGCGCTGAAGGGCAAGTCGCAGCCCGTCCACGCCTTTCGGCTGGTGGAGGTGCTCGCCGACGCCGCTCCGGTCGCCCGCCACCTGGAGACGCCGCTCGTCGGCCGCGAGCGCGAGCGGCAGCGGCTCTGGCGTGACTACGAGGACGCCGTCGCCGACCGCACCTGCCGCCTCTTCACGCTCCTCGGGCCGGCCGGGATCGGCAAGTCCCGCCTCGTGGCCGACTTCCTCGAGCGGGTCGTCGACGACGCCGACGTTCTCCGCGGCCGCTGCCTGCCGTACGGGGAGGGGATCACCTACTGGCCGCTCGTGGAGATCCTGACCGCGATCGGCGTCGCTCCCGAGACGATCGTCGCCTCGACGCCCGAGGAGACGAGGGTCGCCTTCCGCCGGCTGCTCGAGGCGCGCGCGGCCGAGCGTCCGCAGGTCGTGGTCGTCGACGACCTGCAGTGGGCGGAGCCGGTCCTCGTCGACCTCGTCGAGCACGTCGCCGATCTCTCGCGCAATGCGCCGGTCTTCCTCGTCTGCGTCGCGCGGACCGAGCTCCTCGACGCGCGCCCGGCCTGGGGCGGAGGGAAGCTGAACGCGACGGCGCTCCTCCTCGAGCCGCTCCGCGCGGAGGAGTGCGAGCAGCTGATGGCGCATCTCGTGCCCGACGCGACGCTCGACGCCGAGCTGCGGGAGCGGATCGCCGCGGCCTCGGACGGCTACCCGCTCTACGTCGAGGAGATGCTCGCGATGGTGCGCGAGCACGGCGCCGACGAGATCACGGTGCCGCCGACGATCCAGGCGCTGCTGCAGGCCCGCATCGACTCGCTCGGAGGGGACATTCGCGTGGTGCTCGAGCGCGGCGCCGTGGAGGGGGAGGTGTTCCACCGCACCACGGTCGCCGAGCTCGTCCCGGACGGGTCGCGACCCGATCTCGACGCCCACCTCGCGAGCCTCGTCCGCAGGGAGCTGATCCGGCCCGAGCGCTCCCTGATCCCGGGCGAGGACGCATATCGCTTCCGGCACCTGCTCATCCGGGACGCGGCCTACGGCGCGATGCCGAAGGAGCTCCGGGCACGGCTGCACGAGCGTCTGGCCACGTGGCTCGGCGACGCGGACCTGGGGTCGACCTTCGAGTCGGACGACATCCTCGGCTACCACCTCGAGCAGGCCTTCCGCCTGCGTGCGGAGCTCGGCCGCGCCGGGCCGGTCGAGGACGAGCTCGCCGCTCGCGCCGGCTCACGTCTCGTGGCGGCCGGGAGAGCTGCGGCCGGACGGGCGGACTCCCACGCGGCGGCGAGCCTCCTCCAGCGCGGCGTCGACCTGCTCGGGCACGGCGACCCGACGCGACTGGAGGCGCTGGTCGAGCTCGCCCTCGCGCACCAGCGCCTCGGTGAGCTCGAGCGCACGGACGCCATCCTGCACGCGACGATCGACGAGGCCCGCGAGGCGGAGGACGAGCGGATCGAGGGTCGCGCGCGTCTGGCCTTCAACTCGTTGCTGACGCGGGTCGACCCCGACGCGTCCGTCGAGGACGAGCTCGCACAGGCCCTGGAGATCGCGCGGTCGTTCGAGCGCTCGGGAGACCTCGCGAACCTCGCGCGGGCCTACGCCGAGATCGGGATGTGCCGGTTCATGATGGGCCACGCAGCCGAGGGCGAAGCCGACCTCGCCCGGGCGGCGAACCTGGCCAGGGAGGTCGCAGACCGCGCGCTCGAGCGCGAGATCCTGAACACGCGGCTCCGGCCGATCGCGTGGGGACCGACCCCGGCGGCGGACGGTGCCGCCTACTCCACGATGCTCGTCGAGAGCGACATCACGAACGTCTCCGACAAGGCTCACGCGCTGCAGGTCCGCTGTCTCTGCGCCGCGCTCCAGGGGGACGTGGACGAGCTGCTGCGCTCGGCTTCTCGCGCCGCGGCGCTCATCGACGAGTTCGGGCTGACCATGCAGCGGGCCGTGTACTCGATGGACGTGGGGTTCGCCTACGCCCTCGCCGACGATCTCGACGAGGCCGAGCGCGTCCTGCGCGACGGCCACGGGTTCCTGGCCGACATCGGGGACACGGGGAGCCGCTGTACGGTCGACGGTCTCCTCGCCGACGTTCTCGTCCGGATGGGGCGCTACGAGGAAGCGTCGGCGTTCGCCGCCGAGAGCCGCGCGATCGCGGGGGTCGACGACCTCGACGCCCAGCCGCGCTGGCGGACAGCCCTCGCCCGCGTGCACTCGGTGCGCGGTGAGCACGACCACGCCGAGGCGCTCGCACGCGAGGCCGTCGCGGTCGTCGAGCCGATCGATCTCCTCGTGAAGGTGACCGCGTTCGACGCGCTCGGCGACGTGCTCGCGCGCGCGGGCAAGACGGACGAGGCCGCGGCGGCCCTCGAGCGCGCGATCGCGCTGCACGAGCAGAAGGGGAACGTCGTCTCCGCCGCGCGTTCCCGCGCAGCGCGCGACGGCCTGCGCGCAGCCCGACCGTCCTAGACTCCCGCCGTGATCGAGTGCCCGAGCTGCGGCCGCGCGAACGCCGACGACGCCCGGTTCTGCAGCGGCTGCGCGACGGCGCTCGGGCCGCAGGAGCCGCCGCGCGAGCAGCGCAAGGTCGTGACGATCCTCTTCTGCGACCTCGTGGGCTCCACCGCGCTCGGCGAGTCGACCGACCCCGAGGCCCTCCGGGCTCGGCTTGCGCGTACGTTCGACGCCCTCCGCGGCGTCGTCGAGCGTCATGGCGGCACCGTCGAGAAGTTCGTCGGTGACGCGGTGATGGCCGTCTTCGGGATCCCCGCCGCGCACGAGGACGACGCCCTGCGCGCGGTGCGCGCCGCCGAGGAGATGCGCGCGACGGTCTCCGAGCACGGTCTCGAGTCCCGGATCGGCGTCAACACCGGCGAGGTCGTCGTCGGCGGCGGCGACGATACCCTCGTGACCGGCGACGCCGTCAACGTCGCCGCCCGTCTCGAACAGGCCGCCGCCTCCGACGAGATCCTGATCGGTGCGGGGACGCGTCTCCTCGTGCGGGACGCGGTCCGCGTCGAGACCGTCGAGCCGCTGGCGCTCAAGGGCAAGGCGAGCCTCGTCGAGGCGTACCGGCTCCTCGCGGTGATCGGCGGCGCCGCCCCGCTCGCGCGCCACCCGGAGACCCCGCTCGTAGGACGCGAGCGCGAGCGCGGCCGCCTCTGGCGCGACTACGAGGATGCGGTCGCCGACCGCACCTGCCGGCTCTTCACCCTCCTCGGCCCCGCCGGGATCGGCAAGTCCCGGCTCGTGGCCGACTTTCTGGAGCGGGTCGGCGACTCGGCGGACGTCCTGCGCGGCCGCTGCCTCTCCTACGGGGAGGGCATCACCTACTGGCCGCTCGTCGAGATGCTGATCGCGATCGGTGTCGAGCCCGACGCCGTTATCGGTACGTCACCGCCCGAGACGCAGCTCGCATACCGACGGTTGCTCGAAGCACGCGCCGCCGAGCGGCCTCAGGTCGTCGTGATCGACGACCTGCAATGGGCGGAGCCCGTGTTCGTCGACCTCGTCGAGCACGTGGCCGACTACTCCCGCGACGCGCCGATCCTCCTCCTCTGCATCGCCCGCACCGAGCTCCTCGACCTTCGGCCCGGCTGGGGCGGGGGCAAGGTCAACGCAACGTCACTCCTGCTCGAGCCGCTCGGGCGGGGCGAGTGCGAGGAGCTGATGGACCGGCTCGTCGCCGACGGCCCGCTCGACGACGAGCTGCGGGAGCGGATCACCGCGGCCTCGGCCGGGAATCCGCTGTATGTCGAGGAGATGCTGGCGATGGTGCGCGAGCACGGCGGAGGCCGCGAGATCGCCGTGCCTCCCACGATCCAGGCGCTCCTGCAGGCGCGGATCGACTCGCTGGACGGCGACGAGCGGCTCGTCATGGAGCGCGGGGCGGTCGAGGGCGAGGTGTTCCATCGCGGCGCCGTCGCCGAGCTGGCGCCGGCGACCGTCCGGGACGGGGTCGAGGCGCACCTCGCGACGCTCGTCCGCAAGGAGCTGATCCGCGCGACCTCTCCGATGCTCCCGCAGGACGAAGGCTTCCGCTTCCGCCACCTCCTCATCCGGGACGCCGCGTACGAGTCGATGCCCAAGGCAACCCGTGCCGAGCTGCACGAGCGGTTCGCGGTCTGGCTGGCGAAGCACGATCTCGTCGAGGGCGACGAGATCGTCGGGTACCACCTCGAGCAGGCGCACCGCTATCGCGCGGAGCTCGATCCGACCGACCCCTCGCTCGCACCGCTGGCCGACGCCGCGGCCGCACGCCTCGGCGCGGCGGGACGCGCCGCCCTCGACCGGGGCGACGCCGACGCCAGTCGCACGCTCCTCCGGCGGGCCGTCGCGCTCCTGCCCGCGGCCGACGAGCAGCGCTACGCCCTCGCTCCGTATCTCGCGTTCGCCCTGTGGGAGGCCGGCGATGTCGAAGGGGCGTCCGCAGTGCTCGCCGAGGCGAGGGGGGCGACGGATCCCGTGGTCGCCGCCGTCTCCGGCGTCGTCGGGCACACGTTCGACGCGCTGAGGATCCGCTCGCGGAGCACGGAGGAGCGAGAGACGCGGCAGAGAGCCGCGTTCGAGATTCTCGAGGCTGCCGGCAACGACGAGGCTCTCGCTCTCTACTGGTGGAGCGTCGCCACGGAGCACTGGTTCATGCTGAACGCCACCGAAACCATCGCGGCCTGCGAGCGCGGCCTCGAGCACCTCGCGCGCATCGGCAAGGGCGGTCGGGTCGAGGTCGAGCTCGTCTGGCTGACCCGCGCCGGCTACGTGCTCGGCCCGACCCCCGTGCCGGAGGCGCTCGCCCGGCTCGACGTGCTCGACGCGACGGTCGGGGACTCGCTCGTCATGAAGGCGAGCGGCGACGGCGCGCGCGCGCGCCTGATCGCGGCGCAGGGGAGGATCGAGGAGGCGCGCGAGCTCGCGGCGGCAGCGCGCGAGACGGTGAGGTCGGCCGGGATGGCGGTGAGCGCAGCGGGGATGTCCATGTACTCGGCCTGGGTCGAGCAGCGCGCCGGGGACACCGAGGCGTGGGAGCGGGCCCTCCGGGACGGTCTCGCCGAGCTCGAGGGGTCGGACGAGCGGGCGTTCACTGCCACGATCACGGGCTATCTCGCACAGTGCCTCTGCGAGCAGGGCCGCTACGACGAGGCGCTCGACCTGTGTCCCGTCGTGCGCGACACGAGCCCGTCGGACGACATCGTCAACTTCATCTACGCAGACATGGTCGAGGGGTCCGTGCTCGCCCGCCGCGAGCGCCTCGAAGAGGGACTCCCCCTTCTCGAGCGCGCGCTCGAGCGCGCGGACGCCACCGACTTCTACTTCTCACGCGCGGAGGCCCGACTGGCTCTGGCGGACGCCCTCGCGCTCGCGGGGGAGGACGATCGCGCGAGCGCTGTGGCCCAGGAGGCGCTCGGGATCTACCACGCGAAGGGCGACGCCACGAGCGAGGCGCGGGCGAGGGAGCGCATTGCCCGGTGCGGGATCCAGGTCGCCTGATCGACGTCCCTCGACGCTGCTAACGTCACCTGATGGAGACCGAGTTCCGCCAGCAGGAGATCGAGCGGCTCGTCGCGTTCGAGCGGAAGTTCGGCAAGGAAGGGCTCACCTTCGACGACGTCCTCCTCCTTCCGGCGGAGTCGTCGGTGCTCCCGAACGACGTCTCGACGGTCACCCGGCTGACCCCCGCGATCGAGCTGAACATCCCGCTCCTCTCGGCCGCGATGGACACGGTGACCGAGGCTCGTCTCGCGATCGCGCTCGCTCGCGCGGGCGGGATCGGGATCGTGCACCGGAACCTCTCGATCGCGGACCAGGTGGCCGAGGTGGACAAGGTGAAGCGCTCCGAGTCCGGGACGATCGTCGAGCCGGTCACGCTGCGTGCGGTCGACCTCGTCGCCGACGCGCTCGAGCTGATGGAGCGCTACCGGATCTCCGGCGTCCCGATCGTCGACGACGACGGCGTCCTCGTCGGGATCCTCACGAACCGCGACCTCCGTTTCGAGACGGATGTCTCGCAGCCGGTCTCCGCGCTGATGACGAGCCGCGACCTCGTCACCGCTCCGGTCGGGACGACACTCGAGGAGGCCGAGGCGATCCTCCACCGGAACAAGGTCGAGAAGCTTCCGGTCGTGGACGCGGACGGCAGGCTGAAGGGGCTCATCACCGTCAAGGACATCTCCAAGCGGATCAAGTATCCGGACGCGACGAAGGACGGCCAGGGCCGCCTGCGGGTCGGCGCGGCCGTCGGCGTGGGGCCGGACGCGCTCGAGCGCGCCGCCGCGCTCGTCGAGGCCGAGGTCGACGTGCTCGTCGTGGATACCGCGCACGGCCACTCGCACGGCGTGCTCGACGTGGTGCGGCAGATCAAGTCTGCGCACGAGGTCGAGCTCGTCGCCGGCAACGTGGCCACGGGCGACGGTGCGCTCGCCCTCGTCGACGCGGGCGCGGACGCGGTGAAGCTCGGTGTCGGACCTGGGAGCATCTGCACTACTCGGGTGGTCGCGGGAGTCGGCGTACCGCAGGTGACCGCGGTGTACGACGCGGCGCAGGCGCTCGCCGACCACGACGTCCCGGTCGTCGCCGACGGGGGCGTGCGCAACTCCGGGGACATCGCGAAGGCGATCGCCGCCGGCGCGGACGCGGTCATGCTCGGGTCGATGCTCGCCGGCACCGACGAGGCGCCGGGCGAAGTGATCGTCGCGCAGGGCGAGCGCTTCAAGGAGTACCGCGGAATGGGCTCGCTCGGGGCGATGAAGGCGCGCTCGTTCTCGAAGGACCGCTACTTCCAGGGCGACGTCGAGGACGTCGACAAGCTCGTGCCGGAAGGCATCGAGGGGCGTGTGCCGTACAAGGGGCCGCTCGCGCCCATCGTCCACCAGGTCGTCGGCGGGCTGCGCCAGGCGATGGGCTACTGCGGCGCGGCGACGATCGAGGAGATGAAGACGAGGACGCGCTTCACCCGGATCACGCCGGCCGGGCTGCAGGAGAGCCACCCGCACGGCGTCACGATCACGAAGGACGCTCCGAACTACCGCCGGGGCTGATGGCGAAGGTCGTACCGCTGCCCGTCTCCGAGATCGCTCCGGAGGAGAGGCCGGTCCTCGTCGTCGACCTCGGGGGGCAGTACAGCCAGCTGATCGCGCGCCGGGTGCGGGAGGCGCGCGTCTACTCCGAGCTCGTCGGCCATCGGCTGTCCGCCGACGACGTCGCGCGCCGCAACCCCGCGGCGATCCTGCTCTCCGGCGGCCCGGCCTCGGTGTACTCGGAGGGAGCCCCGGACGTCGACCCCGCCATCTTCGAGCTCGGCATCCCGACGCTCGGCATCTGCTACGGGATGCAGCTCATGGCGCGGGACCTCGGCGGC
>Ga0075420_100006479_pt1 | contig 10320 bp, 8 predicted proteins | sample SoiMetdeltSBSDD4_FD_75296 | JGI IMG/M metagenome (GOLD analysis project Ga0075420, IMG submission 75296) | Bulk soil microbial communities from a Populus tree surrounding site in Tennessee, USA - Soil MetaG P. deltoides SBSDD4 | ecosystem: Environmental > Terrestrial > Soil > Tree plantation...
AATGACAACCAATTACTCATGCGCTATGATGTTCAGGAAACTTGGATCAATAATCCACAAGAGCGTGGCATTCTTCATTTCAATGTTACTTGTCACGAACTTGGTCATGGTTTGGGGTTAGACCATTCAAGGATGCAATCGGCACTTATGGCACCATACTACAGTACCTCCGTTGCCACACCGCAGCAAAATGACGATATCCCTCGTATTCAAAAGCTGTATGGAGTAAGGATTACACCTCCGCTTCCTCCAACACCTCCGGGTCCACCACCGTCAGGACAGACAAAGAGAGTGTTGATAGAATTCAATGGGATCGGAAAGGTATCGATCAACGGAGTTGAACAAAATGTTTAAGAAAGGATTCTGAGCTTATGCGATGGCTTGTCTCCCTGTCAGGACTTGTGGCCTCGCTCGGTTTAATAGTTTCAGCACAACAAGCAAAACAAATCGATTTTCGAAGAATGCAAAGTCTCCGGGAACAACTGAACCCGGAGACACCTAATTGGTCTGCTGACTACATCTTCGAAAGAGCGGCTGAGCATCTAGCAACAATTCCCGACGAGCAAAAACTCAAAGTTCGCTACTTCTCTCTAGCAGAGGTACCGCGAGCTAATCTTCCGATGGCAGTCGCTAGTCTGCTATTTTGGTGTCCGTCTGCAAGCGTGTCGCCTTTTGTCATGCGCTTGCAACCGGTTCCCGATAGCGATGGAAGGTTATGGTGGTTCGATCTCGACTGGTTTCGATGGACTCCTGAAGTATGGGAGAACATTGCTAATGAAGATCCGTACTATCGCAACCCAATCGTTTCCACAGAAAATCCGGGTTTGAAATATCTACTAGCCGCCACGAAGTCGAACGCGATTATACGCGGCGATTGGTTCGTCTTTTACGCTTCGGATACTTCTCTGTTCTTGAAAGGGGAAGATAAACAAGCGGACAACGCTTTCTACTATCAGCTTCTTTACAGTTCCAATGAAACAGAAACGGAAGTAGAAGAAACGAAAACGGTAATGGATAAGTGGGAGGTTCCCTACAAAGTAACTAAACAAGTCCGAGACCGCTACGGACGGATGACTACAGTAGAAGACTACGAGTGGCGAGTTGAAGAGCGTCCGCGAAAGGAAACTGTTAAGGTCAAAAAGAAATCGTTTGGTGTTCCTAAGACTCTGAAAGAGTTTCAAGATTTTTGGGAAGCACAACAGAATCACCTCAAGCGTTTTCCGATTGATCGAGGAGCGGTAGTGGATGAAGGTGAATCTTTTGTTTCCTTCCACAATCGAACACTACAACGTATTCGAACTAAGCTTGGAGTCTACTGGCAATCGTACGATGTCTTTCGAACCGCAGGTGATCAAGACTTCGTGGAAAATTTGATTGCGCCACCGAAAAGATTTGACGCGAGCGAGATTATCGTTCAAGACGGAAAAGGTGCCCAGATCTATTTCTTGACCGATGGAAAAGGCAACCGTGTTGAGCTTGCTGATCCTCGGTTAGTACACGATACGGTGTCCGGAGGAAACTTTGCAGTTATTACCGCCAAAAGCTGCGTAGCTTGTCACGTTCAGGGGATTATTCCGATGAAGAACGAGATCCCGCTCATGATTAAGCAAGGCGTAGAAATTAAAGCGTTAAAGCCTCTCGACGAACGTATTCGATCTTTCTATCTGAGTAACTTAGATCGACTGGTAAAAACGGACCAAGAGGAGTATTCTGAATTCATACGAACCTGTAACGGACTGACAGCAGAAGAGAATGCCAGACAGTTTACCGAGTTCAGAAAGTCCTATGATTTACCGTTAACCTTCAAACAGGCAGCAAGGGAATTAGGATCGAATACGGAAGAATTCGGAACTGCCCTCTCGATCTCAACAAAAGGTCGATTAGGTCGCTTGATCCTAGACGGTAAAACGATTCCTCGGCAAACTTGGGAAAAAGGTTTATATGCCGAATCCGGCCTTTTGTTGTTAGAATATCGTAAGTCTGCAAAAGCTCATGGTTTTAATGTCCCGTAGAAAAGGAGTTTAACGGTGCGATCCCTTCTAATCGCTTGTGCTGTCCTTCTCGCGTCCAGCGAAGTATCTGGACAAAGATGTCGAAACAATATTCGAGTTTCCAATTATAGTTACGGATCGAGTTATGTCGCTCCGGTAACATCGAGCTACTATTATCCAAGTCAAAGTACGACTTACTATCCGACACAAAAAATCATCGCGCAAGAAGTTCAGGTCGAACCGTTGGTAGTTACCGTACCGGTCGTACCGTTAGCGGTACCGATCAACTATTACGGTGCGCAGCATTACTATAGTGCGCAACAAACGTATCAAGATCGAGCACAGTTACGAGCATTGTTACGGGAAGAGTTGCAGAACATTATGCAACAGCAACAACAACCGCAACAACAGCAACAAGCTACACCACCGATGCTGCCGTTGAAGAAGGAAGAAAGCAGATTACCGGAGCATCCAAACGTTCCCGGCGAAGGACCGGATACTCCACCGGAGTTAGCGGCAGCGGTCATTAAAGTTTTCAGTACCAACTGTGCAACTTGTCACGGTCCGACAAATGCTAATCCGAGTGGTAGACTCAATTTGTTTACCACGAAGCCAACCGGAGAATCAGTGTTGCCTCGATTTTCGATTGAAAAGAAATGGATGATCTACGGAATGGCGTCTACAGGTGTTATGCCACCTCAAGCAGCTAAAGATCCGGCGAAAGCAGTAAATTTGGACGACCTGAACACTTTGCTCAAGTGGGCTGTCATTAAATAAAAATAGTCGCCCATACTCAAGGAGTGAATTATGAGATTAGTTAGTTTTCTTTTGGCAGCAGTAGCTAGCTTGTTAGTGCTGACCAGTGAAGCCAACGCTCAACGACGCGGTGGACGTGTCGAGCAACTCAATATCAACAGCGGCGGTGCCAATGTATCGGTCAATCGTCAATTTGGATTGTTCGGTGGTTTGCGTCGAGAACAGATTCAAGTAAACAACAACTTCGGATTCGTTCAGGCTCAAAACTTCAAAGTCCGTCAGTTCAATGCGGCTCCGCTACAAGTGCGAAACATTAACGTCAATACGTACTACCAACCGGCAGCGGTTGAAATTCGACAGATTAAGCAGCTTCGAGTCCAACCGGTGTATGCTGCACCTCAGCAAGTCATCGTTAAGCAGCGACTCCAGTTGAATCAGTTGAATACGTATTCGGCACCTGCATTGACGGCGACCAACATTAGACCGATTATTCGGACGGAGTACGTCCAGGTACCGGTACAGGTTCAAGCCGTTGAGCAGTACGTTCCACAGCCGGTAACGTCTTGCGTCGGTTCGTGTCCTGCGCAACTTAACGTTATTACGCCGCCGCAGTATTACTACTCAGCACCGTTGGTAGCGCCAATTATTCAGTACCAACGTCGTCAGTTTATTCGCAATTGCTACTAAGTGAGACTTCGGTTAAGCTTGCCGAGAGACCGCCTGTGCGGTCTCTTCGCATTTAATTTTCAAAAATTAAGTTAAGGACAACTTATGGTTCCGTTCCCGCTAAATGAGTTGAACGAACCGGACAAGCTTTTAGGTATATTGGGTAGTTTCTGGACACAAACGTTTGGCGGTTCAAATCAGGTCAAAGATCTTGTCGATGCTCGAAGTGCTCTCGATTTCGAAAATCACCTGTTGTTTCTTGAATTAATTGCGTCGATCAGTCGCTTCAAGCTACCCGTCTTTCATCGGGAGAACTGGTTCTTTTTGTTACTCAATGAAAGCGACAAGAATCAATCCAAGCTCGATCTTCCTCAATACAACGGCCAGTATAACTACAGCGAAGCTCCGGAAATCTTCTACGGTCAATTCGTATCGACAAATCTGTTTCGATGGAACATTGATCCAAAGCTGGTAAATGCGAACACGATTCTCAATCGAATTACCGGATCGACCGCAATTCTTACTAAAGGGACCGACTTCCAAATCACGGAAGGAGTCATCTCGTTCATTCAAGATCCTTTTGCAAGCGACAAGTGGGCAACACGAGAAGTGTTCGAAGGTAATGAATTAGTCGATCGACAGATCGGTATGTGGGTCTACAATGGTCAGTTCGACTGGAACAGTGTTTACATTCAGTTCGGCTATGCGATTGGAGTCGCGCTGCGATCGAGCGAAGAATATAAATTGTTGATGAATGCGATTTACGATTGTCTAGTAGAAGGAACCTCGATTCGCGGCTTTCAACAATTCTTTACTGCAATTACCGATATTCCGGTGGTTAAAGAGAACGGGGAAATAGTCGAGACAATTTTCAATCAATCTCTCGAATCGACCTTTGTTATTACTGACAAGAATGTTTATCGACTACACAAGGAGTCCGAGATTTCGGTTGCCGTGGGTGATGTGTTACACGACGGACAAACTTTGTCGGACGGTTTAGAATTTGTGGAGTTTAACGATGGCACTGGTTACGAACAGCTACAGTACCTCTCGGTTGGATACGGTATACTGGACGGGGGTTACTTGGATAACCTCGTGTTCGCGAACGAAAACGTTCCCCTCGAACTCACGTACGACACCGATGGTAAAGCCGAAGTTCGATTTGAAATCGGAGGATTTGCTCTCGACATTGATCGATTTTGGACGACAGTGCACCAAAAAGGGATCGAATCCGGCCAAACGCTTGCCAATCTATTGGACACAAGAGAGAACCCCATTGACGAACCAACCGCTCTTGCGCTGCCTGCCGAAATAAATCCGCTTCAATTCTTAGTGGAGAATGTACTTCGGTTTAACGCCTTTGTTATCAAGTTGAAACCTCATCTATTCGGACCGAACGCTTTGGGTTTGGAAAGTGCATTCTTCCTTCGGAAGTTAATTCCACCCCATACGCTATGTCTAATTTTAGTTGAACTAAGAGTTGCCGAAGAGACATACGATACGACAAGCATCGAAGAGAGTTTAACTCTATTACCCATTTCGACCTTTTCGGATACGATAGATACAACAACCATCACGGAACGAGTTCGTTTTCGTCAAGTAGGAGGTAAATGCGTCTGATGGGAGACCAATATCGAATAAAACCCGGTAGAGGCCGTATCTATCAAAGCAATAGCCCTCCGAGTGCGTGGGTCTCCAACGAGATCATGTACGACTTCGGATTTGTTTTAGGTACACTCTTAACTGAAGCGCCAGTGAATTACCGTTTAGCGGTAATGTATATCGAGTTCGAGAACGTTGCTGATCCGGAGGATGATGTAGTAGTTCCGACCGTAAATCGAAACAACGGGATCGGTTACTACAACTCGCTATTGAGCGATCCTAATCGCGATTATCTCCGTGTACCTATTACTGCTTTTGGCTCTGAGTCTTCTTCGGAAGACTACGAACAACCCAACCGTTGGACGTTTCTAGCTCGCACAACAGGTGTAGAAGGTGTGCACGGTAAACCGTTTGCCAATGTTAACAACTCTAAAGTATTCGGTGCAGCCGTAGTAGCAGCCGTTGATCGAGATGATCCATCGCAAGACATCGTAATAGCTCGCTTCTATGTGCCCGGTGCTGAGCAACAACTGAAGCTTGCTACCAGTCAAATCAGTGCAGACTACCAGTTAACCTTTGTTTAAAACCGGAGGCCAGGGATGGCGTTCGAAAGACCTATCAGTTTAATCAAAGATGGCGAACCGGTTTCCGCGTCTGTTACCGATCGTCCGCTGCAACAGCTTCAACAGAATATCGAGTATCTGTATAGCTTGATTCAAGCAGCGAACTTGGGATCAACGCTTTACGCGCGCAATGTAACAATAGAATCGGCGGCTGCACAAGGTATGCCGGTCTACTACAACGCAACGACGCAACAATTCGAACGTGCATTAGCAACGACAAGAATCGATAACAATGTTGGCTTAGTTGAAACTTCGGATCGTTCTCAAGTATACGGTATCGTTGCTCTCAAACACACTGCGACATTAGCAGACATACTGTTGTTCGGTCGAGCCGAAGTAGATCTCTCCGCAGCAGTCAGCGGAGACGTAGAAACAGGGCTGTATTACTTGTCTGGAATTGATCCAGGCGTACTAGTCAAACAGCGTCCACCGGTTTCGATCTGTGTGTTAAGAGTAGAGGCAGACAACAACGTATTCGTCAACCCGCAATTTATCGAGTTTATTGATCGGCACAATCACTATCGTTTTTCGTTAACCTGTTTACCGGCTGGCGAACATACACCACCTGATCCGGGTGATCCTCATGTGATTACCAACCCGGATTCCAGTCTGTCCGGATGGCTACCGGCTGACGATGCGATCTTCGAGGGTCTAGCTCCAACTGGAGCCAAGTTCGGTTACAACTTCAGCGCCGATGTTAACCTGAAAAACATATGGCCTCCGATCCCGCTTCACAGTGCGATATTGAGTTGGTACAAAGCCGTGACGGTCGATGTGGGAGCTACGGTTGTACCGGAAAATGATCTAGTTATTTTCGACGCCAACGGGATCTGGTGGATGAGCGATTGTTACCAGGATGTACCGTGGCCATTCGACTACGAATCGAGCGTGACGATCACCAACACCAACACCTACGGAGAGTGTCCGCGTGATCTGATCATGAAGATGGACTTGTACTTCAGCCGCGTTGAGTTTGCCACCGATGGAACATTAGTTAGCTCTTTAACGTCGTTAGACGATCGCCTCATTGTTAAGTGCGAAAACGGAGAAGAAGGTTCGACCGGTCCGCTAACGATTGATCTCGATCTCAACTTTCAGGTTGACCAAACGGAAACCAGAGGATCGACGGTATTCAAAGAGCTTAGCGAAGATAAATTCAATACGGGTTTTGTCGTCGAAGGGATCTATGCGGGTTCCGACAATATCATCCTAAGCAGCGATTTACCGACAATTAAATTGATCGCAGGCGACAACGACAGCCCGGATGTTTATCAAGGGATGGTGCAGATTACAGCGCTAGCGGAATCGACCAGTATTCTCGAAGTGCAGAAAATAAAAGTAGACGGTGTCGAAAACGACGAGTTAGACGGCGTTCTTTTCTTGAGCTTTCCCTCTGAGGACGAAACAAGTTATCGAGCGAGAATCGATATACCGGTTAGCTTAGGTATCCTTAATCCCGAAATGCGTCTGCGTTTTCTCGTGTTGGGTCGTGCCGTAGGAACACTACCGGATCTTGTTTTAACTGCTCGTATATTGTCCAGACCAACCAACGGGTTAATTACACCGGTAGACGTGCCGTTGAGTGGTGAGGAGTTTGGTGTTGCCTTAACCACTTCTGCGATATTAGCTACAGCTAATCAGTACGTCGAAGCAACTTCTGACGCGATCGAAATAGCCCCTGGTGATGTAGTGTTTTATCGTTTGACTCGTGAAGCAGACGATGCTTACGAAGGTGACATCGGAATCATTCAAGAGTACGGTATTGTTTCGGCGAGTAGCTAATGAAACTAATTAACCTGGAATGGTTGAATACCAATGCAAACCGTCGTTATCCTCTTTGTGATGACTCCGATGGTATTGATGATTCGGATTCATTCGTCATTCCGAAGTCTTTCATAGTTGAAATCGATCTACCGATTAACATCAGCACCAATGTTGATCCGGCCAAATTCTACATTAAAACCATCGGAGCTTATTCGACAGGTTATTCAGTAGTTGTTGGATGTTCGACTAATGATGGCGAAGTTGATGTAGCAACTGCTCAGATACCGAGTGCGACCCATACGAAGAATAAAGCCTACGTGTTGGGTGGTATTGAACCGTTCGACGATACCAGAGGTAAGATCGTCATTGGTGATTTAGGAGAAATCAACAATCAGCCTGCCGGTGTCTGGTTGTTCTCGCTAAGTCACACTCGTCTGGATACGGACGTGATCCGTCCTCTGCTGCGTGGTGTATCGTCTTTAATCGTAGTTAATGGCAATCAAGAATCGATACCGATCACCGGCGATATTGTGTTTCAAGCGGGTACTAACGTTCGGCTCGATACCATACTGGTTGAAGATCAAGATCCGGTTATCGTTATCAACGCAATCAATGGTGAAGGCTTGGATGAAAGTTGCATCTGTGAAGGAGATAGGCCACCACGGATACCGATTCTTACTATTAACGGCATACCTCCGGATGCCAACAACAACTTCCAAGTCATCGGCGGCGATTGTGTCGAGATCGAAGAGACGACGAACGGGATTCGGATCACCGATACTTGTTCTGCACCTTGTTGTGACTGCGAAGACTTGGAAAAGATCACGAGAAAGTTGGAAGAGTTGAATACGCAGGTCGCAACAACACAAGATTTTGCCAATCGATTGGGAGTCGCTGTTGATACGATGTCGCTTACGGTGCTCGGTGCAAGATTGGGCGACAAGGGATGTGTAACCTGCTAGCTAACTTATGCCAGTTGTAATTGTAAATGACGACGGCAGCTTTGATATTGTGCCGTCGTCTCTGTACGACTTCTCCGACGAGAATCTCAGTCCGGAACCAGATCCCGCTAATTGTGATTCTCCTCGAACAGCAGTCAATCAAGGCACCGACTGTGTCGGCGACGACTACCCGTTTATTTTGCCCACCGTATTCCAGTGTTTAATTACCGATCTGTATCTAAGTTACGAAACAGACGAAGAATTCGAATTGGATTTTCGCTTAGCTTGGTTACACGGTTTTGGTGTCAGTTTCTCTTCGGAAGTCGCTGTACCAACACCGGTTCACGCACGCGAAGTTCTCATTAAAGACGCAGTCGGCGGAATCGTATTCGATTCGACTCAAGCAACGACGTTCTTTGAAACCACTTTCGGAGTCTACACCGTCTCAACATGGATTAAGGCAGATTCGGTTTTCAAGATGAGTTGGGTTAATCCGGGTAGTGATCCGGGTTGGTTCATTAATATGTACCCCGATCTTGCAATCGATGCGAGAACCTACAGTAAAGTACCGAAGCGCGTAAGATCGATTCGCGTTGGCGCAACAGCGATGAAAAGTCAAATCAGGATTCAAAACGGATATAACACCTCGTTACTGTTTACGCCAACTAGACAGACGGCAGTTCGCGACCGAAGCAAAATAATTATTCGAGCTTCCCCCGGCGACGGTCTTGGTCGCGTACCTGGATGTGCAGAACCGGTGGTGAACTTGTTTACTATCAATGGAGTCTATGCTGACAGTGCTGGTAACTTCTCATTCGACAACGATAACTGTTTCAAGATTCAAATACCGGTAACACGAGAAGGTAACGAAGGTACATACGGTAATGAAGATCTTACCGAAGAAGAAGCTAAACACGCTTTACAAATTTCGAACGATTGCACCGCTTGTTGTCCTTGTGACTTCTTCGTGAGAACCTATAAAGGCGTTTCGAGAATGTGGGACAAGTGGCAATTGGTCACGTCTCAATTAGAATCGATACGAGACACTTACGCAGATAATCGAAATCGATGGAATGATCAGCGAGACTGCCGAATCAATAATCCGGCTAAGTTAAATGTGAGTTCTCCTGGTGGTTGTACTCTCGATGTGTCAGCAACTTACTGCAACCTAACTGAGAACTGCTTGCAACCAGTTGAGATACGAATCAAGTTAACGGCTTACAACGGCTCGACGGAATACACGCCCTCGCTTTTAGGTTGCATCAGTGCTTATATCAGTGGTTCTCATACACAAGGAGAGGAAACTTACAACTTGGCTGGATCTTGGCCGCAATACTTTGCTGTTTACCCCTACGTCAATCCACAAGATACAATCGCTTTGAAAGCACGGTTTTGTTTAGACGGGTGTACCGTTAACACATCGGTTAAAGTGGAACTATCCGTTCACACACCAACTCCTGCGCCGAATTGGAAGGATGAGGTACCCACGTTGCCGAACTTGGGAACCGGCTTCGGATCTGCCTATCCCATTCGAGCATTAGTAGAATCTCAGAAGCCATTAGTAGTCGATCCGTTTAGTTCGACTTGTTGTCTGTGAGCCAAAGATGATTCGTAACCGCGAATTCTACAATATCAACGAGACGAATAGTTATCCGATAGATGAGAATGCTACTTCTTTGGATAACGACGGTAAGCGCATACCGTCGAACGTGATTGTCGATTTGAACATTCGATACCCGAAGATCTACGGAAACTTTCCTTTTGTTAGCGCTATTACGGTTTCACCGAATATTGTCACTGTCGTTATTCAAGTAGCGACAACGATCGACGGACCATTTACGTTGACTGCTTTAGCCTCGATCACGGTTAGGAAACCGGTAACTGAATCCCGACAGTATCCTTTAATGGCTTTGATTCCTGGAGTAGCTGGTTGGATCGTTTTTGGCTCTGGGGTACAAGACAATTCGTTAATGACAC
>Ga0075420_100006484_pt1 | contig 10317 bp, 5 predicted proteins | sample SoiMetdeltSBSDD4_FD_75296 | JGI IMG/M metagenome (GOLD analysis project Ga0075420, IMG submission 75296) | Bulk soil microbial communities from a Populus tree surrounding site in Tennessee, USA - Soil MetaG P. deltoides SBSDD4 | ecosystem: Environmental > Terrestrial > Soil > Tree plantation...
CACTCTTAATCGGCGCCGATCCCTGGGACATCGAGTTCCTGTGGCAGCACATGTACCGGAGGACGATGGCGTTCGGCCGGAAGGGAATCGGGATGACGGCAATCAGCGCCGTGGACATCGCGCTGTGGGACATCCTCGGGAAGGCGAGCGGACAACCGGTCTTTCGTCTGCTCGGTGGGCGCACGAAGCCGAAGATTCCCGTGTACGCGAGCCGGTTGTACAGCCAGCCTCTCGACGATCTCGCAGCCGAGACGAGAAAATACAAGGACGCAGGCTATCGTGCGATGAAGCTGCGATTCGGGTGGGGACCGACAGACGGCGCCGCCGGGATGCATCACAACGTGAACCTCGTGCGCACGGTGCGCGAAGTGGCCGGCGACGGCGTCGACATCATGGCCGATGCGTACATGGGGTGGACGCTCGACTACGCCAAGCGCATGATCCCGCTGCTCGAGCCGTTCCACCTGCGCTGGCTGGAAGAGCCGGTGATCCCGGACGACGCCGGGGGCTATGCGGAGTTGAAGGCGATGCGGCGCGTGCCGATAGCCGGAGGGGAGCACGCGTTTACCCTCTACGAGTTCCGCGATCTGATCGCGGCGCGCGCGGTTGACTACATTCAGTTCGACACCAATCGAGTCGGCGGGATAACACAGGCCCGGAAGATCGCCGCCCTGGCGGAAGCTCACTCGATCCCCGTGGTTCCACATGCCGGCCAGATGCACAACTACCACGTCGTCATGGCCAGCCTGAACTCGCCGATCGCCGAGTACTTTCCGCCGGTCGACGTCGAGGTGGGCAACGAGCTCTTCCACTACATCTTCGACGGGGAGCCGGCACCCGTGGGTGGCGAGATCGATCTCCGCGACGACGTGCCGGGGCTCGGGCTGACGATCAAGGAAGACGCGCTCAACGGGTTCGATGTCATCGAGTAGGAGCGCCGCGTCAAATCCCAACGCCCAACCTCCCACTCGAAAACGGATACTTGGTTGCGTCGCCCGATGTCGACAACTCAGGACGGGCAGACGAGTTCAGGAACGGTCGCGACGATCACGACGGCCACGACGCCAGAACAATGACGTCGTGAACGTCGCGCCGCCGCGATCGCTGGGAGGGCCGTCAGCCGTCAGTCTCCTTTTCTAACAGACAAGCAGCCGCGGCCGGACCGTAAGCGGATCGCGCACGTCTCGACCGCTTAGTGAGGAACACTGATGTATACAGTCGCATTTCTCGGACTTGGAACCATGGGCAGCGGCATGGCTGGGCGCTTGCTGGCCGCGGGGTTTTCTGTGGCCGGATGGAATCGAAGCGCCGGCCGCGCGGATGCGCTGCGGCAGCGCGGCGCGACGATTGCGGCGTCGCCTCGTGAGGCCGCAACCAACGCGGACGTCGTGATCAGTATGGTCGCCGACGATGTGGCGGCTCGCCGCGTGTGGACTGCGGAGGATGGCGCGCTCTCAGCGCTGAAATCGGGGGCCGTTGCCATCGAGTGCAGTACGGTGTCGCCCGACTGGGTCGTGGAGCTCGCGCAGCTGGTTGCCGCGAGGGGTGCGTTGTGCCTGGATGCGCCGGTGACCGGCAGCAAGGGGCACGCGGCCGCGGGCGAGCTCATGTTTCTCGTCGGCGGCGATGCCGCGGTCCTCGAACGGATGCGCACGGTTCTGGCGGCGATGAGCCGGGCCACCGTGCACCTCGGTCCTGTGGGGAGCGGCGCCCGCATGAAACTGGTGAACAACTTCGTGTGCGGCGTGCAGGCGGCCGCGCTGGCCGAAGGCCTGACGTTCGCCGAAGCTTGCGGGCTGGACCCCGCAGCCGCGACGGAGGTCCTGGCCAACGGCGCTCCAGGAAGCCCGCTGGTGAAAGCCGTGTCCGCCCGGATCAATGCACGCAACTATGACGTGCAGTTCCTGTTGCCCTTGATGAAAAAGGATCTTACGTACGCAATCGCGGAGGCGCAGCGCTGGGGCGTGCCGCTCCGGACCGCCGAGGTCGCGCGCGACCTCTTCGACTCCGCCATCCGCGCCGGATGGGCCGATGCGGATTTTGCCGCCGTCGCCGAAGCCATCCCCGGCCGGCGGGTTATTCGTTCATAAACAGAATCAATCGCCGGCGTCAGAATAGTCCGCCGCCGGTGGGATACGATTGGCGCCAAGCGCCTGCGGCCCGAGCGAGCGGGGGTGCCCGCCTTCGCCGGTCGAGAGAAGTGGGCGACCGGCTACGGCGAGGTCACGCCGTAAGCGCGCGTGAATTGAAACGCGCGGAGGCGGAGGGCCCCGCGAGCATAAAAAAATGTCACAGCCGATCTCTCGACGTGAAGCGATCAAACAACTCGGCGGTGCGAGCGCCGGCGCGATGCTCGCCGGCGGGATCATTCGCGGCCAGACCTCCGACATCGTCGTAGGTGGACGTCCCGTGGAGATCGTCGTCGCCTCGCTCACAGCGGACACGGTTCGGTTGACCGTGCTCCCGATCGTAGAGAACAAGCCGGCCTCGGTGCCCTTGAACGGCGGCCTCGCGCAGCCCGCGGAAACAAGAACCGCCGGGACGGCGCGGTCCGCCAGCGGGTTCAAGCCGATTCGAGCGGGGAGTCTCACCGTTCGCTTTACCGAGAGCCCGCCGACCCTTACCGTCGAGAACAAGAGCGGCGTCGTGCAGAAGCTCACGCTGAGTTCAGAGACCTCCGAGATGTCGTTCCTCCTGCCGAAGGGTCCGCTGCTCGGACTGGGCGAAGGAGGGCCGCAGTTCGATCGCAAGGGCTCTGTCGACCAGATGCGCAACGGGCAGGGCGGCTACCAGCTGAGAACGCACGGCGGTCGTGCGCCAGTGCAGTGGCTGGTGGGCACCGATGGATGGGGCATGTTCATCCACCATCCCCAGGGCACGTTCGACTTCGCTGGAACGGAAGGGAAGTTCTCCCCGCGTGAGCCAGGCGAGCCGCTGGATCTTTTCGTGGTGTCTTCGCAATCGCCCGTACACCTGATGAACCAGTACGCGCGGATAACCGGGCTTCCGGAGCTGCCCGCGCTGTGGACTTTCGGCTACATGCAGTCGCACCGGACGCTGGCCGGCCCCGACGAGATCATGTGGGTCGCGCGGACGTTTCGTGAGAAGAAGCTCCCGTGCGACGCGCTGATCTATCTGGGTACGGAATTCACTCCATCGGGGTGGAACACGCGCAACGGCGAGTTCGGCTGGCACTCGGGGAACTTCCCCGATCCGAAGAAGGCCATCGACACGTTGCACGACATGCATTACAAGGTCGTCCTGCACATCGTGATCGAAGGGCGCCTGCTGACGGGCACAGTCAACGATCCGTGCACGCCCGACAAGGCCGTGCCGAGCGGACGCACCGAAGACAATCGCTGGCCAGACGATCGACCGGTCCCATGTTACTGGCCGTATCACAAGCCTCTCTTCGATCTCGGGATCGACGGCTGGTGGCCGGATCAGGGCGACGGGCTCGAGATCGTGTCACGCTTGAATCGTCACCGCATGTACTGGGAAGGATCGCAGCAATGGCGACCCAATGAACGTCCGTTTGCGCTGCACAGAAACGGCGCCGCGGGCATGCAGCGCTACGGTGCGTTTCTCTGGTCAGGTGACGTGTACTCGACGTGGGAAACGCTCAAGACTCACGTGCCCGTCGCCGTCAACACGGGGCTGTCGGGAATCCCGTATTGGGGCACCGACATCGGCGGATTCGTACCTACACCCGAGTACACGGGTGAGTTGCACATCCGATGGTTCCAGTTCGGCACGTTCTGTCCATCGTTCCGTTCGCACGGACGCACGTGGCATCTCCGGCTCCCGTGGGGCTGGAACACCGGAGGACTCGGTCCGTCCGAGGTCACCGGCTATCGCGGTGGTGCGGCGAATCCCGATGCGTCGGAGCTGCGCAACCCACACGTCGAACCAATCCTCAAGAAGTATCTCGAATTGCGCTACCGGCTGATGCCGTACACCTATTCCGTCGCGCGCGAGGGAACCGGGACAGGCATGCCGATGATGCGCGCGCTCTGGTTACATCACTCGGATGATCCGGTGGCGAGCGCTCGCGGCGATCAGTTCCTGTGGGGTCAACACTTGCTCGTCTCACCGGTCGTAGAGAAGGGCGCGACCGTCCGCCGGCTGTATTTGCCCAAAGGCGTGTGGTTCGACTTCTGGACCGACGAACGGATCGAGGGAGGCAAGGAGATCGAGCGCAAGGTCGATCTCGAAACGATGCCGCTCCACGTGCGACAGGGAACGATTCTGCCGATGGGGCCGGTCAAACAATACGTGGACGAGAAAGTCGATGGGCCGCTGTCGCTGGTGATCTACCCGGGCGCCAATGCCACGTTCTCGCTGTACGAAGACGATGGACGTTCCTTCGACTACCGCAAGGGCGCGTGGATGGGCATCGACATCGCCTGGAACGACTCTACGCGCCGTCTGACGATGAATCTCGCACGCGGTTCGCGGGTGCTGCCGCCGGCCCGCCGGAACATCGAGGTACGGATCGCCGGGGAGAAGCCGGTCAAGCCGGTGGTGTTCGAGGGCAAAACGGTGGACGTGAGACTGTGACGTTGCGCACCGCGTGCCTGATCGCCGTGATCGTTGGGCTGACGTCGAGTTCGCTGCCGAATTCTCAGGCTCCCAACACCGCGATCCTGCTCGATCCGGCAAACCCGGAGATGAAGCAGCAAGCGCCGGCGATGTTCAACGTCCTGCTCGATACCAGCAAGGGTCCGATCACGATCGAGATCCAGCGGGAATGGTCACCGCACGGCGTGGATCGGTTCTACAACCTGGTCCGCCACGGCTACTACGACGGCGCGAAGGTGTTCCGCATTCGCGCTGGGTTCTGGGCGCAGTTCGGGATCGCGGCCGATCCGAGGATCTCGACGATCTGGCGGACGCAGAACCTGCCCGATGAGCCGCGAAAACTGTCGAACATCCGCGGAACGATCGCTTACGCATTCCGCGATCCGAACGGTCGCACGACGCAGGTCTTCATCAACCTGCGTGATAACTCGGCCACGCACGATGGCGAGCCGTTCGTGCCGTTCGGGCGGGTCACCTCAGGCATGGAGGTCGCAGATGCCTGGTACGCCGAGTACGGCGAAAAAGCCGGGGGAGGAATTCGAGGCGGTCGTCAGGACAAGCTGTTCGAGGAGGGCAACGCCTACCTCGACCGTGAATTCCCTCTCCTCGACTTCATCAAGCGCGCCGCGATCGTCCGCTGAGCTCGGATTCCCGCCCTTTTCTACACCTTAATCTGCCCATCAGATTTGTTGATTGGCGCCGGGCACTCGTCGGGTGTATACGGGCATCACCTAGCAACCACGGTCTGAAGCCAAGCGAGGCGCAGGAGGAGGCCCATGCTTAGTCACCTCAGGTCGCTGCTCGTCGTGCTCGCAATAGTGGCCTGTGCAGTTCCCGCCAGTGCGCAGGTCTCTACCGGGTCCATCATCGGAGTCACGGAAGATACTGCGGGGAGCGTCATGCCAGGCGTGACAGTCGTGCTGTCGGGCGACCGGGTCATCGCGGGCACGCAGACGCAGGTGTCGGATGCTACGGGCAGCTACCGCTTCGAGCGGCTGCTTCCCGGTACCTATCACCTGAAGTTTTCGGTTCAGGGATTCAAGACCGTCGAGCGCCGCGACATCATCATCAGCGCCAGCTTTACGGCGACGGTGAACGTACAGCTCGATGTCGGCAATCTGGAGGAGACGGTCACGGTCACCGGCGGGTCTCCGACCGTCGACGTGAAGTCCAACCTGCAGCAGACCGTCATGAATCAGGAAATCCTCGAGGGTGTGCCGACCGGCCGTGACCCATGGTCGCTTGCGAAGATCATCCCTGGCGTCCAGGTGGCTACCTACGACGTCGGTGGCAACCAGGCCATGCAACAGAGCGCGTTGCGCGTGCACGGTGCCCGCGACGACGACAAGAACTTCGCCATCGACGGGTCGACGGTCAACTGGCCGGGGGACGGCGGCGGGGCGACGATGCTCTATTACGACCAGGGGATGTTCGATCAGATCACGTATCAGACGTCGGCCATTCCCGCCGAGGTGCTGACAGGCGGCATCTACCTGAACATGGTGACGAAGAGCGGCAGCAACCGCTGGCGCGGCGACATGAAGTACTTCTTTGCCGATTCAGATTGGCAGAGCGATAACGACGATGACGCGGTCGCCGCTGGATTGCCCGGGGGCATTCCGGTAACCAAGCTCTATGACTTCAACCTTTCAGGTGGCGGCCCGCTGCTGCGCGATCGGTTGTGGGTCAACGGTTCTTACAGAAACTGGCGCACGGACAAACTGACGTTGGCGCGCAATCCCGACGGCACTCGTGCGATCGACGACAACTGGATCTGGAATATTTCCGGCAAGGCGATATGGCAGATCAATCCCGATCACAAGGTGATCTACGCGTACAACTACAACTGGAAGGAACGGTTCCACCGGCGCGACACGCCCCCGAACTTCGCCGAGGATCGCGCGTCGCTGTGGCAGACCAACCCGGCGTTCTCGACGCAGGCGAAGTACACGCTCGTCCGCAACCGCGCCGTGTTCGAGTCGACGTTCGGGATCATGGACGGGGTCACCAACTACTACTACCAGCCGGAAGTCGGCCCCAATGACATCCGCCGCGTCGACAACTCGACGAGCACCGCGTCGGTCGCGGCGCAGCGGCACGAAGAGTCGCCGAACTACCGCATGCAGATCGACAACGTGTTCTCGCTGGCCCGAAACACCGGAATGGGCGATCACGTGCTGAAGGCCGGCGTGCAGTTCGCGCAGATGGGAATGGTTCGGAAGTATTGGGTCAACGGCGACATTTATTACGAGTTCGAGAACGATCGCCCGACCCAGGTCAGGTTGTTCAACACGCCGACGGCGTTCGATAGCAAGATCCGCGCGATCGGGTTCTTCGTGCAGGATAACTGGAGCTACAAGCGGCTCACGTTGAATCTAGGGATTCGCGTGGATCGCTCCAACGGCTGGATGCCGGCGCAGTCGAAGGAGGAGGGCCAGTTCGCACCGGCGCGATCGATCGAGCGAACCGATGTCTTCGAATCGTGGATTGGCGCGTGGCGCACGGGCCTCGTCTATGACGCATTCGGCAACGGCCGCACCGCGTTCAAGGCCAGCGCAAGCCGCTACGCTGCACAGGTTGGCATGAACCTGGTGCAGCGCATTCATCCGTTCCAGTTCACGAACGGCACGCGGAGTTGGAACGACAATGGCGACCGAATTCCGCAGGCAAACGAGCTTGGAACGTTCTCCGGTTTCCCTGGCGTGACCAGCCGCTATTCCGACGAGAACGGTCCAGACTGGCCCTACTCCGACGAGTTCACGGCCGGCGTCGAGCATCAGGTCATGAACGATTTCCGGGTCGGCGTCATGTACTACCACCGCACGAATCGGAGAGTCGTCGCGCAACGGAACGTGGCCGTTCCGCCGTCAGCCTACACTGAGGAAAGCATCGCCGTTCCCGCGCCGCCCGCCGGACCGGGCGGCACGATTACGTTCTACAACCTCAACCCCGCATTCCAGGGTCAGGCATTTCAGGACAACGTGTTCGACAATCAGGAACTGCTGGACACAGACTACGATGGCGTGGAGTTCACGGCAGTCAAGCGTATGACCAACCGCTGGCAGATGGTCGCCGGACTCACGCTCGGCAAGAACTACGGCGGCGTCATCGTCGCACCCAACGAACTCAACGACCCGAACAACTCGGAGAACTTTCCGCGCGGGATCGAAGGGACTGACTCGGCCTACGCGTTCAGGCTGGCCGGCTCGTATGTCGCGCCGTACGACATCAACATCAGCGGCAGCTTCATCTGGAACGACGGGTATCCGTATCAGTCGCAATATGCGATCACGCGGACAGTCTTTCCAACGCTGACGCGCGCCAGTCAGACCATCCGTTTGACCGAGCGTGGCGATGAGCGGCTGCCGGACGTGAAGATGATGGACCTTCGGGTGTCGCGTTCGTTCAGGTTCGGCGGGCGCCAGGTGACCCCGCTCTTTGAAATCTTCAACCTGGGGAATGCCGATACCGTCACCGGCGTCAATAACAACGTCGGCAACACGTATCTGCGTCCGACAGAGATCCTCTCTCCACGGATCCTGCGGCTCGGCGTGTCGATTGATTTCTGAAGAGGTGATTCAGGGGCCGTGGTTCGTCACTCGTCGCTCGTCGCTCGAGGATCCCGTGAGCACGTATGAGCTTCTCGAGCTACGAGCGACGAACGACGAACCACGGTTCTTTACTGCGGGTTGGACGTCCGCCGCGATTGCCGCTGTTTGTCGGCCATCGCGGCGACGTCGGCCAGCAGCTTCTTCGCGTCGTAAACGATCCCGTCTTTGATCGTGAACTTGATTCCGCCGATCCACTCCGGCTTGCCGGTCTGATCGTTCAAGCGCAGCGCGCCCGAGCCGTACAGCACCTTCAGGTTCTTCAACGGGTTCTGATCGACGACGATCATGTCGGCGAGCAGTCCGGCGCGGACGACGCCGCGATCGATGGATGTGCCGGCGGCTTCGGCGAGCGTCATCGCCGGGTTGTAGGTCGCCGTCTGGATTACTTCAAGCGGATGGAAGCCCGCCTCCTGCAGCAGTTCCATCTCGTGAATGTTGCCGAATCCGTAGGTGTTATAGATGAACGCCGCGTCGGCGCTCGCCGTCACACGGCCGCCCAGTTTCTTGTAGTCGTTGAGCAGTCGGAACCAGACCTGGTAGAAGTTCCGCCAGGCGATCTCGTCGTCGAGCGTCCAGTAGTACCAGTAGGAGCCATGGTTCTTGCGGCTCGGCGTGTAGAAGTCCATCAGGGTCGGCAGCGTGTAGCGCGCGTGCCAGTCGGCGTTGCGCATGCGCATCAAATCGCGTCCGGCAGCATACGCAGTCATCGTCGGATCGAACGTCGTGTTGAGCTTGCGGTGTTCCTGTAAGTACTCCTTCCACTGCGGGCTTCCAGGCTCGTAAATCTTGTCCCACAGCCGCGCCACCTGGCCGAACCGCATCTGCTCGTCGTCGTTGATCTGATCGACCGGCCACGGCTGGACGACGTGGTCCTTCAGCAGCGCTTCGAAGTGGCCGTAGAAGTGGGTCACGGTCTGCAGGCCCAGGCGCGCCGCGGTCAGCGCATTCATCTGGGCGACCCCCGTCTGCTGCAGGTGAGCGGTCGAGCCCAGCTTCAGTTTCTTGCCTTCGTCCAGGAGTGCGGCCATGATGTCAGGCCGCTGCGCGCCCAGCTTCAGGCCCTCGAGCCCGTTCGCGGCGCCCCAGCGCACCCACTCGCGCGCCGCTTCCGGCGTGTCCGTCGCGCCCTTCCCCCAACCCGCCCCCGGCCGCTGGTAGTTGACGATGCGCGGGGCGACGATTTCGTTGCGGTTGCTGCGTTCACGCTCGCTGACCGTCAGCGCGTGATCGGTCAGCGGAACTCCGCGGACGGTCGTCACGCCGTGCGCGAGCCAGAGCTTGTACGGATACTCCGCGTCAGCGTTTTTCGGCGCGCCGCCGGCGTGCTCGTGAAGGCTGACGAAGCCGGGCATCACGTACATGCCTGTCGCATCGATTTCAAGGTCAGGCTTCTCGGGTGGCCGGTTCGTCTGCGGCGGAAGTCCGGGCGTTCCGGCGCTGCGGACCGACTGGATCCGGTTGTTCTGAACGACGATGTCGACGGGGCCCACGGGCGGCGCGCCCGTGCCGTCGATCAGAATGGCGTTGCGGATCACCAGCGTCTTGAACGGCCCGCGTCCCTCGTCGGCACGCCTGGCCGGCGCAGGGTTCAAGGGATCGCGTTCGGCTGTTGGTTGCGCGGCGGGGGCGGCGGGCGGCTGTGCCGGCGTCTGAGCACCGCCCGGCACGAACGTTCCAACCACGAGGCCGACAAAGGCGGCGGCGAAAAGTTGGTTCTTCATGATGTGGAAAAATCGGTCAAGCCCACGTCCCGGGACCCAGCCGGGCGGCTGGGTCTGGGAGCTGGGGAGTGGACGTTGGGAGTTGACCCACGCTACGCCAACGGTTCTCGCGCCGGCTCGACCCACGGTCCGCGTCGAAGCTGGCGCCGGGTGGCGCGGGGAGCCGCCTCGTTGTAGGCCGGGGCGATCGGCGCGGCCTCGACGTCGTTCGACAAGCCGAGGCGCACGCGTGCGGGCCGCGGATCGCCGAGCTCCCAGTTGAACGCGCGCACGATCTTGATCAGCTCGCGGGCGGAGTCCGAGAGGTAGCCCTGTTCCCGGTAGACCATCAGCGTCCGCCGCGGAATGGACAGCTCGCGAAGCGGGAGCCGGACAAGCTTTCCGTCGAGCAACTCCTGCCGGAC
>Ga0075420_100006488_pt1 | contig 10316 bp, 9 predicted proteins | sample SoiMetdeltSBSDD4_FD_75296 | JGI IMG/M metagenome (GOLD analysis project Ga0075420, IMG submission 75296) | Bulk soil microbial communities from a Populus tree surrounding site in Tennessee, USA - Soil MetaG P. deltoides SBSDD4 | ecosystem: Environmental > Terrestrial > Soil > Tree plantation...
AAAACACCCCGCTCATCAGCAGCGTCTCGTGCAGGCCTTCGCGCGCGTTGCCGCTCATCTTGGTGCCGCCGAAGGGCAGGTGCACGAATAAAACAACACATGAACTAATAATGCAACACTTGCTGCGGCGCCCGGATTCGTACAAATATTGTTCGATGCGGAGCCAGCGCGACGCCATCGACACGAACAAGAGCGCTACCGCGCTGCGGGCGCTGAAGGTGCTGGAAGCTCTTGCGCAGTCGCGCGATGCGCTTTCCGCGGCCGAGGTGGCGGGCATCATCGGCGCCGAGCGCACCACCGCCTACCGTATGCTCATGACGCTGATGGAGGCCGGCTATGTGGTGCGCGACCAGCGCGCGCGCGCCTACCGCCTTGGGTACAAGGTTTTGACGCTTAGCCGGGCGCTGCTGAGCGGCAATGAGAAAACCGAATTGGTCGCCGCCTGCCTGCGTGAGATCTCGGCACGCACCGGGGAGGCCGCGCACTACTCGGTGTTGGAGCGGGATTGCGCCGTGTTGGTGCAGCGCTCAACGGGCACCCAGCTTGTGACCATCGACTTCCAAGTCGGCGACCGTGCGCCGCTCCACTGCACCTCAATAGGCAAGGTGCTGCTCGCCTACCAAGATTCGGCAGCGATCGAGGCAGCGATCCTCAGGGGCCTTCCCCGATTTGCGCGCAACACGATTACTGACTCGACGCGCCTTCGCGCCGAGCTGCGAAAGGTGCGAGCACAGTGCTACGCGTACGATGATATGGAGTTTGCAGACGACATGCGCTGTGTCGCCGTGCCCGTGATCGAGAAGGACGGTCGTGTGACGGGTGGCATCAGCCTCTCCGGTCCGGCATCCCGCTACAGCCGGCAAAAGTTACACGAGCTACGCAACTGCGTCATGGCCGCAGCGCGCGAGTTGTCTCTTAGGCTCGGCGGCACAGAGCCCGATGAAAGGAGGCTGCGCTCGATCAAGCCTCTGCGCCGGTCTTGAAGGGCCTGCCCTAGTGAGACCGAGACCTGATCTTCAGCGGTCCGTCGCGCGGTGCGTTGCAGCACTGCTCTTTCTACCGAGCCAGCACGCGCGACTGCGCGGCGTGCCCCTTCAAGATGGAGGTCTGTGACACGCAGAATCCTATGTGATGTAAGAGCACGAAGGAGAGTAGAGCGATGACGACGCCCAAGACCGGGACACGTAAGGAGTGGCTGGCAGCGCCTTGAGCTGCTCAAGGCGGAGAAGGAGCACATGCGGCAAGGTGACGAACTCGCGCGGCGGCGGCAGGAGCTGCCGTGGGTTCGGATCGACAAGGAGTATCGATTCGAGACCGATGAAGGCAGCGCCTCGCTTGCGGACCTCTTCCGAGGGCGCTCGCAGCTCCTCGTCTATCATTTCATGTTCGGCTACGGATTCCGGCTCACCGACGAGCGCCGGGGATGCACCGGATGCTCATTGATCGCCGATCACTTCGACGGTGTCATCCCCCACTTGAACGGCCGCGACATCACCCTCGTTTCTGAGTCGATTGCCCCGTTGCTGGAGCTCCAGGACTACAAGCGGCAAATGGGCTGGCGATTCCCGTGGGTTTCGTCGCTCGGTACCGACTTCAAATACGACTTCGGCGCCACCTTCACCGAGGAGCAGCGGAGAAGCGGCGCCGACTACAACTACCAGCATGTCGACAAGCCCGAGCCGCAGAAGGAGGGTATGAGCGTCTTTGCGCTCCAGGACGGCGCGGTCCACCACACCTACTCGACCTACGCCCGTGGCACCGAGGCCTTTATGGGGACCTACCGCTTCCTCGACCTCGCCCCGTGGGGCAGGAACGAGGACGGGCTCGAGACGTGGTGGCTTGGGCCCTCGACCCGGTAATCCTTGATCTTGAAGGTGACGCCCTTGTGGTCGGCGGCGATCAGCCGGCGGTTGGAGATGGCGACACGGTGGGTGTAGCGGGAGAGGTGCCGGCTTTGTCCGGGTTTGCCAACACTTTGTGCGGGGTTAGGCCGCGTCGTACCCCGGCGAGCCTCAACCCCTCCTCCGCTACCTTCGCTACCTCGTAGGCGTCGGACGGGTCCGATTGTCGTCAACGCCCCGCCAGCATCGCCGCACCGAAGAGGACCACCAGCACCAGCAGAGAGAGGCATGCTGCCGTCCATTGCCCTGCTATGTCATCGACCCGCTCGAGCATGCTGCCCAGGATAAAGGCGCTGCGCCTGATGGCGGCGACGCCTTTCCCGCAGGGTACCCGCGCCAGCCGGGTCCCCCAGCGCCCCAGCAAGATCGCCAGCACACCGCCAACCAGGATCGGCCAAAGCGCGTCAGCGAGAGACCCGAAGTCGATTGTCTTCGCGGGACGGCCGTGCGGGACCGAGAGATAGGCTTCCCAGGGAAAAAGTCCGAGCAACAGCGAACACAGCGCGAGCGCCAGCGCCGCGGCGTCTGCCACGCGCGGTACGCGGACAGGCATCTTCGGCGCCTCGGCGGGAACCAGCGCATGGGCGAGCACCAGCACCAGATAGCTGCTCGTGAAGACGCCGCCTGCCTGGACAACGATGGCCCACCACCACTGCTGCGTCTCAACCGCTGCCTGGAGCAACAGCTCCTTCGCGAGGTAGGCGCCGCTCGGCGGCAGACCGATCAGTGCCACCCCACCCAGCGCGAAGGCGAGCACGCTCAGCGGCAGTACGCGTCCGAGGCCGCCCAATCCCACAATGCGATCGTGGCCCAGCGTCGCATAGATCGAGCCGGCCGACATGAACATGGCCGCTTTCGCCGAGGCGTGGGAAATCGCCTGCAGAATGCCGCCGGCCAAGGCGCCGCCGCTCTGAAGCTGGCCCGTTACCGGACTGAAGGCGAGCGGAAACATCAAGAAGAGGTAGCCGATCTGCGCGACCGTCGAATAGGCCACCAACAGCTTCAAGCGCTCCTGCCGCAGCGCGACGACGCTGCCGAACAAGATCGCCGCGGCGCCCATCGCGGCGAGCAGCTGCGCGCCTGTGTAGCCCGTGAGCCCCGGCATCACGTCGAACCAGAGCCGGATCACGAGGAAGAACGATCCTTTCACCACGAGGCCCGACAGCACCGCGCTTGCTGCGGCGGGAGCACCGGCATGGGCCGGTGGCAGCCACAGGTGCAGGGGGAAGAGCGCGGTCTTGGCGAGGAGCCCAACCGTCATCAGCGCGATAGCGACGAGCGTCGGCGGTTCTGCACGGACCTGGCCCGCCAAGAGGACGGTGTCGAGCGTGCCATAGCTGCCATAGAGCAGCACCGTGCCGGCTAGATAGAGGACCGAGCCGAGGAGCGCGAAGAGCAGATAGCGCAGCGCGGCCTGGAGCGTCTCGGAGCGGCCATCCAGCGATACCAGAGGGACCGCCGAGAAGGTCAGCAGTTCGAGCGCGACGTACAAGGTGAACAGATCCCCGCCAAGGAAGACCATGTTCAACGCGCCCCAGATCGCGAGCAGCAAGATCCAGAACGCAAACGGCGCGCGAGCCTCGACGGACGCAGCAGGGGTGCGGAAATCAGCGCGAGCAAAGACGCCGATGGCGCAGATCACCACCGCTGTGATTGAGATCATCACGACCGACGGCCCATCCGCGCGCAGCGCCACGCCGAGCGGCGGAGCCCATCCGCCGAGCAGGTAGGCGAGCGGACCACCCGTCTCCAACTTGGCGACGGCGATACTTGCCGCAATCGCGAGGCCCATCGGCATGATCATCAGCGCGATTCGTTCAACTTGGCGCCCGCCAGTGGCAAACGCGAGCAGCACGCCCACCACAGGAACGACAACCGACAGCACGAGCAGGAAGCCGCCCGCCGTTGCCGCGTCCAGAGTCGTGACTTGGGGGGACATCAAGTGTCTGCGGGATCAGTGCCCGCATCCGCCGACGCGTCAGCCCGCAACGTAGCCGCGCCGGTTGCCTGGAACAGCTGCAGCAACAGCGCAATGGCCACGGCGGTCGCAGAAAATGCCACGACCATACCGGTGATGACGAGCGCCAGCGGGATCGGATCGGCGCCCAACCCGGGCACCGCTCCCCTGCGTGCCACTACGCCGAAGAGCAGAAAAACGCCGGTGCCCAGTACATTGAACGCGAGGATCTTGCGCAATGGGTGCGGATCCGCAATCAGGCCGTAAAGGCCGAGACCTGCTGCCCCTGCGGCGCACAGCCCAAACACGATAGCCGTGCTCATCGGCCCACCCTCCGCTTGGGGGGACCGGCCAACAGCAGGCCGAGCGTCGCCCCGATCGTCAGTGTCATCGCGAACTCGATGGCCAAGATCAGCGGCTTGGCGTACGCCACGGGATAGGCAAGGAACGCTTCGCCGAGCCCAAGTCCGCCGAGGCCGACGATGAGGAACACCGCCGGTCCGGCAAGCAGCGCCAGCCGTAGCAATCGGTTGCCCACCGGCGGCGCATCGGAGAGCCCCGCCATCATGACCAGCACCCACATGGCGGCAAGGATCGTGCCGCCCTGGAACGCACCGCCAGGGTGGTCAGCGCCCACCCAGAGAATGTAGATGCCCACCACAATACCCACCGGCGGCAACAACCGCGCGAGGAAAGCGAGCGCGCCGTGCGGTTCAACTGGGTAGCGCGGCCCCGGCCGGCCGCCCCAGACATGATCCACGGCCAGCGACCACACCCCGACCAGCGCGAGCAGTAGCACGACCTTCTCCAGCAACGTGTCCATTGCACGAAAAGCCATCAACACGTTGGTCACGGGATTTCCGAGACCAGTCGCTGCGGCCTTGTCGGCGGCCGGTTGTGCCAGAGTAGGAGTGTCGTCAGGGAGGAGCAGAACCGCGGTTGTGAGCGCCGCCGTGACGGCCGCCGAAAGGAGCGCAGCCGCGAAGCGCAGCATCGCTCCCGGTCGTTCTGACGCTGGCACCTCGCTGGCGCGGAGGCGGGCCGCCGCACCGAGCAGCAACGTGCCGGTCAAGCCGCCGCCAATCGCCGCCTCGGTCAACGCCACGTCGACGGCATCGAGGCGGACCCAGACCAGTGCAAGCAGAAGTCCGTAGACCACGAAGCCGATGACGGCTGCGAAGGCCTCGCGCGCGGCGGTCGTCCAGCTGGCAACCGCTACTATCAGCATCGCCAGACCAACGTCGAACATCAACGCCGTTGTCATGCTTGCGGCCCCTCTCGCCGCACTACGCTCGCAATGAGCTGACTGATTATCGCGCTGGACATCAGGACGAGCAGCCAGACAGCGATCATCTTCAGGGAACCAAGTAATCCTTGCGCATACGGTAGCAAGCCGAGTACGACAAGACCGAGGCCTAGATTGTCGGCCTTGGTCAGTGCGTGCAGGCGGGTGAGCGTATCGGGAAAGCGTAACAGCCCTACGGTGCCCGCTAGAAAGAAGAAGCAAGCCGCGGTGACGGCGACAACCGTGAGCATGTCCGATACGATCCTCATCCGCGGTCCACTGTCTCACGCCCATTCCCCGCCGTGGGCGACCCCTTCACGACGAAGGCGATCGAGGCGAACGCCGCGAGCAGCGCCAGGACCAGCGCAAGATCGGAAACACCTGGCGTTTCCGTCACCACTCCCCACAGCAGCAGCGCTGCGATGCCGCCGCTGCCGAAGAGCTGAACCCCCATCATTCGGTCGGCGTTCGCCGGCCCATAGAGAATTCGTGCCAAGCCCAATGCCACCATCACCAGCACGAAGACGGCCGCTGCCATCATGAATTCAGTCATCGCTTGGCCAGACTCCCAACGCTCGCCCCAACAATTCCTCTTCGACTGCCGACTGCGCCACTACCGGCTGATTGACATCCAGGCAGTGGATGAGGAGTGCACCATCTTCGTTCTGCCCCGACGGGAGGGTGCCCGGCACTAGACTAATGACCGTGCAGAACACGGTTTGCGCCGGGCCCCGCAGGACCTGCGGCCGATACATGACGAAGCCGGGCCGCAGCGACACCCGAGGATGAAGTGCGCGCAATGCCACATCGATGCCCGCAGCAACCGATTGACGCAGAAAGCGGAGGCCGAATGCGACCAACGCAAGCGGCCGGAACCTCCACTCTCCCGGCGGTAACAGGCGCAGACTTGCCCAGGCAGCCATGACCGCCGCCGCCATGCCCACCAGGACTTCGACAATGCCCAACCCGGCCAGGGCCACCCAGAAGGCGAGGAATGCGGTCGCGCGTGCCAACGGGAACATCATGATTTAGGTCCCGAGCAGGGTGCCGCCACAGCGGCGACCGGTGCCGGCTCCCGCCAGTTGAACCAGGTCACGTACAGGACCGGGAGGAACACCAGCGTCAGGATGGTAGCGACCAGCAGACCTCCCATGATCGCGAAGGCCATGGGTCCCCAGAACACGGTGGGCGCGATGGGGATCATGCCGAGCACGGTCGAGATCGCAGTGAGCATGATAGGGCGGAAGCGCGCGCTGCTGGCGTCCATCGCCGCCTCACGGATGCCTTTGCCCTGCGCCCTCTCGGCCTCGATCTGGCCGATCAGAATGACGGCGTTCTTGGTGATGATGCCGATCAGCGCCAGGATGCCCAGAATGGCGACGAAGCCCAGCGGCTTGCCCGACAAGAGCAGCGCGCCGACGACCCCGATCAATCCCAGCGGCGCGACGCTGAGAACGATGAACAGGCGCTGGAAGCTCTTCAGCTCAAAGATCAGCACGGTAAGCATGATGATCAGCATCGCCGGCACTACGGCGATGACCGAAGCCCGCGACTTCTGGCTCTCCTCTACCGTGCCACCCACCGCGATACGGTAGGATGGCGGCAGGTCCTCGGCCAGGGCTTTGACGGCTGGCGCAAGCGTCGAGACCACCGTCTCCGGGAGCGTTCCGGACGTGACATCCGCCTGCACGGTCAGCGTCGGAACGCGATCGCGCCGCCAAACCAGCGGGTACTCCTGTTCGTAACCGAAGGTCGCGAACTGGCTCAGCGGGACAGTGCGCCCGCTCGGCAGCGGCACCTGGAGTGCGCGCAGAGTCTCAAGAGATACGCGCTGCTCGTCGGTCGCACGCGCCACGACGTCGACGAGGTAGATGTCATCGCGGACCTGGGTGACCGGACTGCCCGATATGACGGTGTTGAGCACGCTCGCCAGTGCCTGCGAGCTGAGCCCCAGCAGGCGGGCCTCGTTCTGGTCGACCTGGATGCGCACTTGCCTGGCGGGCTCGATCCAGTCGAAGTTGGTGTCAACGGTTTGGGGGTGCTTGGCGACGACTTGCGCGAGCGCCAGCCCGATTTCGCGCACCTTGGAGAGATCGGGCCCACTCACCCGATACTGCACCGGCCATCCCACGGGCGGCCCCAGCTCCAGTGGATAGACGCGCTTGACCACGCTCGGGAACTCATGGGCCAGGAGACCCTCGAGCTTCTTGCGCAGCCGCTCGCGCGCCGGCACGTCCTTGGCAACGATTACAGCCTGGGCGAAGAAGTCGTTTGGCAGCTGCACATTGAGCGGCAAATAGAAGCGGATGGCCCCGCGTCCCACGTAGGTGCTCCAGCGCTCGACATCAGGATCACTTTTGAGCGCGGCATCGAAGCGCTGCGCGAGCGTATCGGTGGCGTAGATCGAGGCATTCTGGGGCAGGCTCAGGTCGACGAGCAGCTCCGGGCGATCCGAGGAAGGAAAGAACTGGCGGGGTACCAGGGGCAGCGCCAGCACGGATGCCGCGAACATCCCTACCGTGAGCAGGAGCGTCAGCCACCTTGCGCGTATGGCCCCGTCGAGGAAGCGGCGATAGGCGCGGAAGATGCTGCCGGCCTCGGCCGTGCCGGCGGTCTGGGGCCGCCTCAGGATCACCACCCCGAGCAGCGGTGCGAAGATGACCGCCACCAGCCAGGATGTGATGAGCGCAATGGCAACCACGGCAAACAAGGAGAAGGTGTATTCGCCCGCCGAGCTGGCGGCAAAGCCCACGGGGACGAAGCCCGCGATAGTGACGAGCGTGCCAGCCAGCATCGCGAAGGCGTACGTGCGGAAAGCAAACGAGGCGGCCGCGACCTTGTCGTCGCCTTGCGCCAACCGCGTGAGCATTGCGTCCGTTGTCGTCATGGCATCGTCGACCAGCAGCGCAAGCGCGATGATGAGCGCGCCCAGCGAGATGCGCTGCATGTCGATGCCGGTCAGTCCCATGACCGAGAACACGACGGCGAGCGTCAGCGGAATGGCTAGCGCTATGACGAGGCCAGGGCGGATGCCGAGGCTGATGAAGCTGATGGCCAGAATGATCGCCACGGCCTGCCACAGCGACGTCATGAACTCGGCAATGGCGCTCCTTACGGTGACCGCCTGATCGGCGACGAGTTTCGGCGCGATGCCGAGCGGAAGATCCGCGGTGATCTTGGCCATCGCCTGCTTGATGCTCCGGCCCAGCGAGAGGATGTCGCCGCGGTCGCGCATGGCGATGGCGAGACCGACGGCCGGCTCACCGTTGACACGAAACATCGGCTGCGGCGGATCGGCAAAGCTGCGCCGGACTTGGGCAATGTCGCTGAGGCGCAGCATGCGTCCGCCGGCGGCGAAGGTTATCTCGCGCACGTCCTGCTCGGACCGGAACGCGCCGGACACGCGGAGTGAGAGCTTCTCATTCCCCGTATGGATGATGCCGGCCGGCTGGACGACATTCTGCGCCTGCAGCGCCGCAATCATCGCGGAGCGATCGATGCCCAGGCTTGCCAGCTCCTTCATCGAGAACTCGACGAAGATCCTCTCGTCCTGAGTTCCCAGCACCTCGATCTTGGAAACGTCGGCGACATTGAGCAGCTTGGAGCGGACGTCCTCGACGTAGTCACGAAGCTCGCGATGCGCGAAGCCGTCCGCCGTGAAGCCATAGATAATCCCGAACGTGTCGCCGAAATCGTCGTTGAAGCCCGGCCCGACGATGCCTGCAGGCAATGTGTGTCGGATGTCGCCGACACTCTTTCGCACGTGGTACCAGATGTCCGGCACTTCCCTGGCGGTGGCGCTACCAAGGAGGTTCACGAAGATGGTGGTCCTCCCGGCCGTCGTATAGCTGCGCAGGAAGTCGAGCTTCGGCGTCTCCTGCAGCTTGCGCTCGAGCCGCTCCGTGACCTGCTTGAGGGTGTCCTCCACGGTCGCGCCCGGCCATGCGGCCTGTACCACCATGGTCTTGATGATGAAGGTGGGGTCCTCGCTGCGGCCGAGTCGGTAGTAGGACACAAGGCCCGCGCCCACAGCCAAGATCATGAGGTAGGCAACGATCGAACGGTGGGTCAGCGCCCAGCCTGAGAGATTGAACCCGCTCATGGACCCGATCCGAGCAGGCGGACCATCTGGCCTGGGTGCAGGGCTTGCACACCGGCGGTCACAATGGTTTCGCCGGCGTCGAGCCCACCGGAGAGCGTAACCACGGCTTGGCCATAGCGCTGCACGTCAACATTGCGAATCGATACTGTGCGGCTGGCCGGATCGACTACCCAAACGGCAGGTTGATGATTGAACTTGGTCAATGCCGTTGCCGGGACCTCGATCATGGCCAAGGCCTCCGTCTCCATGCGCCCGGTCACCGTGGTGCCGAGGCGCATCGCAGGCGGCGGGGCGGTCAGGCCGACCTTGACCTCGAATGTGCGCGTTATGGGATTGGCCTGCGGCGCCACCTCACGCACACGTCCCCGCGCGACCACGGACGGGTCGTCCGTCAAGGTCACGGCGATCTCGGGGTCGGCAGGCGCGGTGCGAATGACGTGCGCCGGCACGTCGAACACCGCGTCACGCCCGTCCTTGCGTGCGAGCGTGATGGTCATTTGTCCGGCCTGGACTACCTCACCAGCGCGGGCGCCGGTCGAGGTCACCACACCAGGTCCGTCGGCCTTGAGCTCGGTGAAATCCACCATGTCATGGGCCGTCTTCAATTGTGCCTCGGCGGCGTCGACCGCGGATTGCGCGGTCTGGCGTGCCTGTGTCGCCTGATCGTGGTTGGCTCGCGTCGTCCAGCCTTGCTTGAGAAGTGTGTCCTGGCGCTCGAAGTGGTTGAGCGCTTGGACCAGTTGACCCTGGGCCGCCGCAAGATTGGCTTGCGCTGCCCGCAGAGCATTGAGTTCGTTCTGCGCTTCCAGGCGCGCCACGACCTGCTCGGCTTTTACTTGGTCTCCCGTTTTGAGATCGCTCTCGAGCACCCGCCCCGAGATGCGGAATGCCAGGTTGACCTCCTCCTCAGCCTCAATACGACCGGTGAGGATGACAGGCTCGCCGGCGGCTCGCTTCTCAACCGTCAGGGCCCGAACCGGGCGAACTTCTGGCTTGGCGGTCGGCACCTGCTGCTCGCAGCCAGCGAGCAACGCGGCCGTTGCGAGCAGGATCGGGACAAAGGAGACGCCC
>Ga0075420_100006491_pt1 | contig 10314 bp, 12 predicted proteins | sample SoiMetdeltSBSDD4_FD_75296 | JGI IMG/M metagenome (GOLD analysis project Ga0075420, IMG submission 75296) | Bulk soil microbial communities from a Populus tree surrounding site in Tennessee, USA - Soil MetaG P. deltoides SBSDD4 | ecosystem: Environmental > Terrestrial > Soil > Tree plantation...
CCCCACTCCAATACTACACGCCCGCACGACGATCATATCGTAGAGTCGCGCGCGCTCGGATTCGGAGACTTGTTTGGAATCGTTCACACCAACTAAGCGGCAACGAGAAGGCAGGATCACCGCCGCCGCGACGACAGGACCCGCGAGAGGGCCCCGTCCGGCTTCGTCCAGGCCGGCGATGCGGCGACAGCCGCGCCGCCTGGCTTCCAATTCAAATTCGTCGGTAGGTCCCACGATGCGGCCACGCGATGCGACTGTTGAAAGGGCACGCGACACTCGTAGTCGATGGAACCAGGGGATGAGACTAGGCTTTTGAAGCCGGGACGGCTTCGGCCGGCTCTTCAGCTTTACGGGCGGCCCCGGACTGCCCCTTCACACTCGCGACAAATTCTCGATCTTCGACCTTCGCAAGCTTGCCCTTTTTCCCGCGGAGATAGTACAGCTTGGCTCGACGCACCTTGCCCTGGCGCATGACCTCGACACGCGTGACGATCGGCGAATGGAGAGGGAAAATTCGTTCCACACCGACGCCGTAGGAAACTTTGCGCACCGTGAAGGTCTCCGTGTTCAGCAGCCCTTTCCGAGCGATCACCGCGCCTTCGAACACCTGAATGCGCTCTTTTTCTCCTTCGACCACTTTCACATGCACACGGACGGTATCTCCGATTTCAAAGCCGGGCGTCGACTTCTTCCTAAAAGACTGTTGTATCCGTTCCAACCGATTCATGAGACTACCCCCTCCTCTCCACATCGAACAGACGTCCCCGGCACGCCTTCACGAGTAAGTTCGTCCAGTAATTGTTGATCTTCGAGACTGAAGACCCGATCCTGCAAAAGATCCGGCCGCCTCTGATAGGTGCTTCGCAGGGCTTCCTTCCGACGCCACAGACGAATGGCTTCGTGATGTCCTGAAAGCAACACCTCCGGCACGGACATCCCTTGAACCTCCGCCGGCCTCGTATAATGCGGATATTCGAGCAGAGCATCCGTGAACGATTCTTCCACAATCGACTCTGGATCACCCAAGACGCCAGGAACCAAACGGGCTGCGGCATCGATGAGCACCAGCGCCGGCAATTCGCCTCCGGTCAACACATAATCCCCGACGGAAATTTCTTCCGGATGCAATGCCAGCCGCACTCGTTCATCGACCCCTTCGTAGTGGCCACAGAGGATCACGAGTCGACGCGAGTCGGCCGCCAGATTTTTCGCATAGGCTTGCGTGAACGGACGACCGTGCGGAGAGGGGAACAGCAACCGAGTCTGTTCACCGGCCCGCGCATAGTCATCCTGAATCTGTTCCACTGCGCGCAAGATGGGTTCAGCCTTCATCACCATCCCGGCCCCTCCGCCATAGGGCACATCGTCCGCCACCTTGTGGCGATCGAGCATGTAGTCGCGCAAGTTGCTCACGTGAACGTGCAGCAAACCTTTTTCTTGTGCTCGTTTGAGAATACTCTGGCCGAGTACCGGCGCCACCATGTCGGGAAACAGCGTCAGGATGTCACACCGCATAACGATCCTCAACCAAGTCGTCGATCCCGCAAACCGTCATCCGACGGCGCGCGAGATCCACTGCGGTCACAAAACTCTTCGCGGCCGGAATGAGGACTTCCTCCGTTCCCCTGCGAACGACGAAGACCTGATTATTCGGTATTTCCAAAATCGTCTCAAGCACACCGATCTCATCGCCCCGCTCATTCTCGACCGTCATGCCGATAAGGTCGCACTCGAAATAGACGCCTGCAGACAACGCCGACGCCGGAGAACGCGGCACTTGGATGAATCCCCCGCGCAGCAGGCAGGCTTCTTCCGGCGTCGTCACACCCGCAAGACCCATGATGTAGGTCGAACCGGCACGCCGAACATGCGTCACAGTCCTCTCGACCGTCTGTCCCGTCGGCTCCAAGACATGCACCTGCTTCAGATGGTCTAACCGGCCGGGCACATCGCTCAACGAGCGCACCTTGAACTCGCCCCGTACGCCAAAGTGGCGTTCGATCTTGCCGATCGTCACAAAATCTTCCTGAGCGATCGTCACATCCTACCCGCTCTTCTTCTTTGCCGCCTTCTCCGCCTCAAATTGCTTCCATACGCCACACCGACGGAGCAACGTCCGGACCGTAACTGTCGGCTGGGCTCCCTGGCGCAACCAGCTCAATACCCGGTCCTGCTTCAGCTCCGGCACCGCCGGCTCCTTCAAGGGATCGAAAATCCCAAGAATTTCCAGGAACCGCCCGTCGCGCGGCTTCCGTGAATCCGCTGCCACGACGCGGTAAAGCGGTCGCTTGTGTCGTCCTGTCCTCGTCATTCTCAAATGAACAGCCACCTGATTCCTCCTCCTGTACGAAATACCCGCGCTGATGGTTCTCGCCTCTTACCTCGAGCGTAGAAGTTGCGCAAGCTGCCGGCGCCCGCCCGACCCTGCCATGACCTTGGCGATCTTTCTCGCCGACAGAAACTGTTTAATCAACCGATTCACCTCTTCCACCTTCGTCCCGCTTCCGCGGGCAATCCGCTTTTTTCGGTTTCCATTAATAAGCGTATGATCGCGACGCTCGCGTACGGTCATCGAGTCGATCATCGCCAACACTCGTTTCATCTCTCGCTCCGGCACCTGCCCTTCCATCGCCCCCTTGAGCTTCTGACCGCCCGGCAACATGCCTAAAATTTGATCCATCGAACCCAGACGATTGACCTGGCCCAGCTGAGCTCGGAAATCTTCCAGCGTGAGCGTATTGCCGGTGAGTCGCTTCTGCGTTTCCTCTGCCTGCTCACGAGAAAAGGTTTCTTGGGCCTTTTCGATCAGCGAGAGCACATCGCCCATTCCGAGGATACGCGACGCCATCCGATCGGGATGAAACAACTCCAGCGCATCGAGCTTCTCGCCTACGCCCAGAAACTTGATCGGCTTGCCGGTCACCGCTCGGATAGACAGCACCGCTCCGCCCCGAGCATCGCCTTCAACCTTGGTCAGAATGACGCCGGTCAGTCCGATACGTTGATCGAACTGGCTCGCCATCGTGACCGCATCTTGGCCCGTCATGGCATCTGCCACCAAGAGAGTTTCGTGCGGTTGCACGGCGGCCTTCACCGCTACCAATTCCCCCATCAACTCATCGTCAATGTGGAGGCGCCCGCCGGTGTCCAGTACGACAAGATCGTACCCTTGGTCTCGTCCTCGCTCCACACCGGCCTGGCAGATACGGACGACATCGGCCTGGACAACTTGTGCCTGATCGGCTCGATACACGTCGATCGCAAGATCTCGGCCCAGACTCGCCAACTGATCGCCAGCTGCGGGACGACGAGGATCTGCCGCAACCAAAAGGATCCGCTTCCCTTGTGCCTTAAAGTACCGTCCGAGTTTGCCGCAGGTCGTCGTCTTTCCAGCGCCTTGGAGCCCTACCATCATGACGACGGTCGGAGGATTCGCGGCTAGAGCCAAACCGGCTCGCTCGCGGCCCATCATCTCCCGCAGTTCGTCCCATACGACCTTGACGACTTGATGCCCAGGGGTCAAACTTTGGAGGACTTCCTGCCCAACAGCTTTCTCGCGAACCCGTTCGATGAAGTCCTTGACGATCTTGAAGTTGACGTCGGCTTCGAGCAGCGCAAGACGAACCTCTTTCAAGGCTTCTGCAATGTTCTGTTCGGTGAGGACCCCAGAACCGCGCAGCTTCTTTAAAATCTTTTCGAATTTTTCGCTGAGAGAATCCAGCATAGAGCCACAAAGAAAAAGGCAATCGAAGCCTTACCCTCAAATCTCCGATCGCCTCGAAAATTCTAGCAAAAGAGCATCGGGGAGTCTAAAGGACGAGGCAAGATGAAGTCAAGGGAAAGGGAGACGTACATTTTATTGACATGTCCTAGACCTTTCGCTATGGTCCAAATGGACCTGCCATTGTTTCCGTAAGACTATACAGCGACTTATGAGAACTCTGAGGCGTTTGCCGTGAGAAAATCATACTGGGTTCTACTCATTTTCGTTCTCATCGGTGGGCTATTGGGCGGAGTACTGGGAGAGATCCTTCGGGTCATGGCCCCACACGGCACAATTCAAACAATCTTCGCCACCAACTTTACCCCCGGCATCAGCCCCTTCACCATCGATCTGGTCCTCTTCAAGTTCACTCTAGGCTTCGAGATAAAAATCAACCTCCTCAGTCTCCTCGGGATGTTCTTAGGCATCTATCTATACAAAAACGTTTAGCAGGATGCTGAAAAAGGCCGCCAGCTTCGTTCTCGCATCGTTCAGACCCTCAACGTACCCCTGAGGGTACGCCTCGGCTCTTCACTCGCTGCGGCCTTGCTGAATGGCCTTTTTGAGCATCCTGCCAGGAAGTTCTCCTCTTGTCCCAGACGTGCAGGTCATTGAAGTTCTGCTGTGCCGAAAAGATGTTCCCACAGACTGCTAGACCTCCGGTTTCAATTCTAACTCCTTCAGCTTCAGCGCTCGAATCCGGTTTCGAAGAGCCGCAGCTCGTTCAAACTCTAACAGTTTGGCGGCGGCTTTCATTTCCGTTTCCAACCGTTTGATGATCTGTTCGGTCGCCTCCTCTGCTCCGTAGACGGCCGGCGACTCAGCGGCCAAATCCAGTTGCACAGCATCCATATCTACCGTGGCATATTCGAGTGCCAGAACATCCTTCTTGATGCTCGTGGGCACGATCCCGTGTCGGGCATTATAGTCGGCCTGGATCGTGCGCCGACGGCTGGTCTCGGCGAGCGCCATTTCCATTGAGTCGGTAACGATGTCACCGTAGAAAATCACATGGCCCCGCACGTTCCTCGCCGCCCGGCCAGCCGTCTGGATCAACGCCCGATAGGACCGGAGATATCCCTCCTTATCCGCATCGAGAATCGCCACCAAGGTGACTTCGGGGAGATCCAGCCCTTCGCGCAGGAGGTTGATCCCCACTAGCACGTCGAACACCCCCCGCCTCAGATCGCGTATGATCTCAGCCCGCTCCAAGGTCTTAATGTCGGAGTGCAGATACCGCACCTTGATACCAAGATCGTGGTAGTACTCGCTTAAATCCTCTGCCATGCGCTTGGTCAAGGTGGTGATCAGCACACGCCCCCCCTGTGCCGCTTCAGTCCGCACTTCGCCGAGGAGATGATCCACCTGCCCTTTCGCCGGATGCACGTCGATGACCGGATCCATTAGACCGGTCGGACGAAGAATCTGTTCGACCACCTCTCCATCTACATGCCCCAGCTCATAGGGACCTGGCGTCGCGGAAACGTACACCGCCTGCGTGAGACAGCGCTCAAATTCGGCGAACGTAAGCGGTCGGTTATCGATCGCCGAGGGCAATCGAAATCCATACTCGACTAATGTGCGCTTCCTCGAATAGTCGCCTTCGTACATTCCACCCACTTGAGGAATCGTCGCATGGGACTCATCGACGATCAGCAGGAAGTCTTTTGGGAAATAGTCGATAAGCGTCGGAGGTTGCTCACCAGGCGCGCGGCCACTGAGATGCCGCGAGTAGTTTTCGATGCCATGGCAGTATCCCATCGCCCGAATCATTTCAAGGTCGAACTTGGTGCGCTGTGCGATCCGCTGTGCTTCCACAAGCTGATTCTGTTTCTTGAAATAGGCGACGCGCTCATCCAGTTCCTCCTCAATGCCCGTGATCGCCCGCTCATACCGGTCCGGCGCAATGAGATAGTGCGTGTTCGGATAGACCGCCACTTTCGGAAGCTTCCTGAGCGATTTCCCCGTGAGGGGATCGATTTCGTGAATCGCGTCGACCACGTCACCGAATAATTCGATCCGCACGGATACCGCGTCATTCGAAGCCGGAAAAATTTCGATCACGTCGCCGCGGGCACGGAAGGTTCCGCGGTGAAAATCTATATCGTCGCGGGCATATTGAATTTCGACCAGTTTAGCCAGAATCTTCTCCCGCCGAACCTCCATTCCTTCTTCGAGAAAGATCACCATCTCGTGATACACCTCAGGCGATCCCAGACCGTAAATACAAGACACCGAGGAGACGATCAGGACATCGTTCCGCTGGAGCAACGCGGTCGTCGCCGCATGCCGCATCTGATCGATCGCATCGTTAACCGAGGCGTCCTTGGCAATATACGTGTTGCTTTGAGGAATGTAGGCTTCCGGCTGGTAGTAATCGTAGTAGCTGACGAAATATTCCACCGCGTTGCGGGGGAAAAACTGTTTGAACTCTTGATAGAGCTGACCGGCCAGCGTCTTGTTATGGACCAACACCAACGTGGGCTTCTGCACCTGGGCGACCACATTGGCCATGGTAAAGGTCTTGCCTGATCCAGTCACACCAAGTAGCGCTTGGTGCCTCCGGCCAGCTGCAATCCCGGCCACTAACTTATCGATGGCCTGGCCTTGATCTCCGCAGGGCTTGAACGGGGCTTCGAGTTGAAACGGCGACATGGGGACGACCTTTCGGTCGTTATCTTACCATCGAAAACAACACCACGCACAACAGCGCGCGCGGGAAACCTTTGAAAAGCCACGAGACACCACCGAACCCCGGAAGGGTTCGGTGGTGTCAGGATTTCTTAATATCGTGAATGCCGGGACCCACCGACCGAGGCGCCAGGCCGATGAGCTGATCCTCGATTCTCTCCCTCGCGGAATCGCCGGCCCGATGGCTCGGTACCTCGATGGTGTCGTTGGCGAGGTGCCTGCTGTTCGCTGGCCGGCATAGGAGCCGGAGACGGGAGAGCAACAAACACGGGAAGCGCGAGTTTCTTCGTCTCGATTCGTAATTGTCTCACCATTCGAAGATACTCTCGCTCTTCGGACTGGGATAGAATCAAAAACGTCGCCCCTTCCTTCTCGGCACGACCAGTTCGTCCTGTCCGGTGGACATACGAGTTCGGATTGGTCGGTAACTCATAGTGAATGACCTGAGCCACATCCTGAATATCGAGGCCTCTGGCTGCCACATCGGTCGCCACGAGCGATCGGAGTCGGCCGGCTCGAAAGGCGCCGAGCGTCCGTTCCCGCTGTGCTTGGCTGTGATTGCCGGTCAACGCACCGACCGAAGCCGGCTCTCCACCCAAATGGGCCGCCAAGCGCCGCACCTTATACTTTTGATCACAGAACACCATTGATCGTTCACCACCCGTTACAGTCTGCAACAACGTATGGACGAGTTGCGTACGCGCCTGTTCCCCCGGTACGACATAGTAGGCATGCACGATCGTGGTTGGCGTGCTAATCCCCGGGTCGACAGAGATGCGGACGGGATCGCGCTGCATGGTCTGCGCGAGCGTCTGAATGTCCCCCGAAAACGTTGCGGAGAACAGCAGCGTCTGGCGTTCAGCCGGAAGGAGGCGAATGATCCGTTGAATATCTCGCAGAAACCCGCGATCCAACATTTGATCCGCCTCATCCATCACGAGAAACGTCACGCCGCCCAACTTCAAGTGGCCGGAGCCGGCCAAGTCGAGCAACCGTCCTGGCGTACCAACCACCACCATCGGCGGTCGTTGTAGTGCGCGGTAGTGGCGCTCGATCGGCGTCCCTCCGTACACCGACAAGGAGGTCACGGACATCGGGGCATACTTTCGCAACTCCATTTCAATTTGGAGCGCCAATTCCCGTGTGGGCGCCAATACCAAAAACTTCGGTCCCGACACCTGGCGTGGTCCGGACTTGGTATAGGGGCCGGACGCGGGCACAGAAGCGTCCTGTCGCATGACCTGCTCGATAATCGGCAATAAAAACGCCAGTGTTTTCCCGCTCCCGGTCTTGGCTTGCGCCATAATGTCCCGGCCTTTCAGCGCCACTGGAATGGCCGCCTGTTGCACCGGCGTAGGTGTCGTCAAGCCCGCCTGTGTCAGGCGCTGGACAAGGGACTGGGGCAGATTCATCTCAACAAACGTAGACATAAAACTCCTTGTTAGGCACACTTCCTGGGACTGCGCATGATCCGGCCCGGTCAGAGAGCCGAGAAACGCATCGAGTTGATGGGCAATTCTAGGAAGGAAATAGCGGGGCTGCCGGATAGGCAGCCCCGACGTGTAAAACACTTGTTACAGCTCAGTACCGATCGCCTCCACCACCACGGCCGCCGCGACCGCCGCCTCCACCACCGGTACGTGGCTCCTGGGGGCGCGCTTCGTTGACGGTCAATGTGCGACCGCCCAACTCAGTGCCGTTCAATGCGGTAATCGCTGCCTGCGCTTCTGAATCCGAGGACATCTCCACGAACCCAAATCCGCGGGACTGGCCGGTGAACTTATCTGTGATAATCCGGGATGATGTCACCGCTCCATGAACAGCAAACAAATCACTTAGCTGTTGTTCAGTTGTGGAGTACGGCAAACCGCCGACATAGATCTTCGAACCCATTGGGCTCCTCCTTTGAGAATATGTGTTGTCTTGGACTCGAGAACAAAGTGAGGAAGGGATGGGCCGAAGATGCAAACACCATGGCGGCTCAAGGCTGGCTTCCGATCAAATTCCCGGGAAGAACCAAAACAACATCTGTCTTAGGCCTTGTCTCTCTCTGTGGTATCACCACCAGGCCTTTCGCGATGACACACGAAAGGTACTGTACTCCTCAGCCCCTTCAAATGCAAGCGACGACGCAATCACTGCGATGCCGCCCTCTATCCAATCTAATAGGCAGCGGGGGCGGAAAGTGGACGCTGAGAAAAAAGCGGGATGGCGTGCAAGCTATCGAAATCCAGCGCTGTGTGTCCCCGAACCAGGAGCCCGACTCGCCCCACCGCCAGCGACTGATCTTCAACTGTCACGGCGAGCTGTCCGTCAAAGAAGGTTTCGATAAAGTCCTTGCTGATGATGGTATTCCGCTGGATTCGCAACATGTGCCAGGGGGCCGCCTTGGGCGTGATCGACGCTCGCCCGAGTCGCGTCTCCGTTCCATCCACCACCCGAATCACTTCAAACGTCTTCGTCGCAAGATTGACCACCGCCGCATAGAAATGTGTGGCATCCTTGACCCCAAACACCACGCCACCCACTCCCGTCGCCGCGTCGATGGGAAACCGCATCCTGACCGACACATCCGGATATTCATACTGGAACTCATCGGCGACGATTAAACGGTAACAGTTCACAGCCTGGCACGATGAATTCACGGCCAGAATGTTGGACGCGGAGGGAGCATCAGCATCCGCCTTGATCGTCCAGTCCGCAGTCGGCCCCTCGCCGAACTCCAGCATTGAGAATCCGGCAGGAGCCTCGCCAGACTTCTCCTGATCGAAGGTCCACCGATTAAACAAGCCTCCTTGGGCCTGACCTTTTAAGTTGGCTTCTTTTTCCGTCAGGCTCTCTGCCTGGATCGCATGGGACCGCCCGATACTGAAGTTCCACTCACCGGCGATCACGGCCAATGCAAGCACGACAAAGACCCTGCCGATATCCCTAGGCTTCACGCGGATGCCACGTTCACTTGTGTCTATCCTCTCGATCTCTACTTATTTCGATGGCGGGTTCTTGAGATCGAGAATGTCCTGCTGGAACCGGTCGCGAGCAGCCATAATCCTCTGTCGACGTCGCCACCGACCCCAGGTCCACCATCGAAGACGATCCCGAAACGTGACGCCGGGTGTTGGAGCGCTTCCACCGGGCGCCTGCTGAAAATCATAGCCCTGGTGCGACGCACGATTCTCGAAGAATCGGCGGTAGAGATGATCGTACAATCCTTTGCCTGAGTCGCCCACGCCCATAGCACTCTCCCTACAGTAACTGTCCCAATTGATGGCTTTCCGTCACCGGAGGAGAACAAGTCTGACGCCGACAGACATATGCCGTTGGCTGCCCATTCACACTCGTCTTCCCTTCGGCGAGCGGCAAGTCGGACTCTCCGGCACGACGAACGGCTTCGACCACCTGCACGGTACAATTCGGTAGATAGCGGTGATGAACTGTTGAGAGCAACGATTCGGTCATCGGCTCGCCACGAGTCCCGACAACGACAATCTCTTGCGGCATCGACAGATACCAATCCAGCGCACAGAGCATGGCCGATGAGCCATAGGCATTGTGCCCCATCACGCTCCGAAATACCCGGAACAGCTGCGCGGCCCGATCATGATACCTCTGCTCTCTCGTGAAAGAGAACAGCCTCAGCAAGATCAAGGCTACAATGGCGTTACCGGATGGAATTGCACTATCGGTCCCGGACTTCATGCGATGCAGGAGGGCTTCGTGGTCACGGCTGGTATAAAAACATCCACCCGTCTCCTCATCCCAATATCGTTCCAGCAGATGGTCCGTCACCTCGCGGGCTTGATCCAGATACCACCGATGCGACGTCGCTTCAAACGCGTCCAGCAATGCGGCAGCAAGAC
>Ga0075420_100006494_pt1 | contig 10313 bp, 11 predicted proteins | sample SoiMetdeltSBSDD4_FD_75296 | JGI IMG/M metagenome (GOLD analysis project Ga0075420, IMG submission 75296) | Bulk soil microbial communities from a Populus tree surrounding site in Tennessee, USA - Soil MetaG P. deltoides SBSDD4 | ecosystem: Environmental > Terrestrial > Soil > Tree plantation...
ACGAGATTCACGCCGAGGCCGAGCATGCCCCATGGCAGCAGCCGGTGCACGTCGCCGAACGGCACGTGACGCATCACTCCGAGGATCCGCAGGTTCACGGCCAGCAGCACGCCGATCGACAGCGACAGGCCCAGGAAGTGGACCGTCTCGGCGGCCGGCCAGGCCCACCAGCTGTTCACCATGTACTCGGAAATCCTCGACGCCAGGAACTGATTGGGATCGATCGTGGCGGTGCTCGCCTCGGAAGTGAGCATCTCGGGATGCCGAATCTCGCCGCCAAGCGTGGCCGCGCGGCCCATGAGCAAAAGCGCGACGACCAGCAGCAGTGTCGCCGTCGTGACCAGGGCTCGCGACGCGCGGCCGCGGCGACTGGACTGAAACAAAGCAAGCCATGCGGCGAAGCCGGCGAGCTCGATGACCGTAAATCCGGCAATGGCCGCGTCCAGGTGGCTTCTCACCGCAATGTCAGAGAACGCCGGTCCATTCTTGAGCGCCGGGCGCGCCGCGGCGCCGGTCACGAAAACCGGCAGCGTGACGAGCGCGATGATGAACAGGACTTCCAACCCGATCTGCTGCAGCGCCTCGTTGCGCCGGATCAGCGCCATCAGAAGAAGACCCACCGCGACGAAGGCACCGAGGGTGGGGACGTGGTTCAGAACCAGATGCAGATGGGCGGCGTTCACACCGAAGGCCGACATCATGCGACGACCAGGTAGGCGAGCAGGCGGCCCGCGGTCACGGCACCGGACCACGCGAGGAGCGAGGCGAACGCCATGAGACGAACGCGCCCCCCTTCGCTCTGACCGACGCCGTGAAGCACGTACTTGCGGAGCGGCACCAGTGTGGCGACGCTGGCGACGACCAGCGACATCTTGACGAGGAACGGCAGCGCGGTGCCCCAGCTCGTCGCGTTCTTGGCGAAGAGCATGACGCCGGTGAGGAGATTGACGGTCAGGCCGATCGCGACGACCGGAAAGATCCAGCGGTAGGCGGCGAGTGGAATGTTGCGGCCGATGCCGAGCAGTCGCAGATCGAGCACGTAGCTCGCGCCGACCAGCACCGCCATGCCTGTTGTGTGAAGCGTGAGCACGGTCGGGTGAGCCCACACCGACGGTGACTCACGCAACCATACGGCAATCCCAAACGACTCAATCCATTCCAGCACGTAGGGTCCCTAATGGCGCATCTGCGTGGAGACTTCTTTCAGCTCGCTCTCCGTGCAGCTTCCTCGCTCCGCAATGATCGTTGGGGTGCCCGCGATTCGCAGCGTCCGCGTCGGCATGTCCCATGGCTCGACGAGCACGACTGGATCCTCGACTCTGACGTCGTAGACCAATTGGTTTCCGGTCCTCGTGAACTTCTCGATGACGCGCATCTGGTCGGAGTGGAAGAAGCCGCCACGCCCGAGCCACGTCTCGTCGGAGAACCCGATGGAGTCGAGGATCAGTGTGTCGCCTTCCCACCTGGCCACCGTGTAACCCATGTACGTGTAACTCGCCGCTCGCCGCGGATCGTGCGGCTTCCCGTCGATCGCGATCATGCGGTGCTCCGCGTACCCACCGGCGCCGTCGACTCCCGCCCGGTAGAGCATCGTGATGTCGGTATCCGTGTGGAAGATCCGCGCCGGCGGCCCCTGCCGCGGAATTCCGAGCGGAAGACAGGTCATGACCGGGTCGTCCCTGTTCGTCCACTGATCCATCTCGATCATCTTGTCCCAGTGCTCGGGCTTGTAGATCGGCACGCGCATATCGAGCCGCGCTGTCGACATGAACACCCAGTCCTCGCTCTGGTTGGTCCACTCCATACAGTTCTTCGACTGGAAGGGCGTGCACCGCCGGAACATGTTGCCCACCGTCGCACCCGGGGCGCCCGAGCCCGTAAAACTCCAGCCTGCTCCACCCCAGGAGCCAGTCAAGTCGGGCTTGCCGTTGGCCAGCCTGGGCGTCGGCGCTGCGGCCGGATCGCCCGCGGGAGCGCCTCCGCCGCGGCCGCCCTGGCCGGACCCATCCTGCGCTGTTATCGGCGCAATGAGAAGACTGAGAGTGATCAACACCATTAAGGCTCTCATCGCATTCCTCACTTTCCAGCCTTCCTCACGCTCTCTGGCACGGGCATGATGACGTATATCTGGCCGATCTCCGTCACCTTCGTCGTCACGTTCCGAACGGTGGTGCCGTTCTTCCGCTCGAGGATGGTGCCGGCGTAGAGCGCCTCGATCTTGAAGAGGGGATTGTTCCAGTCCGCGAACTTGCCGTACACGAACTCGGTCTTGTCAGTCCCGTGAGTGACCACGACACTGTCCGGCAAGTAGTTGGTGAGCCTCGCGGTCGCCATCGCGCCTTCGACTCCCGGGATCGGAAACGTCAGGACTGCCTTTTCCCCGGCCTTGTCCGCTTGCCACGTCAGCGTCGTCGTCGCCTTGGCTCCGGCTTTCTCCTGACGCTCGAGCAGGACCGCTGGATTCTGACCGAAGGACTGCGACGGCGGCAGACCGGCCGCGCCGGCAATAGCGGCCTTGACGGCACCCTGTGGACTCGCCCACAAACGAATCAACCGTTCCTCGAGTGCGGCGGGGCGCGGCGTCGCCTTGCCCTTGCCGGGAACGAGCTCCGCGCCGGGGATGTCTTCGTCCCAGGCGTACGTCCCGCTCACAGTTTCAACGTTCGAGTATTTCTGTTTGTTGGCACGCACGCACTCGATCTGCGTTCGCCACCCGGGGACCTGGTAGTTGGCCTGAACGCGATACTTCGTCAGCGTGCAGGGCTGCCCGTCGACCTGAATCGTGCCGCTCGCCGCGTGATAGTCGAGCGTCTTCACGAGCTCGGACTCCGCGCCGCTCCGCAGCATTCCCATGTGCCAGGCCCAGTTGAAGAGGACCGACTTCAGGTCTTTGGCGCCCGCCTCGGGTGTGAATGGACCGGCGTCGCCGAAGCCACCACCTCGCCCGCCGCCGCGGCCTGCGGGAGCTTGTGGCGCACCGGCTCCCTGACCTCTGGGTGCTCCTGCGCCCTCGCCTCTTGGTGTCTGGCCTTGCGGCGCTCCCGCGCCACGGCCCTGGGCGCCCTGGCCCTGAGCACGTCCGGGCACTACCTGACTCGTCGCGACGAGAACAGCGAGCACACCTATCGCGAGAGATCGTCGATCAAGCATCGGCATCTCCGGGCTATCGGGGTCAGATCTTGATTTTTGCCATGACGCAAAAATCAAGATCTGACCCCATGAGCAGTTAGTCCTGACCATCCCCGAAGAAGAGCAGGATGTTCTTGTCGCCGAGCTGAAGATTCCGGATGAATCCAGTCGGGCTGCCGTTCTTCGCGGGGAGGATCGTCACCTTGAGGGGCTCGCCCGGCTTGATCGAGGTCTTGTTGATTCCCTCGCGGGTCAGAATCTGAACGGAGGCGGTGGTCAGTTTCCACTCCGTCACCTTGCCCTTGATTTTCTTGTCCGGAACTGAGAGCTCGATGCTCGCGTGGGGGTTCGTGAAGTTCAACTTCTTCAGCCGGCCCTCCAGGACGATCTCTTTATTCAGGTCGTAGACCCCCGCTACGGCGTGGTGGGCGCGGACCGCGACGCCGGTTGTCAGGAACGCGGACAGGACGATCAGTCCAGCCAATCGAGTGCTCATGGATGCTCCATCGCGAAAACTGTCAGCCGTCGCGTGAAACGCGACGGCGGATTGCTGCCGGATCGTAGCAACAGCCCGTCGCGGCAGCAAGCGCGTGGCCGGGCAGCGAGCCGTGCGCGAATTCTGCACATCTTGGCCTATTTGAAGCAGAGCAGCATTAACCCGGTTGGTGTGGTTCGTAGTTCGTGGTTCGTGCTTGGTGGTTGGTGGTCGGCTCACTTTGAATCGATCAGGTTCAACGGCTTTGCGTCTAGCCCCGAGCCCAGAGCCTAAAGCCCAAAGGATGTACCATGTCCTGCCGCGAGTCCTCCACTGACTTTGGAGTTGCCATGAATCTCGACCGGAGCTTCCCCTGGGTCGCTGCTGCCACCTTCGCAGTCGTCGTGTTCAGCGCGCCCTCGAACCTTGTCGCGCAGCCAGGAGCGTTCGGAGGCGGATACGGACCGCCGCTTGCGGTCGTGCCTCCGCCGAAGGCCTTTGCGACGTCCGACGAGCACTACAAGTTTCTCTTCGACGCCGCCAAAGGCGGCACGAAGCACACAATCACGTCGGTGCCACGCTGGGATGGCCTGTGGGTGACCGCTGGCAATACCCACATGAGCAGCTTCATCGATCCGCCAGGGTTCAAGGGTAACGTTCGTGCGGGAGTGCTGACGCCGCCGTATGAGAAGGCTTACCGAGAGCGATGGCGACAGCAGCAGGAGCTCGGCGAGGTCCAGTACGATCGCCTGACACACTGCGAGCCGCCCGGGTATCCGCGATGGCTGCTCGAGCCGTACTCGCACGAGTTCGTCAACCTCCCGCAGGAGTCGTATCTGATCAACGATTTCGGGCCGGGGATCCGCCGCGTGTACATCGGCCAGGAGCACAAGAACGTGTACGGCACGCACTCGTGGTACGGCGACACGATCGGGTTCTGGGACGGCGACAAGCTCGTCACGAACACGAAGTACTTGTTGCCTGCCGACTTCACGCGCTGGTCGCCGATGACGAGCAATCAATTCGAGTCGGTTGAAACGTGGCAGCTCAAGAAGTACCCCAGCGATGTCGAGCGGCTCGAAGCGCAGGTCACCTTCTACGATCGCCACGCCTTCGTGAGACCGGTCAACGCCGTCTACGCGTTCCGCCGCGCCAAGGAGCTGGAAGCGGCCGGCCATCGTGTCCAGCATTGGGAATGCGAGACGAGCAACAACGACGTCTTCGACAAAGGCACGACGACGTCGCGGCTGCCGGGCGAGTCGGGATTCAAGGACGCGCGAGGTTCGACGCTGTTTCCAGATCTGCCGGGGCAGTCACGCGATCCGATTTACAACACCACGCTTCCGGGCGGGAAGGAGAGCAAATGAAGACGACGTTCCGGGTGTTGACCGGCGCTTGTGTCGCATCACTGCTGACGGCGTCGGCTGCGATGGCCCACCACTCGTTCGCGATGTTCGACCGGAGCGTCGAGAAAGTGGCGACCGGGACGGTCGCTCGCTGGCAGTTCAATGCGCCGCATTCGTGGCTCTACGTGAACGTCAAGAATGCCGACGGCACCGAGACGCTGTGGAGCTTCGAGGGCTCGGCGCCGCCGTCGCTGCTCACGCGCGGCATCAACGGAAGCACCTTCGAACCGGGCGCCACGGTCACCGTCTCATATTGCCCGATGAAGGACGGACGCCCGGGTGGAGGCCTCGGCTGGGCGAGACTCGCCAACGGCACGTTCGTGAATCCCTCAGACGGCGGCTGTGACGGCAGCGCCAACGCGATCGAGAAGTGGAAGGGCTGGCTGGCGAAGGGATACACGTCGAGCGCTGATGCGCAGAAGGCCAAGTAAGTCTGGTCCTTGGACCAAGGACCAAGGACTAAGGACTAAGGACTTTTTCTACTCCGTTCCGCCTCCTCCAGCCACTGCGCCATCTTCTCGTCGTTCGCGGCATGGCGCGCCCAACCCGTCGCCGTCGCGTGCCACCGGTAATCCTTGATCGTCATATCGATGCCACGGTCGATGAGGAATTGCATCGACTCGTAGTTCGCGTAGAAGACCAGGTCGTGGAGGATGCTCGCCGGCTCATGGGAGCTCCACTTGGTGTTGATATCTGCGCCGTGTTCGAGGAGGAAGTCGGCGACCTCGAAGTGACGGTTGACGACGGACCAGGCGAGCGCCGTGTCGAGCACGTGTTGCGCCGTGGGTGGGTTCCAGTCCAGCTGTCCTCGCGTTTGCGGGTCATTGCAGGGAAAGTGATGGGAGAGATCGCCGAGCGCCGGCGCGCCCGATTCGTCGAACCACTGCTTGACCCGCGAGAGGTTGCCCATGCCCGCCGCATGCGGCAGATCGTCGGGTAGAGGCCAGATGCGCGTGAGGAGGGGTATCAGGTTGGTGCGCGCGTACGTGAACGTCAACGCGAAGATCTGGAACGCGTTCATTCGTGGAGGCGGCGGCGGCTGGCGCCGCAGGATTGCCGGATCGTGTTCGAACAGCGCGAGGATGAACTCCTCACGATCGTTCAGCACGGCGCCAGCAATGAGATCGGACTGAAACCACACGAAGGCGTCATCGAGCAGCCAGGGCTCGTGCTGTAGCCAGCGGAGGAACGCATCCAGATCGCCGGGTCTCACATCGTGGACATTGGTTTTGTGACCAGGGTGCGGCACGATCGTGCGCGTGATCTGCTCCATGACGAAGACCTTCCACAGTCCGACCGCAGACGTCTTGCGAGCTCGGTCATGCGCGGGTGGCATGTCGATGAAGGACTTGATGAACCCCGGGCGGCCTTCGCTGCCATCGACGTGTGCGCCGAGCTCTGGATCACGTGCGATGCAGCGCTCCAGCAGCAGCAACGCGACCGCCTCGTGCTCGAAGGAGCACGCACGGACGAACGCCTGATTCACGGTCGCGAGATCGTGCGCGTCCTCGTCGAGCGCAGTGCGAACCACGTCGAGATCGCCAGCCGCCGCTAGGACCTCGAGCGTGCGCGGCAGCACGCCTTTCCGCCGAAACATCTGCAGCAGTCCCCTCGCGCGGCCATTGAGGATGCTCTCGACGATCCTCGGCGTCACGACGGCACCGGCGTCGATCAACAGCTCGGCACACGCCGGGCGGGTGAAGTGCTCCTCGCTGATCGGGTCGAAGCTATCGCCGAACGAGCTCGTCGCCTCTCTCAGAAGGCCGCTCTTCCCATCGTCGCCTGGCCAGGCCAGAAGCGCCGGGTATTCCGCAAGCAGCTGCTTCAGCTGTTCGACGTCGTTGTCGTGAATGACGCGTCGAGCTAGCCCGATCGCCCACTCCAGACCGCGGGCAAGGCGTTTGCTGACTTCAGCGGTGAGGTCCTGCCAGCCGGCGTAGCCGTACTCGCGCGCGAGTAGGAGCTGGGCGTCGCGCAGCGAGACGGACCGGTCGCGCGCGAGCTTCTTGGCCTGTTTGCGGAGGGAGTCGAGCGACGGCCGCTCCGGGAGAGATCTCGATGCGGTCATCGCGACCTCTTTTCATGAACGTCCTGCTTCTGTCGCCGCTCCTGCTCCTCGAGCCACTGGGCCATCTTCTCGTCGTTGTTGCCGACGCGCGCCCAACCGGCTGCGGTACCGTTCCAACGGTAGTCCTTGATGGTCATGTCGATGCCGCGGTCGACGAGGAATTGCATCGACTCGTAAGGGTTCGGCAAGAAGACGAGGTGGTGGAGGATGCTCGCCGGCTCGTGCGAGTTCCAATTGGTGTTGATGTTTGCGCCGTGCTCGAGCAGGTAGTCCGCGACGGCAAAATGACGGTTGATGACGGCCCAGGCGAGCGCGGTGTCGAGAACATGCTGTTTAGTCGGCGCGCCCCATTGGAGGTCGTCGTACTTCAGCGTGTGTGGGTCGTCACAGGGAAAATGCTTCTCGAGATCGCCCAGCGCAGGCGTGCCGGACTCGTCGAACCAGCGCTTCACCCGCGCGAGGTCGCCGATGCCTGCCGCATGGGGCAGATCGTCTGGCACCGGCCAGATGCGGGTGAGTAATGGAATGAGGTGCGCCTTCGCGTAGGTGAGTGCGTGCTCGATCGCTTGCGACGGGGGCGGCGGCCGGCGGTGCCGCAGCGCGGGCTCGAGGTCGAGTAGCGCGGCAATGATGGCGCCGCGATCGTTCAAGATGGCGGCCCCGATGAGTCCATCCTGAAAACCCACGAACGCTTCACCGAGCAGCCACGACTCGCGCCGTAACACGTCGACGAACGTCGTCACGTCGCCCTCGTGGGCCGCGCGGCTAACCTGCTCCATGACAAAGGCCTTCCACGGTCCCACGGCTTTCGCGTGCGCGGCTGCCCGCGTGTCGATGAAGTACTTGATGAAGGCCGGGCGTCCCAGGCTTCCGTCGACATGTCGGGCGAGCTCGGGATCGAGCGCGATCAATCGCTCCAACAGGATTGATGCGACGGTCTCGTTCTTGAAGCTGCAGGCGCGAACGAACCCTTCATTGACGGTCGCGAAGTCGTCGCCGTGTTCGTCGAGAGCGGCTCGAACCGCATCGAGGTCGCCGAGCGCAGCCAGGAAGTTCAGCGTGCGCGGCAGCAGGCCTTTACGCTGAAACAGCTCGAGCAGCCCCCTCGCGCGGGACTGGAGGATGCCCTCGCACACCGATGGCATCACAACAGCGCCGGCGTCGATCAGCACCTCGGCACACGCCCCGCGAGTGAACCACTCTTCCCTTTGCTCGTCGCCGGCGTCGGCGTACGCGCCCGTGGCGATTCCCAGCAGGCCGCCTTGACTGTCCCAGTCGTGGCCTTGCCAGGACAGAAGCGTCGGATATTCAGCCAACAGCTGCTTCAGACGTTCGACGTCGTTGTCGTGAATGACGCGTCGAGCCTGTGCGACTGCCCACTCCAGACCCTTGCCGAGGCGCTTGCTCACTTCAGCCGTGAGGTCCTGCCAGCCGGCGAAGCCGTATTCACGCGCGAGCGTCAGTTGGGCGTCGCGCAGCGATATGGATCGGTTTCGCGCGAGTTTCTTGGCTTCCTTGCGAAGGGAGTCGAGGGACGGACGATCCGGGAGGGATTTCGAAGCGGTCATTGCGACCTCCATTCATAAATCGCCTGTGCCCCGCTGAAACCAGGCTGAAGGAGGTGCAGACGCACTCAGCTCAGAACCAAACAGGTGGGAGTCTTCCCTTGCCGCGGGGAGGTGGCGCCCTGTCAGCGCGCTGCTGGCAGTATACCGCTGGTCCTTGGTGTGCGGACTCAGGACCTAGGACCAAGGACGGACCAAGGACCTAGGACTTAGAACTAAGGACTAAGATCCGGGGAAATCACCATGAAGCGCAGTGGATTCGACAAAGTGATCGCCATCGGGCGCACCCTGCCCGACGTCGAGGTGACGACGACATGGGGAGCGCAGGCGTTGAAAGTGCGCGGGAAGATGTTCGCCTGTGTCGCGATCAACAAGTCCGCGGAGCCCAACTCGATGGTCGTCCGCATGGACATGGCGCAGCGGGACCTGCTGGTCGAGGAGGATCCCGCGACCTACTATCTGACGGGTCACTACGTCGACTATCCGTGCGTGCTCGTCCGGCTGTCGCGCGTCTCGACGGACTCGCTGCGCGATCTCATTCGCGGCGCTCACCGATTCGTCAGCGCAAGCGCCCCGGCAGCCAAGCGCTCCTCTCGCTCGGGGCGTCAGGCGAAGTCTACGAAGAAGCGATCTGGTGGTTAGCGGCCAGCGCGACCACGAACTACCAACCTTCGGGTAGTGTAGGGCTTCAGCCGGACTGGAAGATGCCGGCCAAAACCGGCCGCTGCGTCTCGTCGCTACGGCAGCAGGACTGGCGGGACGCGGCCGTACACCGGGTTCTTGTAGTGAAACCGCACTGCGTGCACCTTGGGGAACGGCGGCGCGATCGAGCCGCGCAGTGGCCGATCGAGCGGCAGCGTGTCGAGTGCGCCAACGGTTGCCACGATCGGCGGACTCGTCCGTGGGTGCACTGTCCTCTTTAAATGACTCCCGACCCCATTTTCCGGGTGCTGGGGCGGGCGGGTCAGCGCGTCGAGTCGATCGACGCGCTGGTGTGAAGTGCGGAGAGATCCGAATCGGCCCCTCAAGTGCTGACGCCCGCGATGCCCAGGGCAGCGAGCGTCAGGACCGCGAGCGGTTTATTCGTCGGGTGAGCGGAACCGTACCGTGTGGCCGTCTGGATAAGTGATCGCAACGAGCAGCCCAATCGGGCTCTTGCCATCGAGCGCCGGCATGATGGTGACAGTGATTTCATCGCCGGGGTGGAGGGCATTCGGTCCCTCAGAATTCTTTCCGAGCCCCAGCCTCGCGATGGACTGGACGCTGCCGCCGACGATCGCCCACTCGACGACCTTGCCATCCGCGCCCTTGACGTCCAGTCGCAGCGACGAATGGGGATTCACGAGGCGGAAGGCCTTGAACGCCCCGGTCACCTTGGCTTCCTTGCCCAGCGCGTACATGCCGGCGAGGGAATGATGCGCGTAGAGCGACGCACTCGCCAGGAGGCACGCGCAAAAGACGACGACGAGTCGCGAAGTCCATTTAGTCATGAGTGCACATCCTCCAAAACCAGGGTCCGGCTCAAGCCGGACACTACCTTCGGTCCGGCTCAAGCCGGACACTACCTTCGGTCCGGCTGCAGCCGGACACTACTCTCTAATGCTCTAATGCCGAATCTGTGAGGCAGCTGCTTCGGTCTCCTGACTCGTCTCGCAGTTGCCGCGCTCGCG
>Ga0075420_100006495_pt1 | contig 10313 bp, 7 predicted proteins | sample SoiMetdeltSBSDD4_FD_75296 | JGI IMG/M metagenome (GOLD analysis project Ga0075420, IMG submission 75296) | Bulk soil microbial communities from a Populus tree surrounding site in Tennessee, USA - Soil MetaG P. deltoides SBSDD4 | ecosystem: Environmental > Terrestrial > Soil > Tree plantation...
CAGCAATTTGTTGAGCGTCTCCGGACAAAGGGCACCATCAGAAACATCGAGGTTCCGCTTAAGTCAAAGCGTGGAGAGGTCCGTCAGTTTCTCGCATCCACGGAAGTGATCGTGCTCAACGGCAAGGAATGTCTGGTGACCATTGGAACTGACATTACCGAGCAGAAACGGGCGGAAGAGGCGCTGCGTCGGAGCGAGGTGGCGGTCCGGCAGGCGTTTGAGGAGAGAGAGCGGCTCAGTCAAGACCTTCATGACAACCTTCTGCAGTCTCTCTATGCCGTCGGCATGGGACTAGAGCTCACAAAACAACGCATACAGCGGATCTCACGAACGAACGCCAAACGGTTGGAACAGTCTGTCGGCCAGTTGAACAATGTGATCCGTGAGGTGCGGTCGTTTATTTCTCACGTACAGCCTCCCGTCGTGTTCGAGCAAACCGTCGCCGATGCGCTTCGGACGTTGGCGGGATCGTTCATGGCGACGGGCGCCGGAGAGATCGTCGTCACCGTTGAGGACGAGGCCAGCCTGCGGCTGGCTCCAGAGCAGCGGACCCATGTGCTGGCCATCGCCAAGGAAGCGCTGAGCAATAGCATCCGTCATACCAAAGCGGATAAGCGGACGGTGACCCTGCGTCGGCATGGTAATAAGATCCGTCTGGAAGTCATCGACAACGGACACGGGTTCTCTCCGCTCCGCCGGCGGAGGCAGGGGATGGGTATGGGCTTGCAGAATATGCGCGCCCGAGCGAGAAAACTCCACGGCCGTATCTCCATTACATCCGTGTTGACTCAGGGCACAACAGTCACGCTCACCATTCCTTCGACCTAAGCGGACGGCGGGATACACCTCCGACGGACCTCAATCATGGTGTTCCTCTTACCTTGCTGTCGTTGATACGAAGAATTTGACAGAGACCGTCCAGCCCTCTAGGATACAGCCCCCATCAGGTCCTTCCTTCGCTGAACGTATTCGCCGACACCGGAGCATCATGTCCGATCAACGCATTAGCTCAACCGTCTCAGACAATACCAACATGCTCGAGCACGGCTTTGAAGCCGTTGTGTTTGCCAGTCGCTGGATCCAGGCCCCGCTTTACGGCGGCTTGATCGTGGCCGAACTGCTCTACGCCTATAAATTTTTAGTCGAGCTCTGGGAAATGGTGGTGCACATTCAAGTCCTTGAAGAAACCAAATTCATGCTCGGCGTGCTGGGGCTGATCGACGTCACGATGGTCGCCAATCTGTTGACCATGGTGGTTATCGGCGGTTACGCCACCTTCGTCAGCAAGTTGAGCCTGGAAGGCCATCCGGACCGGCCGGATTGGCTCAGCCATGTGGATCCGGGCACGATCAAAGTCAAATTGGCAGCCTCCCTCATTGGCATTTCAAGCATTCATTTGCTCAAAGCGTTCGTCGATGTCGCGAACGAGAATCCTGAACACATCAAGTGGAAGATCTTCATCCACATGACATTTTTGGGCTCGGCCATTCTCCTGGCTTGGACCGACAAGATCATGCAGAAAGACAAAAAGCATTCGCCCTAGGCTCCGGCAAGGATCCTGGCTGTCGTTCTTGAACGAGGTGCCTTGTGACCGCATGGGCTGGCGTTCGGTCAGGGATTACCCGTCGAGCTGCTCCCTCACAGTGTCCGCCGTCGATTGAGCGCTCTCACCTCCACCAAGGCATCATTTCAAGACAGACTCGTGAAAAAGCTATTCGAATAAGGAGGCGTTTGCTATTTTGAGGTGAGACAAAGAAGAACAAGGGAAGGGAGACATCAAAGAGTGACGCGAACTATCGTGGCCCTGATGAGTGCCGGTCTGCTCTTCGCCGGATGCTTTGCCAAGATTCATGAACTTCCGGCACAACCGGAACATGCCGAAGCCTTGTTCGCCCCTTTGCCTGACCAGGACTTCATGATCGGGCTTGCCGTTTCCGGCGGGGGCAGCCGGGCAGCGACATTCGCCGCCGGAGCCCTGGAAGCCCTGGCGGAGCTCCCAGTTCGTTTCGGCACGCAGAAACGCAGCGTGTTGGAAACCGTCAGCTACATGTCGAGCGTGTCCGGCGGCAGTCTGGCCACGGCCTATTATGTGACCAACAAACCTCCCAGGTCGGAACCGGTGCTCGGCGAAGACGGGCTCTCTCCGAGGTATCGGGAATTCTTCTCCCTTTATAAGACAGCGATGCAGTCGAATTTCCAGCGGAGCGCTCTGTTTCGCCAACTCGCATTCTTCCGCGCTCTGAACCCGACGAAGCTCGCCTATTCGTTGTCGGAAGTGTGGGATGGGGACTTTCTCGGTCACACGACCTTCGCGCAACTTTACAAGCGGGAGCAACGCGGCGATATTCCGCGCGTGATCTTGAACGGCACGGTCTATAACTCCGGACGGCGCTTCGCCTTCACCACCCTACCGGCTTCGGATTTCGATTACGATTTTATCGAACTCTTGACGGAAGAGTTAAAGAAGCCCGATCGCCCGGTACCGGTCACCCCTGAAGGCATGGCCATCATTCAGAAGGGCTTAGAAAGAGCCAGTCGCCAGTTTCTGCCGCTCACCTTCGAACGGATCGGCGCTGATTATCGCGATCTTCCACTCTCTCTGGCCGTGGCCACCTCCGCCTCCTTCCCTCCGGTCGTAGGGCCGGTCACCTACCAAGTGGCCGGCAGACCAACGTACCTGCATATTGGCGACGGCGGACTCTTCGACAACCTCGGAACCGAATCCCTCACGACCCTGTTCTTGAAGAAAATCCCTAAGGGTTCTTCGAAAAGCGGACTGATCATCGTAATCGATACATCGTTTCCCTTCGACGCGGGAGGGCCAGGCCTCGACAAGAGCGACAAAGGATTCGAGGTCTTTCGGGACGATCCCTCGCGTATCGTCGGGATTATGGAAGAACGGGCAAACACCTATCAGACGCTGCTCTGGCACAGCCTCAGAACGGAAGGCGTCGTCCTTCCCGATTTCGCCCATCTGAGGATTGTCGTGTTAAAACACATCGATGCAGAGTGGACGGGATATGACGATCTACCGGAAGCATGTCGGAATGAGTTTCCCACCGACGTGACACCGGTCGCGATTAAGGAAGCCGTGAGCCAGATCCCGACCTTGTTCAAGATCAAGACGCCTTGTCACGGGGCGTTGCTGTTGAAAGCCGCGCGCAAAGTGGTGGAACAATCGCGGCACCGCATCGTCAATTTCATCGAAGCACACCAATAGCCGAACCATCATGGCTACTGAGCCAGTCAATGCTCCCGTTCCCCTGATCCGCGTCCTCGAGGAGGAATACGAAGCGCTCCATGGAGCCTTGCCTCCCGGGCATACCGCACTCAATCCTCACAATCGACTCGCCGCCCTTTACACGCGCATACACCAACTTCCGCAGAAACGGACCGCCCTCTGTCTTTCAGGAGGTGGGATTCGAAGCGCCACGTTCGCATTGGGCGTCGTCCAAGCGCTTGCTCATCTTTCACTCCTCTCCCGGTTTGACTACCTCTCCACCGTTTCAGGAGGCGGTTACATCGGAAGTTGGCTGACCGCATGGATTCATCGACATCCAAAGGGCGTAAGCGGCGTGATGGAGGACTTGCGGACTGTATCATTTGATGACGAGGACCGTGAACCGAGGCCTATCAAGTGGTTGCGTCAATACAGCAACTATCTGAGCCCACGCCTCGGATTGTTGTCCGCCGATTCCTGGACTCTCCTCGGCAGTTATCTGCGTAATCTGACGCTCAATTGGTTGATTCTCGTGCCTCTAATCGCCGCCGTGTTGGTCGCTCCTCGTATTCTGACCTCGTTGGTCCGTGGGACTACCGGTGACCTCGGTCTTGGGTCGTCAATACCAGTTTGGAGTCTCTATCTCGGCCTGCTGTGCGGAGTGGTTGCCCTGACGTATCTCCATGTGTATCGCCCAAGTCTCGGGTCCCTTCGGTCACACGGTATCTGGAAGCAGTTGGAGCGGCAACAATGGTTTCTTATTGCCGGTCTGACGCCGCTCATAATCGCCGCGTTTCTTCTGACCAACGGCTGGGCTTGGTATCGAAACGCAGGGGGCCAACTCGATCATCTGTCGTTCGGCAGTCTGTCGAGTCGCGGTACATTCGTGATCGGCGGTGCCGTCATACATGCCGCCGGGTGGCTGGTGTCGGCTTTGCTGTTACACCGGTGGCGTGCGATCAGTGGGCGTCTTCTGACCGAGCTTCTGGTCATCCTGTGGTCTGGCGCCGTAGGAGGTCTCTTACTGTGGTCGGTGCTTGCGGAAACCCCTCTCAACATTCCGGTGGCCGATTTTGCTGAATGGTATGCCACGTTTGCGGTGCCGGCCTTTCTGTTGATGTTCCTTCTCACCGCAACTCTGTTCGTGGGCGTCGCCAGCCGCTACACAGACGATCACGACCGGGAATGGTGGGGCCGGGCGGGAGCCTGGACGCTCATTGTCATGTTGGCGTGGAGCGCCGCAGGGTCGCTGGTGATATTCGGGCCTGGACTTCTGTCCTACACCCCGGCGCTCATGGCCGGCGTGGGAGGCGTTTCTGGTGTGCTCTCACTCGTGGTTGGATTCAGCTCCATGACCGCGGCGACGGGTAAGACGAAGCCCAACCTGATGGATTTAGCACTCGATCGGGCGGCTCGCGTGGCGGCTCCTCTCTTCATTGCTTGTTTGCTTGTTGTGGTCGCGCTGGGCACGAGCCGGCTTCTTCACCTGATTTCGGGCCTGTATGACTCCGCCATTGTGGACGCTCAGACCATAGGCTTAGGAGTGCCCTCCGACGCGTGGGGGCATGCGCTCATCCTTCACCACAGCCCTCTGTTCCTACTGCTTGCACTCACGTTGTCTCTTGCCGTCTTGGCAGGGGCCATGTCTGTGGTCATCAATATCAATAAGTTTTCGCTACACGCGGTCTACCGCAACCGGCTGATCCGGGCCTATCTCGGCGCCACGCGTCTTCAGGAATATGGTGTCGAACGCCGTCCCAACCTCTTCACCGGATTCGACCTGAGCGACAACGTGCAGCTGCATGAACTCGTAGACACCACTGGACGCGTAAAGAAGCCGTTTCATATCCTCAACATGGCCATTAACCTTGTCCGAGGAAGCAACTTGGCCTGGCAGCAACGGAAGGCACAATCATTCACGGCTTCTCCATTTTTTTGCGGGAGTTGGAATCTCGGATACCGGCGTGCGAAGCAGTATGGAGCGAACGGGCGGCTCCACAGAGCCATGACCCTGGGGACCGCCATGGCCATCTCCGGAGCCGCGGCAAGTCCCAACATGGGTTACCATTCGGCTCCTGCTGTGACGTTTTTGCTCGCTTTCTTTAACGTCAGGCTGGGCTGGTGGCTCGGCAATCCGGGACCCGCCGGCCGCCACACGTTTAACCAGTCCTGCCCACGCATTGCGGTGCGTCCCCTATTCGCCGAAACCTTCGGCTTGACGGATGCGAACAATCCCTATGTCTACCTGTCCGACGGAGGCCATTTCGAGAATCTGGGACTCTACGAAATGGTCCTTCGCCGGTGTCACTGCATTGTGGTCAGTGACGCGAGTTGTGACACCGCCCGGTCATTTTTGGATCTTGGCAACGCCATCCGGAAAATTCGCATCGATCTCGGGATAGACATCGATATTCCCACCGAACTTCTTCAGGTCCAGTCGGAAACCCGGCTAAGCCGAGCCCACTACGCACTCGGCATCATCCGCTATGATCAAGTCGATCGGGAGGCTTCTCCCGGCCTGTTGATCTATTTGAAGCCCTCGCTGACGGGGAATGAGCCGGCCGACGTGCGGCAATATGCGAGCTGTCATGATGAGTTCCCCCACGAACCGACCGCTGATCAATTTTTTGACGAATCGCAGTTCGAGTCCTACAGGGCACTCGGTTTTCACATCGCCGAGAAAGTATTCAGTCAGCCATCATCAAACGGAACCGGACAAGCCGAAATGCTGTTCGAAGCATTCCGAACCGGCCGAACCGGCTGACCATTCTTTCGAATTAGTCCCAGGCAGGCGTCATCGCGCCGGCGGCGGACCGCCAGTGCGGCGTCCAGGCCAACGCCACGAGCTTTATGGTGATGTTCGCCTTGGAAGGCTTGAGAGAGATGGATTCCAGTTTCTCCTGGAGGGGGTCGGTCGCTGCAGTGAGTAGGTGACGCTCTGATTCGAATTGCGCTTCGAGGTCTGCCAGTTGCTGCCTCAACGCGGCCACGTTCTCTTCGGCCATATTCACGTCGTGGGATTCCTTAAGCACACGACCGGCGCCTCGAATCGCCGTCGTCGCCCGGCCAATGTTCGTCGCGCTGATGGTTTTTCGGCCCAAGAATGCCCCCAGGATAGATGCACCCACCGAGATTGCCGCTTGGACCTGACTGGATCTCGACTCAACCTTTTGTTTTTCCCTCTGGTGGTCAGCACGACGGACTCGCTCTTGAAGAACCGCAATCTTGGGCGCATATTTCCGGCGGAGCGATTCAAGTTGCTGATCGCGCCGCTCACGACCGGACTGTTGCAAACGAACACGAAAGTCGCGTTCAGATTCCCCCGGTCTCGACACTTCATCCGAAGCCTGACTCCTGAATAACTCCAATTTTTGTGTACGGAAGAGCCAGCCTGCGAACTCTTTCCTCCAGATGTCATAACTCTTGGCTTTATTCGCGCTGGGCGGGACCGGAAGAAATTGCGCTTCTTCTGCGGGAGTTTGCTCAAGATCTCCGGGTGCTATTGTGGTCGCGGCTCCCTGGTCCCAATCGAGGGCGACCGCACCGTCGGTCACAGGGGCCACAATATGGAAGTTCCGCGTCGTATCGATGCTGCTCTTGCTGTCGGCAAAACGCACCTGGCCGGCGCCCAGCACCATGGGCACATAAACCAGGCGACTGTCGTCCGGCCTTCTTCCACGCAGCGGCACAACATACTGTACGACATCGGGATCCACTATCGGCCGCGACTCGAGCGTGGTTTCCCGAGCGCTGGCTCCTGCCGGGGAAACTGCCTTCGATACCTGCGACTCGGTTCTGCGCGGATCCATTAAGGCCTTGATCTGCGAGCGGGTGAGCGGGCCTCGTAGGTAGGAGAGTGACCAGCGCGTTTCGAATACGACCGGCTCGTCCTCGTGGACGTTATGCATCAAGAAGATGCGAGATCCAAGTCCTGCCAGCGTTTGTTCCATACGACTCTTGTCGAATGTCTTGCCTGCGCTAACAGAGGCGCCTTCTAGACCTTCGAGCACACGCGCTTTGTCCCGCTCCGTCTGGAGCCGGCCAATGAACCAGGTGCCGGTGTTGGCCAAGCCCTTATAATCGAGATCAACCGGATTCTGTGTCGCCAACACGACCCCGAGCCCGAATGCCCGGGCCTGCTTCAGTAATGTCAGCAGCGGCAACTTCGACGGCGGATTTGCAACCGGCGGAAAGTAGCCGAAGATCTCGTCCATATAGAGCAACGCGCGCAAGCTGGTGGTTCCGGGCTGGCCTCGCATCCAGCCGACCACCTGGCTCAGCAACAAGGTGACAAAAAACATCCGTTCAGCGTCGCTCAGATGTGCGATCGAGAAAATCGCCAGACGGGGCTTGCCTGTCGGCGTGTAGAGCAGCTCTTGGACGTCCAACGACGCTCCGCTCAGCCAGGCCTGGAAACCGGGCGCAGCCAGCAGGTTGTTCAACTTCAGTGAGAGCGCAAACCGGTCTTTGGAAGGAAAGAACGCATCGACGTCCAAGACGCCGATCTTCCCTGCGGGGGGCGACTGGATGGCGTGAATGAGGGCCGCAAGGTCAAGATCTTCTTTTCGCCTCCATTGTTCACTCAGAATCGTCGAGATCAGGATATGCTCTCGGCTTTGAATCGGATCAGCTTCAACGCCGATCAATCCCAGCAGACCGGTCACGGTCGTACTAATCCGCTCCCGCAACAGTTCGTCGTCGTTGCGGACTTCGTCGGGAGGCGCCGCAAATGATTTGAGGATCGAGACGGGTAAGCCTGCATGACTGCCGGGCGTGTAAATCACCGCGTCGGCGGAATCCTGAAACCGCTTGATGCGGGCCCCATCCTCCTGCCAGGATGCGAGGCCCTTTTTCCAATGATCCGCCTGCTGCGCCGCATACTCAGCCGGCTGAAGCCCCTTGTTACGCGCCTCGTCTTCGTTAATCCACGGTCGGAACTCTGCAGCGGTGAGCCCGGGGAAGGTGAGAAGTAAATTGCTGAGGTCGCCCTTTGGGTCGATGAGAATCGCGGGGACATTGTCTATGGCGGCCTCTTCGATGAGTGACAAACACAGCCCCGTCTTGCCGCTCCCCGTCATGCCCACGCACACGGCATGGGTCACCAAGTCCTTTGAGTCGTACAGAATCCACCCAGGTTTCCGTTGCTTGACGACGGGATCATACGGCCGACCAAGATAGAAGACCCCCAGCCGCTCGAAATCCTCGTTATTCGTTACACCGCCAGCCGATCTCGCGGCTGCCGGTGCAGGTTTTTTCCGTGCCATCGATCCTCATGAGCAGGAGGGGATTACAGTCGTGACGAAGCATTGTAGGTCGGACGGTCAACCGCTTCAAGGCCGACCGCAGGAACGCAAAAATATCATGTTCCAGTAGGTGGTGAGGTGAGAAAGGAGCACCGAGAGGCGGCCGTGTGGCCGTCTCCCGGCGTAAGGCTCAGCTACCGCACGCAATCTTCATCGATTCGATGTCATCCTTCATGTTCATTTTGCCGAGATTGGGAACTCTCTGACCCGGGGCAAATGCGAGTTCTGTCCCTTTGAAATCCTTATCCGAGTAAGCTTTGACCTTCGCGTTGGAACCCACGATCACGCTCTCAATGTCGTTGTTCCAATTCTTCCCGCCCAGGTCTTTCAGTGACGCAAATTCTTTCGGGCCTTGTATTTTATAATGCGCGTCGTCCATGTCGAAATCGTCATCATCGAAGACTTCGATGTAGCAATTCTTGTCGATTACCTGTGTTTCAAGATCTGCAGCGAACGCCGGAACGGCGCTAAATGCAATCGCAGCGATCATCGGCAGCCCAAGTCTCAGCGATAACATATTGCACTCCTTTATGTTGTGAGCACGTTCACTCGGTGTGTGGTTATCGTAGAATGCCCAGAAACCACAGCACAACCAGCAGGCTCATTGGCACCCCGAGCAGCCACAAAATGACGCCTTTCCCCATAGCTCCCATTTCCTCCTTGACGCCTCTTCGGAGTCTATTGCATTAACGAGGGTTCTTGATTGATGACCCGGTTCAATACGCTGACCATGCGCAGATGGGCGCGATTGTCTTGGCTCAAATCAGTGGCGAATAACTCAGCATGCCGCTGCTGCAGGACCTTGCCGAAGGCACCATGGTTTGCCTCAGGAACGCCGTACAGTGTGGCAAGCGAGGTCACGTATTGCCCACTTCCTGATGCGGCTTCCTGACGCAAATTCTCATACGCCACTCCGGCGAACAGGTTAATCTTATGCTCCTGCTTCACCAGGCCATCCACCGTGAATAATTCGTTCGGCGTCGTGCTGGAGAAAAAGTTGACGGTCGTGTCGATCGTCGCCTTGGTCGTGTTGCAGGCGGCAAAGTTCAGTCCGAGCACGATGATTCCACAAGTGGTCAAAACTCGACGTGCTACATCAGGTAACATCGCTCCTCCTTTCGGGTAATGGATCGGTAGAAAAAGCGGACCCTGCAGGACCGCTCAATTTGCCCTAGGCGTAAGTGCTGTCGAACTCCCAGGTTCTAGAGTAAGCAAGGGACGGGCCGAAGTTGAACGTACCCAGTGCCATTGGAAGTCACAGCAAACTAGCTGTCTCAGCAAGGAAAGACCATCAAATCGACCCAATTGGCGGCCTACAGCGTGGACAAGTTGTCCCTTTTCAGGGACAGGTTGGATGATGGTTACGCGACGCCTGGGCGGATGGGGGAGCGTCCGTGAGGTGACCGTACCACTCCTGCTTCTTTGAGGACCTGGCCCGTATACGAACGTTTGGCCTTGGCGATGTCTGCGGGTGGCCCCTCGGCCACGATTTCACCGCCGCGGTCTCCTCCTTCAGGACCAAGATCGAGAATCCAATCGGCGTTCTTGATCACATCAAGATTGTGCTCAATTACCAGGACCGTGTTACCCGCCTCGACGAGGCGATCCAAGACATCGAGCAACCGCTGCACGTCGGCGAAATGCAGGCCCGTGGTGGGTTCGTCGAGAATGTACAGCGTCCGTCCGGTTGCCCGCTTGGACAGCTCTCGAGACAATTTTACCCGCTGAGCCTCTCCCCCGGAGAGGGTGGTCGCGGACTGTCCGAGCTTCACATAATGCAGACCGACATC
>Ga0075420_100006496_pt1 | contig 10312 bp, 5 predicted proteins | sample SoiMetdeltSBSDD4_FD_75296 | JGI IMG/M metagenome (GOLD analysis project Ga0075420, IMG submission 75296) | Bulk soil microbial communities from a Populus tree surrounding site in Tennessee, USA - Soil MetaG P. deltoides SBSDD4 | ecosystem: Environmental > Terrestrial > Soil > Tree plantation...
AGAGCGTCAATGGACGGCATCGTAGTTGCGGACACGAATCATAATCGGGCTCGAGCCTCGGACACTTCCGAGACCAGACGGCAGGCAGATTACAAATGGAAATCCCAGTATAGTATCGCTCGGAGCGGGACAGGCACCCGAAGCAAGCCGAGGACCTGTTTATGGAGCGGCAGAACCTTCGCACCAGGCAAGAGCAACATAGCGGCCGGCTTCTTCGAAAACTACCTTGCCAATCCGCAAAGCAAGGTGCTGCGCCTCAGTAAGAGATAATCAGACTGTAGACACTCATTTCACTTCCCAAAGGCGTACAAGTGATTTGCGGTTCTCACATAGATGTTTCTGTCGACCAACGCCGGTGTAGCCAGTATGGCGCCATCAAGCTTGTTCGTAGCCAATACATTGAACTTTTCACCAGCATCCAGAACCACCACCGCGCCCTCTTCGGACGCAATGTAGACCTTCTGGTCGGCAGCTACTGGTGAGGCGTAGTAGTAGCCTGGTACACCCAGCCGCCCGGTGTAGAGCAACTCACCGGTCGTTGCCATTCGACAGTAAACGATACCGCCGTTCTGGAAAGTGTAGAGCCGTCGGTTGTAGTACAAGGGTGAGGGAACACCAGGCACACCCTTTCTCTCCGACCAGGCGATATTCGCCTGGCTGAGTTCACCCTTGCTGCCTGGACGAACAGCCATGACGCGAGCCGCGTTGTTTGCATAGAACTGAGCTGCTCGGCCAGGGTCCCGTCTTTCAGCTGCCGTCTCCAGAATAATGTCAGGCGCAGCCAGAAACAGCAGACCCTCGCCAATAACTGGCGTGCTTTTCCCGGACGGCGGCAGTCCTCCTACCCACCATCGCTCCGCTCCATCCGCAAGGTTGTAAGCCATCAGACGCTGGTTCGGCTTGAAGTCCCCTCCGAGCACGACAATCTCGTCGATCCCATCGTGATGCCAATGAACCGGAGTCGACCATCCATACTGCAACATCGAACGGTCGGTCTTCCAGACCGTCCGGCCGTCACGGCGATTAACGCCGAGCAGGTAAGCCTCTTTCCCTTGATGGTTGAGGACCAGCAATTCACCGGCGACGATCGGTGACGAGACCGCCCCATAGGGGTTTTCCGGTAAAGGAAGCCGCCTCTCCCATTTCAGATTCCCGTTCAGGTCGTAAGACACCAACCCGTACGACCCGAAGTAGACATAGACGCTCTCTCCGTCCGTAGCAGGCGTGGCGCCGGCAGGGCTACTGAGGTCGTGGACTTCTTCGATCTGTTCCGGCGCAACAGTACGCCTCCACAGGATCTTCCCCGTGCGCCTCTCGATGCACAGCGTGGAGAGCTGCTTGTTCGCGTGGTCAAATTCCGTGAGGAAAATACGATCGTCCCAAACGATGGGTGACGACAGTCCAGCCCCGACCGCAATTTTCCACACAACGTTTTGGTCGGGGCCGAAGTGAACGGGCGGGCTGCCTTCGCCGAGCCCCGAGGAGTTCGGCCCTCTGAATTGAGGCCACCACAGCGTGCCGCTCTTCTGCGCCGCGCCAGCGAAGCTCGACAATGCGACGACGGCGAGAAGAGTGATCCAGGAAACTCGTGTCCTGGCAAATCCCTGCTTGGGTTCCAAAGACAGGACTGGGCGATACATCATCTTCTCTCCCCCCAGCCGCTCGTGCAGCGTACCCAGTTGCTGACGTCTCTCCGCGGGCACGCGCTGAACGTGGCGTTCACTCAGACATCGATAGCACCATCGAGAGTAAGGAGTAAAGGGCGACATAACCTCTAGGCGCGGTTTCCCCCTGGCGGTGGTTGGCGCTATGCTGCGAGCCTCGCAGGGTCGACCGCGATGTGCTCGTCGGCTACTGTTCGTTGTGCCGCCCCGGATGACGCTCATGAGGTGTGATCATGAGGAACCTCTCAGCCATCCTCTGCTTGCTCCTGAGTGCCTGCGCGTTGACGAATCCGCCGACCGTGGCGATCCGAAATGTCATTGTCGTGGATGTGATCAATGGATCGCTCCGTCCTGCTCACACCGTTCTTGTCGCGGGCAAGCGCATCCTGGCCGTTGGCCCGGCCGACGAGGTCAGGATACCCGACGGTGCGGACGTGATCGACGCGACAGGCGGCTACCTCATTCCAGGCCTGTGGGACATGCACGTCCACTCGGTGGAAAACGTGGCGGTGGACATGGGCGAGCGCTCAGTGGCCGCCGCGGATTGGCATTTCCCGCTGTTCCTTGCTCACGGCGTCACCGGCGTTCGGAACATGAACGACGGAACGGGCGACGTGACGCTCGAGCTGACCACGTCGGTCAGGCGCAAGCTGGCCGAGTGGGATCTTCGCGGGCCACCCCGATTCCTCAGCGCAGGCCCTTCGATCGATGGCGACCCTCCTCTGGGGAGCAACCCGGTCGTCGTGCGCACGGCCGCAGAGGCACGAGCCGCGGTGGAACAGCTGGTCTCGAATGGCGCCGATCTCGTCAAGGTCTACGAAAACCTCTCACGCGAGGCCTACTTCGCGATCATGGACGAGGCCCGGCGCAGGGGAATCCCTGTGGACGGTCACCTGCCGTTCCGCGTCACACCCGAGGAGGCCGCCAACGCTGGCCAGCGCACGGTCGAGCATCCGGATGCTCTCGCAGCGGGCTGCTCGTCAGCGGCTGAAGCCGAGCGGAAACGATTCGCGAGTGTTCTTGCCAACTACGACAGCCTGCCAGACGGCGAGAAGTTCCTGGCCATGTTCCGACACGTCCGCGCGCTCTACGACAGCCGGGATCCGGGCGCCTGCGCGTCCGCTATCGAGGCGTACCGGCGAAACGGAGTGGCGGTTACGACCGACCTCGTCGCGTATCACCACGTCGTGCATGCGGAGCAGGTCCTTTCGGACCGAGCCCGCATGCGACTCGTCCCGCAGGCGATCCGCCGTAATTGGGAGAACAGTCTCGGCTCTGAGGCATTTCGTGAGTTCCAATCGATCCTTCGACCGATCGTCCCGCTCGAACTGGAAAACGTTCGTCTCGCGAACGATGCCGGTGTGTTGCTGCTGGCGGCGACGGACGTTGGGGTGCCGCTTCAAGTTCCAGGCATCAGCCTGCACGTCGAGCTCGAAAGGTTGGTCGAGGCTGGCCTCTCTCCTCTCAAGGCCCTGCAGGCCGCTACCCTCAACCCCGCACGCGTCCTTAAAATGGCCGATTCGTTGGGCAGCATCGAGCCCGGCAAGCTCGCAGATCTGGTGCTGCTCGACGCCAACCCCCTGGAGGACATCCACAACACGCAGAAGATCCGCGCGGTCGTCGCCGACGGCCGGCTCTATCGCCGGGCCGACCTCGACCGGCTTCTGGCGGAGGTCGAGGCGTTGAATCACCGGAGTGAGAAGCGAGAGTAAGGAGTACGTGATCAGAATCGGATGAAGTCGCGAGCCAATGTCGTCACGTCTTGCCAGTAGGCTGCGAGGCGATTCGCAACCGTGTCCGGCTTTGTCATATCGAAGTTACCGGTCAGTCGCGGCAGCGCGGGACGATATCCCGCAGGAACATCGAAGAGCGACTTGTCGAGAACGGCTTCCGAGAACTCGATCAACTTCACTCTGATTGTGATCGGCGGCTCGTGTTCGCCACGGCGGCGCGTCGTTTCCTCGATTGGGAACCCGCGTCGACCGGCGCCGCGAAATTCCACGTTCATGCGTTCGGGCGCCCCACCCGCGCGCACGACGGAACCGGTCGAGAAAAAACGCCCGTCGCCGACATCCCAGCACCCGGCGGGCGGGAGATCGATATGCCAACCATCCTCAACGGATTCACTTGGCAGCGTATTCGCGCCAGGACTTGGATCAGTCGTGATGGTTGTGATGACGTGTCGGGCCGAATACGAACCCACCTGGCGGCGTTCGCCGGTGTCCACGGTACTGATGGTGATCTTCACGACCGCGCCGGCAGCGGGCGGCTCGGGTCTCTCCCGCCACCATGCACGCAGCCAGTAAACGTCTCTGCCGATGAAGTTGAGTGGCGACCAGCCGTAGAGCCGCGCCTCGTGATTCAGTTCCAGGGTGCGTCGCTCGTCACACCGGGTGATTGTGGCATGCCGCACCGTTCTCTGGCCCGGCAACGCCGACGGAAACTGCAGGTACAGCTCTCTCCGCTGCCACGCGCCTTTGAAATAAAGGACGTTGGTCCGAACGGTCGACTGAGGAAGATCAATGGTTTCGCGCGTCTTGATTGTCAGATCCGGGACGTTTGGAACGACGAACTTGGGATAGTCTTCGTCCGCTCCCGCATATATGCCGGCGGCAGCGAAGACGACGGCAACGAACGACGGCATCCAGGCGCGTGGCATTGGTCCTGTGTGAATTCTAGTGAATTAGCCTACTACGTTCCGCCGCCCGCAATAGACGAGGTTTGCAATCCCACAAGTTGTAATTCCCGCTAGGGATCGGCTGAAGCCGGACCCTGCAACCGTGCTATCGTGACCGCTCGGTGGCCGTGACCTTCCCTGCCCCGCGAGCACCTGCAGCGTCCCCGGCCCTGAGCGATCCCTACGTCCTCTCGACCGCAGCCGTCGAGGCTCCACCGGCTTCCTTCGGGTCCGCCCTGCGCCGCATCGGCCCGGGGATCGTGCTCACAGCCTCCATCATCGGATCAGGGGAAGTGATCGCGACAACGACCCTCGGCGCGCAAGTCGGCTTCGTGGCGCTGTGGATCATCCTCGTGAGCTGCGCGATCAAGCCGGTCGTGCAGGGTGAGTTGGGCCGCTACACGATTGCCACCGGCCAGACGGGACTGGAGGGATTCAACCGCCTGCCCGGCCCGCGCGCGGGCGTGAGCTGGCTGGTGTGGGCGTGGGCCATGATGATGGTGCTGACGCTCGTGCAGGTGGGCGGGATGTACGGCGGGGTCGCGCAGGTGCTGCACCTGCTCTGGCCGTGGCTTCCCCTGAACGCGTGGGTCGGCGTCTGCCTCGCTATTACCCTCGTGATGCTCCTGGGTGGCGGGTACGAGCGCATCGAGCGCTTCGCAATCATCAAGATGGGTCTGTTCACGCTCGTCACGATCTGCGCAGCCGCCGTGCTGCTCCGCCGAACCGGAGCGATCACGGCCGGAGACCTCGCGTCAGGCCTGAGCCTGGAGCTGCCCTCTACGGGCGTCGCCACGGCGATGGCGGTGTTCGGCATCACCGGCGTAGGCGCCACCGAGCTCGTCATGTACCCCTACTGGTGCATCGAGAAAGGATATGCCCGCTTCGTCGGACCGCGTGACGATTCGAGCGCGTGGGTCGCCCGCGCGCGCGGCTGGATTCGCGTGATGCACGTCGACATCTTCTGCTCGCTTGTGATTTACACGCTCGCCACGGTGGCGTTCTACCTGCTGGGCGCAGGCGTGCTGAACCGGATGGGCGTCATCCCGGCTGGCAATGAAACCGTCTCGATCCTCTCGCAGATCTACACTCAGACACTCGGTGAATGGGCGTTGTGGATCTTCTATCTTGGCGTCGTCGTCACGCTCTACGGAACGATCTTCGCCTCAACGGCAGCGCATTCACGAGTCGCCGCCGACGTCGTCCGGATTGTGGGTGGCTATCGGCGTGAGGACGGGGAGAGCCGGCGGCGATGGCGCAACCGGTTCGTCATCGTCCTGGCGAGCATCCCTGCGATCTTCTACTGGCTTTTCGCGTCACCCGTGCAGATGGTCGTGGCCGGAGGAGTCGCGCAGGCGCTGCTGCTGCCGCTGATCGGCACGGCGGCAATCTATCTGCGACATCGTCACGTGCCGCCGGAAATCCGGCCATCGACTCCCACAACGGTCCTGCTGTGGGTATCGACGGCGGTGATGTTCGCGTTCGCTGCGTACTATGTGTGGTCGAGGATCTCTTCCGGCTGACAGGTACCAAGAGCCGCTGGACTACGTGGAATCACGGGTTGCGCAACGACGCGACCCAGTCGAAGACGGCGATCACGCCGGCATCGCTGTCGCGCTGCGCGATGACGAATCGCCCCTCCTTCGGATGCACGTCGTAGTTCGCGTGGTTGTCCGCCTCGTCGTGCCCGAGGTCCTGCACAACGATGGTTCGCGAGACCACCGTGAGGTCGGGCTGCGTCCGCAGCGTGACCGCGACGAGCTTCTGACCGGCGCCGTCGGGTTCGATGTAGTACAGAACGGTCCCTGAACGATCCCAGACCGGCTCCGTGCCGCCGATGCTCGAGATGTGCAGCCGTCGCCCGCTGCCATCGATCGCGCGCACATAGATCTGAGGGCGGCCCGTTTCGTCGCTCTGGTACGCCAGCCATCGATCGTCCGGGCTGATCGCAATCGCGACGTCGTCATACGGCGAGCCAACGAGTTTCGACGCTGTCCCGCCGTCGCCCGGAATGCGCCAGATGTCGCCGGGCTGTCCGCCACTCCTCACGCCGCCAATATACGTCTGCCCTCCGCGGAGCCACACGCCCGGGTTCACCAGCTCCATCGGGTCGAATTGGCCGCCGGTGCGTACCGTACGCGGCTCGCTGCCGCCATCTGCCGCGGCAATCATCAGCGGGCCGCCCTGCGACTTGAAACTGAAGAAGGAGACCTGCGCGCCATCGGAGAGCCACGTTGGATCGTGCGCGTCGCCGAGGTGCGTGACCCGCGACAGACTTCTCAGGCGCCGATCGAACATCCAGACGTCGCGTTCGGTCCCGCCGGCCGTGAGGTCCATGACGATGCGCGTGCCGTCGGGCGAGTAGCGCGGATGGTGCCAGTTGCGACCGTCGGCGATGAGCGTCTCGCGTGATCCGTCGCGCTGCACTTCGACGAGATGGCTGCGCGTGGGCGGCGTGTACATGATGATGCCCGGTGACGCGGTGAGCCCGGCCACCGCAAATCGGGTGCGGCTGACCCGATCGTGAAGCGCGATACCGGGCCCTGTCGTCACCACGCGCCCGGCATCGAACGGCACCGCCACCAACGTCGAGTCCGGTCGCACGTACAGAAGATAGCCGTCGGCATACTGCGGGGTCATCGCCCCGCCCGGCACGATCGGGCGCACGGTCCGATCGCCGAGCGTCACGGACGCGATGTGCACCGCATTCAAATCCGCCACGACGACGGTGAAAAGGATCGTCCTGCCGCCAGGCAGCAGGTGCGGCGAGATGTGCTTTTCACCGGATTTGGGTTCGGTCAGGCGTTCGGGCGCCGAGCCGTCCGGCCGTTGGATCAGGAGCTCCCCGCGCGGGCCCGTGTAGACAATGCGGCCATCCGCCGTAAACGTCGGCACGCCCTCCGGGAGGTACGAGACGTTCGGTACCTGAGTGACGCCTCCTCCCGAGAGCGGGGCCGTGAATATCTGCCCGTCACGCTGGAAGCCGACGATCGTCCCGTCCGGCGACAGGAACGGCGCGTGCGCGCCCGCGGTGCCGTCGATTGGTTGTGAGTCGAGCGCATCCAGACGTCGAATGCGAAGCATCCCGCCGGCGGTCTCGCCAGGCGTGGCGTAGACGAACATCCGACCGTCGCGCGCCAGCGACACGGCTCCGGCGGAATAGCTGCGGACATCGCCAAGTCCGGCGATATCGAACGCCGCTCTGCGAGTGGTCACCGCCGGCAGCGCGACGTTGGGCCGCGCGCGCATCAGCGCGGCCCCGCTCAGGCCGCCGATCAGCAGCGCGGCGGCCAGCCACGGAACCGCCGTCCGCAGGCTCACGGATCTCGAACGCCGGACGTCGGCGGACTCTGCGAGCTGTGCCACACTCGCGGAGCTGTCGCTCACCGCGGTCTCGAGTGCAAACGCGAGATCGTGACACGACTGAAACCTCGCCGCCGGATCCTTCTCGAGGCACCGCCACACGATGCGATCGATCGCTGCGGGGATCGCACCTGACCCGGCTTTCAGCGGCGGTGGATCGTCCCTGACGATCGCGGCCATCGTCTCGGCGCCGGTCTCGTGCGCAAACGCACGCCGGCCGGAAATCATCTCGTAGAGGACGAGGCCGAACGCAAAGATGTCGGACCGCGCGTCGGCCACCAGCCCGCGCACCTGTTCCGGCGCCATGTAGCCGACGGTCCCCATGACCGTGCCGACGGCAGTCACCGCACCGGTGACATCGGCGGGCGCGGTCACCTGCCGCGCGAGGCCGAAATCGAGAATCTTGATGCGACCGTCGCGCGTGACGAAGAGGTTCTCGGGCTTGACGTCTCGATGGACGATGCCCTGTTCGTGGGCTGCTGCGAGACCGCGCGCGATCTGCACGGCGAGTGCGACGGCGCGGCGAACCGGAAGGGCGCCACCCGCGAGCCGGCCCCGCAGGGTCTCCCCCTCGAGCAGCTCCATGACTGCGTACGGCGACCCGTCCGCGTCGCCAAGCTCGTAAATCCCGAGGATGTTCGGGTGCGATAGCGCGGCCACGGCGCGAGCCTCGCGATGGAAGCGCTCCAGCGATTCGCGGTCGCGTGCGAACGACGCAGGGAGCACCTTGATCGCCACGTCGCGGTTCAAACGCCCATCAGCGGCGCGGTAGACCTCCCCCATGCCGCCGACGCCGAGTATCGAGACCACTTCGTAGGAACCGAGGCGAGTGCCAGGGGCAAGACTCATCTTTTGAGGGAAGCGGGCCAATTATAAGGCAACCGCGGGAACTAGCGCCCTCGGGGCAACCGCGGACGGACACGAAAACCAGCAAAATGGCCGTTGCCTGGAGTGCGATCAGATCGAGCAATACGGCGCGTCGAAAGAATTGACGGCCGGTCCGCCGCCCAGGAGAATTGCGACCGACGGATGGATCCGGAATTCCGAAAGGGCCGAGCGTGCTTGCTCTCGCAATAGTATTTGTTGCTGGCCTCAGCCAGGCGGTCGCACTGTCCCAATCACCACCGCCCCAGACAGAGTCGAGCCTCTCCAGAAACCCCGCCCTGGTACGTGACTGGGCAAATCGCCTGCTGGCCAACGACCCGAAGGTCCGCGCAACCGCCGAAGCCGCCCTGGTCAAAGGGGCGGGGCGTTCGCTACCTTTGCTGAGACTATTCCTCGACCCTCGGCATGAAGACCTGCATGTGGTGACGTTTGAAATCATCCAGCGGATCGGTCCTCCTGCCATTCCACTGCTGGTGGACTTGCTGCGGCATGAGTGGGACTCCATCAGGCGCAACGCCGTCACCGAATTGATTGACCTGGCGCCCCACACAGAATCGATTCAGCCGGCGTTGAGACGGGCACTGAGAGACGAGGATTCGATGGTCGCGGGCGACGCAGCACGTGCCCTGGGCGCTTTGGGCAAGCGGGCCAGCCCTTCAGTAGGCGCTCTCGTCAATACTCTTTCGCACGAGAATGCATACGTCCGCATCTACGCGGCGGAGGCCTTGGCGTCCATCGGTCCGAGCGCGTCCAAGGCGACAAACGCCTTGGCAGAAGCCCTAGGCGACTCCGTTCCCGGCGTTCGATGGGCGGCGTGTGAGGCCCTCGCCAGCATCGGCCCGGCTGCGCAGTCTGCAGTGCCGCAGTTAATTGAAGCTCTGGAGGATGAATTCCTCTATGTGCGGATCTTCGCGGCCGGAGCTCTGGGAAGCATCGGACCGAAGGCACAGTCGGCCCGAGAGGCGCTGAGGGCGGCAGCAAACGATCCCACATTGCGTAACGAAGCAGAGTGGGCGTTGAGTCGAATCGCTGGAAGTCATCTCATCAACGGCGCGAACGAGCGGCAGCGCCCGCCTCTGCGCCGAAGGCGCTACGGCGAGGTCTCGCCGGAGCCTTCAGCGAAGGCGGAAGAGAGCCTGGCGAGCGGAGCGGGGCGTGGGGCCCCCGCGAGCGAGCCAGTCGGGGAGTCCGAGGGGCGAAGCCCCTCGGCTAAGACGATCGTCCAAACGGGCAATCCTCCGGTTGACTGGGATACGACCACCGGTCGGAATATCGTCTGGAGTGTCGAGTTGGGAAACGAAACGTTTGGTCGTCCCGTGGTTGCTGGCGACGCGGTCTATATCGGCACCGACAACGCAAGGCACATGAACCCCGCCTACCAGGAAGAGGCCGGCGTGCTCGTGGCATTTCAAGCGAAGGATGGCAAATTCCTTTGGCAGGACGTGGCCCCGCGAGTAGAGCGAGGTCTGCGGGAGTTTCTGTTGCCTTCGACGACAAGTACGCCGTATGTGGAAGGGAACCATTTGTACTATGTCACCGCCGAGTGCCAACTCCGTTGCCTCGACACACAGGGTTTTCGTGATGGCGAGAACAATGGTCCGTATCGGGAGGAGGTCTTCCGGGACAACGCTGCGGCCGACATCGTCTGGGAGTTGGACATCTGTGGCCGCTTGGGTGTCTTTCCGCATGAAGCCACCAATAGCGAAGTGTTGCCCGTGGGTGA
>Ga0075420_100006497_pt1 | contig 10311 bp, 6 predicted proteins | sample SoiMetdeltSBSDD4_FD_75296 | JGI IMG/M metagenome (GOLD analysis project Ga0075420, IMG submission 75296) | Bulk soil microbial communities from a Populus tree surrounding site in Tennessee, USA - Soil MetaG P. deltoides SBSDD4 | ecosystem: Environmental > Terrestrial > Soil > Tree plantation...
GTTGCACGGCGCACGCGTGTCGGTTGCTGCATAACAACGCGCGGCAACTTCGCGCCTTGATCGTCTCCGGCGTGCGGGACTATGGTCTGCCTTCCGAAGCCGGCGGCCGCGCCGGCTCGGTCAAAACGGACCCACACCCTTTTTGAGCCAAGGAGGATCCCCATGATCCTGAGAATCGACAGGCTGCCGATCGAGCTGCCGGCGCCGAAGAAGCAGGACCCCGCCTCCGCCGCCAGCGTGCAGGAGCTGCTGGGCGGCCGATTCGGCGAGATGTCCACGCTGATGAACTACACGTACCAGTCGTTCAACTTCCGCAACCGCGACGGGGCCCGGCCGTACTACGCCCTGATCGCCAACATCGCCGCCGAGGAGTACGGCCACATCGAGGTGGTGTCGGCGACGATCAACTCGCTGCTGACGGGCCCGCCGTCGGGCAAGACGAACAAGCCCGCCGACGTCACCGGCACGCCGCTGGGCATGGGCCAGGACGGCACGGGGCTGCGGACGCACTTCATCGGCACGGGACTTGGCGCCTTCTGCGGCGACTCGGGTGGGCTGCACTGGAACGGCAGCTACGTCTTCTCCTCCGGCAACCTCATCCTCGACCTGCTGCACAACTTCTTCCTCGAGAACGGGGCGCGGACCAACAAGCTCCGCGTCTACGAGATGACCAAGGACCCCTGCGCCCGCGAGATGCTCGGCTACCTGTTCGTCCGCGGCGGCGTGCACGCGCTGGCGTACGGCAAGGCGCTGGAGACGCTGACCGGGGTGAAGATGAGCCAGATGCTCCCGATCCCCAAGATCGAGAATAAGATGTTCCCCGAGGCCGCCAAGTTCGAGGCGGCCGGACTGCACCGGCGTCTCTACCGGTTCAGCCCCAACGACTACAAGGAGGCCGGCGCGGTGTGGCAGGGCACCCACCCGGACGACGGCAAGCCGCTGGAGTTCGTAGACGGCCCGCCGGACGGCGGCCGGCTCCCCGAGCTGCACGGCATCTCCGAGGCCTTCGCGCCGGAGTACAAGGCGGAGGAGATCATGGAGATCGCGCAGAAGCTGTACCAGAAGGCGCGGTAACGCCGCCGCACAACTCGGTGAAAAACAGAAGGCCCGGACCCGGGCCTTCTTTATTGCGCCGCCGGCGGGGCGACTTCGAACGCCCGTTCCTCCGGCGTCGCCGGTGCGGGCCTGGCGTAAGGGGCGCGCATCAGTGTCAGCGGCAGCAGGGCGAGCGAGACCAGCCCGAAAAGGCTATCGAGCACGAGCGTCGTCGGGTACCCCCACTTCACCACCGCCTTGCCGTGCCAGAACGCGCTGTAGGAGATGACCAGGTTCATCATCGCCATGTAGGCGGTGAACTGAGTGGCGGCGACGGCGGGGTTGCTGATGTCCATGTAGAGGGCGCTGCGGGCCCCGTACATCAGCCCGTTGAACACGGCGAAGACGAGCGTCGCGCCCCAGAAGACGAGCAGCAGCGACGTCGCGGGCGTGGGCCGGTTCGGGTCGCGCGGGTCCACCGGCATGATCGAGCCGTGCCGGTACATTGCGACGGCCAGCACGAGGTTGGGGAGGCCCAGCAGGACGATGTACAGCGCAAGCGCCTTGCGCCGGCCGAGCTTGTCCGAGAGCCAGCCGCCGCCGACGCAGCCGAGCGCGTTGAGGGCGGTCGAGGCGGCGCTCAGGTAGCCGACCTGCGCGTCGGACATGCCGAGCTCGACGGCGAGGTTCGACTGCAGCGCCAGGTTAAGCGCGTAAGCCCCGGCCGGCAGCAACGACAGCACGAGCGCCGCGATGGCGACGCGGCCGCCGAGGACGGACTTGAACGCCGTCACGACGTAGGAGCGGAGTTCCCCGGCGATGGACAGGCGGTCGTCACCGCCCGGCCGTGGCGTCGGCGGCTCCCGGAGGCGCAGTGCGACGAGGAACGTCACGGCGAGGATGCATCCGGCGACGAAGAAGAACGTGTAATTGAAGTTCGGGACGAACCGCACGAGCATCAGCACGCCCGCGCCGCCGATCATCTGGCCGACGTTGGCGCCGGCGAACATCAGCCCGTTGGCCAGGCCCCGCTCCTCGTCCCGCAGCGCGCCGACGGCCAGCGCGTCGATCGCCACGTCCTGCACCGCCGCGAAGCAGTTGTGCACGAGCAGCACCGTGGTGAACAGGCCGATCCGCGCCGTGAAATCGATCGGCATCGACGCCAGCAGCGTGACCGTCATGGCGATCTGGCAGCCCACGATCCAGGCGCGGCGGCGGCCGAGGCGGTCGGAATAGACGAGGTCCACCACCGGCCCCGCCGCCCACTTCCACGCCCACGGGAAGTAGAACGACGCGAGGAACAGGCCGGTCTGGTCCGGCGGCACGCCGTTGCGCCGCATCTGCGCCAGGATCGCCGTGCCCGCGAAGCCGAGCGGGATCCCCTCGGTGATGTAGAGCAGGAAGAACGTGAGCAGCCGGCCGCGCTTGGTGGCGAGCAGGTTGGCCATGGTGCGGGGAGTCTAACCGCACAAGGTGCGGGGACAACCGGCCGCCTTGCGGCGCCGTCACGAACGTTCTTGCAGTTTCGCCCACGGCGGCGACGCTGGGGCGATGGGTTCGCAAGCTCGGCGGGTACTGGTTGAAGTGTGCGTCGAATCTGCCGACGACGCGGCGGCCGCCGTGGCGGGCGGGGCGGACCGGATCGAACTGAACGCGGCGCTGGCGCTGAACGGACTGACGCCGTCTCCCGGGCTTCTCCGTGAGACGAGGCGGGCGGCGGGGCGGACGCCGGTCGTCGCCATGGCCCGGCCGCGCGCGGGAAGGTTCTGCTACACGCCAAGGGAGTTCCGGGCGCTCCTGCACGACGTGGAATCGCTGCTGGCGCAAGGCGCTGACGGTGTCGCGTTCGGCGTGCTCATCGAGTCGGGCGGGATTGACGTACGCCGGTGTCGACAGGTGATGAAGGTCGTTGGAGCGGCAGCCGCCGTCTTCCACCGCGCGTTCGACGAGGTTCCCGATGTGCACGAAGCGTTGGAACGACTGATCGATCTCGGATTTCGGCGGGTGATGACCAGCGGCGGCGAGTCGACGGCGCTGCGAGGGGCGGGGCGGATCCGGGAACTGATCGAGCGGGCGGCGGGCAGGATTGAGGTGCTGCCCGCCGGGGGAATCCGGCCGGGGAACGCGGCGCGGCTCATCGCCCTCGGCGGGTGCGATCAGATACATACGTCGTTGCGCGAGCGCGGGCGGGGAGGCATCAGCACGTCAATGCTGAGGGAACTCATGGCTCTTGTCCGGTAGTCACTTCGCCGCTACCCGTCCCGGCGGGCGTGGCCGGCGCCGTGATCGGCGGCACGCACATATCGCCCATCACGACTGGCGGCTGCGGGCGGCGGACGAGGGACGTGCCGAAGACCAGTACGTGCGCCAACGTCGCCGCCGCGGCGCCGCAGACGCCGACGGCCGCCCACACCCGCCACCCCCACCGCGTCCAGCGCCACTTCGCCGGCGGTTGCGGGCGGTAGCCGATGGTCTGCACGGCGCCGTCAGCCGCGACGGTGTACCGCACGCAGAGCCTGCCGGCCGCCTCGCAGACGAGCCGCTCGGCCTCGCCCGCGGTCATGGCCGACAGGTTGTGGACGTGCCGGCCGCACCCCTCGCAGAAGCGAGTTCGCTCGTCGCCCGCCATGGATTGCCAATCAGCGGGGCACGGGTTCTGAACCTGAATGACGTCCAGCGCGGTCCGCCGTTGCTCGGTCATAGCGCACCCTGGATGGAAAGGGGAGCTTGTTACTACAGCCTTTGGACGCGCGGCCCCGGCGGAAGTTCCCCCCGCTATAGATCGGGACAAACGCGAGGCGGGTCAGGCGATGATTTCCTTCACGACGTGGCCGTACACGTCCGTCAGTCGGAAATCGCGGCCGGCGTAGCGGTAGGTGAGGCGCTCGTGGTCCAGGCCGAGCAGGTGCAGGACCGTGGCGTGCAGGTCGTGCATGTGGACTTTATCGGACACGGCGTTGTAGCCGAACTCGTCGGTCTCGCCGTGGGCGATGCCGGGCTTTACGCCGCCGCCGGCGAGGAAGACGGTGAAGCCGTTGGGGTTGTGGTCGCGGCCGTCGCGGTTCTCGGCGAAGGGGGTGCGCCCGAACTCGCCTCCCCACCAGACGAGCGTGTCCTCCAGCAGGCCGCGGGCTTTCAAGTCGGCCAGCAGGCCGGCGACGGGCTTGTCGGTGGCGCGGGCGTGGTGCTCGTGCTGTTTGAGGTTGGAGTGCTGGTCCCAGCGCGGGTTGTTGCCGTTGTCGCTGTAGTTGACCTGGATGTACCGCACCCCCGCCTCCGCCAGCCGCCGGGCGAGCAGACACTGGCGGCCGAACTCGTCGGTGGGCTGGCGGCCGATGCCGTAGAGGTCGAGCGTGGCGGGAGACTCGCCGGGGAAGCCCGTGACGTCCATGAGCCCCGGAGCGCGGGCCTGCATGCGGTACGCCAGTTCGAACGACTCGATCGTCGCCTCCAGCTCGTGATCGGCGCCCGCCGGCGACAGGCGGGTCGCCTGCTCGCGGTTGAGCGCGCGGAGGAGGTCGAACTTGCCGCGTTGATCAGAGGACGGTTGCTCCGCCGTCAGGTGGCGGATGCCGGCCTTCGGCATCGGCATCCCGGCGCGGCCGATGGTGGTGCCCTGGTAGACGGTGGGGAGGAAGGCGTTGGAGTAGTTGCGCGGGCCGCCCATGTTCACGGGCGGGTTGATCGTCACGAAGCCGGGCAGGTCCTGGTTCTCGGTGCCCAGGCCGTACGCCACCCACGCACCGACGCTGGGGCGCACGAGGCTGGAGGCGCCCGTGTGCAGCATGATGGTCGCCGGGCCGTGGGCGACGCCCTCGGTGTGCAGGCTGCGGACGAAGCACAGGTCGTCCACGTGAGTGGTGATGTGCGGGAACAGCTCCGAAACCCACCGGCCGCACCCACCGTGCTGCGCGAACTTCCACGGGGAGCCCAGGAGCCGGCGCGTCTCGACCTGCCGCGTGCGGGCGACGTTGAATTTGGCGTCGGTGTTGTCGTAGCGCTGCAGCGCCGGCTTGGGGTCGAACGTGTCCACCTGGCTGGGGCCGCCCTGCATGAACAGGAAGATCACGCGCTTCGCCCGCGCGGGCAGCATCGGCGGGCGCGCGGCGAGGGGGTTGGCGACGGAGTCGGCCGGCGCGGCGCCCGTTTGGGCGCACATCCCGGCCAGCGCGAGGTAGCCGAAACCGCAGGAAAGGCTCTTCAGCAGGCGGCGGCGGGAGGGCAGGTTGAGCGGGCCGTCGGCGTGCATGCCGCGGACAGTATAGCAGGAAAAGAGCACGGGCCGCCCTCGTGTAGAGGCGCGGCCCGTTCAAGATCCAGATGGAGCGGCAACCGCTCAAGCGGCCTTTCGGCGGGCGATCTGGCAGAAGGGCGTCGGCTCGGCGGGGATCACCATCGCCTCGACCTGCCGCGGCTCGTCCCGGACGAGCTTGGGCCCGATCAACTCCGGCGGGGGCTGGGGGGCGTGCTGGCGCTTTTTCCGCGCGAGGCTCAGCAGGTTGTTCATCGCCTCCAGTGCCGCCTCGTCCTCGTGCGTCGGCAGGCTGCCGCGGAGGTGCTCCACCTCGGCCGTCAGCTCGCTGATCCGCGCGCCCTGTTCGCCGACGATCCGGTGCAGCTCGCGGGACGCGTACTCCAGCGACTCGATCTCCATCCGCTGGCGTCCGACGGCGGCCTCGGCGTGCTCGCGGGCGTCCTGCGCCTCGGCGAGCTGCGGCTCCAGCGTCCGGAGCCGCTCCAGGTCGTAGGACATTGCTTCCACCAGCGTCTTCAGGTGCGCGATCTCGTCCGCCTGCTGGCGGATCTTCTGGGCGTCGGACTTGATCCGCGTCGACTGCTGCACGATCAGCGCCTTGGCGTCGTTGAGGGCCTGTGCGTATGTCATGTTCTGGCTCACCTGGCTGCTGGACATCGGGCGCCTCCTGCGAAACGAACGAGAACCGGCCACGAACGCCGTCTGCCGCTTTCCAAGCGCGGGCCGCCGGTCACATTCTGTATCGGGTGTGCGGTGTGGGGGATTGAGGCGAACCCTGACAGTCGTGAGGCGCACACACGCCGTGCTGCCCGTCAGGCGCCGCCGCGGTGGGATTATCGGACGTCCGCTCTTCAGCCGGCCGACGAAAGCAGCGCCAGGTCGCGCTTGGTCGGGCGGCTGACGAGCAGCTTCAGGATGTACGGCGTCTGGGCCGTGCCGGTCAGGCGCAGGTAATACGTCCCCGCCGCGACCGGCCGCATCAGCTTCTCCGGCTTTCGCCCAGGTTTGGCGGAGGTCATCAGCACGTTGCCCGCCTCGTCGGTCAGCTCGAAGTTGACGTCCTGCCGCAACCGAGCGAGCGACGACCTTACCCGCGCCGGGTTCGTCACGACGAACCGGTACCGCAGGACCGGCACGGTCAAGTTCTCGCGCACTATGCGCTTGCCGCCGAACTTCTTGCCGTTCTGCGTGAAGACGCCCAGGTCGATCGTGGGGATCGGCTCCTCCGGGACGGTCACGCCGAACGTCCCGACCGCGCCGGAGAGGAAGGTGCCCTGCCCGTCGCCGACCTTGTTCGGTTGCACGGAGACGGTGTAGGTGCCGTTGTCGGCGACGTTCCACGAGCCGCCGGGCGGCGTGAAGGAGAACGTGGCCGTGCGGCCGACCAGCGCGACGACGGTCGCCGCCTGGCTGAAGCCGCCGGGGCCCGTCACGAGCATCGAGTCGGCCAGGCTCTGGGCGCTGACGACGGCGTTGTCGGAGAAGGTGATGGCAAAGGCGTGGGAGGTGGCGCCGCCGGCCTCTACGTCGGGAGCGGTCAGGACCGCGCCCAGCCCGCCTGGCCGGGAGGCGCTGGTCGTGGCCGGCTCCGACTCGTTGCCGCTGACGTCCACGGCGATGACCCGGTAGTGCCACGTGAATCCGCCGGGCGAGACGGTGTCGGCGAAGGTGGTCTCGGTGATGTTGGCCAGGTGCGTGTAGACGCCGTCCTGGAGGTCCGAGCGGAGGACGCGGTAGCCGACGAGGTCGGCGTCAGCGTTGGCGGCCCAGCTCAGGACGAAGCGGTCCGCCTGCGGCGTCGCCGTGAGCGACTGCGGCATGGCGGGCGGCGTGACGTCGGTGCGGACTGCGGCGGACTGCGCCGACTCGCCGCCCCAGGCGTCCACCGCCGACACGCGGTAGAAGTACGTCCCGCCGCGAGAAGCCGTCGCGTCGTCGAATTCCGAGCCGGTCACCGGCGCGTCGTTGATCTTCACGAACCCGCTGCTGGAAAGCTGGCTGCGGTAGACGTTGTAGCCGGCGGTTCGGCTGGTGGGGGCGTTGTCCGTCCAGTCGACCCGGAAGCCCCCCTCCGGCCTCACCGACGCCAGCGGAGTGGCGGGCGCCGGCGGGTTCTCCGGGCGCATGTTCGAGATCACGTAGACGTTGTCGTTGTAGTCGTAGTTGACCCCGGCGAAGTCCATGATCATCAGCCAGGTGTTGCGCACGACGCCGCCGGTGCGGTCCCTCAGCGGGAAGAACCGCACGTGGTGGCCCTGGTCCTGGGGCTGGCCCGACGGGCGCGGGTTGAGCGTCGGGTCGCTCCACTCGGCGTTGATCTTGAATCCGAACGGCGTCGCACTCGTCGGCGCGAACGTGCCAACGGCGGGTCCGGTGTTGCCGTTGACGCGCGGCAGCAGCGTCTGCGCGTCCGTCGGAGAGTGGGTGAGCACGTCGCGGAGCGTGCCGCTGGCGCCCTTGTGGTACCAGCGGACGGCGTGTCCCTCGTTCACCGTGTGGAACGCCGCCACCTGCCGCACCGTCACGGCCTGCTGGAGGTCGGCGCGGACCCAGTAGGGCGCGAGCACTTCGTCGCCGACGGCCTCGATCCTCCCGCCGTTCGACAGCACCTGGCCGGCGTTCGCCAGCGCGGTGCGGTAGTCCAGTATCTGGAGAATCTCCGGCAGCGTCGGCTCCTGCTGGTTTTCCGGCTGCACCTGCCAGTAGCCTGCGAGCGGGACGTCCAGCGTCGCTTCGTCCGGGTCGTTGGTGGTGAGCCGCAGCGTCCCGCCGTGCAGGCGGCCGCCGCCGACGTTGAAGCGGACCTGGACGTCCGCCGTCTGTCCCACGCCGATGGTGTGCGGCATCGCGGGTGCCGCGGCGACCTGGTAGGGGCCGGCGACGATCTGGGCGCCCGTCAGCGTCAGCGGGGCGGTGCCGGTGTTGCGCAGCCGCAGCGTCGCCACCTCGTGCGTCCCGTTGCTGCCGGGGTTCTGGATGCGGCTGAAGGCGAGCCGGTCGTAGTACGGGGCGCCGTCGGCGTTCTCCAGGCCCAGTTCCGGTGCGGCCGGCGCCACGGCGACGTTCCGGATGATCGCGACGATGTCCTGGTTGTCGTAATTGCCGTTGGGGCTGGCGTTGATGAACTCCTCATGCGCCATGACCAGGGCGTTGGGCACGACCGACCCGTCCGGGTTCTTAAGGGGGTAGTAGCGCACCTTCCGGCGGTTGGCCTCGGTGTTCTCGATCGTGTTGAGCACGTCCTCGCTGTAGATCTCGCGGCTGCCGAAGCCCGGCCACATCGAGTAGAAGCCGAAGCTCCGCGCGCCCGGGTCGAAACTCGTCGCCCCGTCCGCCGGCGGAAGCACGCTCTGGGCGTCGGCGCTCCTCACCCAGAACAGCTCGTTCTTGCCCTGCGGGGAGCCCGCGTCGTACCAGCCGAAGCGGACGGCGGGGCTGCTGTTGACGCCGAACACCGCCAGCGGCTCGACCGTCACTGGGCCGGTGCCGGCCTTGACCAGGCGCGGCGCGACGACCTCGTCGTTGGGCAGCAGCGGCTCGGCATTGCTGAACAGGTCGGCGGTGGCGGGGTTGCGGTCGCCGGTGACGATCGGGATCTGGAACAGGTCCAGGAGCGTCTGGAGCGACGGCTCGTTGGCGCCGCCCGTCCCGGTCGTGGCCAGCCCGCGGACGGCGACATTGACGGCCGGCTGGTCCGGGTCGTTGCTCTTGATCTCCAGCGTCGCGTTCTTGATGCCGACCGCGGTGCCGGCGGGGGCGACCATCGCCAGTGTAACGCTGACCGACTGATTCGGCTGGATGACCGCCGGCAAGACCGGTCGGCGGGTGATCTGGAACATCGCCGCCTCGGGACCCGTGATGCGCAAGCCGTCGGAGGGGATGGCCAGCGGCGTGGAGCCGGTGTTCGTAATGGTGAGGGTACGCTCGGGGCCGGCGCCGCTCGTGACCGGGTCGTTCAGGGCCATCAGGCCGCGGCTGACGGAGATGTTCGCGCCGGTACCGAGCGGCCGCACGAGGGTGATGCGCTTGGACCCGTGCTCGCTGACGTAGAGGTAGCCGTTGGTCGGGTGCTGGATGATGTCGAGCGGGTCGACGAAGTGGGTCAGGCCGGACAGGCCGCTCTGCACGCCGGCCACGTTGCCGGCGCCGTCGAGGGTGACGACGACGACGTCGTCGCCGCCGCTGTAGCGGGCGACGAGCAGCCGGCCGTCGAGCGCGCCGCCGAAGGTGCCACCCTTGTACTCGATGGCGCCGGCGGGGGCGTAGTTGCGGCCGAAGGTGAAGACGTCGTTGCGGCGGTTGGCGTCGGGCAGGGTGCCGACGGGGTAGTCGGTGAACTCGTCGTCGTCCACGCCGGCCGTCGGGTTGCCGCCCTGGAGGACGTACTCGCCGCGCGTCGGGTTGGGGTGGCCGTAGTAGCCGCCGGCGTCAATCTTGAACAGGTAGTCGAACTCCGTCTGCTGCACGTCGCTCAGCGCCGGCACCGCCGGGCTGGTGGTGCGGCCGTCGATCCGGCGGGGCGTGGTCCCGCCGGCGAAGGCGGGCGTGAAGCCGCCCGCCGCGGAGCCGTTCGTCGGCGCGTAGAGCTGGCCGTTGCGGTGCCAGACGAGGTCGAAGACGTTGCGCAGGCCGGTGGCGTGCAGCGTCAGTGGCGCGCCGGCGGCCCAGGGGTCGTAGGTGCCACCTTCCTCGGTCTTCACGTCGAGCGGGCCCTGGCCGGCGGCAAGGCGCTGCGCGACGAGAGTGGGGTTGAGCTTGAGGATCGCGCCGCTGAGCAGGCGCTCGGGGCGGTTGCCCCAGATGGGGTCGGGCGCGCCCATGGAGTTGTTGCTCGCCTGCCCGAAGTAGAGCATGCCGTCGGGGCCGAAGTCGATCTGGTTGGTCAGGTGGTCGCGCACGGAGCGCGGCAGGCCGACCACGTAGTCCTCGTAGACGGCGAAGCCGGGGCCGCTCAGGCGGCTCACCTTGCCGGACCAGTCAGGCGCGTTCCAGTTGAGCGTGCCGTTGTCGGCGACGTACTG
>Ga0075420_100006499_pt1 | contig 10310 bp, 8 predicted proteins | sample SoiMetdeltSBSDD4_FD_75296 | JGI IMG/M metagenome (GOLD analysis project Ga0075420, IMG submission 75296) | Bulk soil microbial communities from a Populus tree surrounding site in Tennessee, USA - Soil MetaG P. deltoides SBSDD4 | ecosystem: Environmental > Terrestrial > Soil > Tree plantation...
GCGAACCGGCTCAGCGCCGGGAACAGGACGGTCGCGACGGCGACGCTGAAGATCCCCTGCGGCAGCATGTAGATGCGGAACGCCGCGTCGATGGCCCGCGGCACCTGCTCGGAGACCAGGACGCCGATCGTCGAGTTGAGGACGAGGTCGAAGTTGATGATCCCGAGCCCGAGACAGACCGGGAACATCAGGCGCAGGATCTGCTTGACGCGCGGATCACCCCACGCGAGCGACAGTTCGAGCCGGAAGCCGATCGACCGCAGGACGGGGAACGCCATCGCCAGCTGCACCGCCGTGCCGGCGACGATCCCGACGGCGTAGCAGTAGAGCTGCGCGTTCTCGCTGTCGAACGTGTGGTGCCCGAAGACGAGGAAGAGCACGATCACGACGTTCCAGACGAGCGGCGAGATCGCCGCAACGCCGAAGCGGTCGTACGCATTGAGAATCCCGACCAGAAGGCCGTTCAGCCCCAGCAGCAGGACGATCGGGAACAGCACCTGGCTGAGGCCCGTCACGAGGTCGTCGAGGCTCGCGGGGCTCGCGGGCGTGAAGATCGGCATCACGAACCCGGCGAGCGCGATGAACAACACCGTCACCGTGCCGAGCACCGCGACGATCAGGGAGAACATCGTCGACGCGAGACGGAACGCCTCACGCCGGCGGCCGGTCTCGATCATCTCCGTGAACACGGGGACGAACGCGGCGGTCAGCGCCGAGTCGGCGAACAGGCTGCGAATCAAGTTCGGAACTTGGAACGCGATCGTGAAGGCAGAGAACGGGCCGCTCGTCCCGAAGTAGCTCGAGGCCACGATCTCCCGCACCAACCCGGCGATCCGCGACAGGCCGGTCGCGATCGAGAAGATCAGCGTGTTGCGCGCGACGCCGCGGCCGGCTGGCACCGTGTAGGCGCCGGTGTCCTCGATCGCGCTCTGGTTGAGATCTTCGCCCGACACCGGCAGCGGAGACTACGGACGCCTGCGGCGCTCGGATCGGCCGCTACACTGACGCCCGCTGATGGCCAACATTGCATCCCAGAAGAAGCGCATCCTTCGCTCCGAGCGCGAGCGGCTTGAAAACCGCCGCTACACGTCGGCGATCAAGACCTACTTCCGTCGCCTCGAGGCAGCGGTCGGGTCCGGCGACAGCGATGCCGCCGACGCCGAGCACCTCACGCTCGTGAAGACGATCGACAAGGCCGTCAAGCGCGGCGCGCTGCACCGCAACACCGGTGCTCGCAAGAAGTCGAGGGCTGCGCGCGTGCGTCAGTCCGCCGACAACTCCTAGTTTCGTCCTCCCGCGCTACGCGGTGATCGCGTGCAACGCGCGCAGCGCGTTGGTGTCGTCGTCGAGCTCGTTGCCGCCACGGGTTGCCAGCTCCAGGTCCGAGAGCACGATCAATCCCGCTCGCAGGCTCGCCGGGTCGACGTTGCGGGCCTCCTTCAGGCGCCGGTCGATCGCCCACGGGCTGCCCTTGGTTGAGCCCTTGATCTGTGCCGGCGTCTCGCCGGCCTCGAGGCGGGCGGCGAAGCCGAGCAGCTCGCGCATCCTTCGCGCGATCAGCGGGATCAACCGCTGCAGCGACTCGCCCTGAGCCCGTAGCTCGACGAAGCGGCGGACGGCGATCGGCCCGTCACGGCCGACGATCGCGTCGACGAAGCCCCAGACCTGATGCTCGGCCGACTCGGCGGCGACTGCGTCGACCTCCTCGACGCCGATCCGCGCCTGCGGGCCGAGCTCGAGTGCCAGCTTCTCGAGCTCGCGCAGCAGCCGCTGCTGGCGTTCGCCGACGTGACCCACGAGTGCCCGAGCCGCCGCGCCGTCGAGCTCTACGCCGAGTCGCCGCGCCTCGGCGACGAGCCAGCGCGGCAGGTCCTGCGCCTTCAGGGTCGTCTCCGCCGCGACGTCTCCGCCTGCCGCCAGGACGGCCTCGTGCAGCTTCTTCGGCGCCGTGACGCGGCCGTCCTCCCGGGCAAAGAAGGCGATCGTCGTCTCGGGCGCGATCGACGCCAGAGCCGGAGCAACCAGCTGTCCGACGTCGGCGTCCTTCCAGCGCTCGACGCCGTCGACGATCAGGAAGCGCCGCCCGATCGCGAACGTCATCGCCTGCAGCGCGCCGGCGACCGCCTCGGGCGTCGCGCCGTCGCCTTCGAAGATCTCAACGCCGCTGGCGCCGCTTTCGGCCTCGGCGACGACCCGCAGCCGCGCACGGCGCTCGCCGATCCGGCCGTGATCGTCGCCGTGGACGAGGTAGGCCGCTTTGAAGATCGCCACGGGCGCGAGTCTACGTCCCGCACTCGACGTCGCCCGGACCGTGAGCGGTTCGCTAGCGGCCGGTCTCGACATGGATCCCGGTCGGTCCGACGTGCAGCCGCACCGTGCCGTCGCGGTCGGTGCGCAGCACGCGCGGGACTGTTCGCAGCGCGCCGAGCGTCGTCGGCGCCGGGTGGCCGTAGCGGTTGTCGCGACCGACCTCGATCACGGCGACGGCCGGCCGGAGCCGCGCGAGCAGCCCGGGAAGCCCGTCGTCGGCGCTGCCGTGATGCGACACCTTGAGCACGTCGACGGGCTCGAGCGGCAGCGTCGACAGGACCTCGGACTCGGCGTCAGCCGTCAGCAGCATCGAGAAGCCGCCGTCGTGGAGTTCGGCGACGATCGCACGCCGGTTCGGGTCCTCCCCCGCGTGCGCCGCGGCCGGCTCGGCACGCGGCGAGAGCACGTCGAGCGTCAGTGGCCCCGCTCGCAGGCGCTGGCCGGAGGCGGCGGCGACCAGCCGCACGCCGCGCCGGCGGGCTGCGTCCGCGAAGCGATCGCCGTCGGGAGAGCGAACGCCGTCGCGGCCGTCGAGGACGAGCGCCACCGGCAGCGCCTTCAGCACGTCGGCCGCCCCGCCCTCGTGGTCGGTCTCGGCGTGCGTGACCACGAGGAAGTCAAGCCCGCGCACGCCGGCTTCGCGCAGCCGGCGCACGACCTGTCCGTCGGGCGGGCCGGTGTCGACGAGGATCGCGGTGGCGCCATGCTGGATCAGCGTCGCGTCGCCTTGGCCGACATCGAGCGCCGACACGACCAGGCCGGCCGGTGGCTCGGGAACCCGCTCGCGCAACGTGACACGGAGGCCGACGGCGCCGACCACGGCGACGGCGACGAGCCAGGGCGCGACGCGCCGACCACCTCGTCGCAGCGCGACGACCATCAAGACGAACGCCGCGCTCGCGGCGCCAACGATCACCGGCGCCGGCGCCGGCACCTGCGCGTACGGCAGCGAGGCGCCGGCGTCCGCGATCGCGACGAGGAAGGCGAGCGGCCACGCGAGCAGGGCCGTGAACGGCGTCGCCGCCGCCGGAACGATCTGGCCGATCAGCGCGACGCCCGTGCCGAGCCACATCACCAGCGGCACGATCGGCGCCGCCGCGACGTTGACCGGCAGCGACACGAGCGAGACGCGATCGAACTGCACGGCGATCAGCGGGGCGGTCCCGATCGACGCCGCGAGCGTCACCGCCGCAAGCTCCGCGGCCAGTGCCGGCAACCATCGCAGCAGGGTGCGACGCAACGGAGCGGCGAGCGTGATCAGCGCCACGACGGCGGCGAAGCTCAGCTGCCAGCCGGGATCCTCGACCGCGTGCGGGTTCGCGACCAGCGTCACTGCCGCGGCCAGCAGCAGCGCATACCAGCGCGACGCGCGCGTCGACGCCATCGTCGCGACGACCGTCGCCGCTCCCATCACCCCCGCGCGCTGAATCGACGGTCCGCCACCCGCGAGCGGCACGTAGGCGGCGATCGCCGCCAGTGTCCCCCACTGTCGCATCCGCAACGGCACGCCTGCCGCGGCGGCGATCGCCAGCACGAGCGCCGCCAGCAGCGCGATGTTCGCACCGCTGGCGGCGACGATGTGGGTCAGGCCGGCAGCCTGGAAGTCGTCCGCGACATCACTCGGCAACGCCGAGCCCTCGCCCAGCACCATCCCGCGCGCGAGCGCCCCCAGCGACGGCGGCAACCCGCTCGCGAGCGCACGGTCGCCACGGTCGCGGACCCGGTCGAGCATGCCGGCGACGCCGCCGCGGCGCGCGCCGGTGACGACGACGCTGTCGGCGTCGAACAGGGCGTGCGCCCCACGCCGGCGGGCCGCGCTCTCATACGGCGGTAGAGCACGAAAGCCGCCGCGCAGGCGCAGCTCGCGGCCCACCCCCGGCGCGAGCCGCGGCGCGCGGACCAGCACGCGCTCCCCGACCCCTGGGCCGGTGCGGACGAGGGCAAGCACCGCTTGCCGCCCGAACGACCGCTCACGCGGCAGCTCGAGCGCGATGACGCGCAGCTCGGCGGCGTGTCCGAGCCACGGGCCGAGCGCGGTCCGGTCCAGTGCGCGGACGCGAACGTCGGCGACGACCGCACCGGCGACCAGCCCTATCGCCGCCCCGATCAGCAGCGCCCGCGACCCGCGCGGCACCCACACGATCGCGAGCACGGTCGCGGCCGCGCCGGCGAGAGCGATCGCGACGGCCGATAGCCGCGGGCCGGCGACGAGCCCCGCGACCAGCGCCGCGAGGACGACGTACCGTGGGCGGCGCCATGCCTCGGCCAGCAGGTCAGCTGCCGCGACCGGCACCGTGGCGGCCGCTCAGGCGCGGACCTTGCCGCGGAGAGCGGCAAGCTTCTTCGGCCCGATGCCCGCGATCTGACCGAGATCGTCGACGCTGCGAAAGCCACCGTGCTGGCGCCGGTAGTCGAGGATCTTCGCCGCCGTCGCCGGGCCGACACCGTCGAGCGTGTCGAGCTGCTCGGCTGTGGCGGAGTTGAGATCGACCGCCGCCGTCGGTGCCGACGCGGTGCCCACTCCCGCGGCGGCCGGCGCGGGAGCGGCGGAGGCCGTCTGCGCGGCACGCGCCGGAACGACGACCTGGACGCCGTCCTGGACCGGAGCCGCGAGGTTGACGGCGTTGGCGTCACCACGTGCGGTGACGCCGCCGGCACGTCGAACGGCGTCCTCGACACGATCGCCGCGCCGCAGGCGATAGACGCCCGGGTGCCGCACCGCCCCCGCGACGTGAACGACGGTCTCGCGTGCCGGCGAGGAGACGACGACATCCTTCTGCGCCGTCGACGAGCCGGCGGAGGGCGCGGCGTCTGTGCCACGGCCGGTGCCACCGGCCGAAACCAGCCAGCGGCCGCCGATCGCGAGCACGACCAGCCCCAGCGCGAGGTAGATCAGCAGCTGCGAACGTTCCACACGGGGCACGCCCCGACCGTAGGCGCGGCGCCGCAACCGAATGCTCTCCTCGCGCTACGCAGCTGCGCAGGAACCGCCCGGCGCCACGTGTGCCGGCGCCGCTACAGGACGGCGCCGGCGCCGGGCGCCGGGACGGGGCGGCTGTTGCCGCTGGACGACTTGCCGCCCCACGGTCCACCACGCGGCCCGCCGGCCAGCGGGCCTCCCTCGACCAGCGCCTTGATGCGCGCCGGCAAGTTCTTCGCGATCGCGTCGCGCTGCTCGCTCGTGATCCGTTTGTCGGTGACGGCCTGATCGAGCTGCTTGGTCTCGGCGGCGACGATCGCGTCGACGAGGTCGTCCTCGGACTTGCCCTTCTCCTTCGCGACGTCGGCGAGCGACGTGCCCGACCGCAGCTTCGTCTGCAGTTCCGTCTCGCTCAGCCCGAGATAGGTCGCGGCCGCGCTGATCGTCGAGCCGAACGGCCCGCCACCGTGACGATGGCCGAAGCCCTTGCCCGGACCGAGGCGGTGCCCGAAGCCCGGGCCCGCTCCGAGCGGAACGTCTCCGTTCTCCGCGCGCTGCTTCAGCGCGTCCGCCTGCTTCTGCGTCAGGCGACCGCTCTTGACGGCGTCGTCGAGCTGCTCGAGATACGCGCCCTTGAGCGCGCTCGTGAGCTTCTCCGGCGTCACGTCGAGACGCTTGGCGACGTCGTTGAGGTACTCGCTCCGGAAGTCGCTCTTCGAGGACGCCGAGGCCCACGCGGCGCCACCGCCGGCGGCCGTCGCGACGATTGCACCGAGGGCGATCTTGCGCTTCGTGCCTGCGTTCATGCGCATAGCCAATCGCGCGCGATCAAGAAAGGCATAAGAACATCCTTCACGCCGCGTGCGCGGCCGCCGGCTCAGCGAACGACGAGGTTGACGAGCTTGCCCGGAACCACGATCTCCTTGACGAGCTCGTGGCCGTCGAGGTGGGCGCGGACGTTGGGCTGCTCGCGAGCGAGGGCCAGCAGCGTGTCGCGATCGGCGTCGCTCGGTGCCTGGACGCGATCGCGGACCTTGCCGTTGACCTGGCAGACGAGCTCGAACGTGTCGCCCTCGAGGTAGGCCGGGTCGGCCGCGGGCCACGGCTCCTCCCAGACGCGGGTGCCGGTCAGCAGCTCGAAGACATCGGCCGAGACGTGCGGCGCGAAGGGGAACAGGAGCGAGCCGGCCGTCGCCAGCGCGAACCGTACGGCGCCGGGCTCTGCGTCGCCGCGACGCCCGGAGGAAACCTCGTTGTAGAGCTCCTGGACGGCGGCGATCGCGGTGTTGAAGGCGAAGCGCCCTGACATCGCCGCTGTGACACGCTCAATCGCCCAGTGGGCCTTGCGCAGCACGCGCAGCGAGTCGGCGTTCGGAGCGTCGGGGATCGGATGGTCCGGCAGCTCCTCGGCGGCCTCGGCGGCGGCGCGCCAGAGGCGTGAGAGGAAGCGGAACATCCCCTCGGCACCGCTGTCGGACCAGTCGGCGTCCTGGTCCGGCGGGCCGATGAAGAGGATGTAGCAGCGGGCGGTGTCGGCGCCGTAGCGGTCGACGATCTCGCGCGGCGGCACGACGTTGCCCTTGGACTTCGACATCTTCGCGCCGTCTTTGGTGATCATGCCCTGCGTGAAGAGGCGCGCGAACGGCTCCTGAACTCCGTCGGGCAAGTGGCCGAGATCGGCCAGCGCCTTGATGAAGAAGCGCGCGTAGAGCAAGTGCAGGATCGCGTGCTCGACACCACCGATGTACTGGTCGACCGGCATCCACTCGGCGAGCGCCGCCGGGTCCCATGCCGCCTCGTCGTTGTGCGCGTCGCAGTAGCGCAGGAAGTACCAGGACGAGTCGACGAAGGTGTCCATCGTGTCGGTCTCGCGGCGGGCCGGGCCGTCGCAGTTCGGACAGGTCGTCGCGACCCAGTCCTCGGCCGCCGCCAGCGGCGACCTGCCCTTCGGGGCGTAGTCCTCGATGTCCGGCAGCACGACTGGCAGCTGCTCGGCCGGGACCGGCACCGTGCCGCACGCGTCGCAGTAGACGATCGGGATCGGGCAGCCCCAGTAGCGCTGGCGCGACAGCAGCCAGTCGCGTAGGCGGTAGTTGACCGACGGGTGCCCCTTGCCCTCGCGATCGAGCCATTCGAGGATCCGCTGCAGCGCCTCACGGTTGCCGAGGCCGTCGAAGTCCGGATGCGAGTTGACGAGCGGCCCGTCGCCGGTGTAGGGCAGCTCGTCGCCGCCGTCGATCACCCTTCGCACCGGCAGCCCGTACACCTGGGCGAAGTCGAAGTCGCGCTCGTCGTGCGCCGGCACGGCCATGATCGCGCCCGTGCCGTACTCCATCAGCACGTAGTCGGCGACGTAGATCGGCAGCTCCTCGCCGTTGACCGGGTTGGTCACGGTCTGGCCCAGCGCGACGCCCGTCTTCGGCTTGTCGACGTCGCCGCGCTCCTCGAGCGACTCGGTCAGGGCGCGGTTGACGTACGCGCGCGCCTCCGCTTCGTGCTCGGTCCCGGCCGCCAGCTTGAGCACGTCGGGATGCTCCGGTGCCATGACGAAGAACGTCGCGCCGAACAGCGTGTCGGGCCGCGTCGTGAAGACCTGGTAATCGACGTCGAGGGCCTCGCAGCGGAACGTGACCTCGGCGCCCTCGGAGCGGCCGATCCAGTTGCGCTGCATCGTCTTGACGTGCTCGGGCCAGTCGATCCCGCCGAGGTCGTCGAGCAGACGGTCGGCGTAGTCGGTGATGCGGAAGAACCACTGCTCGAGCTGGCGGATCTCGACCAGCGCGCCGGAGCGCTCGCCGCGGCCGTCGACGACCTGCTCGTTGGCGAGCACCGTCTCCTCGACGGGGTCCCAGTTGACCGCGGCCTCGTGCTTGTACGCAAGGCCGGCCTCGTAGAGCTGGAGGAAGATCCACTGCGTCCAGCGGTAGTACTCGGGCTCGCAGGTCGCGAACTCGCGCGTCCAGTCGATCGAGATCCCCCACTCGCGGAACTGGCGCTGAAACGACTCGATCGCGGCGTTCGTCGACTCGCGCGGATGTCGCCCGGTCTGGATCGCGTGGTTCTCGGCGGGCAGCCCGAACGCGTCGTAACCCATCGGGTGCAGGACGCGGCGGCCGCTGCGGCGCTGGAAGTGCGCGACGGCGTCGCCGACCGAGTAGACCTTGAGATGGCCGATGTGCGGCTCGCCACTCGGGTACGGCAGCATCTCGAGCACGTAGGCGCTGTCGCGGCCGTCCGCGCCGGGATCGTTCGCGACCTCCCACGTGTGCTCGTCGGCCCAGACCTGCTGCCAGCGAGGCTCGATCCGCTTCGGGTCATATCGATGCTCGGCCATCCGGGGCCGCAGGCTACTGCCCGATGCGCCGACCGGCGCGCCATCGATCACGACATTCAGTGGAGCTGAGGGGGCTCGAACCCCTGACCTTCTGGCTGCCAGCCAGACGCTCTCCCAGCTGAGCTACAGCCCCTTGGCCCCGGCATTCTAGCCGCCCCGGGCGGCCCCGACGGCGTCCTTCAGCCCGTCGCCTCCGCGAGGTCCGTGGGTTCGACCTGGCCGGCGGCGCTCGCGTCGGGGGTCTCGGCGATCAGCGTCAGCCAGACGAGCGCGGCGATGGCACCGCCGACGAGCGGCGCGACGATGAAGAGCCAGACCTGGCTCAGCGCGTCACCGCCAACGATCAGCGCCGGGCCAAGGCTCCGCGCGGGGTTGACGGACGTGCCCGTGAGCGGGATTCCGATCAGGTGCACCGTGGTCAGGGCCATACCGATCGCGAGGCCGGCGAAGCCCGCCGACGCGGCGTGGCTGGTGGCCGCGAGCACGACGAGGACGAACAGGAACGTGAGGATCACCTCGGCGGCGAACGCACCGCCGCCGTTGATGCCGATGATCGAGTGCGATCCCCAGCCGTTGGTTCCGAGACCGGTCGTCTTGCGGTCATACAGCGGCGAGCCGCTGAAGACGGCCCACAGCGCGAGCGCGCCGACGGCGCCGCCGATGAACTGGGCGATCCAGTACTCGACCGCCTCCGCAAGGCTCATCCGCTTCGACGCGACGAAGCCGAGCGTGACGGCCGGGTTGACGTGGCAGCCCGAGATCGGGCCGATGGCGTAGATCAGGGCGAGTAGGACGAGGCCGAAGGCGAGCCCGGTCGCGGTCACGCCCGCGATCGTGCTGGCACCGGCGAGCTTGAATCCGAAGGTGAGCGTCGCTGTCCCGACGGCGAAGAACACGAGCACGGCCGTGCCCAGTAGCTCCGCGGCTGGTTTCCTGTAGCGCATCGATTCCTCCTGTCCTCGTGGCTCCCGTCTCGTGTGGAACGTTCGTGCTGATCCGGCCGAAACCTGCCCTTGGCTGCGGCCGCCCGGACATCAGTAGCCGGAGGCCTTCGCGGCGGCGAGGGCCCCGGCGAGCGGGAAGGCGACGGACTCGCGGTATCCGCCGGTATGGCAACTGCGATGAGGAGTCGTCGCGGCGCGGATGACGACCCAGGTGTCGTCGAACTTCGTCGGCCGGACGTACGCGCCACGCAGGTTGCCGCCACCGCTGTTGACGATCCCCCACGCGGCGTCGCCGTTGGTGCCGGAGCCGTAGCTCGTGCCGTCCGGCAGCTGCTCGGCGAGGACGTCTTCGGCGGTGCTCGCCGAGGAGTCGACGAGCACGACGCGGATCGAGCCGGTGCTCCTGCACGTGCCGACGGGCCCGAAGGCGAGGTAGGTGCCGCGCCGCTTCACGGCGAACGTGCTCGGCAGCAGGATCTGGGTCAGGCGCGCGGCGTGCGTGCCTGACCCGCCTTCGACCTCCGCCTGCCCGTCGAAGACGTGGTAGGCGCGCCAGACCTTCGCCGCCTGGGCACCGGCGGGGATCGCCAGGGCGAGGATCACGAGCGCGATCAGCAGTCGGGTCACAAGTCGCATGCCGTTGTAACGAATGCCGGCGGGCGAAGGTTGCTGTGATCCCCGAACGCGCCGCCTACTCCGAGCCGGTCTCCCAGACATCGACGGCGTGGCCGAGCACGGGATTGTGGATCTGCGCACCGATCGTCATCCCCAGCTTCTCGGCGACCCGCTGCGAGCGGACGTT
>Ga0075420_100006500_pt1 | contig 10310 bp, 7 predicted proteins | sample SoiMetdeltSBSDD4_FD_75296 | JGI IMG/M metagenome (GOLD analysis project Ga0075420, IMG submission 75296) | Bulk soil microbial communities from a Populus tree surrounding site in Tennessee, USA - Soil MetaG P. deltoides SBSDD4 | ecosystem: Environmental > Terrestrial > Soil > Tree plantation...
TCAGCGACGGCGAGATGTCGAAGCCGAGCTTTCTCACCTACATCGTCGAGCGCCTCGGCGGCGTTGAGGTCACCAGCGAGCCGTTCGGAAATCCGTGGAAGGGCTCGCGCGAGAACAACACCTTTCCTGAATACTATGCGTGGGAAGCCTCGCTCGGCCTCAACCCGGCGGTGGGGGCGAAGCGTGTGGTCTGCACCGGGCCGGTCACCTACAAGGGGCAGGCGCAGGTCGGGAGCGACATCGCGACCTTCAAGGCGGCGCTCGGCAAGGTGAAGGTCGAGGAGGCGTTCCTGCCGGCGATCTCGCCCGCCAACGTGGAGTTCTGGATCAGGAACGAGCATTACAAGTCGGACCAGGAGTACATCTTCGCGCTCGCCGACGCGCTGCGCGAGGAATACAAGGCGATCGTCGATTCCGGCCTGATATTGCAGATCGACGATCCCAGGCTGGTGACCCAATACGTCATCGACGCCAGCATGTCGCTTGCCGATTACCGCAAATGGGCCGAGGTGCGGGTCGAGGCGCTCAACCACGCGCTGCGCGGGCTGCCGCAGGACCGCGTCCGCTTCCACACCTGCTACAGCATCGACATGGGGCCGCGCACCAACGACGTCGAGCTGAAGAACGTCATCGACATCATTCTCAAGATCAAGGCCGGCGCCTACTCGTTCGAGGCGTCGAACCCGCGCCACGAGCACGAGTGGAAGGTGTGGAAGGGCGTCGATCTGCCCAAGGACAAGGTGCTGATTCCCGGCGTCATCACCCATTCGACGGTCTTGGTCGAGCATCCCGAGCTGGTCTGCGACCGCATCCTGCGTTTCGCCCAGGTGGTCGGCCGCGAGCGGGTGATCGCCGGCACCGACTGCGGCTTCGGCACCTTCGCCGGCATGATGACGATCCATCCGACCGTGGCCTGGGCGAAGCTCGAGGCGCTGGTGCAGGGCGCCAGGCTGGCGAGCGCGCAGTTGTGGGGACGCGCGGCGGCGTGAAAAAGCGACATATCTCCCCCTGTCATTCCGGCCGAGCAACTCCGGGCGAAGCCCGGAGTTGCGAGAGCCGGAATCCAGTACACACCACACGTCGTTGTTGGGGTGGCGGCGCAAGATCGCATCGCAGGCAATCTGATCGTCGCGCCGGCGTGTGTTGGGACTGGGAGGGTGACCTGGTTCGATACTCACAACGAAAAAAAGATCATTGCCGAAACCAAGCAAACAGCAGGCCTTCGGGAAACGGCACATGCAAGAGGTAAACAAACAGGCCGTAAAACGAAATCCAGGCGAAGAACGTGAGAACAAGCGCAATCAGCCATCGCTCTTTCGCCAGCTTGAGGTAGAGAAAAGTCATAACCACTATGGCTACGGAAAATCCTAGCAACCAGATGGCGACAAAGTAGCCCAGTATCCAAGTGGAGATTTTGACGGTCTCGCGCGTCAAGCGCGTGGCCTCCTGGTCACGTGCCTTGACCAGGCGCTGGCCGATCGTTTTGACAGCGCCTGCAATATCCAGATTCAACTGAAGGAGCGCGAGCGGTAAAGCCAAGAATCCGACGACCCAGGGAAAAAGACCCGGACGGAAATCCCAGCCCCAAGCCTGCCACAGCGCCCACGCGAACAGGGTGACCACAAATAGACTGAAGATCGGCAACCAGATCGAGACCGGAACGGCTTCCTTGGCCTGGAGTTCCGCGACCGCTGCCAATTGTTTGTACTGGGGCTTGTTCCGCTTTTCCCGCCATCTCTGAAACAGCGGGTAGAATGTGCCCAGCACAGTCAAAGCAAACAGAGCCAGGACGCTGGGGAAGCCGAGCCAATCCATCCCGTAATTGTCGATGGAAAGAAAGAGATTCTGTTCAGCCAGCGATCCCAACACCAACCCCAAGATCAGTGGAGGACGGGGCCAGTCCGCCTGAACCATGACCCAACCCAGCGCCCCAAAGACGAGCATCACCACGACGTCGCCGAAGGCGTTGTTTTCCGCAAAGGCACCGAGGTAGATCAGAAGGAGAATGAACGGAATCACCAGGCTGCTTCGGACCTCGGTGATCCTGGCGATTTGTCCGAGAAAGAGAAAACAGATTGCCGTGATGATGATGTTGGAAACGACGATGATCCAGACGAAGGAAAAGGTCAGCGAGAGGTGGCCGCCCTTGGCTTCCGGGACAAGCATCGGTGGCCCCGGAACCAGGCCTTGAATGAGAAAGGCGCCCAACAGGATCGCCGTGGTCACGCCGCCGGGAACGCCAAAGGCGACGGTTGGGACCATGTCGCCGCCAAGGGTGGAATGGGTCCCCGCGCCTGGGGCCAAGACTCCCTCGACCGCGCCTTTGCCAAAGCGATCTTTATCGCGTGAGCCTTGAACGGCATGGGCATAAGCGACCCACTGGGATGTGCCGCCGCCCATGCCAGGAAGGATACCAACGTAGGCGCCGAGAGCGCTGCAGCGCATGACCAAGGCCCAATGGCGGAAGGTATCCTTGACCCCTTGGAGGACACCGCCGATTTTCCCGACCTTGGACGTGGCAATGCTCGTCCGGGCAACCGCCATATCGATGATCTCAGGGATAGCAAACAGGCCGAGCGTCGCGGGCACCAAACGAATTCCGTCCCAGAGATAGAGAGTGTCGAAGGTATATCTCTCGGTGCCGGAAATGGGATCGAGCCCCACCAAAGCAAACAAGAACCCGAGGCATGCTGCGACGAGCCCCTTAATGACAGATCCGCCGGTCAGGGAAGCCAGGAACGCTACGCCCAGGATGGCGAACATGAAGTACTGGGGCGAACCTACGGATAAGACCAGCGGCCTCACGAGCGGGATGGAGATTGCCAGACACAACGCGCCAAAAATCGCTCCCACAAACGAGCTCATCAGAGCCGCTCCGAGGGCGCGCCCGGCCTCTCCTTTCTTCGCCATGGGATGGCCGTCAACAACCATGGAGGCGGTGATGGGTTCTCCCGGGACGCCGAACAGGATCGAGGTGATGTTACCAGTGGTGGCGGTAACGGCCGCCATCCCAAGGAGAAAAGAAAACGCCTCCACCGGGGACATTGTGAAAATGAAAGGAAGCATCAAGGCCAGAGTGACCGGCCCGCCGAGACCTGGCAGGATTCCCACCAGGAAGCCGATGGCAATCCCAGCCAACTGGAGAACGAATGCCTTCCAGGTAAAGAGCTGGATCAGGCCTTGGAGAAAGGCATCGAGGATATCGACCATCGCAGAATTCCTGCGGGGCACGCGGCAACGACCGCGGCCCTGCAGAAGATGGATCGCTGGCCGACGTTAATTTTTTTTGTCGGCCCCGGGTATCAAAAGCTTCGTCAGTTTGGACTTGAATGCAGGATCGAGATCGTAAAGGCCGGCCATCAGTTTTGCCACAGTGGGGCCATCGACTGGATCGATGTCGACCTGGGATTTTTTCGCTTCCTGCAGGAGATCAGGATCGCGCAGCGATTCCATGAAGGCCTTCTGGAGAAGCTGGAGACGATCTTGAGGAACACCGGGCGGCACGGTGTAAGGCCGCGCGCCCTGAGCATAGGGGCCATTGGCGATAGCAAGAAGCGCCCGCGCCTCGTCGGTCTTGGCATACTGGATCGCCAGAGGCACATTCTTGAGGTCCGGATGAGCCTTGTCAGTCGACTGCAGGACGATGCGCACCTCACCCGACTGGAGCCCCTTTGCCCACGTCGGCTTGATCGATTCCCAAGCCCAGCAACCGCCATCGATCTCTCCGGACTCAGCCGCCAGCCGGACCTTGGCGGTGCCTTGGTATCCCTCGACGAGTTTCATGGGAAATCCGAGCGCAGCCTGCACAAGCTTTGGCACATCGTCTGTGGTGGAGCCGGGAGCCGTGCCTCCAATCTTTATCGGCCTCTTGGAGTTGAACCAGTCGTCCATCGTCTTAATGCCGCTGGCTTCAGTTAGAGCGCAGACACCCGAGTCAGGCGTGGGCACGCCGAGCCAGCCAAACTGTCTCCCGTCAAACTTGGCCGCTTTGTTCCCCAGCACCTGTTGGAGCACCAGGGGCCCGATCCAGTTGCCGATCACCGTCCCGTCGCGCGGGGCCTGATTGTAGATGTAATTGGCTGCGACCAGGCTTCCGGCTCCGGTTCTGTTTTCCACCACCACGGTAGGATTGCCGGGGATGTGCTTTCCGATGTGCCGCGCGATCAGGCGGGTATACGTGTCAAAGCCTCCGCCGGCTGAGAAGCCGACAACAAAGCTGATGGTCTTGCCCTTGTAAAATTCATCCGCCGGCGCTTGCGGTATGGCGACGAGAAAAAGCGCAGCGATAGTTGCTGGAAGTAACCAGATTCTTGGTTTCATGACTTGCTCCCTCAGTTTTTGTTGAATTGATTCTTGATCATACAGTCGGCTGTGAAAGCACCACCACCTGGCCTGTCGCGACGATCTGTCGCGACAGATCAGTCTCGCCAACGCCGACCGGGTCAGAAACAGCAGACCCGCGAGCCCGATCGGTCCCCTGATCGTGCAGAAACTACGCGAGCATCCGATTGCGTCCGCGGCGAAGTTGTGACGCGCAATCAGAAATATGCCATGCCAATCCCGGACAGCGGCCGACCGTGCAGACGCGTCGAGCTCCATTCGGCAAGCTTCCCCAAGGCAGGCTATGCCCGTTGCCCGAATACGTCGAACCGATTGATAGCCCAGTCAGCACACCCGGTTCAGACTATTCGCTGGTGCTCGCCGCCTTCCGCTCGATCGACTATTGCGACCAGCAGCATCGCAACCCCGGTCGCTTCCGATCAGCCCAGAAACTTCGCAATGGCGTCGGCGGCTTCCGGCTTCTCCAGATGCACGAGGTGGCCGGCGCCCTTGTAGACTCTGATGTCGGCGTGCGGAACGAGCTTGCGCCAGGTGTCGGCGTGCTGCACCGGCACGATCTTGTCCTCGTCGCCCCACACGATCAGCGTCGGCACCTTGATGCGGTGCAGGTAGCGCATGAATTTGGGATCGGTCGGATGCTCCCAGAACAGCCGCGCCACCGTCCCGGATTCGCGGTAGCGATCGCCGATGAAGTCGAGATTGGGCCTCTCCGGCAGCCGTTTCTTGACCACCTCGAAATTCGACGCCAGCAGGCCCACAATCTGGTCGCCCGGGACCGCCAGGACGTCGAGGATCGGGTGCTGCGGGTCGATGATCCCCGCGGGCGCGATCAGCACGAGCTTCTTCACCCGGTGGCCGTGCTCCGAGCAGAACTTGGCGGCGAGATATCCGCCGAGCGAGAGGCCGACCAGATTGACCGTGTCGAGCTTGAGGACGTCGAACAGCTCAAGATAGTGCATCACGTAGTCGTGCAGGTCGGTGAAGGTGGCATCGTCGCCGGATTCGCCGAAGCCGGGGTGATAGGGCGCGATCACGCGGAATTTCTCGGCCCACGGCGCCATGAAATCGAACCCGTCGATGGTGCCGGCGCCGTGCAGGAACACGACCGGCTCGCCGGCGCCGGCTGAATGGACGACGGTCTTCACGCCGTCGACCGAAAGCTCCTCGCGCTTGAACATCGCGTCCCCCGTCGTCACTCGGCGGCGATCTGCTGCGGCGCGCCCTTGCGCAGGCGCGGCATCACCTCCTCGGCGAACAGCGTCAGGTTCTTGACCGTCTTCCAGTGCGGCATGTCAGCGACGTGCATGACGGCATTGATGTGGCTCGACCCCATCCACTCGGCCCAGTGGCCGAGCTGGTTGGCGACTTTTTCGGGAGTCCCGACGGCGATGAAGAACGACTTGCTGATCAGGTCGAAATCGAAGCCGCCGTGCATCTTGTCGGCGCCGGCGGCGCGGATCTTGAGCTGATCGACCGACAGGTAGCCGGGCGGCGCGAGATACTGCGGCGTGGTGCGCACGTAGTCCTCGAAGAATGCCTTGAGGTGCGGCACGTATTCCTGCCGCGCGCGCTCCTCGGTCTCCGCCACGTAGACGAAGGTCAGGATCGGAAGCTGCTCCGGCCGAATGGTATGGCCGAAATCCCCGGCGCGCTTGCGCAGGTTCTCGTTGAGCTCGCGGCAGCGCTCCTGGGTGACGAACACCGAGGCGTAGCCGAAACCGTATTCGGCGGCGATGTCGATCGTCTCCGGGCTGCCGGTGCCGACGATGTAGCAGGGCGGATGCGGGCGCTGCATCGGTCGCGGCCAGGGATTGAGGAAGCGATAGGTGTAGTGCGTCCCATAGTGGGTGGTCGGGCCGTCGGCGGTCCAGGCCTGCAGGATGATCTTGAGCGACTCGCGGAACTTGTCGCGCGCCGTCGCCGGGCTCACCGGGTTCGCCCAGTACTCCATGCCGGTGCCGAGCGGGAACGCCACCTCCAGCCGCCCGTTCGACATCACGTCGAGGATGGCATACTCCTCGGCCAACCGGTTGGGCAGCATCAGATTGGGCGGCGTGCCCCACACGCAGATCCTGGCGCGCTTGGTCTGCGGCACCAGCGCCGCCGCGATCAGGTTCGGCGTCGCCATCATGCTGTAGACGGTGTTGTGGTGCTCGTTCACCACCACCGCGTCGTAACCGAGCTGGTCGGCAAGCACCAGCTCGGCGAGATAGCGCTGATAGAGCGCGTGCCCCTTCTCCGGATCATAGTGCTTGTTCGACAGGTTGACCCAGACGGACTTGTAGTCCTTGTGGTTCTCCGGCAGGTGCGCGTAAGGCATGAAATGCATGCAGTTGAAACGGAGCGGCTGTGCCATTGCTTCCTCCCGTCGTTCTTTTTCCTGTGTTCCGTCATTCTATCAGATGCGGTGTGCGTCAACGAGCCGCCCGCATCGCTGAAGCGTGACAGTCGATGGTCTGTCGGCAAACTCGGCGCCACCCTCCCCTGGAGGGGGAGGGTCGGCGAGCGCAGCGAGCCGGGGTGGGGTGAACACTGAAGTGTACACGCAGATGTCCGGTATTCACCCCACCCCGCCCGCCTTCGCCGCGCTTCGCTTGCTCCGGCGGGCGACCCTCCCCCTCCAGGGGAGGGTGGCGCCGAGATAGTGGCGCGGTTATCGCGTCACACACGGGGTGCCGCCTCCCCGCCGAGGTAAGCCGTCCGGACCATCTCGTCCTTGGACAGCGCCTCGGCGGTGTCCGCGCCCACGATATGGCCGTTGTCCAGGAGATAGCCGCGATCGGCGATCGCCAGGCTCTGCCTGGCGTTCTGCTCGACCAGGAAAATGCCGACGCCGGCGTCCTTGATGCGCGCGAGCGTGCGGAACAGCTCGCGGCACAAGAGCGGGGACAGGCCGAGCGAGGGCTCGTCCAGCATCAGGATCGACGGCGCCGACATCATGGCGCGGCCGACCGCCACCATCTGCCGCTCGCCGCCGCTCATGGTCCGCACCAACTGCCGGCGCCGTTCGGCGAGCTTCGGGAACAGCGAGAGCACGCGCTCCAAGTTCTCCGCCTCGCGCGGGCGCGCGCGCCTGGGATGCGCGCCCAGCACCAGGTTCTCGTGCACGGTCAGGTCGGCGAACACGCCGCGGTCCTCGGGCACCAGCGCGATCCCGGCCTCGACGATCTCGTGCGGCGGACGGCGGGTGATGTCGTTTCCGTCCATCAGCACCGTGCCGCCGTCCGCGGCCCGGATCTGGCCGGCGATCGCGCGCAGGAAGGTGCTCTTGCCGGCGCCGTTGGCGCCGAGCATCACCACGATCTCGCCGGCCGACACCTTGACCGACACGTTCTCCACCGCCCGGTGACGGCCGTAGAAGACCGACAGGTTGCGGCTCTCAAGCATCGTCGTCCCCGAGATAGGCCCGGATCACTTCGCTGTCGGCCAGCACCTCCCTGGGCGTGCCTTCGGCGATCTTCATGCCGCTGTTCATCACCACGCAGTGGCCACACAGGCTGCGAATGGCGTCCATGACATGCTCGACGACGATGATGGTGCGGCCTTCGTCGCGCAATTGCTCGACCAGCTTTATTCCGGTCTTCAGCTCGGTCGGGTTGAGACCGGCGAGCCACTCGTCGAGCAGCAGGACCTTCGGGTCGGACGCCAGCGCGCGGGCGAGCTCGACCCGCTTCTGGTCGATATAGGTCAGCGCCGTCACCGGCGTGTTCGCGCCGGTCTCGAGGCCGACCCGCCGCAGCAGGCCGACGGCGTAGTCCTCTAGCTCGCCGCCCCAGCGCCGGCTGTGGCCGAAGACGCCGCCCGCGGCCACGTTCTCGAGCACCGTCATAGACGGAAGCATGCGGACGATCTGGAACGTGCGGGCGATTCCCCTGTTCGCGATCTCGTTCGCCCGCAATGTGGAAATCTCGTCGTCGTACAGCCGGATCTGCCCGGCGGTCGGCTTCAGCGCGCCGGAGATCAGGTTCAGCATCGTGGTCTTGCCCGAGCCGTTCGGCCCGATCAGGCCGAGCACCTCGTTCTCGGCGAGCTCGAAGGAGATGCGGTCGACCGCGGTCAGCCCGCCGAACCGCTTGCTGACGTCGCTGACCCGCAGCGCGGTTTTGGCTGACGCGGCGCTAGGCATGGCCCTGCTTCCGCCATTGCAGCATGGCCTTGAGCCCTCCCGGCGTGCCGCCGGCTCCCGCCGATCCGGACCCGCCGCGGCGCTGCCCGATCAGGTCCTCGAGCAGGCCGACCACGCCGCGCGGAATGACATAGACGATGAGCAGGAAGGACACGCCGAGCAGCAACGTGGTCTGCGCCGGGAATTTCGCCGAGATGAATTCCCACAGCAGCGTGAAGGGAATGACCCCCAGCAAGGGCCCCCACAGCCGGTGGACGCCGCCGAGCAGCGCCATGATCACGACCTCGAAGGTGAGGAACGGGCTGAACGCGATCGACGGCTCGACATAGCTCCAGCGCGGCGCCAGCAGCGCCCCGGTGATCGACGCGAAGGTGCTCGAGATCACGAACAGGACCACCTTGGCACGCGCCGTGTTGATCCCGACATGGACCGCCACCACCTCGTCGTTGCCGATGATGCGCAGCGCGAAGCCGAGCCGCGAGCGTCCGATGAGCCAGCCGACCAGGAACACGACGGCCGCGAGCATCAGCAGCAGCCAATACAGCGTCTGATCCGGCAGGGTGATCAGCACATAGAGCCCGCTGCTGGCGCCCATGACGTTCTGCGCCCAGGCCACGATCTGGCGCACCAGCTCGGCGAGGCCGAGCGTGAAGATGACGAAATAGACGCCGGAGATGCGCAGCGTGGCGAGACCGACGATCATGGCGAACAGCGCGCCGGCGATCGCCGCGATGACGATGAGGGCCGGATACGGCAGATAGTCGAGGCCGGCGGCCACGATATACATGCCGACGCCGAAGAACGCCGCGGTGGCGAGCGAGATGTAGTTGGTCGGGCCGGAGAACAGCGTCCACGACGTCGCCAGCACGGTGAACATGGCGATCGAGACGCCGAGCGACAGCCAATAGCCGGAGCCGGAGAACGGCAGCAGCGAAGCGGCCGCGAACAGCAGCGCCGCGACGGCGAGATGCCGCTTGTCGCGGGCGGTCAGTGCCAGCGTCGCACGAAAAGTCCGCGCCGCCCGCGTCAGCGCGCCGGCGTCCGGCCGCATGGTCGTCTCGCCGCCGGTCAAGACGAGCGCCTCCCGAACAGCCCCTCCGGCCGCACCAGCAGGATGATGATGAACAGCATGTAGGCCGCCGCCAGGGTCAGGCCCGGATCGATGAAGGTCGCCACGAAGGTCTCGGTCAGTCCGAGAATGAAGGACGCGACGATCGCGCCGCGGATGTCGCTGACGCCGCCCAGGATGACGATGACCAGCGCCTTGAGGGTGAAGATGACGCCCACCGAGGCGTCGAAGGTCAGGAACATGCTGAGCAGCGAGCCGCCCGCCGCGCTCACCGCGCCGCCGAGCGCGAACGCCATCGCCGAGGCGCGCTCGACATTGATGCTCACCAGCGCGGCGGCGCCCGGGTTGACGGCGACCGCGCGCAGCGAAAGCCCGGCGCGGGTCCAATGCAGCCAGCCGTAGAGGCAGGCGCACAGCATCGCCGAGCCGAGGAAGGCCGCGATCCGGTTGAGCGCATAGGGCTCGCCGAGGATGACGAACGGCCGGGCGAGATAGGAATAGGTGAGCATCTCGCCGCCGAACACGGTCAGCAGGATGCCGATGAAGATGAAGCTCAGGCCGAACGTCGCCAGGATCGAATCGACGTCGAGCTGGCCCTGGCTCTTGGCGCGGCGCACCAGCGGCAGGATCAGGACCCGGTAGACCGCCCAGTTCACCGCGAAGGCCACCGGCACGACGCCGATGATCGACAGGAACGGGCTCGCCTGCGCGGCGGCGAAGAACCAGAACGTGGCGAAGGCCCCGGCGACGATCACCTCGCCGTAGGCCAAATTC
>Ga0075420_100006502_pt1 | contig 10307 bp, 12 predicted proteins | sample SoiMetdeltSBSDD4_FD_75296 | JGI IMG/M metagenome (GOLD analysis project Ga0075420, IMG submission 75296) | Bulk soil microbial communities from a Populus tree surrounding site in Tennessee, USA - Soil MetaG P. deltoides SBSDD4 | ecosystem: Environmental > Terrestrial > Soil > Tree plantation...
GTGGCGGGAATGCGTTCGATGAGCGCGCGGCCGTTCATTGGACGCGCGGGTTTGCCGTAGGGGATGTCCGCGAGGCGGACGGTGAAGTTGCCCTGCGAGGTGGTGACTTCGATTTCGGTGGAGCCGGTTACGCCGGTGAGTTGGGCCAGGACGCCGTTGCCCACTATGGGTGCGTTGAGCGCCTGTGCAGCCGCGCGCACACGCATCTGGTGCGTGGCGAGTTTCCAGGAGGAGCCGGTGATCGCATCGGAGCCTTCGAACCGCCAGCCATGGAGGGAGCGCAGCGTGCCGCCGTTGCGAATGGCGAGCGAGCCGTCGTAGGAGGTGGACGCGGTGTCGTTATCGCCAAACACGAGGCGGAGGCCGATGTCTTCAGCAAAGGCGAGGGGAGCGGACGCGGCGAGGAGGAGTGGCAGCAGGAGGCGCATGGGGGGATTGTAATGATGCGGACGGAGGGGGGCAAGTGGAGCGGGTCACTTAGAAGCTTTTTGCGAGAAAGCGCGGATTGGAGCCGCCGTAGGCCTACCACTCGCAGTGAAGAAGAGTGCGATTTCTTTCGCAGTGAGTTCGGAGCGGCCCGAGTCGAATTGGTAAGTGGTTGAGCCGTTGGGGCGAGTGAAGGTGACGAGACGTCGTGCATCAAGCGCCGTCGATCCGGGCCCTTCAAGTTCAAAACGGACGTAATAGAGAAACGTCATGGAAGCGGCGTTCTGCACGTTTGATTCGAAGAGCAGGTTGGTGTTCCATTTGGACCAAGGCTCGCCGGCGAAGGCGAGATGGCCGTGGGATGTGTGGCGCAGGCGTTCCTGAAAACCTGATTCGGTGAGTTCGAACCAACTGCGATCATATTCTGAAACACCAGCGCCCGAGCCCACGTGGCGTGTGAGGACAAGCCAGCGCTCGGCCTTCTCGAAGTTGAGGCCGCGCCAATTGAAGTCGTCTATGTAGCCCCGGATTTTCCAAGACTCTCCAGGCTTGGCCAGCGAGTCGCCTTCGAAGGCGACGAGACGGCAGTAACGGTTGACGTCGTAGCAGAGTTCGAGAAAGTAGATGCCGTAGCTGAATGGGTGTACTTCGGCATGGAGGGCGATCCTGCCAAAGCCCGCCGCCTTGCCTTCAAACTCGAACTTGGATGGCAACTTGAGGCGGCGCATCAACGCCGCGAAATTGTACGTTTCGCTTCTGCGAAGGATCTCTCGGCGGATCGCGAACGGAGAGGGAACCGGCACGGCAGTTTGCGCAAGCGCGGAGAGGGCAACGAGGAACAACCCCGCGCTAGCGATCCGAGTCATAAACGATGTCGTCAACGGACTGACTCGAATTCGCATCTCCGCTTTCGATGAAGCCTGCGTATGCCATCCAGGGATGCGCGGCGAGGGGCAGTTCGCAGGGGCCGTTGTCGATTCTGTCCTCCACGACGCCCCTCACCCCTGCTGCTGCTTCACCACATTCATTGCCGTGGCGATGATGCCGCTGAGGTCGGCCAAGTTCGTTGGAATGATCATCGTATTGTTGGCCTTGGCGAGTTGGCCGAACTGGCCGATGTACTGTTCGGCGACGCGTAATTGCACGGCATCGCGGCCACCAGGATCGTTGATCGCGGCGGCGACGGAGCGAATGCCTTGCGCGGTCGCGTTGGCGATGGCTTGAATCGCGCTCGCCTGTCCTTCGGCCTCGTTGATCTGCTGCTGGCGGCGGGCCTCGGAGGCCTTGATCACCTTCTGCTTGTCGCCTTCGGCGTTGTTGATCGCTGCGTCGCGCTGGCCTTCCGAGGTCAGAATGACGGCGCGCTTTTCGCGCTCGGCGCGCATCTGCTTTTCCATCGCGCTCAATACGTCGTGCGGCGGCGTGATGTTCTTGATCTCATAGCGCATCACCTTCACGCCCCAGGGCTCGGTCGCCTTGTCCACTTCCGTAACAACGGCGGTGTTGATCGTGGTACGTTCCTCGAACGTCTTGTCGAGATCGATCTTGCCCATTTCGCTGCGCAGCGTCGTTTGCGCGAGCTGCATGATGGCGAAGCGGAAATCGGAGATGCCATAAGAAGCGCGCTCGGGATTGAGCACGCGCAGGTAGAGCACGCCGTCCACGCCGACTTGCACGTTGTCGCGCGTGATGCAGATCTGCTCGGGAATATCGATGGCGACCTCTTTGAGCACGTGCTTATAGCGGATCACATCCACGAATGGAACCAGGATGTGGAAGCCGGCGTCGAGCGTACCCGCATAACGCCCCAGGCGTTCGACCACAAAGGCGTTCTGCTGCGGGACGACGACGGCGGTCTTGGCGACGATGATGAGAAGCAGCAGGATGAGCGCGGCGATAACCAGAATGCCGGATTCCATGCGAGAGAGTCCTCCGTTGAGTTGTTAAGTTGCGAGCGAACAGCTTATCAGGCGCGCACGTCGAGAGTAAGGCCGTCGATGCGTTCGACGCGCACGCGCTGCTTGAGGTGGATGGGAGCGTCACCCAGGTTGCGCGCGCTCCAGGACGAGCCGCGAAGCTCGGCTTTGCCCATGCCACCGGCGGGAATTTCCTCCATGGCGATCGCCGTCTCGCCAACCAGCGAATCCACCTTACCTTTCGGGATGGAGCTTTGAAAGCGTTCCATGAGCGGCTTGCGGAACAGAAGCAACGAGGCGATGGAGACGGCCAGAAAGATAAGACCTTGAACTGGGATGCTGGGCTGCCACCCTGCAAGGCCAAGCAGGCCCACGACTATGGCGCCCGCGCCAAAAAACAGGGTGAAAAAACCGCCCGGCGTGAGCATTTCAATGCCCAGCAGGGCAATACCGGCAATCATCCACATCCACCAGGCAAGCGTCGCGGGTTCCATTTGGCTCAATTGTAGAGTAAGGCTGCTCCGGGGGGAAGGCTCCCGGAAGGGGGTAAAGTACTTAGGACATAACGCCGATAGAGGAGTCGTGGAAGTCTCCTGCGACTTCAGTCTGCCATTTCGCGAACAGGTAGCCCGCTGGCTGTCTCAGATGCCGGCCGCGAGACCGGGGGAGCGCGTCCGCGTCTTCTCTACCGGCAAAGCGCGGGTGGTGGTGGCCGACGAACTCGACTGTCCCGACGGGTTCGCGTTGGGCGATGTACTGGTGATACGCGGGGATATGCGCTGCGGGGCGCGGTGCCGCTTCGAGGGTCCTGTGTTTGTGGGCGGTGTCTGCGAAGTAGGAAAGAACAGCAAGATGATGGCGCTGGCGGCGGGACGCCGTCTGGTGCTGGGAACCGGCGTACAAATCAGCGATTGGGCCGACGCCGAGGGCAGCGTGGAAGCCCGTGCAGGCGTGATGGTGGGCGGCGCACTGGCGTCGCGGACATCGATTCAATTAGGCGAAGGCGCGGGAGCGGGTGCACTGTTTGCTCCAGGAATCGCGGTGGGTGAAGTAGAGTCGGGATCGCCGCTGGAGGTGGCGTCCTCGAAACTGGTCGCCTGGGAAGCTCCGCATAAGGGCCACAAGCCGGATGAATTGCAGGGCGGGTTGGCCTACGGATTCAAGGCCAGCAAGCTGACAGCATTAGGCGCGGATACGTGGGTCTACGACGGCAGCCTTCAATTTACAGCCCCCGTGTTGCTGCGGACGAAACTTGTCGTGCGTGGTTCCTTCCGTTGCGCGGGCGGAAGTCTTCTCGACGACGACGTCAAGACTGGCGGCGACCTCACCGTCGGCGGCGGTTCGATGGTTCACGGGCATCTGACGGCGATGGGCAATCTCACAATCGGCGCCAGCTGCTACTTTAGCGGCGACATACGCGCGGGTTTGAGCCTCCGCATGCGCGGGGGTGTGCGAGGATTCCGGCGCGGCGGACCCGTCATGATCGATTGCGCGGGGCGCGTACAAATGGAACCAGGAGTAATGATCCGGGGATATCTAAAAAGTAGCCAGGCGATCCGGGCCTGCGCCGCCGAGCCGGCGGGCGGATTGGACCTGCTGCTGGCGGAAGCGTAAATCATGCCAGGGCCATTACTACACTATTTAAGTACTAGAAAATCTGTTAGCATCAAGAGAATGCAAGTATTAGCCGTCGCTGGCCAATTCTGATCGAATGTACCCACCGAGAAATTTTCCACCCCGCCGTCCGAGAATCCGTGAAAACGTAAATGAGGCCATCCGGGCCAATGAGGTCCGCGCCATCTTCCCTGAAGGTGAAGTTGTGGTGATGCCGACGCTCGAAGCAGTGAAGCGCGCGAAAGACATGGGCCTGGACCTGATTCTGGTTTCGCCCACCGCCGTGCCGCCCGTGGCCAAAGCGATGGACTATGGTCAGTGGCAGTATGAGACCAAGAAGAAGGCTCACGACGCGCGCAAGAAGCAGCACGTGATTCTGGTGAAGGAAGTGAAGTTCCGCCCCAACACCGACGATCACGACTACGAGTTCAAGAAGAACAACGCGGTGCGTTTCCTGAAAGAAGGAAACCGCGTGAAGGCCGTTGTGCAGTTCCGCGGACGTGAGATAGCCCACACCGACCTCGGCCACAAGCTGCTGCAGCGGTTCGCCAAGGACTTGGCAGGTATCGGCGCGGTCGAAGGCCAGCCCAAGCAGGAAGGCCGCAACGCGCACGTCATCATCAGTCCGGCCAAGCAGACGGCTCCGGCCAAAGAGAAGGCGGAAAAGGCTCCTCGCCCGGCTCCCCCGCCACCCGAAACGCCGGCGGAATAAGGCAGGGTTACGAGAGGCATTCAACGAATTGACCTCCGGCTGCGTCTATATTGCAGGCACAGGGAGGCCAAATGCGGGTCGTTTCCCTATTGGCGATCGCTGCAGTGGCAGGGTTTGACGACCTGCAGATCGCGCCGTTTCTCGAGCCGCCGTTGACCACGGTGCGGCAGCCGAAGACGGAGATGGGACGGCGCGCGGCGACGATCCTGCTGGAATTGCTGGAAGGGAAAGAATTGGAGGCGCAGATTACCGTGCCGGGCGAGTTGGTGGTTCGCGAATCGACGGCACCGGTGGGAAGCAACAGTTTATGAGCCAGCCTTTAGAGATGGGCATTATCGGTGTGGGGCGCATGGGTGGGATTCATGCGCGGCACTTGCTTGAACTGGAGCGCGAAGGCATGTGCCGGCTGTGCGCGATCGTGGACGTCGACGCGGCGCGGCTGAAGTCGTATGCGGCGGAGGTGGGTTTCACCGGGCCGCTGTTTACGTCGATTGATGAGTACATCGCCGCGAAGTTGTGCGAGGCGACGATGGTAGTGGCGCCGACGGAGCATCATCGGGCGCACGCGATGGCGCTGGCAAGGGCCGGGCACCGCGTGCTGATGGAGAAGCCGTTGACGGGGACGCTCGAGGGAGACGTGGCGTGCTGCACGGAGTTGGACCGCGACTATCCGCTCTCGGTGATGCTGGCATTTCAGCGTCGCTACGATGCCGCGTTGGGCTACGGCAAGGAACTTGTGCAACAAGGGGCCATCGGACGGATGTTCAAGATCTATTCGGCGCTCGAAGATTCGGGCCCGCCGCCGGATGGCTATCAGAGCGGCGGCATTCTTCCGGACATGTCCGTGCACAACGTGGATGAGATTTTGTGGCTTGCGGGGCGCATGCCGGACCGCGCGATGGCGGTTGGGTCGGTGCTCCACAACAAGCACGTGGCGTCATGCAAAGAGGATTTCGACGACGCGATGCTCTACATGTGGTTCGGCGAGGAGTTGCTGGGGCAGGTGCAGGTGACGCGCAACCACGTTTCCGGCTATCGCGTGGAGACGGCGATTTACGGCGACCAGGGACAGATTCAGATCGGGCACTTCGATCAGCGGCCGCACGAGATTGTCGTTGAAGCATTCGGACGCCGCGGCAGGAGCGCACCGATCGTCCGAAAGGTATTCCCCGGCGGCAATGGGAGCGCTGGCGCGCCGGAGTTCGTCGACCGGTTTGGGCCAGCGTACAAGGCGGAGGCAGCGGCGTTCATCGATTGTTGCCGGAGGGGCGTGGAGTTTCCGATGACGCACCGGGATGGGCTGCGCGCTCAGCAGGTGATCGCGGCGGGGATGCGGGCGGTGAAGACGAGAGAGGATGGGGCCGTGGTAGCGGCCTAGTCAGGCATCTTACTCCAACACAATCACAGACAAGGCCTCGATTCCAGCAAAGTCGCGATGTGGGAGTCCGCGCAGGGTTTGCAGGAGCACTTGCGGAGATCTCAATTGTCGTCAGTTTTTATTCTTTCACCTGTGCGAGCTCCACGAACTCCACCTGCCACGGCTCCTGACTCAGGTCCAGGCGTGCCACGGTCACGGGCAGTTTGAAGCGCCGTGGGCCGGCGCTGCCGGGGTTGATGTAGAGCACACCGTCGCGTTCGGTTCGCGAGGGCTTGTGCGAGTGGCCGCTTAGGACTATGTGGAAGCCGGCAGCGGCGGGGTCGAGCTCGAGTTCGTTTACGTCGTGCAGCATGTAGATGCTCGCCGAAGGCGTTTGGACAACAGTCGTCTCGGGAAACGCGAATGCCCACTGTCCTGTGTCGACGTTGCCGCGAATGGCGATGATCGGCGCGATGGCGCGGAGCTGTTCGACGATCTCAGGCGTGCCGATGTCTCCAGCGTGGAGGATAAGTTCGCACCCGTCCAGCGCCGCAAACGCTTCGGGGCGCAATAGCCCGTGCGTATCTGAGATGAGGCCGATCATGGAGCGGAATGGGTTTGAACGAAGCGCTCGATCCATTCGATGCCGAAGGCCACGAGATCGGGCCCGTTGAAAAGGTAGGACTCGGCATTCGCTACGCGGCCCGCCGCACCCCGGCCAGCGGCGAGGTAGGCGCGGGCAATTCGTTCGAAGCAGTCTTCCGGGAGCGCATCGTGGCAGGGATGGGCGGTATCGAACTCCTCGAAATCGATCCACTGTGGGCCACCGGGCGAGGGCATTAGACGCTTGTAGCGAACGATGCGCTTGCCCGCGATGCGCGCTTTGTGTTCGGCGTGGTGCAGCAAGGTGATGGTGTCGAGCGGTGCGCCAAGCATGAGCACGCTGCCGTTGGCTTCAACGATACGCGCAAAGGGTGTGCATTCGCCGTAGCCGTATTGAAAGGGGTGGGGAGAGGTGATCCACTCGGCATATGCACCGATGGCGACGACACCGGCGTCGGGGTGGTCGCTGCGGAGTGCGCCCGGCCATGTGCGAATGACTTCGTGGAGAATGCCGTGGTCGCGGGCGGCATGGGCGATGCGTTTGTCGAAGACGGGAATTTCGGGCTCGTCCTCGAATTCAAAAAATGGCTCGAAGTCCGCATACGCAACCAGCGTCCCGGCTGGGCCCACGGCATCGAGCAGGGCCTGAATGAGCGTATTCACGCCGCCGGTAACGGGGCCGAGCGAGCGCAAGCCGGCATGAACCATCAGCATGCCGCCGTGTTGCACATCAAGGCTCGCGAGATCGGCCTTGAGCGATGAGCGGGTCGCGTTCAAATCTTAGGGTAGCGTGCGGGTGCGCAAACGCCGTGCAATCCAGTAGATCAGCCCGCCGGCAAGCCACAAGATCAGCAGCCAGCGAAACGAGGCGGCCAGCGTGGGAGCGTCCATGCGCGGCCATGTGAACTCAAAGCGCCGCAGCGTGTCGTAGCGTTCGGTCATCCAATGCCAGGCCGTGTGGGCGATGAAGGCCGAGGCGACGATGGTGCCCGCACGTTCGGCGATTACGTACCGGAATATCAACCCTGTCGCAGGAACGAGCAACGCGACAACCAGTAACTGGCCAATTTCCACGCCTGCGTTGAACGACAACAGAGAGACGGTGAGGTGGCTCCCGGCGAATTGCAGCGATTCACGCAGCGCGAAAGAGAAGCCGAAGCCATGGATGAGGCCGAAGGCAAACGCCATCAGCCAGCGCCGTTGCGTGGAATGCGACGCCGTGATGTTTTCAATCGCCATGAAGACGATGCTCGCCGCGATGAGCGTCTCGACCAATGGAGGAAACCAAAGCACGCCAGGGGCGAGGCCATATGCCGAAGCAATCAAGGTCACCGAGTGGGCGATCGTAAAGGCCGTGACGATGAGCACGAGTTCGCCCAGGCGGCGGAACGGAATCACGAGACAGGCAAGGAAGAGCAGATGGTCCGTGCCATCGAGAATGTGTTCGAAGCCGAGCGCGAGGAAGCGCCAGGCCGCCTGATGCCACCGCGGGTCGAGCGGCACCACTCCGGGGTCATTGTGGAATTGGAATGCGCGCGTTTCGCCGCCCGGCATGGTGAAGCGCAGCACCGTCGTGGTCGAGGCGGCAAGGTGGTGCAAGCCAGGACGTATGGAGAATGCTGACCGCGCCGAGCGAATTGGATACTCAAGAAGCACATCGAAGAGCAGTTGCTCGGGTGGGGCTTGCGGCGCGGGTGAGGCGTCCATGACGTGCGCGAGGGCTGAGGCGAAGGACTCGAACGAGCGGTCGGATGGCAGGGAGATTTTCAGGGCCGCGATGCGAGGCGAGAGGCGCGTACCATCCTCGTACAGTTCGATCGGTTGCGCGATCCATTGCGTGGCGGCGAGTTGAAGTTGGGGTGCAAGATCGGCGGCAAGGAAGTCGATGTCGCGCATCGACGATAGCGGCACACGCACGATTAGTCGCGCTTGCGAGCCCTGCGGAACAAACAGCAATTGGGCCGTGACGCCGGCGGGAATGTCGTGCGCCATCGCGGCGACGGCTAGCAAAAGCAGAGATGCCAAGCGCAACAGCATGGATCGTGTATGATATCGAACGCCCGATCGGGAGGATACAGGAATGCGCATGAGCAATGCGAAAGTGGCGGTGTTTGTGGCAGTGACGGGGTTGTTGGCCGTGGGCGCCTATGTGGCGGAGCGGCGGGCGGTCGTGGAAGCCGCAGCCGTACAGGCGCCGCGATTCGAGGTCGATCCAATGTGGCCAAAGCCGCTGCCGAATCACTGGCTGATGGGCGCGGTGATCGGCGTGGGCATCGACGCGCAGGACAACGTTTGGGTAGTACATCGCCCCGGCTCGCTCGAAGAAAAGGAGCAATACGCAACCTGGAAGCCGAAGGCGGCCGAGTGCTGCGCGGCCGCGCCTCCGGTATTGAAGTTCAACTCGGCGGGCGACCTGGTGGGGCATTGGGGCGGCGAGAACGGGCCACCCGGAACCTACGAATGGCCGACCTCAAATCACGGCATCGATATCGATCACAAAGGCAACGTCTGGATCGGCGGTAACGGCCGCGGCAAGCAACCCGCGCCTCTCGCGCACGATGAAAGCAAGATGGCCGAAGCCGGCGCCGTGCATGACAGCATGGTGCTGAAGTTCACGCCTACCGGAAAGTTCCTGATGCAGATCGGCAAGCCGAACGCGAGGACGGGCAGCAACAACACCGAGAACCTGCGTCTGCCGGCAAAGACGCTGGTCGATCCAAAGACGAACGAGCTCTATGTCGCCGATGGTTATGGCAACCGGCGAGTAATCGTTTATGACGCCGATACGGGCAAATACAAGCGCCACTGGGGCGCCTACGGGAACAAGCCTGACGACACGCAGTTGCCCGCCTACAAGCCCGGCGAGCCGGCGCCGAAACAGTTCCGCACGCCCGTACATTGCGTGGCGCTGGCCGACGACGGCCTACTCTACGTATGCGACCGCACGAACGACCGCCTCCAGGTATTCAAGACCGACGGCACCTACGTGAAGGAAGCGTGGGTCGCCAAGGAGACCATGGGTGACGGCGCCGTGTTCGACATCGCCCTCTCGCGTGACAAGGGGCAGCAGTACCTTTATGTGGCCGACGGGTCGAATATGAAGATTCATGTGCTGAAGCGCGACACGCTTGAGGTGCTGACTACGTTCGGCGATGGCGGCCGGCAGCCGGGCCAGTTCTACGCCGTGCACAGCATTGCCAGCGATTCCAAGGGCAATCTGTACACGACGGAGACGTATCGCGGGCAGCGGCTGCAGAAGTTCACCTATCGCGGGTTGGCACCGGTGGCGAAGAAGGATCAAGGGACCGTTTGGCCGAAGGCGACGGGAAGATAATTTAGCCGCCGATGGACGCGGATTCACGCCGATAGGCCGCCCTTAGTTGGCGTGGCGCGCGAGGAGTATCCTGGTCACCATGCGAAGCATCGGTATTCCAGAGTTGATTATCTTAATTGGCGTTTTTGTGGCGGGCATCATGACAAGCATGCTGCCGTTCTATTTCGTCTTTAAAAAGGCGGGATATCCAGGAATACTCTCGTTGGCGATGACGGTTCCCTTAGTCAACATCATCGTCCTGTTCTGGTTCGCGTTCAGCGAGTGGCCTGTTCTTCAGGAATTGAAAGCGCTACGTCCGCGGTAGCTAGTAGAACAAATACTTTTGCCAGCGATCCTCGCTTCTCG